>Ga0208958_1000268_pt1 | contig 64326 bp, 90 predicted proteins | sample RifOxyB1_FD_184032 | JGI IMG/M metagenome (GOLD analysis project Ga0208958, IMG submission 184032) | Soil microbial communities from Rifle, Colorado - Rifle Oxygen_injection B1 (SPAdes) | ecosystem: Environmental > Terrestrial > Deep subsurface > Rock core/Sediment | place: Rifle, Colorado...
GCCGTAACAGTAGGGCCAGCCGTAATCTTTTCCGTCCTCAATCAAATTAACTTCGTCGGGCGGCAAGTTGTCGCCCAAAAAGTCCCGGCCCATGTCGGTCCCCCAGATTCTCCCTTTGGCGTCAAATGTAAAAAAGACCGTATTTCTCAGTCCTCTGGCAAAAACCCTCAAATTGGCGCCGTCCAAATCCGAGACCAAGACGGCGGCCCGAAAAGGGCTAGCCTCAAGACAGGTGTCGCAGGAGGAACCGACCGAGGTATAAATCTTGCCGTCTTTGATTCTAATCGTTCGAGTAAAATGTCTGCCCCCGCCCGGAAGGTCAAAAAGTTTCTCGGCCGAGCCAGCCGAGAGGTTTTCCGGGTTATACCTTGCCCGAATTACTTTGTCCGTTTCCCCGACGTAGATAAAATCTCCGGCAAAGGCAATGCCGTGGGGCCTGCCAAGCCCCTTCATCACCTCAACCACCCTGTCCGCCTTTCCGTCCCCGTTCTCGTCGGGAAGGGCGACTATTTTTCCGCTGCCAGGAATTGAGGCAAAAAGCACACCCTTCTCGTCAAAAGCCAAAGCCCGGGGCAAGTCCCCTTTAAGATCAGCAAAAACTCCCAAACTAAAGCCTTGGGGCAGGCTAAGCGGGTAACTGAGCTCGTCGCCCTGGGGAAGATATTCCTTGATGCTTTTTGAGGGAGGACTAAAGCGGGTAATCAAAGATCTTGGGCTTATTTGGACAAAAAGGTAATTTCTAAGAAAATAATAGCCGCTAAAGCCAAGAGCCAAAAAAACGATGATCGCCGGCAACCAATTTCTCACTTGGAAATATTATAAACCATGACAGCAACACCTCAAAAGCCTTCACCAACGAAAGATTCATCTCAATTATAGGTTTTATAGAAGGTTAGATATAGGATAGAGTTTTAATCAACTGTCTAAGCTCGGGGAAAACTTCCTGATTAAAGTGCTCCCTATCCTTAAAGGTCATTGTTTTTGCCGTCGGGATTGCTTTTTTGTATTTTTCAAGCTCTCCGAAGCCAATAACCGGGTCGTCTTGACTCTGAATCAAATAGATTTCCCCACCCTGTTCTGAAAACTTCTTGAGGGAAGGCGGTAATTTAAAATCGGACAAGGATTCATCGCTTTCCTCATCGTCAAAAGGGGCCGCCGCCAGGATGGTTGCTTTAATCTTAACGGGAAAGGTATTTTCGGAAAGGTATTTTGCCAAAAAGATGCCACCCAAGGAATGGCCGATGAATATCACGCCTTTGTCAATAAAAGGAATAACCCTCTCAAACCAGATTTTCCACTCTTTATAACGGGCATTTGTTCCGTTCGGCATCCGGGGAGAAAGGACGTCGAAATTCTCACCCAACTTCTCGGAAAGAGTGTCTTTCCAGTCTCTCTTTAACCTCAACCTGTCCAAACTAATTTCCCGATTCTTTAGAAAGGAAAGATAGTCTTTGTGGGTATCAAAGGTATCCCCGCCGTGAATAACAAGGATTTGTTGTTTCATATTTTTAGATTTGATAATATACCCCCCTTGTTGTTCCTAGTTTTTTAATCAGCCCTTGATCCTGAAGCTTTTTAAGGTCATATCTCAGCGTTCTTTCATTAACCTTGACAAATCTTCTTTTAATTTGATCAAAATTCATCATTTTTTGTTCTCTTACGAGTCTTAGTATTTCAGCACGACGAGGAAGAAGGAAATCCTCCGCCTGAGGCTTCTGTTTATCTAAAACAATATTCTTTGCTTTCTCGGCCGTTTCGGCAATCGCCTCAAGCATAAATTCCAGATAGTCGGTTGCGTCTTTCTCCGGCTCCTCAAGCATTCTGTAGTATTCGCTTCTGTGGTTATCCAAATATTCCTCCAAGGATAAAATTCCTTTCATTTCATAATCGTTCATGCTTAGTATTTGTTGAATAAAAAGTCTTCCGACTCTCCCGCTTCCATCCAAAAATGGGTGAATCTTTTCGAAAGTATAATGAGCCAGGCAAGCACGAATCGGAACGAATTTTTCCCTGGAACTGCCTGCATATCTCAGAAGTTTTTGCATTAAGCCAGTAACAAATCTTGGAGGAGGGGGCATATAAATTGCAATTCCCGCCGAATTAAAAATCGCCTCCATATTTTTTCGGAACTTTCCAAGATTTTCAGAATCGATTGACTTAACCATTGTGATTTTGTGAAGTGTCAAGATGTCGGTAAGGGTGATGTTTTTCTTTTTTCCGGCGTGAATCCAGTTTAAGGCTTTCAGAATATTCAAAACTTCAAGTTTGTCTTTGTCGTGAGACGAAAGATTGTTAAATTCGTCCAAAACCAGAGTATTTCCCTCTATTCTCGCAGAGTAAAGGGAACTTTTTAAAGTTGATTGCCTTCTAATATTTGTTTCTACTTCAGGAGGGATTGAGACAGATTCGATTACCTGACGCGATGCTTCTATTGAAGAAAGAAGCTCCGAAATTTTCGGAGTCAATCTGTATTTAGGAGGAATAATCACAACCAAATATTACCAGATGTTGCCAAATGTTGCCAGATATTACCTAAAACAAGCGGGAAATTGCGATTGATGATTGTGGAAATTTGGGTCTGGCTGAGTAGGCCGGTTTGCATTCAACCATTTTATTTATAAAACTTTAATAATTTTTTCAGTCAATTTTCCTTCTTCACTATGATCAAAAAAACCAAAGATAAAAGCATTTGGATTTTTTGAAAGAATTTTTATATATTCTTTAATATCCGTAGGAGTTGGAAGAGAATCGATCTCTTTTGGATTTATCCAATGAAAAGTCCCGTCTTCTGTTGGTTTAACTTCAACTTGCTTTGCAATTTTGACGATAAAATAGATGTTAACCCATTCTGAATCAGTCGGCGGGTATGGATGCTGGGTGATTGAATAGGGTCTTATTGACTCAAATTTTGTTATCCCCGTCTCTTCCTCGATTTCACGAATTAGGGCATCGTAAAAACTTTCGTGGGGTTCAACTTTTCCTCCGATTCCTGCATAAAGTCCTGGGTCAACTTTTTTGGTATCTGCCCTTTTGAGCATTAATATCTTACCGTTACACCAGATTAAAGCGTTGACTGAAAGAACTGTTTTGTAATCTGTGTATTTCGAAAAATCCGACATAGGCATATTTTAACACCTATTTTGATATAATCGACTCATGGACAAAATATTTCCAGAAAAGCTGAAAGAGGGAAACGAAGTGCGGGTTATCGCGCCAGTAAGGTCTTTGGCGATTATTACTTCTGAATCAAGAAAAATTGCCAACGAGAGATTCGAAAAACTAGGTCTTAAATTGTCTTTTGGAAAACATATTGAAGAGATGGATGATTTTGCCTCATCTTCTATAGAATCTAGGATAGAAGATTTACATGAAGCATTTAGAGATAAAAATGTCAAAGCCATATTAACAGTAATCGGCGGGTTTAATTCTAATCAGATTCTCCGATACATTGATTGGAATTTAATAAAAGAAAATCCAAAGATATTTTGCGGATTCTCGGATATTACCGCTCTAAACAATGCCATTTTGGCCAAAACCGGATTGGTTACTTATTCGGGGCCACACTATTCAACTTTCGGTCAAAAACTGTATTTTGACTATACTTTGGATTACTTCAAAAAATGTTTATTTTCCGACGAATCATTTAATGTAGAACCAAGTGATTCATGGAGCGACGACCACTGGTATAAAAATCAGGATGACAGAAAATTAATTCCAAATGAAGGCTGGCTAACAATAAACGAAGGAAAAGCAGGGGGAACAATTTTGGGTGCAAATCTTTGTACTTTTAATCTTTTACAAGGTACGGAGTATATGCCAAGTCTCAAAGAATCTGTTTTATTTCTGGAGGATGATTACACCTCCAAAGCGTATGATTTTGACAGAAATTTGCAGTCTTTAATACATCTGCCTGATTTTTCAAAGGTTAAAGGAATCGTAATCGGAAGATTCCAAAAAGCCAGCAAAATGACAAACGATCTTTTGATCCAAATTGTAAAGACAAAAAAGGAGTTAGATAACATTCCGGTAGTTGCGAATGTTGATTTTGGACACACCGATCCAAAGATTACCTTCCCGATCGGCGGAAGAGCAAAGATAAATGTAGCTAAATCCAAAAGCGTTATTGAGATAGAAAAACATTGACTTCAATAGCTAATATTTCTGTTTTGTGGATATTTTGATTGGTACGAAAAATCAGTTAAAAATTGACGTTGAGCGGGCTGGTCTAGAACCCATTTTCGATAATTGTCTAACTAACTTTTTGCATCACCATTACCAATCGGTGCCGCGAAAGTTGAATACCCTTATCGGTCGTAAACTTCTCAACATATCGTTGTAATGCAGCCTTATCCTTTTCTGGATTAAAATCTTCAAAAATAGGGACACCTTGTAAAAATAGATCCAGCTCTTCATAGGAAGGATAATATTCAAAGTAATGATAGTTTTTCGCAAAAACGACTTTAAAGCCAAGGTTCCCAAGTTCTTTTAAGTTATCATTGAGTTTAGAATTGTTCCATTTTCCGTATCCCTGCCCTCTGCCAAATATTTTTTTAAGTTCTATCGCATCCATCTCGCCTATTCCAATTTCAAGATAATGTCCTTTTGTTTTAAGAATTCTGCAGCATTCTTCGTAATAAGTTGGTCCTCTTCTGCAATATGCTAAGTCAAAAAAAGAATCCTCGAATGAGGTATGGCTTGCATCTTGTAGAAAGTATTCAACATTTTTACTTCTTTCATCCCCACTGTGACTTTTTGCTATATCTAAATTTACTCTTGAAGTATCAATTCCAAATACTTTTCGGAAAGAAGGTGCAACGGAGAGAGTAAATTTACCATCAGCACACCCAATATCCAATGCTATTTTATCTTTAGAACTTAAACCCAATAGCTTTTTCTTGAAAATCTTTTCAGGATTACCCGTTGGATGCTCGCTCTTATATCGAGGGCCAGTGCCATAACCATAACCTCCGAACTTTTTAGCAACTTTATCATAAAAGCCTTTTGACATAATTGAAGTATATCAGAAGCTAGTGGCTGAGCAGGCCGGTCTAGGCCCCTTCGGGCCTTATAATTTATTCATATATTTCTCAATTAATTTTACGTCTTCGATATCTTTCTTGCGTGCATACCCCCCATCAACCCAACTTCTCTTTGCCTTATACAAAAAATCAAGAGTTATAAACCTAACACCATCTATAACTATCGAATCGTTGTCAAAATCTTTAAAACTGTAAGATTTACCTAACACATTCCAACTTGTTCCGATTTCAAATAGGTTATCAGCAAGAGTCTCACGACCGTGATTTTTTGAAATAGTAAATTTCCCCAATTTTTTCAAAGAATTATAAATTTCTTGAGTGACAACAATATCCATATCTTTACTTTTTCGGATTCCTAGGGCTTGAAGAATGCCAGAACCAATAACAATGGAGTTGTTTTGATTCAGACCAAGTTTTTGTAGGACTTTCTTCATATACTCTATGGTTCTACTGAGCAGGCCGGTCTAGACCATTTCTATCCTTCCTTATAACATTTTAGGTCAATTTACTAAATAAAACTCATGTGATATAAACACTTAGATAACAATATGGCTAGTTATAAGGAAATATTTCCGAATGCGCATGCCGTACTACCCGTTATCCATGTAGAAACTACATCACAAACATTAAGAAACGCTGAGGTGGCTTACCAGGCAGGAGCTAACGGCGCCTTCTTAATTAGCATGCAAGGAATGCGACACGAAGACCTTGCAAAGATCCATGAGACTGCAAGAAAAGAATTTCCTACATGGTGGCTTGGAATAAATTATTTAGACCTGCCAACTATTAAGGTCTTTGACAACTTAAATTCAAATATTTCTGGGGTCTGGGTAGACGATGCAGGGATAAATGAGTGGGTTGAACAGCAAGTTGAGGCAGAGAAGATACAACAAGCGAGAGAAAGTAGCGGTTGGGATGGCTTGTATTTTGGTGGAGTTGCATTTAAATATCAAAGACATGTAAATAGATTGGAAGTGGTAGCTCAAGTTGCAACACGTTTTATGGATGTAGTAACAACTAGCGGATCGGGCACAGGCTCTGCCCCGGATAGAGAAAAAATTTTCAGGATGAAGGCATCCATTGATGATAGGCCCCTCGCAATCGCCTCTGGAATATCGCCTGATAATGTTGGTGATTATTTAGATATTGCGGATTGTTTTCTTGTCGCAACAAGTTTGTTAATTCCAGGAACCGAAGACTTTGATAAAAGTAGAGTAAAGGATTTGATTCAAGCAGTCAGGGGTTGATTTGCTGAGCTTGCGGGTCTAGTACCCAATTGTCCCATATACTTAATAAGTTATCACTTTAAAAAATTAAACTTAAGACTTGTACTATCATACTCAGATACTAATTTTTAATATGATATGCTTGATTGGAAAATGAGCAAAAGAGCCATTTTTCTGTTTTCTTTTATTTTTGTAGGATTACTGTTTAGAATTTATCTAGCAACAACACTTCCTATCTGGCATGATGAGGCTTATTCAATTTGGGCCAGTCAACATTCGGTAAGTCAGATTATTAGGGCTGTAACCGACCCCGTACATCCACCAGGATATTATTTACTGTTACATTTTTGGGCAGGGATATCCGACCATCTCTATTGGTTGAGACTGACATCGATTATTGCATTTCTGTTTAATGCTTATTTACTTAAGAGGCTTGGGGAACAATTTAAAATTGCTTTACTGCCACCTCTGTTGGTTTTTCTTTATAGTTTTTCCGGTTACTTCATCATTTTTGACTGGCAAGTTCGAATGTATTCAATTACTGTTACTTTCATATTTCTTAGCTTAGTTATCCTCAACAAATTTATTAATGACCAGCGTGGATCAAAAGTAGTTCCCTGGATATTTTTAACTATTGTCAATACTAGTGGCCTATATATTGACTATGGCTATTTTTGGTATTTTATTCCATTGGTCTTATTCTTCTTGATATTTTTTATAATTAAAAGAAATCAAAAATATTTATTAATAACTGCCTCTTTGTTCTCTAGTGGTCTTTTTTTTCTTCTAATTCATCCCTCAATTATTTCTACATATAATCAAGGGGTGGCTGGAATAGCTTGGTTGAAACCATATCTTTCACCTGCTTTTTTTGTTCCGTATTTTTTTGGTACCCACAGAAATACTTTTTTTACAATCTCTCTTCTAGCCTTTTCATTTTTAGGGATAACCTATTTAATCCGTCTTAAAAAATTTCCATTCATTTCTTCAATCTTAATATTCAGTAGTAGTTTTTCATTCCTTTCAACTCTAATCTACTCACTACTTGTCTCCCCAATTTTCCATGTTCGAAGCTTACAAATAATTGGAATTACAACTCTCTTTTTAGTTAGCTTTTCTATTTATAATTTTCGAAGGCAACTTCGGATATTTTTCATTTTGCTTCTTTGTACTATTGTTATTACGAATTTTATTCTGATTGTTAAAATACTTCCTCGTTCCCCGGGTCAGTTTTTGATAAGTTTTTTTCCTTGGAAACAAGTAGTTAACTCTCTTGATACCTACAACACTACCATTATTCGATATCAAGAAACTCGCATATTACCAACTCCTCTTCTTTTATGGGGTCTTCAATATACCCTTAGCGGTAAAGAGTCATATCCTATTCGAAAAATTCAATTCGGAAAATTAGAATCAGCCACAAAAGAAGAAAAATGTATTCTTTTTTATGATAGTCTTCTGGAACTTTATAGCTGTACGTAACGAATAAACTGCAGGTGCCCGATTTGGCTGAGCAGGCCGGTCTAGTACCTAAGTGCCCCATAAGCTTTCTGTTATCCTTGAAGAAATATCAATGTCACTTTCCAAATGGTGGGTTATTGGGAATCCTAAAACTACCATTTGGCAATTTCTCCAACTGTCCGAGACCTTCAAGAGCGTCTAGTAATCCAGAAACTGTAACTTGCGCCTGGTCTGCATCTGTCCAGTCGTAGATATCATGCTCATCCGCCATTTTCCTAAATCTTGGAGCATTAGGTAGCAAAATTATTACCGTTCTGGGTTCGTCACCTCTAATTACCCTAATTTCAACTCTGTGGTGTCCATGATCATAATCCCCTTCGGTAGAGGCGTTCATTTGTCCTTCAATCGCTTCGTGTCTACGTGGCATTCAAAATCACCACCTTCGGACAGTGCGCTATTTTAGCAAAGCGCTTTATTTTATTCAATTGTATTAGAAAAGTTGCTGAGCGGGTCGGTCTAGGACTTACTTATCCTTTATGTCCAAGAAATTCCGCACAAAATCCAAACCCACTTTTCTATGCGAACACTATGGCCAAATCTTTGCGGTCTTCAACAACTCTGGTATCTTATTTTTTAATTCAATTAACCGTTTTGTCACTGAGATATCAGCAGAACATGTGTCCTGAGGCCCATAGCGGTATATATAAAAATCCCCAAGCTTGACCGCATCTCTAAGATCAACAGCTTCATCTAATCCATCCTTTCTGTTCCACCAAGGGGCATCTTGGTCATTAAAGATTACATCTTTTTCATAAACTCTAGACAATGAACCAAGTGATCCAGGTTCACAGTTATTATCTTGCATTTCTAATTCCCTTGTTGTTAAAAGTATGTTTCCGTATTCGTCTACTGCATAAGTCAAATCCTCTAGTCCAGTGGGCAAAATAAAAGAAGCTGAAAGCTCTTCTATTTCGATTCTCTCTCCATGTCGGATTACTCTAACCCTTTCCCTTACCTGAGCCTTGTTATCGGAGAATTGCTTGATGGTGTCTTGGCGGGAAATGACATAACCTGCAATTAATGTTAGAAAAATAAATAAAATGATGCAAACGTTCTTCTTAACGAGCCGCATACCCTAATTATAATGCAAAATGCAAAGTTAAACACAATAATAAAAAGACTTTTCGGCCACTAGGATGCCCTGTTTGGCTGGGCAGGTCGGTCTAGGCCCATCCGGACTCTATGAATGAAACATTATCTTTGTAAGTTTGGATAACTTCTTTAACATATGGAAGAATATTTTCCGGAAGGTGGCTTATCGAAAACCAGCTCATGTCATCACATTTATTGGGTTCTTGGATAGATGGTTCTCCTTCCCAGTGTTTAGCCAGAAAAAAGAAATCCACATATTCATTGTCGCTTGATTTTCTGTGCAGGACTTTGACGGGAATTAAGTCTTTTTTGGTTATTTTAATTCCAGCTTCTTCTGTTGCCTCCCGAAGCATTGAATCAAACACAGACTCATTTCCATCCAGGTGCCCTGCGATCAGACTATATTTTCCGTCCATCCAACCGGTATTAAATCTTCGGGGAAGTAAAACCTTATCATTCTTTAAAAGAATTAAATAAACCGCAGTTCTAAGAGTAAATCGTTCCCCGGCCATAATGTGAGTATATCAAATAGCATTATGTTGCGTGCCAAACGGGTCGGCCTAGGACCTCTTTGTATCATTAAAATTTTTCTAAAATCATTTGAGATAGTGGACCAACAATTTCGTCGACCTTGTCATATTCGATAATTGTGGTAGAAATACCCCTGGTTGTATCTTTAACTCGTGTACCTCGTTTCATAATCACAACAACCTTTTTACCTAAGGCATACGCCATCCCTGCCTCAATGGCCCTACCTGTCGGTTTATCTGTCATATCAATAAGAAGATAATCTGATTTCTCAATTTCTTCTTTCGCTCTTTTCATTAATTCGACAGGGTTATTAAATATTTTTTGATAATGCTCGACATCTCGAATAAAACAAAAGTCTTCAAATCCTGCAGACTTTACTAAGTTGCATAACTTTTCGACTTCTTCTCTATTCCCATCCTCCTCAAAAGAGGCGGTGATAAATATTCTGGGTTTCATTTTCATTTTATTTGAGCAGGTCGGTCTAGGACCTTTTTATCACTATAACTTTATCCCCAGGTCTTTACTTAACGGTGAACTTGAAAAGCAGGCCATTACATCAGACTTAGGATCAGATAATCTAAGCATTTCGAATGTATCTCTTTTCACTAGTTCAAATTTTGGATTATTTTGATATTTTTTCTTAAGTTCTTTGTAATCAGTATTAAAATCTGCATCTCCTCTTTCTTTGCGTTCTGGATCTGGTTTTCTAATTTTTAGTAACTTTAAAAAGCCTGCCTCTGTTTTTATAGGTTTTTCTAGAAGATAAGTAAACCCGCTTGGGGTATCCTGGACTATCTTTCCTAACTTTTGACATGAATTGGTAAATTCCCCGTATTCCTCTTCGTTTTGACAAAAGATACAAACGAATTCAACAGGAGCATCTTGTATCCCTGTTAATTTATTTTTTAATTGATTACTACGGCGTACGATGTAGTTAACAATTGTTATTAAATCATTCATCTTGCTGAGCCGGTCGATTTACAATTTCTTCAGTACTATTTTATCACCTTTAATCAGTGCTTCTTTCTTGGCCCTCGACCATTTCTTAAGCTGAATCTCCCTTTGCATTGCTTCTTTCCTGGTCGAATATCTTTCCGAATAGACCAGCTTGAAACTAGAAAAGTATCTGGTATATTTTGCAGACTTTGAAGATTTATTTCTGTGTTCTATCAAACGCTTCTCTAGATTATTTGTTTGACCAATGTAAAGAGTGTTAGAGGAAGTGAGGAGGATATAAACGTAGAACATTTGAAACTTTCCCTCGACTCTGGTTCGACCTCGCTCACCTTTCGCTCGGGACATTCGACATTATTTACAAGGGCTGAAAGCCATGGGCGAATGAAATGAGTCGAATGGTTGAGCAGGCCGGGCTAGAATCCCTAATAAATTGGATAAATAAAATTATCCTTCGCATTTGCTACTAGAATCGCGTTCTTGCCTTTAATTTTTCTTCCTTTAATGACTACAGTGTTCCCTTCCTTGGCAGCACCAATATATACATAAATTCTTGTTCCGACAGTATATATTTGTTCTGCTATCTGTACTTTAAAAACGCTAGGGGTCGACAGACCTTGGTTTGAGTCCAGGACAACCCCTTTTGCCGCAAACGATTCTCGTTCTAATTCCAAATTTTGGAAATCAAACGAAATAGGGTCATTTTGTTTTCTTACGATTTTTATATCAGCGTGAGACTTTTCATCGATAAAAATTTTAGAACAGGAATCTCTACATTGCCTAGCTTTTTTCCAAGGAAGAAACTCGCGAATCGACTTGTACTTAGAGTCTACGTTTAATTTATAATTTTGTTGCTCTGTTAATATTTGGAGTTTTGAATAGTTCTCAATCCCGAATATTAAAAGGTCGATATCTACTTTATCACTTTTATTGGCTACTCCTATCTGCAAAGACCCATATAGGCCTAAATCTCCAATTTTAATATTATATCGTTGTAACAAAGTAATAAGTTTTAATATCGCCTTCCTTCTTTTGCTATCTATTTTAGAACTTTCATTTACTATTTCTCTTAAAGATTCTCTTGGTGAGTAAACTTTAACAACATCCTGCACTGGAATTATTAATAATCTTTCTCCGCTGTTTTGGTCGACTAGTGTGTACCTTTTAAGTTGTTTCTTTATACTTTTTGGCAAGCTTACTAAATGTTCGTCAAAATCAAGGTTGCCCTCGTTTCCTTCATACATTAACTTCTCAATAAACCTACCAGTTGCAGTTTGTAATCTATTAGTTGGTTTCTTAGTAAAATAACCCACTATTGAGCAAACCATTTTTTCATCGTTATAACGAGCCTGCTTACCATAGGTATAAGCAAGGAGACCGAGTTCTGTTTCAAAATAAGTATAAGAATCCTGAAGCAACTTAGTATTAATCATATATCGACATATAACAGATTCAAATTCTGTTGTTGAGCATGTTGGTCTAGGCCCGTTTGGACCCATAACTACTCATAAAAATTTTCTCAATTGCTTCGGCCACTCCATTTTTTTCGGCAGTTTTCACTATTATGTCTGCAATCTTCCTAATTTCCTCAGGAGCATTTTGCATTGCTACTTTGTATCCACACGCCGAAAGCAGCTCTTGGTCATTATAGCCATCACCAATTCCTACTACATTTTCTGGTTTAATTCCAACTAATTCAGTAAATTTATGTAATGCAACCTTTTTACTGGTTTCCCCGGAAACAATATCAAGAACCGCTTTTCTTTGAGGATTGAGGCTAATATCTATATGAAGGGCTTCGAAAGTCGAGCTCAAAGTTTTTTTAAATTCTTCTAAGGTGTTTTCTTCAACGCCCCTTAAAACAATTTTAGAAATCCGGCCGTACTCAACTAATGATTGAAAATCTTTTATTTCAAGACCTGACGAGTATTCCTTCGAAGGTTGCTTTCCGAACACATAGATTTCGCGGTCTCTTTCTAAGGAAATGCTCTGTTCAATTTCCAAACAATATTTTATTAGGTGTTTTGCTTCTGATTCGGGAATATACTTTGCCCAGATGGGTACTTTTTGGACGGGGTCAAAAATCTCAGAACCAGCCCTTACAATTATTGGGCTCTTGAGCGATAGCTGGCTGCAAACTTCTTCCATAATTCCATAAAAAGGCCGGGCAGTTGCTATTGAGAAAAGAAATCCTCTGGCTATTAAATTTTTTATGGAATTTTCTACTGTGGGTGAAATTTTTAAGGAAGAATCTACTAAAGTTCCATCAAAATCTGCCACAAAGGCTTTAAATTTGTTCATTTTAGCTGAGCGTATCGGCCTAGACCAATTTAGACCTTACGGTTAATGCGGAACTTCCACACCTGCATCCCAATAATCTCGAAAGGCTGAAATAACCTTGTCGTAATTATCCGAACTCATCATTTCCGAACGCTTTCCTGACAAAATAGTATTTACATCCGGCAAGTTGCGAACATACTCCTTATCTCCAATAATCCATCTATCATGGGCGTCCTTTACTTTGTCGTTGTGAATTGTCCGCCATTCAAGGGAAATTTTTTTCTTTGCAAGTTCGTCTTTTAGTCTTTTATAATCCTTCTTGGCTTGCTTATTTAAATTATGCTCGCCAAGATCTAAAGAAAGGATTCTAATATCACTTATTTTATTAGCATCTGCAACAGTATAAATCCAATCAAAAGCATCTTTCATAAAATGTTTGTCGAACCAATAGATAAAACCTTCGCACTCAGATAATATTCGCTTCGCCCAATAAATATTTCCGTATGGTCTCGTTGGTTCAATATATACACTTCTCGGAGTTTTTGTTTGGTCGGTACTAATTAAAATTGTAATTTTTCTGTTTTTCCTATCATATTTGATAATTTTCCCTAAGTTTAGTAAATCAAGAAAATGAGTCAGTAATCGCTTTTCTTCAAAAATCCAAAAATTTGTAACTTTCAAAACAGTTAGTACTTGATCTATCGTTATATCTTTAACCCCCCAAAGATATTGCTGAACTGCTTGAGTCGGGGGAAAGGCGAGAAGTAAATCTTGAATTATTCTTTGTTCCTCAACGTCATCGTGCCGGATAAAGCTAGCTTCGAATAAAGATTTACCTATCACAGTTAATTCTCCTGTATTGATAGCATCTATTATTCCTATACCTGTAAGGAAATCGTAGTCGTCTCCTAAATCGAAGTGTGTAAGCAACTCCCCCTCGCCCATAGATTTAATGTAAGGTTTAATCTGGCTCCACGGGTGTGTTGGAAGCATTATTTCCTGCATCTTCTTTTCCTCCCTTTCCCAATTCCTCTAGCTCGTTCAATTTTGTTAAAAAGGCCCCAGTCACTAATTTTTTCAACATTGTGCCCGGAAACATCACCACTATTCCCGAATCCAAAGGATAAGAAATATAATTATCGGTGTTTATTTCTGGGTTTAGAGTCTTAGGTTTACTGCCTCCTTGAGGAGTAGAAACCTGTTCTACTGGATTCAGATTATTAGCGACAGCCCCCCCTTCGTCTGGTACAGACTCTTCAGTAGACTTTACAACTATTCCATTTTTTAACAGACCAGCGAATTCGAGAGAATGCCTAAAGAGTCCAGCCAAGGTTTTTGCTCCTTCCTTTGAATAGTCCAATTGTCTAAGCCTAATATCCAGACTAACTGGTAATGCTTTCCCAGCATTTTCCAAAATTAGTTCGGAAAATATTTTAGGATGGCGAACGGACCTGTCCAAAAGCTTTAGTCTTGTTGATTCATCTGTTGATAAAGCGATATCCTTAGCTAGCGGCGTTATTTTATAGTTGTTACCTTCACGCACGAGCAACCCGTATTGCACTAAGGCAGCGATCTTTCTAAAGTTGGTGCTATTTTTACCAACCCCCAACTTTTCAGTTGCTACCTCTCTCGAAAATCCATATTCAGAAAATAAATCAAATAGTCTCGCACTCAGGTCAATTGCAGATTTGAGCTCAATAGAGGGGTAGGCAGGACTCCTGTCTACATTTTTTTTAACGTTTTGAGTTTCTTCAACCATTAGACATAATAATACAAAATACAATCTAACTTGTCAACTATGTATTTTTAGTCTTGGTAAGGATAAACAAGTTTTACAAACAACATTTAAATATGTTATGTGGGTCTATTGGGGAGTTCGAGAGTTTTGTTAAGAAACATTAGGTTCAACAAGTAAGATTAAGCTAAACAGAGATCACGGTCACTGAGGGGTGCATATGCTGGCTGCGGGGCAGGGATTCGAACCCCGATACCATCCTCCAGAGGGATGAGTCCGACCGTTAGACGACCCCGCAATAACCCTTGAATTTTACCACAGAATGAAGCTAAACTGAAAAGATGATTGTCAAAAGAAAAGCCGGCTATTTTGTTATTAGCGAAAAAACCAGAAGGAATCTTGGGGGGCCTTACAAAACACAAGCGGAGGCGGTTAAAAGACTTAGGCAGGTGGAATTCTTCAAACACCTAGATCGATAGGAGGTCCAAAAACCTGAAGAGAAAAGGCTGCTCTTGAGCTATTAATTGACCAGTATCGGCTGAGACTACCGCCGTTGTCGGCAGGGCAATTCTAAATAGACCAAAGAGCCTTTCGTCTCTAGCTCCAGAAATCCTATAAATCACGGTTTCATCTTCAAAAACAATATTGACGTTTTCCTGCCTGTCAAAGACATTATTTGCCAGCATGTTGGTAACAGCCTGGTCGGGAAGTATAGTCACTACTTTTTCGCCTGCGGGTGTGGTTACAACAAGCTCATTAGTCTGAGGATTGACCGAGAGAGGAAAATCGGTCTCTGCCTCAATTTCTCTCGTCATAAAGACAAATCTATTGTTAACCTTTTTCACCTTAATCTTGATTTTGGCCGTTTCCGTACCGCTTTCGACTTCCAACTCTTCCTCTTCTTCTAATTCGTCTTCATCCTCGTCCTCGACCTCGTCTTCTAACTCATCCACCTCATCAATATCCTCGTCATTGTCTTCATCTTGACTCTCGTCAGAGGAGCTTTCCGTACTTCCTGGCCCGGAGTTATCGCTTGAATCACCCTCGCTTTCGGATTTTAAGACCGCCAACTTTGTGCCTAAGCTGTCGCTACTTTTTGGCGAAAAGGCTACCAGTCCTCCTAAAACGAGAATGGCAACGACAATCAATGGAGCTATCTGGATTATTCCGAACGAAGTTTTACGATTAAGGGCAGATTTCATCTTTATCTAAGTTAAAAGACCGCACTCAGTTTGTCAACCCCTGAATATTTTCCTCATCAAAAATTTCCAAAAAGGCTCAATTTTCCCTTGTTTTCCGTATACGGGCCGGCTCCAAACCGAAAGAATAACCCATTCTCCAGCTTGTCCTGAGCTGGTCGAAGGATTCTTTTTAGCCACAACCTCGATTTTTTGACTTCCGTAAGTCTTGTAATAGACCCAGGCTCCTGGCACCCTGGCTTTCTTTGACTGCTCGGGATTTCTCCAGGTCGCCCAGGCATCTGACTGGGAGATTCCCCTCTCATTAAGTTTATCCAGGGCATGCTTGGTCCAAATGACTCCCCCGAAGTCTTTATCCATTAAAAAGAAGTATATCAGCTTCGAGGACTTGACACGGGGATTGTTTTTAGCAAATATGGATATAGACGAACTTTGGCTCGGTGAATTCGAGAGGGGGTGAAAATATATGAAGATGTCAACTGTAGGATGGGTTGCTTGGATTTTGGTCGTGGTCGGAGCCATCAATTGGGGTTTAATCGGCGCTGCCAATCTTAATATTGTGGAAACGGTCGTCGGCAGTGGCTCGTTGGCACAGGTTGTCTACATTCTCGTCGGTCTCGGTGGTCTCTACATGCTTTGGGGAGCAGTCAGCAAGAAAGTTTGATTTTATCCTGCCGGCAGGAAATGAAGCGTAACCGATTAGATATTCTCTGCCCTTAATTTTTTGAAGGGGTTATTTTTTTTGCTCTGACCCCGTTATTTCCTCGAGAAGTTCGTAGGCAAGACCCCCCAGCTCCTCCCTCAAAAGCTCTTCCAGGTTCTCTCCTATTTTTTCTTTTAAATAGTCCAGCAGGCCTTCGTCGTAGGGAGCCTGGTGGAATTTTTCCAAAAATTCTTCGTGGTGAGCCCGCGGCAGCCTAGCCAAAATAAAACCCAGAGCCCGGTGGTGGACCAGCTCGTCGACAATTTGCCAAAGCTCATCCCTCTCTTCCTGGGATTTGGCCACCCGGTCGATCCCTTTTTCCACTTCCTCATAGACAATTAAATGGTCAAAAAAAAGTTTGCTCATAGACTCCTTAGGGCCAGGCTGGGCAAGTTAATCTTATTATAGTCGACGGGGCCAAGCGGCACTCTGTTTTCAGGGTCGTCGACAAAGAAAAGAACAACCGGGCCTTTTTTATAGCGTGGGCCACCCAAGTACTCCATCACTTCGGGGGAACCGCCAAAATGTTTGCCTGTCCAGGCGGCGGGGCCAGAGTCGGCAATCGCGGCAATCACGGCATTGCCGTTCTGGGTATTGACGATCAAAACCTTTCGATACTTGTACCAGTCTCTTAAGTAGGGCTGTCGGCTGTTCCAATCGGGCAGGTAGAGAGTCTGGACGACGGCATACCACCTCTCGGTTTCTTCGAGCTCTCGTGTCATTTTGTCCTTTGAGGGGGCAAAATACCCCCAGGCGCCAAGACCCGGGGCAATTCCTTCTTTCAAAAAAGGCTTGTGATTTGCCACCGAGTCACCCGGAAACCTTTTGAGGTGCTGCTCGGCTCCGATTAACCCGTAAGTCGTATTGAGGTGCTCCCCTTCCAATCCAGCCCGGGCTTTTACGCCCATCACGCTTTCAAAAGCCTGCTCTAAAAACTTCTCTTCCAGCCGCGTTAACGGCCTGGTCTTTTGGGGGAGAAACTCACCCAGCGTATCGACCAGTAATTTCTGGGGAAGGTCGGCTTCTCTCCCCTCGGCTTTTAATTTTCCTTTGTCTAAAGCTTCCGGGGAAGGCAGAGCCTTTTCGCTGGCCGGAGAGGCCAGAAGGAGAGAGCCGGTCAGAGCACCCGCCCCGATTATTTTGGCCGAATGTTCCCTGAGCTTCCCAATTTCGACTCCCTTTTTGGCCAAAAACTTTTCGACGTGGGGGTATTTTTCCGCAAAGGCCTTTTTGGCCTCAAGATGCTTTATTTTGAGGCGGTTTCGAAGATAGTCAAAATCAACCTTTCTTTTGTCGATATCGAAATAGGTTTGAGCCGGCTGTTTTCCACTCATGTTATTTTAAGGCTTGCTTGAGTCTTTTGATTGTTTCTTCTTTACCTAAAATTGCGATTGAGTCGTTGATGGGGGGTGTAAATTTGCTACCGGTGATGGCGACCCTTAAATCCATGAAGAAATCCCCGACTTTAAATCTTTTTTCTTTGGCAACATTTTCCAAAGATTTCCCTTCTTCAATCGCCTTGACGGCCACGGCCAAATGGTCTTTGGCGTCTCGGCCAAACATTTTCGGGGCCGGCTTCTGCCATTTGAAGAAAAAGCCCGCCAGTTTTCTAAAATCAGAAAGTTTCGTTATTCTTTCTTTAATTAAAGGGGTTATTTTCAAAATCTTTTCTTTGTCTTTCTCTGGAGCGAAATCCAGGAAAAGTTCTGCCAACTGATCGTCTTTCTTTTGCCTGATGTAGCGACCGTTGAACCAATCCAATTTCTCTGGATTAAATATCGGGTTGGCCCTTTGGAAACCTTTCGGGTCGAAGACTTTGACAAATTCCTCCAGACTGAATAGTTCCCGGTTGTCCTTGGGCGCCCACCCCAGAAGCATAATAAAATTAAGAATTGCCTCGGGAAGATAGCCTTCCTTTAAGAGTCCGTCAACCGAAGTGCTTCCTTTTCTTTTTGAGAGCTTGCCTCCCTCGGGGTCCAAAATATCGGTCAGGTGGCCGATTTGGGGAACGGCTAGGCCCAGGTATTTGTAGACAAGCAGGTGGATGGGGGTCGACGGCAGCCAGTCGTGGCCCCTTAAAACGTGGCTGATCTTCATGTCGTTATCGTCGACGACAACGGCCAGGTGATAGGTGGGAAAGCCGTCCGATTTAAGCAGGACCAGGTCCTTAAGGGTCTCGGTCTGCCATTCAATCTCTTTATCCAAAACAAAATCGTGGAAACCAATTTTTTCGTTTTTGGGAATTTTTAGACGGATGGCGCCGGCGTCGTAGTAAGCATGGCCGTCTTTAACCAACTTTTCAGCCGGTCTCTGATAAATGCCCGCTTTGACTCTTTCGGACTGGGTGTAGGTCTCGTCCCAGTCTAATTTAAAAAGTTTAAGGAGTTCTTCAATTTTTTCTTTCGAACCGGCCACTTCTCTTTTTTTGTCCGTATCCTCAATTCTTAAAATAAAATCTCCTTTTTCGTGTTTGGCTAACGCATAAGCGTAGAGGGCCGTTCTGAGTGAGCCGATATGAAGTGAGCCTGTTGGCGAGGGAGCAAAACGAGTTCTGACCTTATCCATTCCAATTGAATTCTAGCAGGTAATGAAGCTATACTCAAAGCATGACATCGCTGACCCGTGTCTCGATTACGGCCAGAAAAATTATCAGGTACGGGATTTTCTTGACGATTTTTTTGATTGTCGGCAAAATCCTTTTCGACATCGGCTCGGGCATTTATCTAAGAGTTTTTCCTCCGCCCCCACCGCCGCCGACGGTCTCTTTCGGTAAGCTGCCCAAAATTTCTTTCCCCGAAAAAGAGGGGCCCAATTTAACTTTCAACCTGGAAACGCCCGAGGGGGGACTCCCGACCCTGGCTCCCCAGGCAAAAGTTTATTTTATGCCGAAACTGGCCCCGACCCTTCTCTCCTTGGACGTGGCCAAAGACAAAGCCGTCGCCCTGGGTTTTAATCCCAACGAGCAGGAAATTTCCCAAACGGTTTATCGCTTCCCCCACAAGGAAAATCCGGAGACTTTGGAAATCAATATCGCCACCGGAATTTTTTCAATCAGTTATGACTTGAAAGCCGACTCCTCCCCGATAGAGCGAAGGCCACCCGCTCCCGAAATTGCCGCCTCGATGGTCCGCTCCTACCTTTCTTCGGCGGAATTATTCCCCGAGGATTTGACCGGGATAACGGCCCACGAATTCCTCAAAATAGAAGGAGATAAATTCGTTTCGGCCCTGGCCCTTTCTGAGGCTAATTTGGTCAAAATCAACTTTTTTAGAAAAAACTACGACGAGCTCCCCGCCCTCACACCCGACCCGGGCAGCGGCAATGTCTGGTTTATGGTCAGCGGCGCCCAACAAAGAAATAAACAAGTTATCGCCGGACAATTCCATTATTTCCCGGTCGACGAGTCCCAATCATCGACCTACCCCATCAAGGCCGCCCAGGCTGCCTGGGACGAGTTTAACGCGGGCGGGGCGTATGTTGCCGCCAATGGTTTAAATGCCGAAGGAGACAATGTCAAAATAAGAAGAATCTATCTGGCCTACTACGACCCGGGTGTCACGGCCGAGTTTTTCCAGCCGATTATCGTGTTTGAAGGAGACAGGGGCTTTATCGCCTATTTACCGGCGGTCACGGCCGAATATTACGGAGAGTAAGCGGGGGGGTAACCGCCTGCCACCGGTAGTTTGAAAAAATCCAATCAATCAGCTCTCTCGTTTCCCCGAACCGGTCTTGGCTGCCCAAAAGGACAATCATCACCCGCCTGCCGTCTCTTTCAAGATAAGTCACCAGGTTTTCTCTGGCGTTTTCGGTCCAGCCCGTTTTGACTCCCATCACCCCCTCGACCTCCCCGAGAAGTTCATTGATATTCCTGAGTCGGTGAACAATCCTGCCGTTGGTGCTGGTCACCGTTTTTTCTTTGGTGCCGACAATCTTGGCAAATAAAGGATCCTTCATGGCAATTTCTGAAACCCTGATTAAATCCTTGGCGGTGGTGACGTGCCCGTCGCCGTCGTCGAGCCCGGCCGGGTTGCTGAATTTAGAATGGGCCAACCCCAGCTCTTTTGCTTTTAAGTTCATGGCGACAATAAATAATTCCCTGCCGCCGGGGAAGTTGAGCGCCAAAACTTCGGCGGCGTCATTGGCCGAATAAACCAAGAGGCCGTAAAGAAGGTCCTCCACTTCTATCTCTTCACCCCTGATTAGTCCCATCTTTTGACCCTCGACTTTCACTTCCGGAACTTTAATGACCAGGTTTAAGGGATAATACTCCCTGGCCACCAAAGCGGTAACGATTTTGGTGGTTGAAGCGGGTAGGAACGGACTGTCGGCCCTCTTTTCGTAAAGGCTGACTTGCGAATCCATGTCAATCGCCAGAGCCGCCTGGGCGGAAATGATGGGGAAGGAGGCGTCCTTTGAAATGACCGGTAAGGGGGAAAGAAGCTTCTGGTTTTGGCTGGTTTCCGGTTGATGACGGCTGTCCGAGGCGGAAAGGGCCAGGGCCGTCGAGGCGATAAAAACAAAAGAAAGAAGGCTAAGAAACAGCAGACTGCGACTATCGTCTAAAAAAAGCTTCATTTGACCACTTTTAATCCCAATTCTTTCAGCTGCTGCCCCTCTGCTTCACTCGGCGCTTCCATGACGGCCGTTGTCCCGCCTGCGGTCATCGGGAAAGCAATGACTTCCCTTAGGCTGGGCTCGCCTAAAACGGCCATCAGGAATCTGTCGATGCCGGGGGCGACCCCGCCGTGGGGAGGCACGCCGTACTTAAAAGCCGTCAGCATATGAGAAAATTCTCTTTTTTGCTTTTCCGAAAAACCGATTAGGTCAAAGACTTTCTCTTGAATTTCCGGCTGGTGAATTCTGATGCTGCCTCCGCCAATTTCGTAGCCGTTTAAAACCAAATCGTGCTGGAGTCCCCTGACTTTGCCGGGGTCGGAAGTCAAAAGCGAGAGATCGTCGGGGTGGGGAGCCGTAAACATATGGTGTGACGGTGCCCATTGGGCGGCACCCGAACCGTAGAAATAATCCTCTTTTGTTTGCTGGGTAAAAAGAGGAAAATCGACAATCCAGGCAAAGGCCAGCTCGTCCTTGTCATTTTTGTTTTTCCTGACGTCCGGCTTATCGTTCCCGTATTTCTCTTTCGCTTGCCCATGAGGGATTCTCGGCCAGGGGGAGGCGGCAATCGTCTTCTCCGGAAAAACCTCATTCACCAGGTCGGCAAAAAGCTCTTCCACCAAAATCAAAATATCTTCCTGGGTCACAAAAGACATTTCCAAATCAAGCTGGGTAAATTCTCCGTAGGCCCTGTCGGCCCGGGGGTCCTCGTCCCTAAAGCACCTCGATATTTGAAAATACCTCTCAAAACCGGCAACCATTAAAAGCTGTTTATATTGCTGGGGAGACTGGGGAAGAGCATAGAATTTCCCCGGCTGAAGTCTCGAAGGAACGATAAAATCTCTTGCTCCTTCGGGAGTTGTTTTGGTAAGAATGGGGGTTTCTATTTCAACAAAGTCTTTTTGGGAAAGCCAACTTCTGATAAACGAGTTGACTTTTGACCTGACCCTCATGTTTTTGGCCAGCCTCGGACGCCTTAAGTCCAAATATCGATATTTGAGTCGCGCGACCTCATTAATATCCAGTCCCTCCCCGGAGATTGGGATTGGCAGTTCGGCAGCTAAGGAAATGACCTCGAGATTTTCGATCTTGACCTCGACGGTCCCTGTTTCTAAATTGGGATTGACCAGATTCTCCGGCCTTTTTGAAACCGAACCTTTAATTTCGACCACGCTTTCGGGAGTCACCCGGGGAAAATCCTGGCCGACGCATTGAACAATCCCGCTTCTATCCCTTAAGTCGAGGAAAACAATCTTGCCGTGATCCCTGATTGAGTCTACCCAACCTTGAAGTAAAACTTTCTGTCCTACCTTCTCTGTTGTTTCCTTGACTAAGGTTCTTTTGTCGGCCATATTTAGCGTAATTGTAATTCTTATTCTCATACTTGACAAGCAGGGGCGAGGCTAAAGTATAATTCAGCTATCGTGTCGAAATTGGGCAATTGGATTAAGATTATTACCAACCTCTTTATCTAAAAGAGGGGGTAATTGTTGTCCTAACCTAATTTAAAACATTACCTCCTTAAGAAAGGAGGTTTTTAATTCCCAAAAAAGGAGGTGAACTCAAATGACATCAGATAGAAATTTTGAAACCAGACAAGCCGATGCCGAAAGCGGGGCAGCTGGCGTGAAAAAGCCGACATTAAAAGACCAGGTCATGGCTGCAGGTACTTATGATGAGAGATTGTCTCTAGTTGGGAACGATCCAAGAGTTTTAGAGGCATTAGTGCAACCTGGAAAAACAGAACCCGGCGAGTCTAAATAGAATAATTTAACCGATCAAATCATGGCAACTAAAGAACAATGCGAATATTACGACCAATGCGGGTTCGTCCGATGGAGGGCCGGAAGAGTCAACAATCAGGCACAGCCATTGCCTGAAAATGGTGATTGTGGCATCAAAGTCGAAAGCTGCGCCCGCATTAACCCAGGGATTCCAATTCCCATTGGACATTATGGTCCCTACCCAATGGAAGAGATGGAAGCTAGTTTTCTTCTGATTACCAATGACCACGGCCGACCGCCAAAGAGAATCGAGGGCGGGGGCAACCGTTAAACCTACTGGCTTTTTCTTAAATACTTGCTGATTTCACGCCTGGCTTCGGTGGTGACTACAAACTCCAACCAATCGTGATTGGGTCCTTTGGGGTATTTGGATTTGATGATCTCAACGACCTGTCCGCTTTTAAGTTTATAGTCCAAGGGAACGATTTTACTATCGACCTTCGCTCCGGCCACGCTGTTGCCAAGCTGGGTGTGGACCGCATAGGCAAAGTCAATCGGCGTTGCGCCCACCGGCAGGTCAAAAACGTCGCCCATGGGCGAAAAGACGAAATTTCTGTGCTTGAGGGCGTCGAATTTAACCGCCCTTAAGAATTCTTCGGAGTCGGACAGTTCATTCTGCCATTCGATAAGTTGTCTCACCCAAGAGAGTTTTTTGGGTGCCACGGCACCCTCCTTTTCCAAAACTTCATCCTTTTCTCCGGCGGATTTCAGCTCCTCGTAAGCCCAGTGGGCGGCCACGCCGAACTCCGCCTCCTCGTGCATCAGGAAAGTCCTAATCTGGACTTCGACAATTCTTCCTCCCGGGCCAAAAACTTTGGTGTGGATTGACCGATAACCGTTCGGTTTGGGTTGGGCGATAAAATCCGAGATGCCGATGCGGGGAACCGGCTTATAAAGACTGTGGACTTTCCCCAAGGCGGTGTAGCACTGAGCCACTGTTCCCACAATGATTCTGAGGGCGACGATGTCATGGACTTTGTCAAAGTCTCCGTCTATTTCTGGCCTGGCCAGCTTCCTCCATAGCGAATAAAGGTGCTTTTTTCTGCCGTGGATTTCGGCCTTGATCTCTTCTTCCATCAGCTCCTTTAAAAGTGTCCTTTTCATCTTTTTGATGTGCTCTTCGGATTCTTTATAAAAGGGCTTCGACTCCTTGAAAATTGTTTTATACTCCTCGGGAAAGACATAGGGGAAGGAGAGGTCTTCGAGTTCCCCTTTGACTCTGCCCATGCCGAGTCTTTCGGCCAGGGGCGCATAAATATCTAAAGTTTCTAAGGCATTTTCTTTTTGTTTTTGGTCAGACAAGGCATAAAGAGTCTGCATATTGTGAAACCTATCGGCCAGCTTAACCAAAACCACTCTCAAATCCCGGGCCATAACCAGGAGCATCTTTCTTAAGTTTTCGACAAACTCTTTCTCCCGACTGCCCTTAAGGCGAAGGGTCGTCACTTTAGTCACCCCGTCAACTAAAGTGGCCACCTCTTCTCCAAATTCCGAAACAATATCCTCTCTTTTTGCTCCCCCGTCTTCAATCGTGTCGTGAAGAATGGCGGCCATGATCGAAGTCGTATCCAGCCGCCAAACCGCCAGTCTTTTGGCAACCTCCAGAGGATGGGCGACAAAAGGCCCTCCGGCCAGCCTCTTTTGGCCGGTATGGGCAAGTTTGGCAAATTCCCAGGCTCGCTTAATAAGAGAGAAGTCGGCCCCGTCGTTGTAGCCTTTTATCTCCTCTAAAAGTTCGCTGAATTTCTTTTCGAGTTCCTCTCTTGTCATTTCACTTTGATATCTTTGATTTTTAATTGAAGACTTTTTCTTCCGTTCCAGGTATTTTCTTCCAAAGCGTAAGCAATATCAATTTTTGTTTCGGGATTCAGGCGGCCGTAGATTCCTCCCAGGCCAAAGGCAATGGCCTCAAGCCTGGCGCCGCTCTCTTCTAAAACTAACTTCAGGTGAGTGCCGCTTCTACCAACGACCCTTGCCTCGACAATGATAACTTTCTTGGTTAAAAAAGTCGGCGCGGGATTGCCTAGCCCCGTCGGCTCAAAAGATTGGCTAAGCGCCAGAAGTTCCTGCCCCAAGTTGCCAAAGCCTACTTCCAAATCTATTTTTAATTTTTTGGTTAAAATGTCCTCCGTCAAAGCCGGTGAGGCTATTTTGTTTAATTTCAGGGTAAAATCCTCAATCTTATCGGTCTCGATCGAGAACCCGGCCGCCATCGGGTGCCCCCCTCCCTCAATTAAGTAACCTTCAAGTTTTCTGATCGCCTCAATAATGTTAAATCCCGAAATGGAGCGGGCCGAAGCTTTGGCGAGAGTCCCCTTTTTGGAAATGACGATGGCGGGGCGATAAAATTCCTCGACCAATCGGGCGGCGGCGAGCCCGATGACGCCCTCGTGATAACTCTCGTGGGCTAGAACTATTATTTCTTTTGTGTCTTTTACTGAACCCCTGGCATGGAGAACTACTTCCTCGACAATTCTTTGTCTTTCCAAATTGGTTTTATTCAGAAGCCTGGCCAGCTCCCCGGCTCTCTGACTGTTTTTGGTGCAAAGAAGTCTCAATGAGTCGATGGCGTGAACCAACCTCCCCATGGCGTTTATTCGAGGCGCAATCATAAAACCAACTTGGTAAGGACCAACGTCTCCCTCAACGATTCCCGCCTCGGAAAAAAGAGCCTTGAGCCCTTCCCGCCGGGTGCTATTGAGAGAGATTAATCCGTATTTGGCAAAAGACCGGTTGGCTTCAACTAAAGGAAGTTGGTCGGCAATCGTGCCGATGGCGACCAGGTCGAGCCCGTCCCTTGAGCTTTTTATTTCCCTGGCCAGTATCCAGGCCAGCGCCGCGCCTCCGATTTGGGTGGTGTGAATGAGGGCGTATGGTTTGGGCTTTTTGCCCCCGGGCTGGTGGTGGTCGGTGACGATGACGTCAATCCCCAACTTCTTGGCGGCTTCGACTTGAGCCCCGGCCACAATTCCGTGGTCAACGGTCACAATCAGCCCCAAGCTCGGGTTTTCTTCCTTGAGTTTTTTAATGCTCTCGGAATTTAAACCGTAGCCTTCGGAAAACCTCTCGGGAATATGGGGCAGGACATTTAAACCCAGGGAGTAGAGGCGCTCCCACAAAACCGCCGTGGCCGAAATGCCGTCCGCATCATAATCCCCGTAAACAATGATCATCTCTCCCTTCTTGCCGGCCTTTTTTATTCTTTCAACGGCCTTTTTTACCTGTAATTGATTTATCCCCAAACCTTTAAGGGTCAGGGCCTCGGGGGCGGTGGGAGAAAGAAACTCTTTTCTTGCTTTTTCCCCCGTCAGGCCTCTATTTTTAAGAAGGATTTTTTCTATTTCTTTAAGGCTTATGGATCTTTTGGGTGTTTTTCCTAAAACTTCCCATCTTCGACTAACGTTATTCATCGCCGTTAACTTGAAGTATAATGGTATCACAATGAAAGTTCACACCAGCGAATTTGTTTCCGAAATATCGGATAAATTTACCAAGGCTGGCTTTGAAATTTATATCGTCGGCGGGGCGGTCCGCGACATCCTCTCGGGAAGACCGGTTGATGACTGGGATTTTACCACCAACGCCACACCGGAGGAAATCTTGAGAATCCTTCCAGAAGGATTCTACGACAATCTCTTCGGCACGGTCGGAATCTCCCATTCTTCTTCCCAAAGTCCTTACGAAATAACTACTTTTAGGCGCGAATTCGGCTATTCCGACAAAAGACGTCCCGATAGAGTTGAGTGGGGAAAGAGTCTTGACGAAGATTTATCGAGACGTGACTTCACCATCAACGCCATGGCCCTCAAGAAGACGGACGGAGAATTTAGCCTGATTGATCCTTTTAACGGACAGAAAGACCTGGAGTCTAAAATCGTCAGAGCGGTGGGCGAAGCCGACGAGCGGTTTTCCGAGGATGCTCTTAGAATGATGCGGGCAATCAGAATTGCAACAGAGTTGGGTTTTACTATAGAGGAAAAGACGCTAGACGCGATAAAGAAAAACGCCTCTTTAATCAATAAAATCGCCAAAGAAAGAGTCAGGGAGGAACTTTTTAAAATACTTTCATCTCCTAATCCTTACGATGGCATGCTTCTCTTAAGAAACGCCGGCCTTTTGATGGAAATTCTTCCCGAATTCGAAAAAACTTTCGGCGTCGAGCAAAAATCCCCGGGCCGGCACCACATCTATGACGTGGGCACCCATTCCTTGATGGCTCTTAAGAATTGCAAGAGCCAAGACCCTATCGTTCGCTTTGCTACCCTAATCCACGATATCGGCAAACCCCAAACTTATAAGAAACTCCCTACCGGCGTCATTACTTTTTATAACCACGAGGTCGTCAGTACCAAAATCGCCGTCAACATTGCCGACAGACTTAGGTTTTCCAAGAAAGAGAAGGATAAACTGATTACCCTGGTTCGATATCATCAGTTTACGGTTGATGAAAGACAAACGGATTCCGCCATCAGGAGATTCATCAGAAACGTCGGCAAAGAAAATATTTCAGACATGATCACCCTCAGGATTGCCGATCGACTCGGAGGCGGAGCCAGAGAAACTTCCTGGCGACTTGAGGAATTCAAAAAAAGACTGATTGAAGTTCAAAAAGAGCCTTTTGCCGTCAAGGATTTGAAAATAGACGGCAATGACGTCATGAAGGAACTAAACCTGAAGCCCGGACCGAAAGTGGGAGAAATACTCAATACTCTATTTGAAGAGGTAGTTGAGAAAAAACTGGAAAACGAAAAAAAGGCGCTTCTTTCTAGGCTAAAAGAATTTAAGACCTCTTGATTTTCTTTTGAAGCTCGTCCCAAGTAACTAAAATCGGGACAGCCACAAATGGTGAGGAGTAAGTTCCAGCGATTGTCCCGATCAGCAGAGCAGCGGCAAACCATTTGATTGTCTCTCCACCTAAAAGAAGCAGGGCCGCCAGCATGAAGATTATCGTAAATGAATTATTTAAAGAACGGACCATGGTCTGGCTAACGGCCATATTGGCCATTTCTGTCATGCTACCGCCGACCTTCTTTCGCGTTTCGCGGATTCGGTCGTAAACCACGATGGTGTCGTGCACGGAAAATGAAAGAATGGTCAAGACGGCAGTCACAAAAAGAAAATCAATCTCGGCTCCAAAGAAGTGCCCCAAGAGAGCAAAGCTTCCCACCAAAATCATGCTGTCGTGAAACATCGCCAAGACGGCCGATACTCCGAACTTGAAACTTCTGAATTGAATTGCTACCCAGAGAAGGATAAGAACGGCCGAAATACCCATCGCATAAAGGGTTTTCTTTATTAAGTCGGGCCCTATCGAAGGACCAACGCTCTCGTATCTTAACTCCTCTAAATTGTTTTCCAAATTTCTTTCAAGAAAGGGCTCGACAATTCCTTTTCTTTCAGGTTCCAAATTCGAAATTCTCATCGTATAGGCGTTTTCCCCCGTTTTCTCCAAAGAAGAAAGCTCCAGATCGAGGGCCCCCACAAATCTTTTTAAGTCTTCTTCTTTTACCGGTTCTTCGAATCTGTATTCAAGAATCGTCCCACCCTTAAAATCAATCCCGATTCTCAGTCCCCACGTCAGAAGGCCGAAGATTCCTGCTCCGATGGCGACGGCGGAAATGGCCAGATACAAAAGCCGATATTTCATCCAGTTCATGTTTTTTTCTCCCGAATAAACACCCTGAGTAGATTCCTTGATACAACAATTCCGGTAAATAAGCTGATGGCAACCCCCAGGGCCAGCGTGATGGCAAAGCCCCTGACCGGTCCCGAGGTGTGCAGGAAAGAAAAGTCCAGGGGGTTTGCTAAAATAGAGGCGGTCACCAAGGTCGCTATGTTTGCATCCCTGATGGAATCCCAGGCCCGACCGAAAGAGACCTCTAAGGCGTCCGCCACCGGACGTTTTAGTCTTTCTTCTTTAAATCTTTCAAATATCAAAATGTTTGAATCAACGGCCATCCCCACCGAGAGCAAAAACCCGGCAATACCGGGAAGGGTTAAGACGACGGGGATAAGCTTATAAAGGGCGAGAGTGAGAACCCCGAAGATGATTAGGCCGACTGCGGCAATCAATCCCAGTCTGCCGTAGGATAGAATCATAAAAAGAAGGACCATGGCAAGCCCGGCCAGGCCCGCCCGGACACTTTTGGCGACTGAGTCTGCTCCCAAGGTCGCCCCGACGGTTCTCTCTTCAACCAACTTAACCGGAACGGGAAGAGCGCCCGCATTTAACTGAATAGCCAAATTCTTTGCCTCGTCTAAGGTGAAACTACCCGTAATCTGGGCTTGGCCTCCGGCGATTTTCTCCTGGACGATTGGGGCCGAAACCAATTCATTATCGAGAATGATGGCCACCGGCTTTCCGATATTTTTCTCCGTTAGGATTTCAAACTTCAAAGCTCCCTCCTGGGAAAACTCGAGTCCGACGGCGGGCTTGCCCGTTGTTTGGTCAAAAACCACGTCGGCGCGGGAGAGATCCGCTCCCGTTAAATCCGTCGGGATAAAGTTAGCCGAAGGACTGGCCTCCTCCACCTCGGCAAAAACAAGTTGGGCCGTCTTGCCTATTAATTCTGCCGCCTCCCTGGGATTATTAATCCCCGGCAGCTCGACAATGACCCTTTCCTTCCCCTCAAATGAAGAAGTTTGCACCACCGGTTCGGAAACTCCAAACAAGTTTACCCTTCGCTCGATGACATTTCTTACCGAGGCGACGGCGTCCTCGACTCTGTCGGCCGAAATCTTTGACGTGTCTGCCTCAAAAACCAGGTGGCTGCCGCCGGCCAAGTCCAAACCCAAGATCAAATCAAAATTTTTCTTGAATTCAAACCTGCCTATTTTCAAATCCAGGTCCGGACGAACGAAGTTTCTCCCCAAGAGGGTAAAATCACCAGGAAGACTGATAAAGAGCGCCAGAAGGGTGATAAAAAGAATTCCGATTAGTTTTTTGGCAGGAGAGGATAGAGGCATGGGCGGTTAGCCAATGAGCTCCTCCTCGTCGCCAATAATCATCGTTCGGCTTCCCGATAAAATGGAGAGGAGGAAGGGGTCTCTTCTTTTTTTCCTAAAGTCAAATTCTTCTCGGCTCATGACGGTGTAGTTAATTTCCCGATTTTTCTTGCTTTCCTCCAGTCTGATGAGGGCGGCCAGCTCCGGCAAGACCACGTCCCCGACCACGAGAATGTCAACGTCTTCTTCTTTCTTCCGGCCCTTACCCCGGGCAAACCTTCCCGAAAACATGATAAAGCCGACTTTACCGATTTTATTCCGACTCTCGATCAGGCTCCTGCCCAAGCCGGTGGTTTTGGCAATAATTGAAAGAAGGTCGCCCGAGTGAGGGTAGTCGTTTCGCAGGAAATAATAGACTCGATTGCCGCGGGGCTCTTTTTTCAGAATGCCCACACTCTCCAGCTTCCCGAGTTCGCGTCTGACCGCATTAATCTCTTCTTTTATCTCCCGGACAATTCCCCGGACGTGATACATTTCTCCTAGATTTGAATAGAAGAGTTCCAATATCTTGATCCTGACCTTCGAAGTAATAATGTCGGATAGCTCAGCCATCTTTCTTGGAGGGCAGGGGAAAATTAATAATTAATAACTGACGTTATTTCCGGCAGGAACGACTTCAATCCAGATAATCCCTCTGACAAAAGAAATTTCTTTCCCGTCCTCGTCCAGAAACTTGGTCCGCTCTTGCCTCGAGTCTTTCTCCCAAGTTCCTTCGACCACGCTTCCATTCTGAAAAACCAAAACCTTGCCGGTTCCTACTGTTGTATAGAACATATGTCCATTTCTGTCAACTGGTCCCCTCTCTTTGGCAAAAAGAATGACAACATTTTTGGCAAAAAGCGGCTGTTTGAATTCCAGATCAATTTGCTCGACTCCGGCGTTAAACCTCAAATATCGGTTATTGGCGGCGTCGTATTGCCAATTAACGTCATAATCGCTCTTATTGTCCCAAAAGCCGAAGGAGATGTCGGTGGCGCTAGGTGTCTGGGGCTTATCGTCTATAAATTTCCAGGAAACAAAATTTTTGTCCCAGGCGACTCCCTTTTTGTCCTTTGCCCCCAGTCCTCTTCTTGCTGCTTCTTCGTAGGCCGCGTCGAGTGAAGCCATCATCGTGTGTTCCGTGGCCACCGGGTGGTCCAGTCTTTCGTAGTTTCTCCAGAAAACCGGGAAGCCGGAATCATAAGTGGTGTCAAAGTCGTTGCCGCGGGGAGTCCGCCAACCCATCTGCTCAAGTATCTCCAAGGCCCTGACGTCTCTCACGGTGTCGCCGCTACCGGAAAAGTCGTTGGCCCCGCCGACGTGCATGAATATCGGCTTATCGCCGTATTCGGCCGCATAATCAATAAAGTAAATTCGGGCACTTCTGACTGGGGCGATTTTAACTTCCTCCGCCGCCGTATTGCAGTAATAAACGGCTAAAAATCTGGTAATCCCGCCTTCGGCCACTATTTCATAGATAACGTCCGCTTTTGAAAGTCCCGAGGACGGGCGGGAATCGGCGTGGTTTTCGATCATGGCCGTGACGGGGCGCCTGGCTTCCCAAATCTCTCCCTCGACTTTGGTAAACATGCCTCCGTTTAGGGGACAGTCCTCGGTTTTGGGTAAATCAAGATTGATTCGCGAGCGTCCTGTTTTAATATCGGCCGAAGCAGCTTCATCCTTTCTGACAAATGAAAAAATTGCCAGCGAAACTCCCGAAGACAATAGATAAAGACCCAAGAAAGAGAGCGCTATTGTTGCGCTCCTGGTTGAAAGAAAAACTTTCGCTTTTGAAAAAAAACTATTCATTTATTGATTCAGTCTTTTTGAGCTTTGGCCAGAGCCTTGACTTCCTCTTCCGAAAGCTGAAACTCGCTTCTGCCGCTCTTTATCACTTTAGCATAAAGTCTGGTTCTTTCCCTAGTATGAAGGCCGGTAATGACTATCCCCATGCCGCGGCCGTCCAAAAGAGCCAGAGAAAAACTATGATCCCCGCCTATTTCCTTAAAGGGATTGAAACGCACCAGCCCCACTTTTTGGACATGGCCAAATCCCTCTTCGGTCAGAATCGCTACCTGCCGGTTAAGCTCTTCGACACCTTGGGCATTTTTTGCCTGCCGGGCAAGGATGCCCTCCAGTACTTTTTTAAGCTCTCCCCCTTCTGTCCCTTTAACCAGGCGGCGGAAAAAGTTCGCAAACAGAAAAAATCCAATCGTTAGAGCCCCGAGCCAGATACCAAAAACCCAGGGTAATAAAGATTGTATGCTCATCTGGCTCTTGAACACTATTGGGTAACAGCGTTACCCGCTTGAACTCAAACATTTTGGCATCTTCCCAAACTTGTGTCAAGGCAGTCTTGATGGCAAAATAGTTGGTAGATGGGTAAAAGAAGGACCAGGGCCGAAAAGCAGAATCCTCACCGCGCCTTTTTATATTCTTGGCAAGGTCAGCCCGAAAAAGGCGAAGTTAGGCACGATGTCAAGGGGCAATTTAAAAATGAGCCTAAGGCTACTTCTCTCAAGCATCGCCGGGTCAATAATGCCAATGTTCTGGCTAAAGATGGCTCTTTAGCTTCAATCAAGCGAGACATGGTCAAAAGCCTCCTTATCGCCAGCCTCATCTTGGCGGCCGAGGTGGTGGTATACTTAGCTTGGTTTTGAAATCACTGTCCCGGAAAGGGGGTGAAGTCATAATGATGTACTGTGTCAAGTGTCGCACCAAAAGAGAAGGAAAGAATGCTCAAGCCGTGACTATGAAAAACGGTAAGAAAGCAACCAAGGCTGTTTGTGAAGTCTGCGGCACAACCATGTTCAGAATTGGAGGTTAACCTTTTTTGAACATCAAGACAAAAGGGATCCTGAAAGTTCGGGGTTCCCTTTTGATTGAAGGTTACTCTAATAGTATGGTGACGGGGCCGTCTAGCTCCGCCGAAATTTCCATATAATCCCCAAAACTTCCGGTGGCCACTTTAATACCTTTTTCTCTCAATTCCGTCACAAATTTTTCGTAGATTCTCTTGGCAACTCCAGGCTCGGCAGCCTGAATAAAAGAAGGGCGGTTTCCCCCTTTTGTCTCTGCGTAAAGAGTAAACTGGGAAACAACCAATATTTCTCCGGCAATATCTTTAACGGACAAATTCATTTTGTCCTCTTTGTCGGCCATGACCCTCAGTTTGGAAAGTTTCTCGGCCAGCTCGTGGGCCATCTCTTCCGTGTCTCCCTTTTTGACTCCCACCAAAACAAAAAGGCCTTTTCCAATTTCGCCGACAATCTTCCCCTTGACCTGCACCGAAGCATGACTGACCCTTGAAATTACTAAACGCATATAAGCTTTGCTTTAGGCGAAGCCGCAAACTATGTTTATTCTACCAAAAAAGAATGCTTGAAATTGAAAAAAGGGGTGTTTTCTGATATAATGGCCTCGTTCTGGAGGAAGGATGATCGCTCGCCTTTGGCGAGAGGAAAGTCCAGGCAGCTGAAAGCAGGGTGTCCGCCGTAAGGCGGAGCGGGTAACCGCCAGTCAGAGCCACAGAAACTATGTCGGCCAACTTACCCTAAAGGTAGTCGGTACGAGTGAAAAGGGGCAATCCTCCCCGCTGCAACCTCCGAAAGGGTCGTTTGAGGTCGCTTTCCCGAGACCCAAAGTTTGAGGGCTTAGACAGATGATCGTCTAAAAACAGAACCTGGCTTACTAGCCTCCAGAATATGAAGACAGTCCCTCCGAAAGGAGGGACTTCTTCTTTTTTAATCCTTGGGGAAAAGATATTTACTGAGAAGAACCTGAACGGTAAGAACGACGGGCACCGAAATGACCACGCCCACGACTCCCGCTATCCTGAATCCAACCGCCAAGGAAAGAAGAGTAACAATCGGAGAAACCCCGGCCGACTTCTCCATCACCTTGGGAACAAACAAATAATTTTCCAGCTGCTGAATTAAAAAGGCCAGGGCGGCAACAGCCAGACCCATCAAGGGGGAGATGCTCAGCCCGATAATAACCGCCGGAATGGCGGCCACTACCGGCCCCAGATAAGGAATTATCTCGAGAAGCCCCGAAAGGATGGCCAAAGGCAGGGCAAAAGGAATACCCAGAATGACCAGTCCGATATAATTGGAAACTCCAACCAGCGCCATAAGCGTCAGTGCCCCTCTGGCCCAACCGCCGAGTCTTGACTCCAAAAGGTCAATAATTCTCCCCAGCTCTCTTTTTTTGTCGTCTCCGAAAAAGAGACCCAATTGGTCCTCTAGTTTATTTCTGGCAAGAAGAAGATAAAAAGCAAGAATCAGAACGGTAATAACCGCAACCACGTTTGAAAACACGGAAATACCGACTTTAACAATCTGGCCCGGAATCGACCCGAGCTGGGAGAGAAGCTGGCCGGTTATTTGCTCGTTAATATAACCGCCAATCCCGAGAGAACTTAAATACTTGGGTAAATTATTGACAAAACTGGTGGTCTGCTCAACTAAGGGTGGAATGATACCGGCAATGGCCGCCCCGAAAACGCCGAAAACAACCAAATAGACGATAAAAACCGAAATTGCCCGAGGAATTTTAAATTTGGAAAGGCGGGTGACCAAAGGATTCAGAATGGCCATGATAAGAAGGGCCACAAAAAGTTCCAAGATAAGGTCCCTAATGTAATAAAGAAGCCACAAAAAAATGAGGAACAAAACGGCAAAAATTATCGTCCGGTGGGAAATTTCAATTTTTCTTGGCATCGAACGAAGAATACCAGATTTTGGCCAATTTTTCCACATTATCGGCCCAGTTGGGCTTGGAAATGTCGAACCACTTAATGCGCCTGTCTCTTTTAAACCAGGTAATTTGTCTTTTGGCGTATTTTTTCTCTTCTTTCTTCCAAGCCGAAATGGTCTCGTTTCTGTCTTTGGTCCCCTCAAAAAAACCTCTCCATTGCCTATAACCCAGGGATGTCATCGCCTGGTCGTCCCAGGAAATCCCACCCGACAAGAGCTTTTTAATTTCTTTTTCGATTCCGGCGTCGACCCTGCTCTCCACGCGCATATCGATTTTTTTAAATAAAGCCTCTTTGGGGGCAGTCAATCCAATAAACAAGGTCGGATAGTTCGTGAGAGTTGGGGTTTGGCTAAAGCCGCCTCCGGAATTCAATCTCCATTGGGCGATCTCGACGGCCCGGATTAAGCGTCTGGGGTTCCTTTTGTCTGAGGCGTTGAGCGAAGCTGCCTTGATCGGGTCTTGTTGGGCCAGAATTTCAAAAAGCTCTTCGGGGTTTCTCTCCATCAAGTTTTTTCTCAAATCTTCGTTTTTGGGAACAAGGGCGGTCGGAATGCCGTCAACAACCGCTTGAATATAAAGACCGGTACCGCCCACCAAAATCGGCAATTTCATTCTTCTTTTGATGTCCTCAATCGCCCTCCTGGCAAAGCGGACGTAATTGGCAACTGAAAAATCTTCTTTTGGGCCAACCAAATCGTATCCCCAGACACGAATTCCATTGATGAGATAACATCGCCCTCTCTTTTTTGCCGCTGGCGGCAAATCTTTACCGGTACCGATATCCATCTTTTGATACACCTGTCGGGAATCGGCCGAAATAATTTCTCCGTCTAGACTCCTGGCAAGAGCCAGAGCCAGGCCGGTCTTGCCCGTAGCGGTCGGGCCACAAACGATGAGAAGTTTTTCCATGTCAGCTTGAGGCAGATGTATATTTGGTTAAGGCAAAGTTCCAAAGTCGAATAGAAACAAGGACGGCGGCGGCGCCGACGAGAAAAGACAAAATTACGCCCCAGGGGCTGACCAGACCCATCAGGGCTTTGGCCGGAAGGGTGATCATAATGCCGACGGGGATGAGATAGGTCAGGATTCCCTGGAGAGGCTGTTTATAAATATCGATGGGAAAACGACCCAAATTGGTAATGTCCCGATAAATCATGATCGTGTGGTCTATCTCCAGGGTGATTATTCCCAGAGAAATGACGGCAATATGGAAAGCGGTGGCCAGGATTAAGCCGTTAATAATCAGAAAAACGTAAAAAAGAACGTCGGTGGGGCTGGGTCCTAGGCTTCGGCCAACGAAATAAATCGCCAGGATTAAAGGCGGAATGGTCACCAAATCCAAGACATCCGCCCCGCCCATCAGGGAGCGGAAAAGGGCACTGATCGGTTTTGTCAAAACCAGGTCAAAACTCCCGGAAATAACCAGGGGGCGAAAACGGTAGACCTCTCGAAAGAGAAACTGGGCAACAACGTCAATCAAATTAAAGGTCAGAAAGAAAAATAAGGTTTGGTTGAGATTGTATCCGGCCAAAGTATCGGTTCCTTTGAGAAGAAAAAGGATGAAGGCCAGGAAAAAACCGAAGCGCAAAATTTTTCCGAAGATGAAAATGGCCGCGCCAAATCTCTGGGAAAGCATTCCCATAAAAGAGTTTCGACTCATTAGCCACCAAACTTTTAGATATTTTTTTAGACTTCGCATTATCTGCCCTCGGCCCTATAAACCAAAAGCCCCTTGCGCCAAACCCAGCCCATGACCAGCCATAAGAGAGTCACCCAGAAAGAGGCAATCAGAAACCCGCCAACGAGGGCATCACCGGTTATTTTGCCCAAGTAGACTTGAATCGGGAAAAAGATCAAATAAGGGAAAGGGGTTAAATATAAAATCTTCTGAACGGCCCCCGGCAAGATATCAAGCGGGAAAAGCCCACCTGACAAAAATTCGGTCACGATGACGACCATCAAAAACTGGGCTCCCCATCCCGACTCGGGCGACCAAAACGGAACGAAACTCGTAATCATCAGGAGGGCAAAAAACGCCAGTATGGCAAAGACGAGAGAGAGAAAAAACCCGGCCAATAAAAGTAAGTCGGTTTGCAAATAAATCTCGGGTTTTAATATTAGAAATAGGATGACAATTTCGAAGGCCGAAAAAATAAAATTGAGAGCCTTACTGGACAAATCCCTGGTCAACCAGTATTTGAAAAAATTGACTGGTTTTAAAAGAAGGTTGATAATGTCGCCTCTCGAAATCTCCCCCGGTACATCGACGGCCCTGGCCGAAAGAACCAGCGCCTTGACCACCAGAATTCCAAAAACGTAGGTGAGCATTTTGGCCCGGTCGTAACCAAAGACGACTCTTGAGGGGTCCGAAAAAACGGTTGTCCAAAGAAAAAAAAGCAAAAGAATCTGCATGACATTTCTTACCCGCCACATAATAAAATTCAGGCGGTAGGCAAATTCTTGGGCGAATGAGATCTTGAAAATCGAGATGTATTTTTTAAGACTCATTTTTGAAGGGACCGGCGCATCCCTCCCCTAAAAACTTTGCGGATAACATCCTCGATGGGAATTTCCTCAATGGTTAAATCGCTAACCGGGAAATTCTGAAGAAGCTCGGCGGCGGCCACGGCCACCGCTTCTCTGGGAACTGATAAGACCACTTCGGGAAAAGAAATTTTTTTGACTTTGCCGATTGTTTCAATCTTTTTGACATCGTCTTCTCGACTTAAGGACACTTTGATTATCTTTTCTTTGGCAAACCGGGAGACAATCTCTTCGAGGGCCCCGTCAAAAAGAATTTGCCCTTCGTCAATAACGATGACGCGCCTGGCCAAATCGATTAAGTCGTCCATGTTGTGTGAAGTCAGAAGGATGGTGGCTTCGTGCTTGCGGTTATACTCGTAAACAAAATCCCTCATTTTTTGCTGGGCGATTAGGTCAAGCCCGATCGTCGGCTCGTCCAAAAAAAGAACTTTTGGCTGATGAAGGAGGGCCGCCACCAGCTCCAGTCTCATCCTCTGACCCAGGGAAAGACGCCTGACCTGAATATTGAGGAGCTTGCCAACGTCAAGAAGGGAAACTAATTCATTCAAATTTTCCTCGTAGACGTTAGCCGGTATTTCGTAGATTTCGCGGTTAAGTTCAAGCGTTTCTGCCGCCGGCAAATCCCACCAAAGCTGATTCTTTTGACCCATGACCAGAGAAATCTTTTTGAGGAATTCGGGTTTCCTCTCCCAGGGGTCAAATCCCAAAACCGACGTAAAGCCCGCCGTCGGGTAAAGAAGCCCGGAAAGAACTTTAAGGGTGGTGGTTTTCCCGGCTCCATTGGGGCCGATAAAGCCGACCAACTCTCCCGGTTGGATGGTAAAAGAGATATTTTTCAAGGCCCGAATGGTTTTTTTCTTGGGAGAGACAATCGAGTCGATTGCACCTTTTAGCCCCGGTTTCTTTTCAATGACTTCGAAGTTTTTGACCAAATGATCGACGATTATAGCCTTGTCCATTGACCAAAGTATACAACAAAGAGGCTGAGGTGGGTTAGCGGACGACTTGTCTTTTTAATTTCTTCCCCGGAGTAAAGCGGGGCGAGCGGTGGGACTTAATCGTCACCATTTTGTCGGTCTTGGGGATTTTAACCGTTTTGCCTTTCATCGAGATGACCCTGAATGTCCCAAATCCGGACAGAACGACTTTTTCTCCTTTGGCGAGGACTCGGCCGACTTCCGAGAGGAAAACCTCAACCGCCTCGTCAGCCGCCTTTTTAGTTAAATGGGCCTTCCTGGCAACCAAGTCAATCAGTTCTCTCTTTGTCATAAGACACGCCAAGAATAACGAAAGTATGGGCAAAAGTCAAGTTTCAGAAGCCGTAAACGCTCAAGCCGGTATTGCCTATCCTCATCCTTGGCAGTTCAAATCTCTGTTTTTGGCAAAGAGTGCTTCCGGGCCTGGTACCAAAAGCAAGTTTATAATCAAGCTCTTCCAAATATTCCCTGGCATAGTTGCTGACAAGTCCATAGGGGTAAGAAAAAACCTTGGCAGAATTCAAATCTCTTTCGGCCAGTTGGATATCGGCCGTTTTTATCTCGAATTCGATTTTTTCTTTGCTCGTTTGCAGATTTTTGTGAGACCAGGTGTGGTTGGCAAAAAGATAGGCGGAGGGGGTTGCTTGATTAATTTCTTCCCAGCTTAAATACCCGGGGTTATCCATCAGTCCCGTCGAAATAAAAATCGTCGCCTTAAATCCCAGTTCGTTAAGGATCGGTAGGGCATTTCTGTAAAAATCGTCATAGCCGTCGTCGAAGGTCAGAAGAACCGAACCTTTGGGCACCGGAACTTCACTATCAAAGAAGGCGATGAGCGCCTCCATACCGAGAGTCCGATACCCTTTGGCCTTAAGGTATTCCATCTGACTTCTAAATGTCTCGGTATCGACCGTCAGGGCCAGTTGGTTTTTTTCCTGAGCCTGGGCTTCATCCTGAATATGGTGATACATCAGCGTCGGCAGACTGACGCAGGGCCCGTATAACGCGTTCATTTCGGCAAAAGTTAACGGCCTGGGGGTGGCGGTTGGGGTGGGTGTTGCCACTGCCTGATATTTTTGGGCCAAATCTTGGGGAGAGAGAATTTTAAGCGTTGCTTTTATTTGGGGAAAAAGAGTGGAGACCCCGATAAAAAATACGGAAACTAAAAGGAGGAAAAGCAGGAAATCTTTTTTCTTCACTTTATTTGGCAGCGGTCGTACCCACCGCTCTTACTTCCCTGATGACGGTGACTTTAATCTGTCCCGCGTACTCGGCTTCTTTTTCAAGTCTGGCCGCAATATCGTGAGCAAGAACCGTCACCTTATCGTCGTCAACCTCCTGGGGATTGACAATCACTCTGACGTCGCGACCGGCCTGGAAAGCCATGGTCGAGTCCACCCCGGGAAAAGAAGCGGCAATCTCCTCGATTTTACCCATCCTTTTAACATACTCTTCGTGGGGCTCATACCGTGCTCCCGGGCGGGAACCCGAAATCGCATCGGCCGTCCAAACGATGACCGACTCAACCGAAGAAAAAGGCTTGTCTTCGTGGTGCTCGGCTACCGCCGCCACCACTTCCTTTGGCAACCCGAACCGCTTAATGGTATTGACCCCGGCTTCGACGTGAGTTCCTTCCTCGTCCGTCACCACCTTGCCGATGTCATGAAGAAGGCAGCCCAGGCGAACCACGTCGATATTGGCTCCCAGCTCATTGGCAATGGCAATTCCAATTTTTGTCTCCTCAATTGTATGAAGTCCCAAGTTCTGTCCGTAGGAGGTTCTAAATCGATATCGTCCGATTAATTTCATTAAATCAACCGGTAAATTAAAGACTCCGCATTCGTGGGCAATCTCTTTTCCTTCCTCAAGAAGAACGTCCTCCATTTCGTTTTTGATTTGGCGAATAACTTCCTCTATTCTTGAAGGCTGAATTCTTTGGTCTTTAATTAGGGCTTCTAGGGCTCTTCGGGCAATTTCTCGTCTGACCGAATCAAAAGAAGAAAGCCTAATTTCATTGGTCTCGTCGATCTCTATTTCAACGCCGCTCTCTCTTTCAAAGGTTCTGATATTCCTTCCGCCTGCGCCGATAATCCGGCCCTTGACGTCTTCGTTGGGAACGGTAACGGTGGAAACGGTGTATTCGGCAACGTAGGTGGTGGCGCCGTGCTTCATGGCGTCAGCCAATATCTCCTTGGCCTTCTCGCCCGCCTCTTCCCGAATCCTCTCCTCGGCATTTCTTACCTTTTTGGCAACTTCGGAAGAAAGAGTTTTTTGAACCTCTTCAAGAATAATCTTCCCTGCCTCGTCCCGGGTCATACCCGAAGCCTTTTCAAGTCGGCTTATTAACTCCTCTTCGCGCTCCTTTAGAGTCTTTTCTTTCTTCTCAAGAGACTCTCTTTGGCGCCTTAAATCTTCGACTAATACTTTGAGCTCGCTGGAGCCAAACTTGTTTATATCGCTAGTTGTCATTTAATCTTGAAGTCAAAGAAAGCAGACCCTTTAGATAAGGGTTGAAGAAGAAGTCGTATGTAGCGTTCTTCTCATGATTTCTCTGGCTCCAACTATTATTTTACCTTTTTCCCAAGACCTTTTCAATTATCTCCCAATTAAATCCCTTCCTTGCTAAAAAGGCGCCCATTTTAGCTCTGGCCTCACGCTTGGGTAGGAGCCTCCATTGATAAGACTTTTTGCTCAGAAGTTCCCCGGCCACTTTTTCCTCGTCCAGTTTAGTGTTGGCCAGAACTTGACCAATCACCTCTTTTTTTATTCCTTTCATCCTTAATTCCATCTCGAGCGCTCTTTTGCCGCGTGGCCTAAATGAGCTTCGCTGCTCCACCCACCATTGGGCAAATTTCTCATCGTCTATTAAATCCAATCTGTTTAACCGATTAAACAGCTCTTTATGTAGGCTTTCGTAGATTTTCTTTCTCTTCAGCCAATCTCTTATTTCCTTTTCGGAGCGCGGCCGGAGGGTGGCGAATCTTAAAAGTTTATCTAAAGTCTTTTGGAACTCAGCTTTTTTGACTATTTCTTCCACTTCTTTATCGGAGAGTTCCCTTTCGACCCTAAGCCCAAGTGTCACAAAATTCTCCAAATCCAATCCGAATCCGAATTTATCGTCAAGATAAACATTTACCCTTTTTCGATTTTTTTGAGGTTTTATCGAAGTAATTATCGGCATCTTGACTCTTAATATATCATTTGATAGCATCACTTGAAATGTCACCAGATCTTGGAAGGTTTTATCCAGAAGTAAGTGGGCTGAATGAAGAGGACGTAAAAGATAGGCTCGAGGTCAACCCAATAGATATTGAGCCAGGAAATGTTCATCTATTTGGGGAAGTGTTTAAGAGAATCTTAAAGTCAGAAACGGGTGCAGTAAGAATAACTTTTCCAGAAATAAATCACGAGATAGATAGTAACGGTTTAAATGAAGTAGTGCAAACTATCCAAGATGGTTTTGAAAAGGTTGGTTTAAAACTAAACACTCTTATAATTCTGGGGGATGGATGGCACGAATATCCAGAAATCCTAATTTCTCTTAAAAGATAATCTTTCTACTCTTTTTCTTCCGTCTCTCCTAATTCTTTCGGAAGCTTTTTGCCTGAAGCAACCATTTCCCGAATTTTCTTTTCAAGTTCTTCCGCAAATTTTGGGTGTTCTTCGATATAGACCTTGGCTCCTTCTCTGCCTTGGGCAATCGGTTTGCCGTTATAATTGAAGAAAGACCCGCTTTTGGTCATCAACCCAAGTTCCACCGCTACGTCCAAAAGCCCCCCGGCTCTTGAAATTCCCCCCTTCTCCATAATGTCAAACTCGGCCACCCTTAGGGGTGGAGCAACTTTATTCTTGACAATTCTTGCTCTTATTCTTGAACCGATTACTTGCTCGCCATCTTTCAAAACTTCTATTCTTCTTAGGTCGATTCGAACTGATGAATAAAACTTAAGGGCAAGTCCTCCCGGAGTTGTTTCCGGATTGCCAAACATCACGCCAATTTTTTGTCTTAGTTGATTAGTGAATATCAGAACGGTTTTGGATTTTGAAATGGCGCCGGTCAATTTTCTTAAGGCTTGACTCATAAGACGGGCCTGCATGCCCATGACGGCATCGCCCATCTCTCCCTCAAGCTCTGCTCTCGGAACCAGTGCGGCAACAGAATCAACAACGATGACGTCCAAAGCGCCGGAACGAATCAGCGTCTCGGTAATTTCCAAAGCCTGTTCCCCCGTATCAGGTTGGCTCATCAAAAGATTATCCAAGTCGACTCCAATAATCTCGGCGCGAGTTGGGTCAAGGGCATGTTCGGCATCGACAAAGGCCGCCTGTCCTCCTTTTTTCTGGGCTTCGGCGATAACCGAAAGGGCCAGGGTGGTTTTCCCCGATGCTTCCGGTCCATACACCTCTGTTATTCTCCCTTTGGGTAAGCCGCCGACGCCAAGAGCCAGGTCTAAGGCAATCGAGCCGGTTGGAATGCTCTCTACTTTTAGTTGGGCATCGGTTCTTTCCCCCAGTTTCATAATCGAACCCCGGCCGTACTGTTTTTCAATCTGGTCCATGGCCAGTCGTATCGCCTGAAGTTTGGCTGAGCCTCCTGTCTGGGGTTGGGGAGCTTCTCTTTGGGTTTTTTTCTTGGCCGCCATGGCGTTTTCTTAATAACACACCACCTGCTAAAATACAAGAGCTGTAAAAATGGTCAAATATTCTTTTTGCCCATACTGTCAGGGCGAACTTTCCTCTAAAGAAAATTACTACCAATGCATAAGTTGCAAGAAAAAGGTCTTCATTCCTTCTTTCCCAGGAGTATCCATTTTCCCAATAAAAGACGGTAAAGTTCTTCTTGCTAAAAGGGGCGAGGAGCCCAGAAAGGGTCTCTGGGATTCCATTGGGGGATTTCTGAAAGAGGGAGAGGAGCCGACAATCTGTGCAAAAAGGGAGACCAAAGAAGAAACGGGCCTTGAAATAAAACTTGGTGACCTATTGGGAATTTACACCGATTCTTACGAGTACGAAGGACAGGTTTACGAAACCCTTAACCTTTATTATCTAGCCGAGATAATCGGGGGAAAAATCAAAGCCGAGGATGATGTCTCAGAACTGGTTTGGTTTCCAATTGAGAAACTTCCCGAGAATGTTGGATTTAAAAGTTTTGGCGAAGCTTTAGAAGACCTTAAGAAGTGGTATAAAACCCCAAAAGGGGCATAAATTTGTGATAAAATAACAGTCATTCGGGGTGTAGTTTAACGGCAGAATTGGCCGATGGGGTCGGTCAGGTCTGAGTTCAATTCTCAGCACCCCGACATAATAAATAAAAGGCCATTGACATGAAGAGTATGTTAATGTGTCATTAGAAACAGTATGACCAAAATAAGAAGAAAGCGAAGTGACACTAAAATAGGTACAATCGAGAAAAAATATGGGAAAGATTTTGGAGCAAGGTCTGACAAAAAACTCGGAAGTTATCTAAAGCAAAAAGGATACTCTTCTTTGAGCGAACTTCTTCGTTATGGATGATGTTCTAAATAAGATCCCCACCCAGGAGATTTCAGAAAAAAGATTCACTTTTATAAAAAATATAACCCTGAGAACAAATATAGTAATTGCCTTTAGGTATATGTTCTTTCTATTAATTCTTAATAATGAAAATAAACTTCCTGGACCAATCTCCTATTCCATTTATAAAGATATAATCATCTACACGGCCACCATAGCAGAAAGCGTTATTCATTACTGTTTAGGGACATTAATTGAAAGAGGTAAGATAAACGCCGCTGATTTTATGCCTTCGGAATGGAAAGAGGAGTCATCAAAAGATCTTTATAAAATTTCTGAAACTAAAAAGGTAAGTGGTGTAATAAAATTTCAGGTCACCGAAAAATTCTCGGATAATGTTCAATTCCAAACATTAAATAGGGCTGCTTTAAAATCAGGCCTTTTCAATAAAGAAGTCTTTGATAAAGCTGAAAATTTGAGAGAGAAAAGAAATCGAATTCATTTGGCAGGACTTAAAATAGTTGACGACTTGTATGGAGAAAGTGATATAAGGGATGCATTCAAAACTACTGCATTAGTCATTAAAACTGTGGAAGAAAAATTACAATCTGCCAATGTCTAATTGTTCATATCTTATTCCTAGAGACAAATGGAAATAGCCTTTATTTCTTTTCTAACCTTTCTCGCAGGAATAGTCGGAACAATTACGGGATTCGGAATTTCAACTATTATGGTCCCGGTTGTTCTTCTTTTTCTGCCTCTTCCGGAAACCTTACTTTTGGTTGGAGTGATTCACTGGTTTGGAGACTTATGGAAAATGTATTTTTTCAAAAAAGGAGTCGACTGGGAACTTCTGGTCTTTTTTGGAATCCCGGGTATCGCCGCTGCTTATCTCGGTGCCAGTCTGGTCTTCCAACTTCCAGAACAATTAGTTTCACAATTTTTAGGAGCAATCTTAATCGCCTACGTAATTTTTCTTTTGCTGAGACCTTCCTTCAAAATTAAAAAGGCTCCCCTCATCGCTTCGCTCGGAGGGGCAGGTTCGGGATTTCTGGGCGGATTGACGGGGGTAGGAGGAGGAGCCTTAAGGGCCGTCGTTTTAACAGCTTTTAATGTTCCCAAGTCTGTCTATATTTTTACTTCGGGGCTTCTTGGGGCGGTCATTGATGCCTCAAGAATTGCGACCTACTACTTGGGAGGAGCCAGAATTAGTAGCGCCCTAACCATAGGCCTTCTTTTATTTCTCCCGGCTTCTTTTGTTGGAGCTTTCGTAGCTAAAAAAATTGTTAATAAAATCCCTCAAGATAAGTTTAGGGTGGTAGTTTCCGTATTCCTTTTCGTCATTGGAGCAAAACTGTTATTATTCCCGTAAATGACTCTTAGAGACTGTGCCGGGCCCCTTGTCAAAAATGGGATCGGGGTAATTCCCACCGATACTCTTTACGGCCTAGTGGGCAGGGCGCAAGATAGAGAAACAGTTGAGCGGGTCTATCGGATAAAAGGCAGGCAGCCCAATAAGCCCTTAATCGTTCTTATTTCTTCTTTGAACGACTTATTGAAGTTCAAGGTTAAAGCCGATGCAAAAACGAAAAAGGTTTTAGAAAAGTATTGGCCTGGAAAGGTAAGTGTTATTCTGTCCTGCCCCAACCAAGAATTCGAATACTTGCATCGGGGAACTAAAACTTTGGCTTTTCGCTTACCCGATTATCCCGAATTAACCCACTTGATTACACAAACTGGGCCGTTGGTGGCCCCCAGCGCCAACCCAGAAGGTCTACCTCCGGCAAAAAACATCAAAGAGGCGAGGGAGTATTTCGGCGACAAGGTGGATTTTTACTGCGCTAAAGGGACTCTTAAATCCCGGCCATCAACATTGATAGAAGTTAGAGGCGGAAAAATAAAAGTTTTAAGAGAAGGGGCGGTAAAAATTAATCTTTAGGCAACTCTTTCTTTGAGGGCTCGGTAAAATCTTTCTAAATAATCTTGGGCTTTATCCCAGTGCTTCTCTCCAGACCCTCTTTCGGCCAAGTTTCTTTCGATATTGGCCAGAACCAAGAGGTGGGCTGCCTTGGCGGCCTGGAAGAGAGAAATCCGGTGAACTTCGGCCACCAACTCCCTCGCCGTCTCCTCGGCGTCACTGGCCGCCTTGACCTGTTCCTTGCCGGCCATATCCTCCCAGAATTTAACCTGCATTGAGGCAACGATGGAAGGCTCAAAGGCAAGTTTGACCTCGTCTCGCAGAAGGGCGTAAAACTTTTTGAGATTTGTCTTCGCTTTCTCCCAGTTCCTGCCGTTATCCTGTTCCAAAAAGGCCACGATTAGATATCTCGCGGCTTCTTTGGCCAGCTTCTTTGATAGACCGAATTGTTCCCTTAAGTGATTAAGGGCATAATCCTGAAACCTTGTACCCTTGGGAATTTTTCGCAGTCTCCACCAGGCAATTTCAAGTCTTGCCACCACCTTAGGGTCGAAAGTGAGATGCTGCTCGGCATCGTTTCCGCCAAATCTTCTTCTCCGCCTTGAATAGTCGAGTATTGCCTCTCTTAATTTTTCAGGAGTGAAATCAGGAAGGTGGTCTGCCTCAAAATAATACTCCGCATATTCCATCTGCCATGGCATTAAACCACTCGTTCTTTGCTCCCCTGAGGTGCGGATAAAAAGATCCACATATGGGTAGGGTTGATCTTTGGTATCCAAATAGGAAGAAAATAATTCTTCATCCACTTTTTCAGGACTAACCCCATCTCTAATTATCTTTCTTACCGTGCGCAAAATTTCGTCTCTCCCACCATAATCCAACGCAACATTTAAAATGTGTTTAGTATTGTTTTTAGATTTCTCCTCGGTCTTATTAATCATATCCACTAGGTCGCTTGGGAGCCTGTCTTTCCTCCCTAAATGAACAAACCTTACCCCCTCTTTCATCGCCTCTTTCATAAAATCTTCGATCATTTTTCTGGCTAAATTCATTATGTTTTCGGTCTCCTTGGAAGAGCGCTCCCAATTTTCCGTTGAAAATCCCCATAAAGTTAAGGTATGAACCCCCAACTCCCTACTGGCCCTGGCCAGGCTTTTAAGAGCAAGATATCCAGCTTTGTGCCCCTCAAGTGGAGAAAATCCCTTGGCACGAGCCCATCTCCTATCGCCATCTGGGATAAGAGCAATGTGGTCTGGAATTTTCGTGCCACGAGGTAATACAATTACAGGATTGTCAGACATGGGTAAAATTATATCACGGGTTAGCTTTCTCTTGTAACTATAAAGTCGGCGAGGCTTTCTAAAACTTTTTGATATTTTTTATCCATTGTTATTTTGGGAACATATCTTTTGCCTTTCATGACTAGTTTCTCCGCGAGCTTTTGGGAATAGTCAAGCGCCCCGCTCGAAACGATAATCTTTTTGATTTCTCTGATTTGTTTTTCTCCAACGTCACCGGCTCCATACCACCTTTTTAAAAATTTCTTTTCCGGGGCCCCAAGAAGCTCAAGGGCTTTCGCATAAAGAAAGGTCTTTTTGCCATCACGAATATCTGAGAGGTTACTTTTTCCTGTTTTTCTCGTTGAACCGAAAACACCCAAGATGTCATCGACAAGCTGGAAAGCAATTCCAACCGGGACTCCATAACTTTCAATCGCGCTGAGGACACTCTTGGGGGCACCCGCCAGTATTGCCCCGACCGTTAAGGGCATCACGATGGTGTAATAAGCGGTCTTATAGGTACGAACCTTCAAAATTTCTTCCCAGGATATTTGTTTTTTGAAATCATAATCGATATCAAGAAGCTGTCCATAGCCGGTCTTTAACAAAAACTCATTAAGTTTCGTTACTGCTTCTAAGGTTCTTTCTTTTGAAAAATTCGAAGACAAAAGAAGTTCGTAGGCAAGAAAGGCGCCAACGTCCCCAATGATTATGGCTTTGGAGTTTCCGTAATGTTCTCCTCTCTTTTTGGCATAAACCGTATGGACCGTTGGCTTTCCACGTCTCAACCGGTCTTTATCAATAATATCGTCATGAATAAGCAAAAAATTATGAAACATCTCAATGCCGCAAGAGACCGGCAGGATTGCCTCAAAGTTTTTGCCGCCCGAAGACTCATAACCTAAAACCGTCAAGGCTCCCCTGGCTCTTTTTCCACCTTTCGATGAATCTAGAAAGACTTGGAGTATCTTGCCAAGGTCGGGGTCGATTTTTTTGGCTAGAGCTTTCTTTTTCAAAAAAAACAAATCAAGGAATTTATTCGCTTTTTGGGAATAGGCCTTAAGATAATTTTTGGCGTTCATGGAAAGCGGTTTAACGCTTTGGAGACTGCTTTGCCCGTCTGGCTTTACCGCCCATGCCAACCATTCTTCTTTCTCTTTCTCTCGGGTCACGCGTCAGAAGTCCGGCCTTTTTAAGTTGGGGTCTAAATTTTTCCCTATCGGCCAAAGATAGCGTTCGGGCGATTCCGTGAATCACGGCCTGAAGTTGCCCGTTTTTTCCGCTACCAACAACTCTAACCGTAAAATAATACTTGCCAAGGGTTTCGGTCAAAACAAATGGCCTGTCCAGCAAGACTTTATTGACAGCCCCGGGAAAGTACTTTCCGGCCGCCAAATCATTGACCAAGTCATCGCCTTTCCCTTTGAATAGCCTGACCCTAGCCGATGCCGACTTTCTTCTTCCGACTGCGTAAAAATAGTTTTGTTTCTTGGCCATTAAAATTTATCCTTGAAGGGATTTTCGCCCCCGACCACGACTTTTAACCTAGCCATTCTGTCTTTTTTAAGTCGGTTGTCGGGAAGCATTCCGGCAACGGCGTGGCCAACGATTCTTTCGGGGTGTTCCTTTCTCATTTGAGCAAAGGTCACTTCCTTAAATCCCCCTGGATAGCCCGAATGGCTTCGATAGACTTTTTGTTTGGTTTTTTTGCCGCTTAATTTTACCTTTTCGGCGTTAACAACAACGACGTAGTCTCCCATATCCATGTGTCGGGAAAAAGAGGGTTTGTTCTTTCCCGTAAGCAGCCGGGCAACTTCGGTTGCCATTCGTCCCAATATCACCCCGTCGGCATCGATTAAATGCCAGCTTCTTTTTACTTCACTCGCTTTCGGTTGGTATGTTTTCATTTCTTCTTAAGCGGCTTTTCTTTTTTGGGTTTTTCAGCTTTCTTGACCGCTTTCTTTTCCTTTTCTTTTGTCTCTTTTTTGGGACTTTCCTTCATTTCGATTGTCTCGCTCCATTCCAGTCTGACCATTTGAGCTTTGTCTCCTCGACGGGCGGGAAGCAAAACTATTCTGGTAAAGCCGCTGTTTCGATTTGAAAAGGCGGGTACGATTTTAACAAAAATTAAATCGGTTGTCGCCCGGTCATTTCCAAGTTCGGCGAGAACCCTTCTTCTGGCGCTGACCGAATTTTTCTTGGCGGCCGTGACTATCTTATCTATTTGAGGAATTAAGGCTTTCGCTTTTGCCCTGGTCGTAACGATTTTCCCACTAATTGTCAAAGCCCTGATTAAGGACCTAAAAAGGGCGATGCGGCCTTTTCGGCTTCGCGATAAATGCCTACCAAAAACCATTTTGCGCATATTATTCTCCGAACTTCACTCCTTTTTCAACCAGGGCGACGGTAATAATCTTGATGGATTTTTCGCCAAGGTTTCTGACTTTAACCAAATCCTCTTTTTTGGCTTTGGCCAACTCTTCCACTGTCTCGTATCCGGCCTTAACCAGCGCATTGGCGACTCTTGTCGGCAGGCCTATCTCTTCGACGGACAGCTTTCCCATCGGGCCGATAACGTCGGCCTCCTCTTTGACCTCTTTTTTCTCGACTTTCTTGGGAGAAACTATTTGATTAAAATATGAAACGAGTGTCTTGGCGGCGGAGACGGTTGCCTCTTTCGGAGTCATCGTTCCGTCTGTCCAAACTTCCAAAATTAACTTGTCGTAGTTTGTCAGCCGGCCAACACGCGTTTCTTCAATTTTATAGTTTACCCTTTGAATCGGAGAGAAGGAAGCGTCCAAAGGAATTGTTCCAATCGGTCCTCCTATCCTATCTTCGGCCGGCGAATAACCGGCTCCTGCCTCAATTTCCATTTCCGCTTCCAGTTTTGCCCCTTTATTGAGGGTTGCCAAAACAAGTTCCGGATTGGCGATCGTCACCGATGCGGGAACTTTAATGTCTTTGGCCTTGACCTCGCCGGCGCTTTTAACCGAGAGTGCCACTTTAACAGTCTTTTCCCCCGAGTATGAAAATCTTACTTTCTTGAGGTTAAGCAAAAACTCAACCACGTCTTCTTTCATGCCTTTAAGGGATGAAAACTGGTGCCTAATACCGGCTATTCGCACGGTCGTAACCGCCGCGCCCGGAAGAGAAGTCAATAGAACCCTTCTCAAAGAATTGCCCAAAGTGTCACCATAACCCCGTTCCAATGGGCTAATCACAAATTTTCCATAATCGCCTTTTGACTCTTCTTGTTTTATTTCAAACATTGGTTCATTCATTTTTAATCACCTCCTTTAGGCTACGCCTAAAGCATAGCTTGACTCTAGGATTACCTAGAATAAAACTCAACTATATCTTGAACGTTAATTGGCTCTAAAATATCTTCCATTTTTGGTTCCCTGGTAATCATTCCCACGGCGGCTTTTCTTTTTAGCCAGTCGGGAATTTTCCTATCCTTTTCCTTGAGTGCCTCTTTGACCGAGGGAATGTTCAAGGCTTCGCTGGAAAGACTAATTGCCTCCCCGGCTCTTACTTGATATGAAGGAATGTTTAGCCTTTTCCCGTTCACTAAAACATGTCGATGGGAAACAAACTGTCTTGCCGACGGTCGGCTTACGGCAAATCCCAACCTAAAAACCACATTATCCAAGCGTCTTTCTAAAAGCGAAAGAAGTGTTTCTCCTGTATTTCCCTTGGTTTTAAGAGCCTCTTCAATGTAGCGCTTAAACTGTCTTTCCAAAATTCCGTAAAGCCTTTTTACTTTTTGCTTCTCCCTGAGCTGCCTGCCGTATTGGGAACGCATTCTTATTCCCTTTGGTCCGTGGACTCCCGGAGGGACGGCCAGACGCGTCAGTTTGGCCCCCTTGCCAAATAGATCAAATCCTTCGCGCCTTGATAGTCTGTCTTTAGCTCCTGTATAGCGTGCCATAATTTTATAAATAACAGCGGATTACCGCTCAGACTCTCCTTTTCTTTTTTGGCCTCGGGCCGTTGTGGGGAATGGGCGTAATATCGGCAATAAGAGAAATCTTTATCCCCTGGGCGCGAATCGCCCTCAGGGCGGCGTCCCGGCCCGGCCCCGGCCCTTTGACATAGATTTCCACTTCGGATAGTCCGTAATCGTCTTTGGCCTTCTTAATCACTTTCTCAACCGCGGTGGTGGCGGCAAAAGGAGTTGCCTTCCTCGTTCCCTTAAAACCCGAGGCCCCCGATGAACCCCAGACAATGGCGGCCCCTTTCTCGTCGGTGACGGTCACTAAGGTATTGTTAAAAGACGCCGAAATATAAATTTTCCCCGCAGTGATGGATTTCTTGGCGGCCATTATTTCTTCTCCTCCTTACCCTTAACGTCTTTCATTTGGGTCAAGGCTTCTTTTTTAAAGGCGCCGACGGTCTTTCTCTTACCTCTTTTGGTTCTGGCATTGGTTCTGGTTCGCTGTCCCCTGGCTGGTAGATTTTTTGCCAGCCTCAGTCCCCGATAAGAACCGATTGTTTGCAGTCTTGAAATATTGCCCCTAACTCCTCTTGCCAGCTCTCCTTCGATCGAGTATTCGTCCAATTTTGTCGAAATTTTTGCCAGCTCTTCCGGGCTAAGCCCCGTCAACCTTTTCGAAGGATCAATTTTGAGGGCAGCAAGAATATTTTTAGACAACGACCAGCCGATACCCTTTATCCTTGTTAGGGCGAAATCGACTCTCCAAGTATCGACCAGTTCTATTCCAGCAATTCTAGCCATATTTAATAAGACTTCGTCAAAACTTAACCCTGCTTTTGTTTGTGCCTGGGATTTTTGCAGATGACATACAAAACCCCTTTTCGTTTAACAATTTTGCAGTCTTTACAACGTTTTTGTATGGATGAAATTACTTTCATAAATTCTTAGTTTTAGGCGTAGCCGCAAGCTTTGCTTTAGGCGTAGCCGCAAGCTTTGCTTATATCAATATTTAAAAATTATTCTTCCTCTCTCCTCGTCGTAAGGCGTCATTTCGACCTTAACCTTATCCCCAGGGAAGATTCTGATATAATTTCGTCTTAATTTCCCTCTCAGCGTCGCTAGGACCACCCTGCCGCCGGTTAACTCCACTTTAAACATCGTGTTTGGTAGAGCAGTCAGAACAGTCCCGTCTAAAAATGTTGCCTCGGTCTTATTCATAATTACCCAGTCAAAACAAGAGGACCGTGGGAAGTTACCGCCACGGTCTCTTCGAAAAGCGCTGATATTTTACCATCACGCATGGAAATTGTCCACCCGTCGCCGCCTACTTCTACCTCGTCTGAGCCTTGGGTAGACATCACCTCAATGGCAAGAACCATGCCGGGAACGATTCTTGGACTTTCTTCCCTCCTGCCATTCGTAAAACAGGGGATTTGGGGTCCTTCGTGGAGGTGTCTACCGACGCCATGGCCAACCAGGGCCCGAACTGGACGATAACCGCCGGCAAGAAGGGTCTCTTCAATTGCTCTAGAAATATCAAAAATGTAGTTTCCGGCCCGAGCGGCCTTGATTGCCTTTTTGAGGGCCTCCTCGCCGCAGGCAAGAAACTTTCTTGCAGACTCTGCCGCCAGTCCCAGGCTAAAAGAGGTATCCGTATGAAAACCTTGATAAAAGAGGCCAACATCGACACTGACAACGTCGCCTTTTTTAAAGACTATTTCGGGCTTGGGAATCCCGTGGACCAAGCCTTCGTTGACGTTGACGCAAGTGGCCCATTGATAGTTGGGAACCATCATAAAAGAAGGTTTTCCCCCTTCTTTTTCAATCAGTCGGACAGCCAGCTCTTCGATTTCCCCCGCCGTTGCCCCAAGACAAACCGTTTTCTTAAGGGATTTTTTAATTTTGGCAAGCTTCTTGCCTCCTTCGGCCATTTTTTGAATGCCCCCGGGGGATTTGACGAAAATCTTATTCTCCATGGCCGGCCACAATTTTTAGCAAATCGTCAGAGATTGTTTCGATCGGGCGCTCTCCGTCCACCTCGACCAAAATTCCATCTTTTTTAAAAACCTCAATAAGAGGAGCCGTGGTTGAGTGATAGGTTTGGAGTCTTTTTTCTATCGCTTCGGGTCTATCGTCCGGTCTTTGGATTAAGTTTCCACCGCACTGACATTTTTCCCCGGGCGGAGGGTTTGTTATCAGGTTATAAACGGTGCCGCATTTCTCGCAGACAACCCTTGCCGAAAGGCGTCTTACCGCTTCTTGGTCACTAATCTTAAGAAGAATGGCTAAATCAATTTTTTTACCTTCTTCTTTTAACCAATCGACTAAAAGTTGGTATTGTTTTAGGCTCCGGGGATAACCGTCAAGAAGGAGGTTATTTAAACTGGGAGATTTTTCTTTGAGGTATTGCCCGGTAGACGCGATTACTTCCGTATCGGGAACAAGTTCTCCCTTTTTATTAATCATCTCGTCAATTCTTGGGTCGCTCTTTGCCTTTTCCCGCCAAAAGTCGCCGGATTCAAAAAAGAAAAGCCCAAGCTTTTCCGAAAGAAGCTTTGCCTGCGTTCCCTTACCGGAGGCTTGGGGGCCAAGAATAATGATATTCATCTCACAAACCCTTCATACTTTCTCATGACCAGTTGCGCCTCAAGTTCCCGGGTGACCTCAAGGACCACCGAGACGACAATCAGAATTCCCGTTCCGCCGATGGCCAAATTGGCCACCCCGACAAAATTCTGAAAGAAAGAGGGGAGGATGGCGACAAAACCCAAAAAAGAAGCGCCGATGAGGGTAATTCTATTTAAGACAAAGGAGAGGTATTGGGAAGTGGCCGTCCCCGGCCTAATTCCGGGAATAAATCCCCCGTTTTTTTGAAGATTTTCGGCAATTTTTGTCGGGTTAAAAACGACGGCGGTATAGAAATAGGTAAAGCCGAAAACCAGAAGGAAGTAAAGAGCATTATAGACCAAGGACTGGGGATTAAAGGCCGCGGCAATCCCTGCCGCCAAATTGGCAAGCCGCTCGTTGTCTATTCCAGTCAGAAATTGGCTGACAATCGAGGGCAAGAGAACCAAGGAGACCGCAAAAATAATCGGGATCACTCCGGCCTGATTAAGCCGCAAGGGAAGGAACGAGTTAAGGGGAGAGGCTCCCCGCCCGACCCGCCGGGCATAGCTTATCGGTACTCTTCTGACCGCTTCATTCATAAAAACGATGAGGCCGACGATAACGACGGCCAAACCCAAAAAGACGCCAATTTTCATTAGGTCCTGAGCCTGAATCGCCGTCACCGACTGCCCAACCACGACGGGTAGCCTGGCGATAATCCCGGCAAAAATCAGAATGGAAACGCCGTTTGAAAAACCGTATTCGGTGATTAACTCTCCCAACCAGACGGCAAAAACCGTTCCCGCCGTCATCGTCAGAATTAAGGAAAAAAGGGCTAAAGGAGAAAGAGTCGTCAATATCCCCTGGCTTCTTAAAAGCGAGTACATACCGAAGGCCTGCATCGCCGCTAGGGGAATAGTCAGAAACCGGGTATATTGATTGATCTTTTCTTGCCCGTATTCCCCCTCTTTGGAAAGCTCTTCTAGTGCGGGAATGACATAAGTTAAAAGCTGCATGATAATTGAGGCGTTGATGTAAGGATTTAGCCCCAAAGCCATAATCGAAAAGTTGGCCAAGGTCCCCCCCGAAAAAACATCAAGAAGCGATAGAAGCGGGCTCCCCAGAAAAAGCGCCTGCAAACTTGTCCTATCGATTCCCGACGCCGGAATGTGGGCAACAAATCTAAAAACCAGAAGAACGACCGCGGTCACGATTATCTTTTTTCTCGTTTCGGGAGAGGAAACAATTTTTGAAAAAAAATGGGCAATGGCGCTTAGCATTATTTTTTGCTTCCTATGACTTGGCCGCCGGCTGCCTCAATTTTGTTGGCGGCGTTTTTTGAAATTGGAATTTCAACCGTAAATTTCTTCTTGATATCCCCATCCCCAAGAATTTTTAACCCGAACTCCTCGGCGTCTTGCCTTTTAACGATACCTTCTTTAGTCAGTATTTCCAAATTAATCTTTGACCCCGCCGGCAAAAGATTGAGATAGGCGAGTTTGACAATGATTGGGGAAGGCGAAGGTGAATTCTTGCCCTTACCTCTCTGAAGAGGCAATTTTTTAATTAAAGACTTCTTGACTTTGATTCCCTCAAATAAAATGCCGACACTCCCTCTTGCTTTTTGGCCTTTTTGGCCACGACCGACCGTGTGTCCCCCTTTTCCGGAACCCCGCCCACGACCCAGCCTTTTTGCCTTTCTTTCTTTGATTTTTGGAAGGGTAATCATAATAATTAGACCTCTTTTTCCTTTCTTCTTACTATTTCGCTAATTGTTTCCAGGGCCTTAAGTGTCGCATAAACGTTGGAAATTTTATTTTTTGTCCCCAAAATTTTTCCCGAAGCATCCCTAATCCCGGCCGCCTCAATTACCACCCGCATCGGCCCTCCGGCAATAATTCCCGATCCCGGCGGAGCCGGTTTTAAAAGAACTTTGGCGGCCGAAAACTTCTCGTTAACCGAGTAGGGTATGGTTGTTCCTCTTAGGGGAACCTTAATCAGGTGCTTTTTGGCTTGGGTAATGGCTTTGCCGATGGCGCGCCTGACATCCGTCGCCTTAGCCAGCCCCACACCAACTTTTCCTTTTTTATCCCCGACAACAACCAGAGCCGAGAAGCGGATTTGGTTTCCCCCTTTGGTTTTTTTGGAAATTCTATTTATTTGAACAACTGTCTCTTCGAATTCTTTGATTTCGTTGGGGCGGTAATACTGCATTAGAATTCCAAACCTCCCTTCCTGGCTCCTTCGGCCAGAGCCTTAATGATTCCGTGATATTGATATCCGCTTCTATCGAAGGTCACTTTTTTAATTTTAGCTTTGAGCGCCTTCTTTGCCAAAGCCTCGCCGACTTTATCGGCTTTTTCCATATTTGTTTTAAGGGTACCGGCCGCGGCTTCTCGGCTCGAGGCGGCCACCAATGTTTTACCTTGCCGATCGTCAATTATTTGGGCATACAAATACTTGTTTGAGCGAAAAACGGAGAGTCTGGGCCTATCTGCCGTCCCCTTGACTTTGGTCCTTACCCTCTTTTTTCTTTGTTTAAATTTTTCCTGTTTTTGATTCATATTATCCCGTTGGTGCGCCGACCGTCTTGGCGGCCTTACCGGCCTTTCTTCTGACGACTTCGTCCAAATATTTTATTCCTTTTCCTTTATAGGGTTCGGGCGGCCGAACGGCTCTGATATTGGCGGCAATTTGTCCGACCATTTCTTTGTCCGCCCCGGAAACCGTAATGACCGACTTTTCGACGGTCAGGGTAATTCCTTCGGGGGCCTCAATCGTCACCGGATGGGAGTAGCCGACCGTCAGAACCAGGGTCTGGCCGGAAATCTCGGCCCGATAACCCGTCCCGACCAGTTCCAACTGCTTTTTCCAGCCCTGAGAAACTCCTTCGACCATTCCCCAAATAATCGAACGCGCTCCGCCCCAAACGCTCATTGAACGCTTGTTCTTGCCGGTGACGCTGACCAGAATTTTTCCGTCCGTAACTTCAATAACGACCTCTCTCGAAAATTTCTTGGTCAGGTTTCCATTTGGGCCTTTAACCGTGACGGCATTCCCCGTTGCCTCGGCTTCAACGCCTTCGGGTAAAATTATTGGTTGTTTTCCGATTTTACTCATTTTTACCAAACCTCCGCGATCACTTCTCCGCCGAGGCGATTTTTTATCGCCGCATCCGACATCATTATTCCTTTGGGCGTGGTTATCAAAAACTTAGAGGGTCCCCTCTTTTTTCCTAACTCGTCAGCGCCCATATAAATTCTCAGGCCGGGTCTTGATATCAGTTTCAGTCTCATAATCACCGGTTCTTTTCTTTTTATGGCCAGTTTAACAACGAGAACTCCCTTTTCCTGCTTAACTTCTGATAGGTAGCCCGACTTCTCGAGAGTTTTGGCCACGTCGGCAATCAGCTTAGTCGAAGGCATGCTCACTTCGCCTGATTTGGCTAAGGCCGCATTGTTTATTCTTATTAAAAAATCGCCTATCGGATAGTTTGTCATGTCAATTACCAGCTTGCCTTTTTTACTCCGGGAATTTCACCTCTTAGGGCGTGCTCCCTGAAACAGAGTCGGCAAAGACCGTATTTTCTCATATAACCCCGGCTCCTTCCACAAAGTCGGCATCGGTTTCTGTACCTAGTCTTATATTTAAGTTTTTGTGATTGTTTAACTTCTTTGGCCGTTGTTGACATTTACTCTTCCTCCTTCTCAAAAGGCATCCCCATTAAAGAAAGTAGTCTTTTTGCCCTTTCGGGGCTACCGGCATTGGTGACAATCGATATTTCCAGTCCGTGAGGGGCGCTGGCTTTGCCGATGTCGACTTCGGGAAAAACCGTGTGTTCGCTCATGCCCAAGGTGTAGTTTCCCTTGGCGTCGAAGCTCTTGGTAGGAACCCCCCTAAAGTCTCTAAGTCTGGGTAAAACGATGGAAAAAAGCTTGTCCAAGAAACCATACATCCTTATTCCCCGTAAGGTGGTCGAGAGCCCGACCGGCATGCCGCGCCTTAATCCGAAAGTGGCGATGGAAACCTTGGCCAACCGCGTCGACGGTTTTTGCCCGGTAATCATGGCCAAATCTCGGCTTAAAGACGGACCGACTTCTTTACTTTTTATCATCTCTCCCGCCCCCATATTGACGACCACCTTAATAATCTTGGGTGTCGCCATGGGATTTTTAATCCCAAACTCCTCGTTAAGTTTAGGAGCAACTTCCTTTTCGTATTTAATTTTTAACGATGTCCTCATTGTGTTATTCACCTTAGCCATTATTTAGTATCAATCTCCTTTTTGCATTTTGCACAGACTCTGACTTTCTCCTTTTCAAGAACCCTGAAGCCTATCCTGGTCACTTTTTTACACTTTGGACAAATCAGGGCAATTTTACCGAAAGAAAGAGGTCTGGGAAGCTCATAAATTCCCCCTTTTTGCCCGCTTTGCCCTTTGACGTGTTTTTTGTAGATATTTATCCCGGGAATGACGGCCAGGGATTGTTTCGGGAACAGGCCTTCGATCTTCCCTTGCCGGCCTTTGTCTTTACCGGCCGTAATTTTAACTGTGTCTCCAACTTTAAATTTCATTACACGACCTCCCTCGCCAAAGAGGCAATTTTGTTATATCCGGCCTCTTTAACTTCACGGGCAATGGGCCCCAAGATTCTGGTTCCTCTGGGAAGCCCTTGTTTGTCAATCACGACCCCGGCATTGTCGTCAAAGCGGACGTAACTTCCGTCCTGGCGGCCGACCTCTTTTCTGGTTCTGACCACCAAAACCCTGACCTTTTCATGATCGGCAACAGCTCCGGCCGGGTCCGCCCCCCTGACGACACAGAGAACGACGTCCCCCAGGCTGGCTTTCTTGCCTATCTTGTGGGAAATGCCAATGACCATCAGCCTTTTTGCTCCCGAATTGTCAGCCGGCACCAGAATGCTTCTTAGTTGTATCATACTTTCTTGTTAGTGATTACCTCCATAATTTTCCACTTTTTTAATTTGCTGACGGGCGCACTGGCGGCAAATTTCACCCGATCCCCCTCTTTTACCCCGATTTCGTCGTGGACGTGGTACTTTTTAATCCTTTTGAATCTTTTTTTGTAAAGAGGGTCGACAACCACTCGAGTGACGGCCACGGTTGCCGTCTTGGCCATTTTGACCGCCACCACTTTTCCCTGAAAAATCTTCATTGTTTGACGACCTCCTTTTCAAGGATTTTCTTTTCGGAAATTAAGGTCAAAACTTGAGAAACATCCCGTCTTAAATGGCTCGCTTTCTTGAGATTTTTTTCTTTTTGCGCTCGGATATTAACCATCACTTTTTCAAGTTCGGCCTTTTTGTCTGCCAATATCTTATTTAAGTCCTTAATTTCTTTTGTTTTTAAATCGACCAAATCTTTCCTCTTCATATACCCTCCTTGTAAATCATTCTCGTTTTAAAAGGTATTTTTGTCTTGGCTTTGGCGAAAGCATCCTTGACAATTTCTAAAGAGGCTCCGGCAACTTCAAAAAGGATCCTCCCGGGCAAGACCACGGCGACGTGTTTGGCGACATCCCCTTTTCCTCCACCCATTCTTTTTCCGCTGGCCCTGGCCGAAACTGGCTTATCCGGAAAAACTCTGACCCAAACTCGTCCGCCCTTTTTTAAATTGTGGGTAATGCTACGCCTGGCCGCTTCAATCTGTTGGGCCGAAAACCAACCGCGACCGGCGGCCTTGAGACCGAATTCTCCGAATGAAAGTACGGCTCCACGAGCCGCAATGCCTCTCCTTTTTCCTCTAAAATCTTTCGCGTATTTTCTTCTTTTAGGTTGCAACATTAGTCTGCCTCCTTTTTGTGTATCCAGACTTTGACGCCCACGTAGCCACGCTTAAGTAAGGCGGGCACCTGGGCATAATCAATATTTTCTCTTAAGGTCTGGGTTGGCACCGATCCTTCTTGGAATTTTTCGACCCTGGAAATCTCCGCTCCCCCGATTCTTCCTCCCAAAACAACCTTGACACCTGCGGCCCCACTCGCCATGACCCTTTCGATTGTTTTGGTCACCACTCGCCGGTGGGGCATTCTTCTTTCAAGCTCCGAGGCAATCCTGGTGGCAACCAGATGGGCCGAAAGCTCCGGATTCTTTATTTCGTTTACTCTTAAATCTATTTTTAGGTCTTCTATTTTCTCTTTTCTTACCTCCCGAATGATACCAAGAACATATTTTTTGACATCCTCGATACCGGTTCCGCCTCGGCCAATAACAACGCCGGGTCTGGAAACCGTCATCGTCACGGCCATGCTTTTGGGCAGTCTTTCGATTTCAACCGAGGTGATTCCCGCCAGTTTTAGTTTCTCCATCAGCGCTTTTCTGATTTTTATATCCTCGATCAAATGGTTCTTGAATCCCTTCTCGGAAAACCAACGAGACTTCCAGGGAATAAACTCCCCAACCCTCATGCCTATTGGATTAATTTTTTGTCCCACGTTTGACTCCTTTTTTTACTGCTTCTGCCTTTGTTTCTTCTTTTTTGGCAACCGGGACTTTATCGACGGTTTCTAAGACAACCCTGATGTGACTCATTCTTCTCTTGAAAGGATGCCAGCGACCCCTTGAAACGGGCCGGCCCCTTTTCAACCTCGGACCTTCGCTGACCCGAATCTCCTTAAATTTTAAATCATCGGCCGAGATTCCCTTTTGGACGGCATTGGCAATGGCCGTTTTGATGACTTTAACAATCGGCTCCGCCGCCCTCTTGCCGGTAAAGGGAAGGACCTCAATTGCCTTAGCCGGGGTGAGGACCCTGGCAACGTCGATAATTGGCCTCACCTTTTTAGGGCTGACCAGCAAAAATTTCTGGGTGGCAATAAATTCCATTATGTTTTCTCCAGTATTCGCTTGACTATTTCTCCATGGCCTCTAAATGTCCTAGTCGGGGCAAATTCTCCCAAGCGGTGCCCAACCATGTCTTCGGTCACAAAAACGTCGATAAAAATCCGGCCGTTATGAACCTGGAAATACTTGCCCACAAATTCCGGCGGAATCTGACAAGCCCGGCTCCAGGTTTTAATCGGATTTTCTTTTGTTCCCATACCGCCGGTTACCTTCTTAACGAGGCGTGGGTCGACATATGGGCCTTTTTTAGCGGACCTTGCCATGTTTTCCTGGTCTCCTTCCTTGAATTATTAGTTTATCCGAATATTTTCTTTTTCTCCTGGTTTTACCTACGGCTGCTTTCCCATAGACGGTCTTCGGATATTTTAGTCCCACCGAGCTTCTGCCTTCTCCTCCTCCGTGAGGATGGGCCTTAGGATGCATCGCTACCCCCCTAACCGTCGGTCTTATTCCCAGCCATCTTTTTCTGCCGGCTTTACCGAGTCGTTCCTCTTTGGCTTCAATTCTTCCCAGCTGTCCGATGGTCGCCAGGGCCTTGGGCAAAAATCTTCTGACTTCTCCCGAAGGAAGTCTGACTAAAACATAATTTTCTTCCTTGCCCTGAACCGTCGCCTGGCTCCCGGCGGACTTAACCAGCTGTCCACCCTTACCCGGCCTAATTTCGATATTGTGGATGGCGGTTCCGGCCGGTATTTTATCCAAGGGAAGGGCATTGCCCACCTCGATGGGCGCCACTTCCGAGGAAATTATTCTATCGCCAGCCTTAAGGGTATTGGGGGCTAAGATGTAGCGCTTTTCTCCGTCTTCGTAAAAAATAAGAGCAATTTCGGCGCTTCGGTTGGGGTCGTACTCGATCGACTCCACCCTTCCCCAAACGTCTTTTTTGTCTCTGCCAAAATCAATGTCCCTTAAGAACCTTTTGGCACGGCCGCCCTGGTGGCGAACCGTTACTTTGCCGCTACTTCTGCCGCTATTCTTTTTTAAGATTCTAATTAAATTCATTTTTTCTTTCCTTTTTCCTCAAAGATGTCAATTTTCCCTTCTTTTAAGGTAACAATCGCTTTTTTTACCCCCTTAACCACTTGGGTCCGACCCCTAAGGTTTTTTTTGACTCCGCCCTTGAGATTCATTGTCCACACTCTCCCTACTTTAACTTCAAAAACTCTCTCGATAAGGGCCCTGACACCCTCTTTAGTCAAAGAAGGACTGACCCCAAAAGTGTAGTGTCCCTTTTTGGCTTCTTTTAAACTTTTTTCGGTTAAGACCGGCGTCAGTTTCATTTTTTACCTTTCGACTTTAGACTCTTTTTGACAAAGATCCCTTTATCAAAAATGAGAAGTCCTCCAAAAAACACGCGGTAGGCGTTTAGAGAGTTAAAAGGAACAACCAGGGTGTTTTTGATGTTGGCCAAGACTTTGGCGACTCCCCAAGCCTCATCAGAAACGACAAAAGTAAACTTCCTCACTTTTTTGTCCTTGACTTCATTTTTGACAATTTTGTTTAACAGGTTCTGGGCATCCTTGGCTTTTTTCAGGGTGTCGAGCCCGTCAACCAAAACCACTGCTGCCTCTTTTGCTTTCAGTGAAAGGGCAACGGCAAGGGCCTTCCTCTTCATTTTGACGGGAATGACCAGCGTCCTTTTGACTCCTTTCGGTCCGTGGGCAACTCCACCGCCCACAAATATAGGGGCACTTCTGGCTCCGTGTCTTGCTCCTCCGGTTCCTTTCTGCTTGTACCACTTCTTCTTTGTTCTCTCTATCTCGGCTCTGGTCTTTGCCTTGGCCAAACCCAAATGTCTTCTGTCTTCGTAGACCCTGACCGCCTGGGCCAAAAGAGGCAGATTCTCCTTCTCCCCGAAAATCGCAGGCAGCGAATAAGAACCCTTTTTAATCCCTTTTGCCGAATAAACGTTAGCCTTGCTCATTTTGTCCTCCCTCGGGCGCGACTTCAGTTGGAGTTTCGGCTTTGACTTCCTCCGCCCCTTCTCCGGCCGGCGCTTCTCCTTCAACAACCTGGGCCTGAACCTCCTGAATTCCTTCAAGTTTTCCTTCGGAAAGTCTTTTGATGACCAAAAGCCCCCCGGGAATTCCGGGAACCGGGCCCGAAATCTCAATTTCATTGGTTTCGGGATTAACCGAAACAATCTGAAGATTTTTTAGAGTCACTCTCTCGCCCCCCATTCTTCCGGCCATCTTTTTTCCCTTAAATACTCGGCCGGGAGTAGTAGTTTGACCGATTGAACCAGGAGCCCTCTCACGATCAGATTGTCCGTGGGTTCTCGGACCTCCGGCAAAACCCCATCTTTTAACCACTCCCGCAAATCCCTTTCCTTTTGAGGTACCGGTTACTTGAATTATGTCCCCAACACTAAAAATGTCGGAGGCGGCTATTGTGTCTCCGACAGCTAAGGCTTCGCCTGTTATTCGTTCTGGTTCTTTATCTAATCTTACTTCGGCTAAAAATCTTGGGGCTTTATTGTCTTTGATGAAGCTTTTGAGGTGTCCTTGAAGGGGTTTAGTTACGTTCTTAATTCTTTTTTCTCCAAATCCCAATTGAACCGCCCAATACCCGTCTTTGTCTTCCTTTTTAATCTGGGTGACCACGCAAGGCCCGGCCACAACCTTAGTCACGGGAACTCTTCTTCCCTCGACGAAGGTCTGGCTCATTTTGCCTTTTTCTGCCAAAATCGTATTGATCATTCTGATGAGTTATTCTCTTCTTTTTATCACCAAAAAAGGCGCCTGGAGGCGCCCAAATCGGCACATCCTACTTATTTATGTGGTTAATTCTTACAAACCACCTCCACGGTGCTTGGATTATAACAAATGAAGCTGGCCGACGCAATATGGCAGGTTATTAGTTTGCGAAAAAAATGTTGTATAGTAGGCATATGACAGAAGATCGTCTCAGTAGAAGAGATTTTCTTAAACTTGCAGCAGCTGGGGCCACCGCTGCCGCACTGGGAGCTACCGAACTTTATCCGCGTATTCGAGGCGAGGTACCTCCCAGTAAACGAGTTATGAATGGGCTGGAAGTTTGCAGAGAACTGGTAAAAGCGGAGGTAAGCCAAGACCAAGAAAAAATCATTGAGGCCCGCAAATTGGTGGTGGTCTGGGCATTTGCTGAATCAACCTCCTTGTTTGCTAAAGAAGCAGGCTTGGAAAAAGCAGGCAAAATGATGGAGCATTATTTATACGGAGAAGGCCAAGATTCAGATATCTCGCCCTGGTTTAACGAGGTTACTGACCAAAAACAATTCTGGTTAAACTTGGTACGCGAGGCATTTGGCCATTACTATTTCTCACTTGGTAAGGAAGATAGTTATTCGGGAATATCTCGTGAAGAGTTTTTTCAACTATTTCAGCAACTGCAGGATAAACTTCGGAAGGGATTTACTTTTCCTAGCGCGGTCGGCGCAAGAGAAGGAGATGGGATGGACTGGACCTGGGCTGTAGGACATTCTACCTACACCCTGCAATGCGAATCGCAAATAGATACCACCGAGGATGCAATCGTAATCGCGCTTCAAAACATGAATGTAAAAATGTTTGATATTTACGACTGGGAATTAACGTTTGAAACTTCAATTTCGGACAAGGCATGGGTATTTGCTTCTCTTGTTAGCCAACCACTGTTTTCTTGGTTCATCAATACCGAAGATAGTGTAGATAGAATGCTAGAAAAAATAGGTCTTCCTCAAAAAGAAAAACAGATTGTGAGAGATACAATTGACGCATGGAGGGTTAGGACGGGCTCAAAAATTAGTGATCTATCTCGAAATGTACGCGGTATGGAAGAGTGGGCCGGGGGGCAAATTGTAGAAAGGGATATGAACTTACTAAAGAAAATAGGAGCTAGAGATTACACAATAAATGCATCGTTTAGGTATCCTGGTAAAGTCGAGATACCTACAAATCCAACCGATTATTTGTTTCTGCCTTAATTATCCCCTTTAAACAAGCGCTAATAATTTATTCTATGAGGGTAAAAGTTCCCCTTACTTCTACTAAAATTACATCTTTATTTCAATAGAGACTCCGGCGGGAAGGTCGAGATTGGACAGTGAGTCGATTGTTCGCTCTGAGGGGTCAATGATGTCTATCAGTCTTTTGTGAACCAAAACTTCGAAATGTTCCTGAGCGTCTTTATCGGTGAAAGGGGATTCTTTGACGGCCATAACTGTCCTTCTGGTTGGGAGCGGGATTGGGCCGACAATTTTTGCACCAGTAGCCAAAGCGGTATCGAGGATTTTTGCTGCCGCATCGTCAATGACCCTGTGGTCGTAGC
>Ga0208958_1000269_pt1 | contig 64066 bp, 65 predicted proteins | sample RifOxyB1_FD_184032 | JGI IMG/M metagenome (GOLD analysis project Ga0208958, IMG submission 184032) | Soil microbial communities from Rifle, Colorado - Rifle Oxygen_injection B1 (SPAdes) | ecosystem: Environmental > Terrestrial > Deep subsurface > Rock core/Sediment | place: Rifle, Colorado...
GAATTTGTCCGGAAATAATTCCTTAAGTGAAGGATTGTTTCTGTCCCGTTCAGAAAGTATTGGGTTTTTTACCGGCCAGGCGATATTTAAATCCGGGTCATTCCAGGCCACTCCTTTGGCTTTTGTATCATCCCAATACTCATCGACCAAATACGTATAGTGGAGAGTTTCACTTCCAGCCGCACAAATGGAATTTCCGATTCCCCCTTTCGGTAAAAATAAAGCCTCCCTGAGTGTTTCTTTTTTTGTATTATCGATGGTTATGTATTCATCTTTTCCAAAAGTGGGGCTTTCCGGCCGGAGGTCAACTATGGGGGCATATAAAATTCCGGTGACGGGATAGATGAGTTTATTCCAGCCTTCAGTGTGAATTGCCCTAATTACCCCGGGGTTACTCATCGAGTGACTCCATTGAACGGGATTAAAATCAAACCCGATTTCTTCTTTAAGTTCGTTTTGACGGAAGACTTCATGGAAAAAACCCCGCTCGTCGGAAAAAATGGGACTTTTAATTATCAAAACCCCGGGAATAGAAGTTTTTTCAATACTGGTTTTTCTACTGTTGTCCGGTTTTAGCATAAAGTTTTTCTGCCTCTTCCTTCAATGGTTTCCACCACCACCCGTTTTCCTTGTACCATTTAACGGTTTTTGTGAGCCATTCGTCAAAATTATGTTCTGGCTCCCATCCCAAATCTTTATTAATCTTTGACCAGTCAACCGCATACCTTCTATCATGACCTTTCCTATCCTTTACAAACTTTATGGCATCTTCATCTTTTCCAAACATCCGTATAAGTTTTTGGGCAACTTCCAAGTTGGTAATATCATCCGTCATTCCTCCGACAAGGTAAGTTTCACCAACTTTGCCTTTGGTCAAAACTGCTTCAATTGCTTTGACGTGATCATCAACATAAAGCCAGTCACGGACATGTTTTCCGTCTCCGTAGATTTTGACATCTTCCCCCTCGATTAAATTTGTTATCATGCGCGGAATGAATTTTTCCGGATCTTGGAAGGGGCCGAAATTGTTGGAGCAATTTGTGATTGTAACCGGAAGTCCGTACGTATGAAAGTAGGTTCTGACCAAATGGTCGCAGGCTGCCTTTGATGCTGAATACGGGCTGTGGGGGTCGTATAGTGTTTTCTCGTTAAATTTTTCCTTGGATCCTAAAGGGAGCGACCCAAAAACTTCATCCGTTCCCAAATAGTGAAATTTTTTGATGCCGTGTTTGACTGAGGCATCAAGAAGTACCTGCGTTCCTATTACATTTGTCTGAATAAATACCTGGGGTCCGGCGATAGACCTATCAACGTGGCTCTCTGCGGCAAAATGGACGACAGTCTCGATTCCCTTTATTGCTTCTTCGACCACTTTGGGATCGCAAATATCGCCTTTTACGAATTTATAATTCGGGTTCTCCGAAAAATCTTTTGTTGATTCAATATGTCCGGCGTAAGTCAACTTGTCCAAATTGATGATTTGATCAGAAGGATGTTTTTCAAGCCAGTAACGGATAAAATTGCTACCGATGAATCCAGCTCCGCCCGTTACAAGAAGTTTCATTATTTGTTGTTAAGCCTTATCGTCCGTATACCCACTTTTCTCTGCCCAATATCTAGCTGCTTTAAAGAGGCTTGCGAAAGTTCCCGCATCGGTCCAAAAGCCTTTCAACTCCGCCCAGTTAAGGGCGTTCTTTTTAATGTATTCATTGTTAACGTCGGTAATTTCCATTTGGCCCCGTTCCGAGGGTTCAATATTTTTAATTATTTCAAAAACCGAGTGATCAAAAATATATAAACCCGTGACGGCATAATTGGATTTGGGACTGTCCGGTTTTTCTTCTATTTTTATTATCTTTTTATCCCCGTCAAACTCGGGAACTCCGTAGCGTTCAGGATCCGGCACATCTTTCAAAAAAACGAATGCGCCTTCTTTAAATGAAGATACTTCTTTTTTGATATCCGCGTCGGTTGTATTATCCCCCAGGATAACGGCAATTGGTCCGTTATCGGAAAAATCTTCCGCCAGAGCCAGGGCGTCGGCAATTCCCCCGTCGGGCTTTTCCTGGAAGGCGTATTCAAGATGGTTTAGGCCCAATTCCTTTCCGTTTTTTAATACTCTCAGAAAATGTCCGGCATGGGGACCGCTTGATACCACCAGAATATCTTTTACCCCGGCCTTGACGAGGGTTTCGATGGGGTAGTGGATCATGGGCTTGTCGTAAATTGGAAGCAAATGCTTATTTGTTGCCCAGGTAAGAGGATACAGCCTCGTTCCCAATCCTCCCGCCAAAATAACTCCTTTCATAGATAATGTATATTATATCTCAGGTGTGTTTATCCGCAACAGTGGAAGCTCCCCAGCTCTCTGGCTTGGTTTTAGCCTTAAAGCCGTTACCCTGAACCATTCCGGTAACCTCCTTTATCATCTCACGTGTAGGTCCCATAGAACCTACGTCAATGTGGATCTCCAGATCGTATTTGGCAGGTGAAACGGCCTCCCTTAAAAGAGGAACTATCTCCGCGGCGGTAGCCAGGGACATGGTTGTTTCGGTGTAGATTTTATCCCTTAAAACCGGCACTTTTTGCATTTTTACCTTTTTCCAGAAATACCTGGCTCCGCTTCCTGTCCGGTGTACGATTAAGGCTGTAACGTAGTCTATTTCACCGACTCCTTTTACATGCTTTGCCTGCGAATCCGAGCCTATTACGACACGGTAAAACTTCTCGGGTTCTTCATTGATAAATTTCGAGATCTCGCTAACTGCCTGAGATGGGGTCATTTTGCCCTTGGTAGGGCTCACGAATAGACCGTCTTTTATATCCATACTAGGTTCAGATTATACTGCAATAGGGCACTTTGGAGCAATTTTAGGGTCCGGATTAAATTTTGAGGCCTTTGAGATATTCCCTAAAGTCCCCGTTTATATCCGGGTGATCGAGGGCAAACTCGACTACAGTCTTTAGATATTCGATTTTGTTACCTGTATCATAGTACTTCCCGTTCTCAATCTCACAGGCATAGATAGGAACCCCCTGTTCACGAAGAATGTTAATGGCATCAACCAACCAAATTTCCCCGCCCTTACCGGGCTCAAGCTTCCTAAGGGCATCAAAAATTTCAGGAGGTAAAATATAGGCTCCGTGCGTGGCTAGGTTCGAGGGAGCATCTTCGGGAAGGGGTTTTTCAACAATTCTTTTAATCTCAAAAACTTTGCCTTCAACAGGCTCAAGCTCGGCAATACCATACCTTGAAAGATGATCCTTGCTTTCAATCCGTACTCCTGAAATAACAACCCCTCCATACTTATTCCAAACATCAATCATTTGTTTGAGCCTGGGGGGGTCGGATTTGATGAATTCGTCTCCCCACATAACTGCAAAGCTTTCGTTTCCGACAACCGCCTCCGCGGCAAGTACCGGGGTACCGTTGCCATAGGCTCCTTTCTGCCGAACGTATACAAAATTGGCCATTTCGGCAATTCTCCTGAGCTCCTCAAGCTGCTTTTCTTTTCCTGCAGCCAGCAGATTATTTACAAGATCTGCGTTGGGTATGTCAAAATGGTCTTCAATCGCCCGTTTTGAGGCTCCTGTGACTATTATTACGTCCTCAACACCGCTTTCAACCGCCTCTTCGACAACGTACTGAATCACGGGCTTATCAACTATCGGAAGCATCTCTTTAGGCATGGCCTTTGTTTGGGGAAGAAAACGGGTACCAAACCCGGCGGCCGGGATAACTGCTTTCCTAATTTTTTTCACGGCAGTCGGTGGTGTTAACGTATCAGGCATAGTTTGAAGTATATCACGTTCGAATGATCAATGAAAAAATAACTATAAAGCCCAGTACCGCCACGGCAAGGTACTCAAAAAAGGTCTCTATGTGCAAATCCTTGTGAAGGTAATGGTGTGAAACTCCCCAGGCAACGTAGGAGAGGGAAAGGGCAAAAGCCACCGCAACCTGAAAGTTTCTGTCGTATGAAAAAAGGATCAAGCCCGCAAAGCCCGCAAGAAGTATTCCGAAAAGCGTCAGATAATGGGATAAATGCTTTGTAAAAGATTTCATATGATCTGTCCCGCCTTTAATATTAATAATACAGCTAAAATCATTCCAAAGTAGGCTAAATGAGCTATGGTTCTTCCCCCGATTCTGGCGATCCTGCGTCTGCGGACAGCAATAAGGTCGATGGATAAAAGCAAAATTAATATTCCCGTAACAAGAAGCGAAACACCCTTGGTTGATGTAAACGGAGAAACAAAAACGGTTGAAGATGCCTGTGTGCCTTGTTTGTAGACAACGGCCTCAGCCGGAGTCGGGGTAGGCGTGGGGGTGGGAGAAGGAGCCAAGGAAGGAAGAGGGGTCGGTTTTGCCGTTGAGGACGGAATCTCTTTAGCTTTAACTACGGGTATGGAAGGCTCGCCCGAAAGGGGTGCGCCGAAAAATTGAACTATTACGGTTGTGTCGGCCCCCGCCAGATTTCCTTCAACTACCCCAATCCCTATCTCTCTATAATTGGGATTTAATATGTTCTCTTTATGGGAAGGAGAATTCATCCATGCATTAACTGCAGAGGATGCGTCCGGAAAATCCCGTGCCAGATTCTCCCCCGCATATTTATATTTATAGCCGAAATTAAGGAAAAAGCTCCAGGGAGAAGTTCCGTCGGGTGCAAAATGGGCCCAGTAGCCTTTTGCAAGCATATCGTTGCCTTTAGCAAGCGCCGCTCCGTTCAGAGATGAATTTTCGGATAAAACACTTAGACCGTTTGCTGCTCTTTGGGCATTGGTCAATCTTATTACTTCGGAAGGTGAAATATTGGCCGCGTACCCCAAAACTTGGGGAAAGGCTCTGCCTGCAAATCCCAAAATTAGCTGGAAGGCAATTAGACCTGTGGCGATGAGGAAAAGACTTCTTGAGTGCAAAAGCTTTGCCTTTTGGTTATTGCTTTCGTGAGGAATGAATAAATGTCTTAAAGTCGATAATACCCGCATTAATCCATATTAGCATACCCGTCAGGATGATTTTTGTGCCAAAGGTAAGCAGTCTCTACTATTTCTTTCAGCCCGTATTTCGGCTGCCAGGAAAAATCGTTTTTGATTTTGTCGATCGATGCGTAAAGGGCATCGGCGTCCCCGGCTCGCCTGTCACTGTATTTAATTTTCATTTCCAGCCCGGTAACCTGCTTAACCATGTCTATCACTTCTTTATTTGAAAAGCCCTTACCGATTCCGGCATTGTAGAAAGCGCTCTCCGCACCATCTAAAAGTTTTTGCATTGCGGCCGAATGTGCCTCGGTTAAATCCAAAACATGAATGTAATCTCTGACATTGGTTCCGTCCGGGGTTTTGTAGTCGTTCCCGAATATCTCAATTTCTTCTCCCTTTAGGGCTTTTTTAATAATATTGGGGATCAGGTGGCTTTCTCCCGGATGGTCCTCCCCTATACTTCCGTCGGCTGCCGCTCCTGCAGCATTAAAGTATCTTATACTTATGAATTTTAATCCGTATGCGGCGTCGTAATCCTCAAGCATTCTTTCCATTATGTATTTCGTTTCGCCGTAAGGATTCAGGGGATTTTTCGGATCATCCTCCGCAATGGGGAGCTTGGTGGGGTTTCCGTAAACTCCGGCACTGCTTGAAATAATAATCTTGGAGGTTCCGGCTTTTTTCATCGAATCAAGAAGGTTCATAAATCCCAAAACATTATTCTCGTAATATTTTGCAGGGTCGGAGTATGATTCGCCCATTTGAATAAAACTGGCCATGTGAATTACCCCGTCAAATTTTTCCGACTGGAGAAAATCATCGAGCTTGTCTTTTTGCGTAACCAGATCCATTATTTCAAGGCGGAAACCGGCAACGGCACGGTCATGGCCTTGAGAAAGATTGTCCAAAATCACCGGATCAAAACCTTTTGATTTGAGTTCACGCACCATGAAGCTCCCGATGTACCCTGCCCCGCCTGTTACCAGAATTTTTTTCATAATTTCATAAATTCCCCGCTTGCCCTACTTATCTAATTCCAAATTGTAGCAAAAATGTCCGGGATTTTTTAGGGAGCCGGGGTAAAACCCTATAAATAAAGTAAATGACTGCGCCTGCCCCGATCCCATCTATGGCCACATCCCTGATCCTGGCCTCCCTTCCCTGGGTAAACGTTTGATGATATTCGTCCGTTGCCCCGTACAAAAATGCAAAGGCGATCGCCCAAATTGCAGCTTTTTTCCGGCTCAATCCCTGTCCGATTAGGCCTCTGTAAATTAGAACGGCAAATACACCAAAAAGAAGAAAGTGTCCCACTTTTTTGACGGCAAAGTCCTGCCAATATACCTCTGAGGCGGTCGGAACGATTCCTGAAGAAAATCTAAATATCAGCGCTGCCCATAAAACTACAGGAAGCCATAGGTTAAGGAACTCGGCTATTTTCGTTTTCACTCCCAATAGTATAGCTTTTTTTGGAACCCTTAATAATACTAAAAACCGAATAACCTATAAGGCCAGTCCCCGTAATTACAAAGATTATTGCCAAAAAAGGGAACCGTCCTTCGGGCTTTTTGTCTTCTATTTGCTCAAGCTTTTCCGCTGTGGGGCTTGGATAAACTACAACATCTCCCAAAACGTTTCCCGCCGGCGTGATTGTCGGGTTTGGAACCGGGGTTTTTGTTGGAAAAGGAGTTGGCTTGCGAGTCGGCGTGGGGACGGGCGTTGGAGTTTTGGTTGGCGAAGGAGTTGATGGTGGATTGGTTGCCGGGGCCGGAGCCGAAGTCGGGGCAGGAGAAGGTGTCGGAGTTGGGTTGGCAGAACCTCTTGATGGTATGGTCGTAACTACCCAATTTTCGCTACCATCCGGACTACGGATAATACTCTTTGTAGCATCTATATTATTAAAGGCATACTGGTCTATAACTGCCGAAGGGGATGCATTGTTATAAAGTTTTAGAGTGTCTCCACTATTGTTAAGCCAGCCTTCATTGTGTGTAAAAACCAGATAGCCTTTTCCGGAAATCACACCAGTTAAATTTAGGTCATCTGAATGGTTGGAATTACCATCCTCAAGTAAAAAACCTGTGAGGCTTTCAGACGAGTCAGCATCATTGTAGAGTTCAACCCATTCAGGATTTGTTGATGGAGAAATTTCATTAATATAAATTGCTGCCCTAACATTCGGGCAAAAAGAGAAATTAATACCTATATATAAAACAATCGTTAATACGCCCTTGACTACCCGATTCACTATATATACATCATATCACATACATCATGTGGTGAAGTTTAGAACTATTGAAACTATAGTATCAGATTATCAATTGAAGCTAACCAGTCGCAGACTGGTTATATCCGAGAAGTTGTATTCGTCCGTCAACGGCCTGCCTGCCCCATCCGAACCAGCTCCGTTTTCCAAAAACGGATCTCTCATAATATATTTATCTCCATCTTTGCGGGTAATAACAATGAAATGGTCAGGACCTGAATAAAGTCCCGCTATTACTGGTCTTCCCGCGGCCAGTTCCGAGTCCAGTAAACTTTTGGAGGCGGAGGAAACGGAAACCGAAATTCCGTTTGCCGAGAAGGAGTGATAAAGGTATCCCGTACCCGGTACAAACGCGTCACTACTTACAGCTATATCATTGGGCTTAATGTTTTTTCCGTAATGACTGGCCAACATCGAAACGGATGTTACGAGACACCCGTAATTGGCCATTGTATAGGGTGAACCTCCCATACCAATATTACCCCACTGGGAATCTCTTTGGTTATAGTAGCATCCCCAGTCATTGCATTTCGTCTGGTTACTGAGAATTGAGGCGCCACCCTGTCTTGAGACGAAGTTTTGAAAAGCTGCCAACTGAGCCTTCGCCTGTGACAGAAGGGACTGATATCTCGATTCATCATTTCTTGTCGCAGATAGCAGATTATTTTTGGCGGTTTTCTGGGCATTTAGACTTGCCTGTTGAGCCTTCAGTTGTTTTTGCAATGCTTCCTGATCGGTTTTTTCGCCTTGGTAAGTAGTTTGCGCGGTTTGCAGTTTCTCAAGTAAATTTCTGTCCTCCTCTTGAATTTTTTGAAGATAATGAAGCCGGGATACCGCATCGGTCATATCGGAAGCCGAAAGGATGAGGGCAAAATTATTCTCAAATCTCGATAATTTGTATGTTTCGACAGCCCTGGAGGAAAAGGCGATGGTTAAAGACGTCAGCGAATCCCCCAGTTGATCAATTCTTCCTCCCAAAAGGACAATCTTATCCTGGGTCTGTGCAATTTTTAATGTCGTTAATTTGATTTGTGCATCAAATTGCGCAATCTGATTCTTTAGTGTGTTTGCTTGGCCCTGAAGTTTGCTTATCTGGTCCGTATACTGTTGTATCAAATTATTACACTCTTCCGGATTGCTGCATGTCTGGGCACGAACAAAAACTACAGATCCCAAAAATAATATTGAGGTTGATATGAAGAAAAAAATTTTCTTTCCATTTATTTTCATCTCACTTTTTTGACTCTTGAAATTGCCAGCAAACTTCCGGAAAGGGCTAGGACCGTACCGGTAATTATCTCAATGGCAAAGATTATTCCAAATAATTTAAAAATGCCCAGAGCGTCTCTGGGAAGAATCGGAATTTCTCCGAAATAGGTTACCGCGGCCGGAGCCAGATAAAGAATCGCAATAAAGGCTATCGCCCAGCCAAGGATAACTCCGCTATAGGTATAAATGAAGGCTTCGATAATGATGGGTCTTCTGATGAAACCTTTTGTTGCTCCGATCAGTTTAAGAATATCAACCTCTTCGCGCCTGCCCACAACCCGCATACTTGTTATTACAAGAAGAACAACCAGAGAGGTTGCAACAAGAAGCCCTACAAAGACAATCCCTCCAATCCTGACGTAAGACGTAATTGTTTTTAATCTGGCAACAACGTCATTTAAACTCGATTCCCCGCCGACGGCAGCGGTAAAACCTACCGAATCAACAATACCTTCTGTTTTGACTTTATCTATAATGCCTTGGGCAAAAGATAAATCCGTTACGGAAAATTCAAGCGATGCCGGAAAAATTGAGGGGCTTACGAGTTGCCCCAAAAGAGGGTTATCACTTGTTGCTTTTTTATAAATCGATAAGGCTTCCTCCTTACTCACATATTTGACGTTACTTATGTGAAGATCAAGAGCAAGGCTGTGCTGCAAATCGGCAATATCGCTATCTTTGGCGTCTGCCTTCAAAAAAGCAATGACTTGGGGCCGTGTTTCAAAATAGGTAATCAGTTTTGAAGAGGAATAAACCAGAAGGAAAACCAATGTAATAACAAAAAAAGTCAGCGTAAGAACGAAGGAGGCGGACAAGGCCTGAAAGGGCGACCGTCTTACATAGTCCCAGGCAGTTTTAAAATGGATATTCATTTGTCCTTAATTGTACCACCGACTATATTTATAACTCTTTTTTTGTATTTTTTGACAATCTCCAAATTATGGGTAGCCATGATAATTGTCTTGCCTTCTTTATTTATTTTTTCAAAAAGATCCATCAGATTGTCTGAAGTTTCCCAATCCAGGTTCCCCGTCGGTTCATCCGCCAAAAGGATCTTGGGATTAACCGCGAGAGCCCTGGCAAGAGAAACTCTTTGGAGTTCCCCTCCTGAAAGTTGGGAGGGGAAAAGATTGGTTTGTCCCGAAAGTCCCGTCAGCCTTAAAACATGCTTCACCCGTTCATTCCATTCCTCTTCCGGAAGCCCGACGACAGCCAAGGCCACGGCTACATTTTCAAAAACGGTGCGTTCGTGAAGAACTTTGAAATCCTGAAAAACAGTTCCGATTTTCTGGCGGAAGGCTGGTATATCCTTGCTTGCTAAACGCGTCATATTAAATCCGTCAACCACCACGTCCCCACTATCCGGGGTCAGTTGCCCCAATATCAATTTCAGAATTGTGGTTTTGCCGGCACCGGAAGGACCCGTGACAAACACAAACTCACCTTTTTTGACGTCGAAGGAAACGTCATTTAATGCTACCTGCGAACCAAATTTTTTGGTAACACCCTTAAAATGAACAATTCCGGTTTCTTCTTGCGACATATGTATAGTATGAGTAGTTCTAGAGTAGCAAGTGAAAACAAGGTAATCTAGTGCTAATGCGTTACCGAGCCACCTGGACTTTGGCCACATCCATCAGCCAGCCGACCTTTTTTGAAGCAAGGGTCTGTCCCCAAATCTGTACCTTTTTGTCAACAAATTTGTCCAAATCAACAACGCTTGATGTCAGATATACGTTTTTGGAAGGTCCCCCCTCACGCTCCAGATGAAAAGTCCCCTCACCGTTTGAGCCTCCCTCCTTTATAACTCCCTCAGCGGTATCGTATTTGACTTCGGGATCAAGCGCTCCCGCTTCCGTTGAGGTTGTCTTTGCTCCGGGGGCTGCGGAAGAACCCGACTTCGACATGTTTCCGTAAATCATCCAGGCTGTTCCGACACCCAGTAAAACCACCAGAAAAGCTCCGACTACGTACGGCAGTACTTTCTTGTTCTGGGATATCATATTCCTACCACAATATAGCATTTAAAAAAGTTAAAATGCAAATCTAAAATCTAGTGTTTCAGCTCGGCATCGATAAACTCCTCAATTTCTCCGTCAAGAACGGCCTCGGTATTCCCGGTTTCAAAATCGGTGCGCAAATCTTTAACCATTTTATACGGGTGGAGTACATATGAACGGATCTGGGTTCCCCAGGAGGCCGGGCGGTAGGCTCCTTTAATCTCCTTTTTCAATCCCTTTGCAACTTCCTCCTGCCTAAGCCAGAGTTTGCCACGGAGCAGTTCCAGGGCCGCTTTTCTGTTTTGTTCCTGAAAGCGCTCGGTTGAGGCGGTAATGACAATACCGGTCGGAATATGCGTAAGCCGTACCGCCGTGGCAACTTTATTTACATTTTGTCCGCCGTGCCCGCCTGCGTGGATAAACTGCCAGTCAAGGTCTTCATCTTTTATTTGAATGTCGTGAAGATCGACATCCGCAAGTTCAGGCATGACTTCAACGAGGGCAAAGGAGGTCTGCCTAAGCTTATCCGCGTTAAAGGGCGATTGCCTGACCAGTCTGTGGGTGCCGGCCTCCCCTTTGAGGTAACCGTAGGCATAATGCCCCGTAACCTTAAAAGTCACGCTTTTGACACCGGCTTCCTCCCCTGCGGTGTAGTCCAAAGTCTCCGTAGCCCATCCCCTACGCTCACAAAAACGAAGGTACATGCGAAGTAGCATCTTAGCCCAATCCATGGCTTCGGTACCTCCCTGGCCAGCGTGGATTGAAATTAGGGCATTTTTAACGTCATATTCACCCGAAAGGTAAGACAAAAGCTCAATCCTGGCCAGGTCTTTTTCTGCCTTTTTTACCTCGGCCTCATCGGGCACCTCTTTGAGTATTTCCAAAGTCCCACCGATCTCGGCGACTTCCTCAACCTCTTTTTTGAGATCCGACAGCTCCTGTGTAACTGCCCTGGCGTTAACAGGATCGCTCCAAAGGGCAGACTCGGAGGCCTTAACTTCCAGCTCTTCAATCTTTTTCTTTTTTTCGGAAAGTTTAATAACCTCGATTAGCTTATCAAGTCGTGCCCTAAGCTCGGTGATTTTTTGCTTATGATCCTGCATACAAGTGAAGTATAGCTAAAGAAGATAATGTTGACTACTGCTGGCAAAAAATGGTTTTGACTTTTTTCATATCGGCGGGGTTTAGGCTTTGAAGAAGATCAACGGCACCGGCAACATTTGCGTTTTCTTTGGCAAAAGACGAGGGGATCTGGTCTTTGATTCCCAAAACCTGAATTAATTTGTTTCTTCCTGCGTCCAAGGCAATTGAAATCGGAGCCGGGGCATTCTTCCAACCGAGAATTCCGGTTATGGCGGTTCGGCCACCTATTATCAAAAATCCCTCCAGGATAAGCGCAAGTAAAAATCCGAAGAAAATTCCAAAAACCGCTCCTTTAAGCGACCAATTAACATAATGGCGGCGGAATTGGGCCATCATCAATATGAGAACGAAGATTAAAAAAACTATGAGGGCTGCTTGGGCATAGGAAACGGGAAACGACATCTTTCCGAGATTCAAATTAAACTGGCCAAAAAGCAAACTGATAACCTTTCCCATGACGATTTATTTTAGCACAAGGGGCGGGTTATTACGGAGTAGCCGTCGGAGTTGGTGTCGGAGTAGCAGAAGGCCTGGGACTGGTGGAGGGCTTTGGCGTTGCACCCTTCCTAAGACCGGTAATAATTACCACATCGTAAGTTGTGGATGTGGGGGTTATGGTAGTTACGCTCTGATAAATCGTATTAAGTTCGGCCGTTATTTCCCTGACTACTTCGCTGGAAAGCGAACCTGCGAAACCGACTTGGGTCGCGGTTAAGTCCTGTTGTGTCGAATTCCCGAGAACTATATTGGTATACCCCAGATCCTTTAGTTGTGTCTGAAGATAGGCTGCCTCTCCCGTTATACCCGTTCCGTTCTGAATTTGGATTTTTACCTTTGTTTTATCAACCGTTGAGGGAGCGGCGGTTGGGGTCGGTGAGGAAACCGTCTCGTTTTGGCTGGGAGCATTCAAATTTTCAAAAGGAGTCGGCTCTCCCAACCCTTCCTCATTATTATCACTTGCGTTTTTGTAAATGACAAAACCCAAAATCCCGATTAAAATTAAAACTCCGATAATGAGAAGAGTCTTTGCTCCTCCGGACTTTTTAGGTTCGCCAACTGTGGGGAAAGAAACTCCGCTTGAAGGACGTGTGCTGGTTTCCTGAGTAACTGCCTGAGTCTGCGTTTCTTGATTTTGACCTTCTTCCATATAGGTGCCGAAGTATAAACGCATCCGTTACTTTCTGTCAAGTGCTTCCCGAAGCTTTTCCATAAGAATGGAATAAAAACGTAAATTGTGAATCGTTGCCAGTCTGCCCGCGGTGAAATCTCCCACCCGGAAAAGGTGTGCCAGATATGCCTTTGAATATTTTGTGCAAAGCAGGCAATCGCATGCAGAGCTGACCGGAGAGTCATCCGAAAAATGTTTTTCCCCGAGAGGATTATAAAATGAATAGAAATTTGGCTTAGTCAGATCGATTTCGGCGATTGATTTAAAATTGTAGACATAGAGCCTGCCGTGCCGGGCGTCTCGGGTCGGTAGAACGCAATCAAAAATATTGTATCCAAGACGCGCACAGGCGGTAATGTCGTCGGGTTTGCCTACTCCAAGTCCGTAAAGAAAATAATTCTCGGGGGCAGACTCGGCGATGGTTTTTGCCGAATCAAAATCAAATTTACCCTTTTCGGTCATGGGCCAGCCTCCATAGCCGAATCCGTCAAAACCGATTTTAACTAGGCTTTCCGCACAATATTTTCTCAAGTCCTGAAAACGGCCTCCTTGAACAACACCCAAAATATATGGTCTGTCCTTTTTTGACAGTTTCTCCTTTTTGCATATTCTCAGAAATTCGTCCTTGCTTCTAATCGCCCACGTAATTGTTCTTTCGACGGACTCTTCTGCCTTTTCCCTGCCAACTCCGGGATCGGTAAAATCATCAAGTACGACCACCATATCCGTTTTCAAACTCATCTGAAACCGGATCGACTCTTCAGGAGTCAAAACAACTTTCCTGTTTCTTGCGGGGTAAAAGATAACTCCCTCATCCGTTACCTTCCCCTTCATTGCGCCCGATTTGACTACCGACATCACCTGAAATCCACCCGAATCGGAAATTATTCCCCCTCCCCAACCCATGAAGTTCCCAATCCCGGCAAATTTTTTCATCATTGCTGGTCCCAACTCCCGCCAAAGATGAAATGTGTTTACCAAAATTCCGGTGGTTTTTGTCTCTTCCAGATCCGAAGTGTCGATGGATCGGACAACCGCGCGCGTGGCGTCGGGGAAAAAAACGGGCAAGGGAATGTTGCCATTACGTGATTTGAAAAATTGTTGCGCCATATCGGGAAAGAATGAATAACCTTACAAAAAAGGCAGATTTTATACGAACTTATCGATTACATTTATCGACCCGGCTCCTATATATGAAATCGCGACAAATTTAATTAATTTTCCCAGCCAAACCACAATTAAATATTTATGAACTGAGATTTTTGTCGCGCCCGCAACGATTCCGGCCAAGTCAAAAAGCGGATTTGGGATGACGGCGAGGGCAAAAAGTGTCCAGAGTCCGTATTTTTCCATCCACTTTTTTACTTTTTGCACTTTTTTATCTTTTTCAATAATTTCACCCCCGCCCGCTCCTGCCAAATAGCCAGTCAATTCCCCTATCGTGGCGCCTAAAGAAACCACGACTCCGACGATGAGGGGATTAAATACGGCACCTCCGAGAAATGCGGTTAGGATTATGGGAACCGGCAGAATTATGGTTGCGTTTCCCAAAATGCTGAGTAAAAAAAGGCCCAGGTATCCGTAACTTTGAAGGCCTACAAATTTATCCCGGAGGGTAAAAACAATAACTGAAATTGCGATGGCAAATGATAAACCGAGGACGGATGAATATTTCTTAAAAAAATTCTTGATGGTTACCTTATTCATTCAACAGCCAAAAGCTCAACTTCGAAAACCAGTGTCGCTCCTCCCGGGATCGCTCCAATCCCTTGTGGGCCATAACCTAATGAAGACGGAATTGTAAGTTTTCTTTTGCCTCCGACTTTCATTCCTGCCACTCCCTGGTCCCAACCTTCAATAACCTCACCCGCTCCGAGGCTAAAGCTAAAAGGAGTCCCCCTGTCGTAGGAGCTGTCAAATTTCGTCCCGTCGGTCAAAGTACCGACATAATTGACCGTTACTTTTTTACCGGCTACGGCCGTCTCTCCCGTCCCGATTCTTTCGTCTTGAATAATAAGTTTGTCTACTTCCATAAGCGGTTTTGCGGAAGCCGTAGCAATCGGCTCTACCGTACTTTCAATTGTACTGGTTGGAGTCGGTGTTGCCAATAGCTCCGTTTGGGGGGGTTTTTTTGTAAAAAGCAAACCAACCCCACCGGCAACGACAAGAGTTCCAAGTAAAATTGATGCAAATAAATACTTCTTGTTCACGAGAAGAATACTATCACGGATCAGGGCTCTATTCCACTACCGCTTAGTCATCGGTTTCATCATCCTCCCGATCTGAAGCGTCTCTTGCCTCTTTTATTTTATCTTCAATTTCCGGATGGTCGCGACCAATCCGTTCGAACTCCGAGTGGTGTTCGTCAAGATTATTCTGAAGATCCTCATTTGATTTGCCTGTCACTTTCAAATTTTGCCTGGCTTGTTCGACATTGGCCCTGTATTCCGTTACAACCTCCTCCAAATTTTGATCATCAATTTTCTGTTTCTCGGACAGCTCAATAATCTCGCTTGCCCTGTGGTCTATTATTACCTGGTTACTTCCGCTTGTTTTTTGGATAATTTCTTCCGATAGGAGCTTAACCGGATAGAGGATTTCTCCCGGGAGGGCAGCCAAAGAAATCCTATATGTTCCCATCAAAAAAATTACCAATACGGCAAAAACGATACCCAGGTTCCGGAAGGAGACTCTCCTTCTGGCCTGGGTGGGATCTATCTGGCGCGACAGCTCATCCCAACCGAACGCCTTAAGATGCAGCGTGGCCTCAGTTTTTTCATATTCTTTTTTTAAATCGTTTAAATATTCTTCTATTTTCATATTTTACCCTCCAATTTTTGTTTCAGCAGTCCCATCAATCTGTGAACTTTAACCCGGATCGCTCCGGGATTGCTACCGACTACTTCGGAAATCTCGCCGAATTGCATTTCTTCAAAATATCTTAGGATTATAATCTGTCGGTCTTCCGTATCCAAATCTGCCAACGCTTGACGGATCTTTTCCGAAATTTCACCCTTCCAAACCTCGGTTACCGGATCCTCTTGCGATTCAATAACCTCTTCAAGTCCATTCAGCGGGTAAGCTTTCTTTTTACGCTGACTGTCGATCACCAAATTCCTGGCTATTGTGTAAAGGTATGACTGAAACGTTCCGCTGTCCATCGAAAAACTAGCCAAACCCCTCCAAGCCCTAAGAAAAGTATTTTGCGTAATATCCTCTGCAGAAAATTCATCTCCAACCAGATAATAAACAAATCGATAAATCCTATTTAAAAAAATCCTATAAAGTTCACCGAATGCTTCCTTATCTCCCGCGATTGCACTTTTGACATACTCACCGTAATCGTCTGGCATGATAAGTAACCATTCTATACATAGAACGCATGAAAAATCAAAATGTAACATTTTGACAAGGTTTTCGTTGTACTTATTGCAATGAAAACATTTGCCTTAGCACTGGTAATAATTTCGCTCTTGGTTATGCCCAAGGTTATCGTGCAGGCTTCTCAGGCACCCTATCATTCCCAAGCCATGTTCCATAGCCGAGGGGATGAACATAAATCGGAACAGGGAGAACTTCATGACAAAGAGGCGTGGGATTTGGAGGAATTCGAGGATTTAGAAGAAGATGAAAGTTTGACAGAAAGTCCTACCCCGACACCGACGGCTACACCCACAGGATCCGGAACACCGACTCCTACACCGACAGAAACCCCAACAAGCAGTCCAACGGTTTCCCCAACCCCAACCGCAACACCGGAACTTTCAGAAGAAGAATTTGATGAATCAGACGAAGAAACGGGAGGACCGCTTGGCCGGATTGCCGATCTTCTAAAACAGATTCTTGCCTTCCTGGAATCCGCCACCCTCTAGATTTAATTAAAAATTTACTCTTACGATTTATATGGGCTATTTTTAAGGGCGTCCAGAAGTTTTTCAAGGCTGACCGAGGCAACAGCGACAGTGGAATCCCCCGCTCCGTAGTAAACAAAAAGGTCATCTTTAATAACAACGGCTCCGCAGGAAAAGACAGTGTCGGGACGAAACCCGCTTTTTTCATAGGGCGCTTCGGGCTCCAAAATCGGATAGTCCAAAAGGTCGGTGATAACTAAGGGTTTTTTCAGGTCGAGAAGCATTGCTCCCAACCTGTACTTCCCGTCGGATTTGGATAATCCGTGGAAAATCAGGAGCCAACCGTCGGTTGTTTTGATGGGAGGAGCGGCTATTCCGACTTTTTCCGAATACCATTTGCCGTCGTCAGGTTCAAAAAGAATATTTCCCTGAATCCATCTGCCGTCAGTAAAATCCAAATTTTCTTCTTCAGCGATCCAGATTCTGTGGTTGGTCCTGTGAAAAATGATATATTTTCCGTTAATTTTCTCGGAAACAACGCATGCATTCTTATCATTCAATTCCGTCGGTGAAATAATGACAGGGGCAGACCACTCCCAGTTTTTCTGCAGGAAATCAGATACGGAAATTGTACTTATGGCTATATGCGTCATTCCGTTTTTAAAGGCGGTGTAAAACAAATACAAAGTATCCTCTATCTTTGTAATTCTGGCGTCCTCACAACCGTCTACTTCGGCATCAATCCGGGGTTTATAAACGGGTGTATCGATTCTTTCGTCAATTTCTACCCCGTCCTTAGCCGATGCGTAGCCAAGAGTGGAAACGCCGCTTTTGCCCTGAGCTCTATAAAGAATGTGGGTTTTCCCTTCAAGATAAATTGCCGCTGCGTTTAGAGTATATTTTGACTCCCAGTCGTGAGATTTAATCGGGGAAATTATCGGATTTTTGGAATATCTGGTCAAACGGACTTGTTCATTCTTGATTTGTTCAACTGACTTTGAAGAAGCAATCATGTCGTTGGTAAGAGCATTCAGGTTTACGCTGGCAACCGCAGAAACCGTATCGGCTGCCCCGTAATAAACATAGAGCTCGTCCCCGCTGACCACCGAACCGCTGGGGAAAATCGTATACGGTACTTCACCAAAAAGTTCATATTGCTCTTTTGGAGCAAGAAGAGATTCTTCCGTACGGGCTATAATTTTTTGCAGGTCATTGGAACCCAAGAGGGCAGCTTCGATTCCAAATTTCTTATTCGGCGTAAAGTAATCCCTGGTATATGAATGCACCAAAAGCCACCCGAACTTTGTTTTGACGGGAACCGCGCCGACTTCAACCTGGTGGGACGGATCCCTTAAAAGATCTATTTTGTGGTTATCCAGTTCCGAATACCATTTATCCCATTTATCGGTATCCCAAATGTCTTCCAACTTGTCAAAATAAGCTACCCCGATTGATGAAGGAACCGGGGGTTTGTCGGTATTCACGGTAAGAAGCACTGCATATTTGCCGTTAATTTTTTCGGGAAGGAGACATGTGCCTTTTGCGTTGAATGGGGTAACCAAATGCTTCTCCTCGATATTTTTCAAATCCCTTGTCACCGCTACCCCGACTTTTATGTTATCCGGCCCAAACGGGTATCCGCCCAGGGCGGTATAAAAAATATAGTAGGCATCACCAATTTTTGTGATTCTGGGATCTTCACATCCGTATTTTTCCCAATCATATTCCGGTGAAATAAGCTGGCGTCTGTTGATAAAGTGAATGGGATCGGGAGATTCCGCATAGCCAATCGTAGAAACGTTCATTTCACTGTGGAAATAGGGAATTCTGGGTGAAAGTGCCCGGTAAACCATTTTAAATCCGGTGGGGTCTTTCCAGACCGAGGGATTAAAAGATGCCTGAGATTCCCATATATTCCGGGAGTCAGGAACAAGAATCGGATTTTCAAACGATCTGGTTAATTTCAGCATTAAATTTTACGGTAGCCCCTAAAGTAATCGGATCCAGGTGAGGAGAGTTGTCAAACATAAGCTCGTCCAAAAACTGATCGAGGTCTGCGGTGGCTGCTGCAAGGTATGTGTCGCTTCCTCCATAGTAAACTATTAAAGTATTCTCTATCACAACGGCACCGCAGGGGTAAACCACTCCGGCCTTAAAGCCCCCATTTTCATAATATGTCTCCGGCTCAAGTATGGGGTGGGAACATCTGTATAAAACCTTTGAAGGATCTTCTATATCCAAAAGCATTGCGCCGATTTTGTAACGGCTGTTATCCTGGAAGCCGACGGCCTGATAAATGGCCAGCCATCCGTCCTTGGTTTTGATTGGAGGGGGTCCCATTCCCACTTTGTTGCTGTCCCAATAATCGGGCCTCGGGTGAATTCTGAGTTGCCCTTTTAGCCAATTGCTTTCTCCGTCAAAGTCAAGGCTGTCAACCATGTCTATCAGGATATCCGGGTAAATTCTATGGAAAATTACGTATTTTCCGTCAATTTTCTCGGGCAGTATGCAGGCATTTTTATCTACCACTCCCGGGGGTGAAATTAGAACAGGATCGCTCCATTTGTTCCAGTTTTTATCTTCAAAATTTTTGACCGAAATGTAGCTTAAGGCAATCCTCGGTGGGCTTGACCCGTCAAAGGCAACATATGTCAAATAAAAATTATCGTCTATTTTTGTAATTCTCGGATCTTCAATTCCGCCGTATCCTCCTCCACCCGATTCAAAAGGGGAGGATCCGGTTTTATTTTTTTTGCCGATTAAGGAATGCTCAAAGCTGGCTCTTGGCACATACGCCGGTTTTTCAGATCTTTCGTCTATACCGAATCCGTCACGGCTGACTGCATACCCCAAAACGGAAGTGTCGTGATCTCCCACCGCCCTATATAGAAGATGAACCGAGTCATTGTGATAGACGGCCGCGGCATTAAAAACCTGCTTTGACTCCCAAATTTTACCCGGTCTTGGCAGAAGTATGGGATTGCCCACATTTCTTATAAGTTCAGCATGAGGCAAGTTTGATTTTTCGTTGGCATATTTTTCCAAATCATTATGGGTAACACAGTAAACCCCTTCCCCGGGGCGCTCCCAATAGGAAATAAATGTTCCGGCAAAGTCAACTATTCCGACAGGTTCTACTTTTTGGTTAATCCATTCCTGGGGTTGGTACCAAACGGCTTTATCCGTTTTCCATAAAACCTTGGTCGGATCCTCTTTATCCAAAAGTACCGTACTTACGGAATAGTGGTTGTGCCCTTCGTGAGAAGTATTTTGAAAGTAAATAAGTAAAGGGCCTTCTTTCCCTTCTTTAACGGCGCCGATTGTAAACCTGCCTTCGGGCATTTCAATTTTCTTGATATTCCACACATTTCCGTTTTCACTTAGTCCTATATTCAAACTGCGGCCGCCGAAAAATATAACTTCTTTCCCCTCTTCTTCGTAGTACGGGATTTGTGTTGCGGGTTCGGTAATCGGAAATAACCTGTTTACATTACGCCAAAGGACAAAATCCAGTGACGTGGCATGCTCTAAATAGTCACGGCCTTCAAATTCCGAAAGATAGTAGATATTATAAACGTCTTGAGTTTTTGTAAATCTGAAGAACGAAAGATTTTGGATAGGAATATTTCCGCTTGCAGTTTCTATATGGGCACTACCCGAAAGGTGGATAAACTCCTTACCGTCCTTGCTGTAGTCAACATTAAACTCATCAGGCTTATTTTCATTGCTCTGGTAACAAATAAAAATCTTCTCATCAAACGACGCCACCCCCAGCGCCTTAAAAAAGGCAGTTTTCATAGATCACGATCATTTTAGGCACATCTGACCTACATTAGCAATAAGGGGAAAGTGTAAAGTAAAATCTGGACAAGCTTCGCCCACTATCCCAACTTCGGATAGTGACAGTGTTTCCATTTTTTACCGCTGCCGCACCAGCAAGGATCGTTGCGGCCGATTTTTTTGTTGGGAAAGGCCGGTTCTCCGGATTCGGCTGTTTGCTCGGCATTTCCCGAAAGTCCCGTCGTATCCGACCTGTCAATATTTTCGCGGGCAAGATTAAGAGGTATTTCCGGTTGGGGCATGGCAATTCCGATTCTGAAGATTCTATGAGAAAGTTCCTCGTCAACTTTGTCAACCAAACTCTCGAATAAATTGTATGCCTCGTTTTTAAATTCAACCAGCGGATCACGCTGTCCGTAGGCTCTCAGAGTTACCCCTTCCCTAAGGTCGTCAATGTGATCAATGTGGTCCATCCAAAGGTGGTCAATTGATCCGAGATAGGCGTATTTTTCGATCTCCCTCATGACGGAGGACCCCAGATCCTTTTCTCTTTTTTCGTGTACGTCGGTTAAAACCTGATTCAGAAAAGTCTTTATCTCTTCCTCATCTTTAAATTTAGATATCTGATTCTTGATATTTTTGAGCGAGGCGTCATCGAAAGGTATGATTTCCGCCAGACCAATTGCCAATCTCTCATAATCAAACTTTTCATCCGCTACAGATTTGCCAAAAAGCATCGTTTTTTCAATCTGATGAAAAAGTTTTTCCTGGACTTCTTTTTTGACATCGGTTGAGTCTAAAATCCTCCTTCTTAGTTTGTAAATAATGTCCCTTTGCTGGTTGGCAACATCGTCAAACTCGACCAGGCGCTTCCTTATATCAAAGTGGAATCCTTCAACTTTCACCTGAGCCTGTTCGATCGCTCTGCCTATTAGTGAATTTTCAATCGGCTGATCTTCGGGAAGATTAAGTTTGCCCATTATTCCCGAGATTTGTTCTCCCCCAAAGATTCTCATTAAGTCATCCTCCATCGACAAATAAAATCTGGAGGAACCCGGATCTCCCTGACGCCCCGAACGGCCCCTGAGTTGATTGTCTACCCGCCTGGCCTCATGACGTTCCGTTCCTATAACGTGGAGCCCCCCTGCTTTAACTACTTTTTCGTGCGTTTCTTCCCACTTTTTGTATTCTTTGGATTTTACAAATTGATCATTGGAAACCCCCGCTTTTCTATCCGGCTGCGCGCCCCCAAGAACTATGTCAACACCGCGGCCGGCCATGTTTGTGGCAACCGTCACTCCGCCGATTTTTCCGGCTTCGGCTATAATTTCAGCTTCCCTTTCATGGTTTTTTGCGTTAAGTACGTTGTGGGGAATTTTTTTACGTTTAAGGTACTCCGAAATTATTTCGTTTTTCTCAATAGAAGTGGTTCCGACAAGAACGGGTTGACCCTTTTTGTAACATTCACCAATCTCGGCAACAATCGCACCGTATTTGCCCCTTAGGGTCTTATAAATCATATCCCCGTGGTCTTTTCTGACCATCGGCTGGTTGGTTGGAACTGCAATGACGTCCAGTTTGTAAATTTTTCGAAATTCCTCCGCTTCGGTTGAGGCGGTCCCCGTCATTCCGCTTAGGTGCTCATACATTCTGAAGTAATTCTGGAAAGAAATTGTTGCCAGAGTTTTACTTTCCTGTTGTATGGGAACTCCCTCTTTGGCTTCCACGGCTTGATGAAGCCCGTCGCTCCAACGCCTGCCAACCATAAGCCGTCCCGTAAACTCATCGACAATAGTTACCTGATTGTCTTTTACGACATAATCTTTATCACGAAGATACAAAGTTCTTGCCCTAAGCGCATTTTCGATATGATGAATCGACTCAAAATCTTTTTCATAGAGGTTGTCAACTCCGAGTATCTTTTCTACTCGAGTAATTCCTGTTTCCGTTAACGATGCGCTTTTGGATTTTTCATCAATTGTGTAATCAGTGTCAGGGTTTAGCTTGTCGACCATCGTGGCGAATTTATAATACTTCTGGGTCGGTTCGGTATCCGGCGCCGAAATAATAAGGGGGGTGCGGGCCTCGTCAATTAAAATTGAATCGACTTCGTCTACTATGGCAAAGTAGTGTCCGCGTTGTACCATCTCGGACAATGAAGAAACCATGTTGTCTCTAAGATAGTCAAAGCCAAATTCATTATTGGTTCCGTACAAAATATCACTCTGGTAGGCAAGTTTTCTTTCGGCAGGTTTAAGATGAGCCAGCCTTTCATCCCCATGACTCGAATCCGTGAAATCGGGATCGTAGATAAAAGACTTGGTTTCCTGGATAATTGAACCCACGCTCATTCCGAGCAGGCTAAATATCGGGGCATTCCAGCCGGCGTCCCTTCTGGCGAGATAATCGTTGACGGTAACAAGATGGGCACCTCTTCCGGTCAAAGCATGGAGATACAATGCGGGTACTGCCGAAAGGGTTTTCCCTTCTCCCGTTTTTTGCTCCGCGACCTTGCCTTCAAAAAGTGCAACAGCTGCCATAAGTTGGACATCGTAGTGGCGCTTTCCCAAAACTCTGTAGGAAACTTCCCTGACAACCGCATAGGCTTCCGGAAGAAGTTCGCTTAACGTCTCGCCTTTTGCTAGCCGGCTCTTAAATTCCTGTGTTTTTTTTGCAAAATCTTTATCCTTGAGTTTTTTTACTTTAGGTTCAAAGGAGTTTACTTTCTCAACTATTTTTTTAATCCTGTCGACCTCACGCGCATTAAGGTCCAAAAATTTGTTAAATATATTTAACATCGCCATCTATTGTATCAGATTTGAAGCCAAGTTCCCCTTGCGTCTTTATAAGACCAGCCTATTGGATCACGATGACCGGTAAGAAGCGCCCAAATCCAGGAACCGACATCGCCATAATCAATTCTTCGTCTTGCCAACCTTCCAAAAAAACTTTGATCGTAACTTACAACAGGCTCCCCTGCTTGAATGGAAATTTCACTCTCTTTAAATAATTTAAGTTCCAAATTATCACCATATTTCTCAAATGCATATTTCTTGAACAAAAATCTGGATTCTGAATTCCCGGCTTTTCCAACCGAAGTAATATGGTAATTATTCCCAACCACCAGTAAATAAGGAGCCGTTACGGATTCTTTTGTGATAAATACTCTTACATTCTTATCAAGATACTCATCTATTTGTGCCGGGTCATCGTAGCCTATCCAAAGAATCGTCCCGTCATATTTTGTGAACGGTTGGTAATAGTGAGACTGCACAAGCACCTGGCTTTTGGGTAGTTCGTCGATATGTTTTTGCATAACGGCAAGTGCCATACTGGAATTGTCTCTGTAATACAAAATTCCGTTGGCGATTATAATTGGAGTCAAATAGAGAATAACCAAAAAGGATTTATTCTTTAAATATCTATACACGAAAAGGGCAATAAATACCCCGGCAAACACGATCCGCCTCTGCATTAGATCCCCTTGCCAATATGCGCCTCCGAGGGATATGGCCATTCCAAAAAAGATTATCGCCGCCCACTCCAGTTTGGTCCGTATATTCTTAACTACCAAAAAAGCCGAAAGGAACGGCATTAAAGACCCAAAACTGTTAATAAACCCGTACCAAATATTTCTAAAGATCCGCAGTAAGCCAAAAGAGCTGTAAGCCAGAAGCTGTTCCGTAGACCCTCCGTAATCTTTCCGGATAAATACGTAAATAAACACATACGACAGGGCGGAGGCTAAAATTGCAGATGCGGCCAGAATTGCAAATTTGACGACATCCTTGTTTTTAAAATTGGTCTCCTTTCTGAATATGATGGGAAACACTAAAGCGGTGGGGGCCCAATAGGCCGCGTCAAAATGCATCATTCCCATTAAAAAAACGGTTAGAAAAAATAAAATCTCTTTTTTCTTTAACAGAAGAAGAATCGATAAAAGGTAGAAAGTCAAAAGGGTTGAATGAACCATTAGATTTGTATTCACCAGCCAGACTCCGGGGAAAAGCAGAAAAATCAGTGTTGCCAGCCAAAAATTTCCCTTCTTAAAAATAATTTTTGAAACCTGGTACATTAATATTCCCGAGGCTGTTCCGAAAACAAAGGCTGTCGTATTCGGAGTGAATATTCGTGAAGTTATCCAGAAAATTGCTAAAAATGCCGGGTGAATAGGAAAATGACCAAGAGAAAGAACCTGCCAAAAATTCTTGGTTGAGACGATGGCAAGGTATTCTATTTGATCATAAAAAAGTAAAGCCTTGGGCGTGGTTAAATATCCGGCAAGAAAAATCAGAAAAAATATTATTTGCGGCATATGAACATTAAATTAGCCTCTGGATAAAACCACTCTACTTTAGTAAATATGGATTTTAGTTTATTTCCAAATTTTACCGTTCCTGGGCGTTTATCTCCATAGTATGTGCGGTTAAATATTGCCACTCCATCTTTCTTGATGGAAGATTTTATTTTATTCAGAAACTCTGTACTTCCGAACTTATCCGGAAAATCTTCTCCGTTATATAAATCGACAATGATTAGGTCAAACTTACCACTAAAATTGTACGCGTCTTGAATTTTAATTTTGACATTTATCTGATCAAGCCCCAAATACTTTTTTCCAAGTGCAATCATGTCCGGATCAATATCTACTCCCGAAATTTTTGCATCCGGCCAATATAGTCTTACATATTTTGCCGCGGTTCCCCCGCCAAGTCCCAATATCAAACAATTTTTGACTATTAATTTTTCATTGTTAACTTTTCTAAGAGCCGGTTTCCAGATGACACCGACAATTCCCCCTGATTGGGTAAGACCGTCCGCTTGAATATAAGTACCGAATCCCAAACCGCGCAGGACTTTCAGGTGTCCGTTATATTTCGACTGTCTTTCTTCCAGTATCTTTGTACCGAGCATCATTGTATTATAATTCGCCATGGACGAACGGGAAACAAGACCTTCCGTGAATAGAAAAACGGTGTATGCATATCTGCGTCAAGAAATTGCACATATGGAATCGCTGGATATAATCGTTGAAGAGTATGATGAAATGGTTAAAGATGCGCAAGAAAAATTGGGAATATTCCCCGCACCGATTAAGCCTGAAAATATAAGACTCTCGTAATTTTGTGCAATCTATTGTTTCGGATTTTGTTTGGATGTAACATAGGCCATGACTCAAGTACCCCTTCCTGAACTTTTAAGACCAAGTATACTTAAGGATTTTGTCGGACAGGAAAATCTTGTCGGGACAAACGGAATAATAAGGAAGCTTCTTCAAAACAAAGATTTTTTTCCTTCCCTGATCTTTTGGGGCCCACCTGGTTCTGGAAAAACAACTCTTGCCAGAATTATTGCAGGTTCTCTTAAACGGGAGTTTTTCGAGTTCTCCGCGGTTAACACAAAAGTCAAAGATATTGAAGCTTTAATCCAGGATAAAAAGCAATTGAAGTTGATTAATTCTCCCATTGTGTTTCTTGATGAGATTCACCGTTTTAATAAAGCCCAGCAGGACAAACTCCTTCCGCACGTTGAGCATGGAGACATCATCCTGATTGGTGCGACCACCGAAAATCCGTCGTTCGAGGTAATTGCTCCTCTTCTTTCCAGGTGCAGGGTCCTGATTCTGGAGCGATTATCTGAGAATCACTTGTTGAAAATTCTCGGCAAGGCCTTAAAACACCTAAAAAAGAAACTAAGTAAGGATTCCGAAAAATTCCTGTTGGAAGCTGCTAACGGAGACGCCCGAGTAATGCTAAACGTTTTGGAAATCGCTTCGACTTTAGTCACAAAACCTACAATTAAAATTCCGGACCTTGAAACCGCACTCCAAAGAAGGCAGTATACATTCGATAAACGGGGAGAGGATTTTTACAACGTAATTTCGGCGTTCATTAAGTCGATGCGGGCAAGCGATGTCGATGCGGCTCTTTATTACCTGGCCAGAATGGTGGCTGCAGGACAGGACCCTCTCTATATCGCCCGCAGGATGGTTGTTTTTGCCTCTGAAGACGTTGCTTCTCCGACGGCTCTTGTTGTTGCTAATGCGGTTTTTGCCGCATGCGATGCAATAGGTTATCCGGAGTGTCAGGAAAATTTGGCAGCAGGGGTGGTATATCTTGCCACCGCCAAAAAAGACCGCACGGGCTACAATGCCTACATGGAAGCGTTGGCCGACGTAAATCGGCACGGCAATCTTCCCGTTCCCTTAAAAATCAGAAACCCAGTTACAAAATTGATGAAGGAGGCGGGTTACGGAGAAGGTTATGAGAAATATGACAGCGAAAGCTATCTGCCGGAGAAGTTAAAGGGGAAAAAGTATTTCAAAAATCGATCCGAATAACTTCACTGTAAACTTATGCCTCTTTTTTGAAGCTCGGTATAGTAATAACCGGCACGATCCATATCCTTATTCGTATAGTACAAAACGAATAAATTTTTCATTGCGTCGATATAGTCCGGATTGACCTCTAAAGTTTCAAGCCACATTTGTTCGGCTTCCGAAATTCTTCCCTGCCTGTATAAAACAATCCCGTAATTGAAAAGGGCATTACTGTACCGGGGGTTAACTTCCAATTCTTTTTTATATTCTTCTTCAGCCATTGCCAGTTCCCCGCGCGCGGCAAAAATCAACCCCAGGTTGTTGTGTATCATTGGTTCTTGCGGGCTTAACTCAAGAGCCCTCTTAAATTCTATTTCGGCTTTATCCAAATCGCCCGCCAAATAATTCATCGCTCCCAAATTTTTGTGAGCCAGAGGAAGCTGTGGGGAATTCAAAACCGCACTCTGCCACAAAGCCAATTTGTCTCTATAAACTGATGAATAAATATAATTAATGATAATTAACAATGAAATCAATCCCCCCAAAAGTAAAACAGACTTCTTGTTTGAAAAATTAAATTTCTTCACAAATTCTATCTCACTAAAAATTATAAATAGGCCGATTATCGGCAGATACATTCTGTATTCAAAAAAATTGAGCTCATATCCAGTACCAGGCCGGATGAAAGACGGCAGGAGGAATACAAAAAACAAGGCAGTTCCAAACAAAACCAATTTGTTGTTTTTATTTTTCGAAAAAACAATGGAAACAATAATCAGGGCTATTGCGATAAAACCCCAGATTAAAGTTGAGACCTGGATAACGGGAGGCAAAATTGATAAATTCACGGGGAAGAACACCTTTCCTATGTCAAGTACAACTGCTTGTAAACCCATATAAATACCTTTACCAGCCTCTTCAAACGAGTACCTAACGGGGTCCTGTAAAGCGAACGATCTCAGGATGTACCAGAATCCGACAATTCCGGCCCAAGCAAAAGGTATTTTTAGCTTACCGGAGAGGAAACGCTTCTTTTCAAAAAGCAGAAGGTACAAAACAATTACCGGCGCAGTCAATAGACCCAATTCTTTTGTAAAAAGGGCCGCCCCGAAAAAGACAAGATGCCAAATTGCGTCTTTTGTCTTTCCGGATTCAAAAAAATTAATAAAATAAATAAAGGATAAAAGGGAAAACAATGCCAGAAGCGAGTTGTCCCTTGCCGGAATCCAGGTAACGGCCTGAGAAAGAAGAGGGTGAACTGTAAATATAATTGAGAATAAAAATGATATTTCCCTCTTAATTTTAATTTTTTGCAGGAAGACAAAAACAACGCACGAAGCGATAGTATGGATAATAACGTTGGTCAGGTGATACAAAAAAGGACTGCTGCCGGAAAGCTGGGCATCAAGCATAAATGAGACGGTTAGGAGTGGACGGTAATAGGCAGCAGAAGCGTGCAGAATACGAAACGCGTCCGTGACAAAAGCGGCAGGGATATTGGCAAGATTCTTTAAGAAAAAAAGGTTATTGAGTATAAGTTCCTGATCGTCAAAATAGACAAAACCAAAAAAAATCGTCCAGATATAAGTCAGTAAGCTAAGTCCTACTATCCAAAAAAATGGGCTTCGGTCGTTATCCTTAAACATTAATTTATTATTCTACCTTATCCCACCTATTTATAAAGGATGCCTTACCAAATCTAAATAAATTACCCATTGAAATTAGTTTTTTAATTGTTATCCTCTTTCTGTTACTATATGGAGCGATTTTCTACCACGGCAAACGTCCATCAGCCAAATATCGAGAAACTCACACCGGGACCGCTCTGTGAAGCTCCGCGGCAAAACGGATCAAAACCTGCCAAGGTACCAAAAATTTCTGAGCAGTGCAAAAAACATATAAAAAGAGATGGAAAGAAATAACCTCCTTTTTTTATAAACCCAGCTCTCCTGAAATATCTTGCATCGATTTCAAAGCAATCGATATAAACTCCGGAAGTTTTATTCCAAGTTTTTCTTCACACATTTCAATCTGTTCCCTTTTAACCCCCGCCGCAAAGCCTTTTTGATTCCATTTACTCAGGACATTCTCAACAGTAGTTTTTGAAAGTTTTTTCTCGGGGCGGACTAAAGTAACCGCAATGATTAATCCGGTAAGTTCATCACAGCAAAACAAAGACCATTCCAAATTATTTTTAGGCGGATATTGTCCGGTATGGGAAAAATTGTGGGATAAAATTGCATCCATCAACCTTCTATCGGTTTCCCCTTTTTCCTTTAGCCATTCCGTCATTAAAACGGTATGTTTTTCCGGAACCGATTTGGTTTCCTCGTAATCACCGTCATGAAGAAGTCCGACAATCTCCCATTCTGCTTCATTTTCATTAAAATGCTTTGCCAAGGATTTCATAACAGCCGCAACAGCGTAACAGTGTTTACGCAAATTCTGCGACTGCATTTTCGAATGCAGAAGTTCAATAGCCTGGTCCTTGGTCATTAATTATTACTTAGAGGTCTTTTTTAACTTCCATCCACCCTTCATTTTCATCCGCAATTCCGTAATCGCATAAATAAGATATTTTATTACTGAGCAGGCAAATACAACTCCTGCAACAATAATAATCCATTTAATTACTGTGTAGGGATTAATTGTCGGGAAAACAAAACCGAGACCAAAAATTAAAAGCATACCAAAAACAGAAAAAGATACGGACATCAAAATACATGTATTTACCTGTCTTTGCATCCATTTCATTTTCTTCCACATCATGTCGTCTTTCATCGTTTATCACCTTCTTTCCGTTGCGGCTTTGAATTTTTTACCGGCCGCATTGTTGGATTCAAGATCACTTCTTTAATTGACCAGGTGTTGGTAAAAAACATGGTTAATCTATCAATCCCTATCCCAATCCCACCCAAGGGGGGCATTCCGTACTCCATAGCTTCCAGAAAATCCTCATCTACCTGCTGCGCCTCTTCTTTGTCTTTTCTTGCAACGTTTTTATCTGTCTCAAAACGCAATCTTTGTTCCTGGGGATCGGTCAACTCGCTCCAACCGTCACATATCTCTTTTCCGCCGATGTATCCTTCAAATCTTTCCACCACTTCCTCTTCACCGCTTATGTTTTTTGAAAGGGGCGAGACATCTTTGGGGTAATCGATAACCCAGGTTGGTTCGGTAAGTGTATCCGCCACTTTGTGATCAAAAATTGTAAAAATTAGTTGTCCTTTGGTCTCCCCACCCAAAATCTCAACCCCATTCTTCCTACAATACTCTTCCAAAGATTTTTGGGTTTCTTTTTTAACATCTAGTTTCAGCTTATTTTTCAGTAAATCAGCCATACTGATCCTTGGCCAATTTTTGTTTATATCAACCGTGTACTCACCAACCTGCATTGTGGTAGCTCCGAATATAGCTTTTGCCAGATGCTTAAAAAGTCCTTCGGTAACGTTCATTACCCTTTGGTAATCTGCGTATGCCTCATAATACTCAATCATTGTAAACTCGGGGTTGTGGGTTAAATCCATCCCTTCATTTCGAAAGTCCTTGCATATTTCATAAACTTTTGTGTACCCTCCGACAATTAGCCTCTTAAGGTAAAGCTCGTCCGCAATTCTAAGATACATATCGGTATCCAGTGCATTAAGATGGGTTTTAAAAGGCTTTGCGTTCGCACCTCCGTACAACGGCTGGAGGGTAGGTGTTTCTACCTCCCAAAATCCGAGGTTATCCAGATATCTCCTAATCTCACGTATTAATACCGTTCTTGTGTTAAATCGTTCACGAACTTTGGGGTTGAAAAGCAGGTCCAGATATCTTTTGCGGTATCTGTCTTCTACATCTTTTAGGCCGAACCAATCGTCAGGAAGGGGGCGAATTGCTTTACCCAGAATCTGGAATTCGGAAACGTCAATTGTAATTTGACCCGCCTGAGTTTTGATAACTTTACCTTTAACTGCCAAAAAATCCCCCATATCGAAAAGGTTTAGCAACTCAAATTTTTCTGCCAGCGTCTTTTTCTGAAAAAGAACCTGGATTTTCCCGGATTCGTCCGTCAAATCCATAAACGCTACGGCTCCATGCTCTCTAATTGACCAGATTCTTCCTGCAACTAAAACCTCCGAGTCTAGTTTTCCGGAGGCCTCTTTTGTATTGATAAGTTCCCCGTCAATTTCCACTTTTGAAGGATATGGATTAATGCCTTTTCTTCTAAATTCCTGAAGTTTTTTTAGCCGAGTCTCAATTAGGGTCTTAAGCGCTTTTGCCACGCCTAAAGTATATCTCAACTCAAAGAAAAATCGAAGGAGGAATTATTCAACCGCAAGAATTTCGTACTGGATGTTTCCGGCGGGGGCCTCAACTTCAACTTTTTCCCCAACTTTTTTACCGGCCAATGCTACTCCCAGAGGCGACTCATGGGAAATCTTTTTGTTAACAGGGTCTGCCTCCCACTCTCCCACTATGTCAAAGGCTGTCTCAACCCCATTAACTTTCACCGTCACTTTTGTTCCAACTCCCACTCCGTCATCCCCGAGTTTTGTGCCCTCCGAAACGACAAACGCGGTTTTTACTACCTCTTCCAGTTCGTCTATTCTACCATCCAAAAATTCCAACTCCTCCTTGGCACTTTGGTAATCGCTGTTTTCGCTAAGATCTCCCTGGGAACGGGCATTAGCCAGCCTGTCCACAAGCTTCGGCCTTTTTACATCACGAAGCTCCGCAAGTTCGGCTTTCAGGCTATCAAGACCCTGCCGGGTAAGTTTAAGATTGTTTTTCATTGTTTATTGTGACAAAAAAATCCCTCCGCTTTTTTGGAGAGATTTTATATTTGCTACTTTCTCTCCAAGCTTAGGCGAACCTAATAAGGTTCCTAAAGCAGTAAGTGGAGAGACATAAAGTCATATTTTTGACCAGCGAGGGAGATTTTATCCCCTTGGGAAGCTAATGTCAATATGTCGATCTGACTCAATTATGCAAGAAATTCCCAGCCACAAATGATAGAATACTCATCAAGGCCCCATCGTCTAGCGGTCTAGGACACCAGGTTCTCATCCTGGTAACTTGGGTTCGAGTCCCAATGGGGTCACAGTTTTTAATTTTGAGACTAATATCTCTCACTCAATTGAACGATTTTCGTACGGTTAACTGGTTATCAATCCAAACACAACCTGACACTGTTCTCTGGGAAACCAGACAAATACTTCTCTTCTCTGGTAAGTTAACTCCAATCAATTCCCAATGTGTCTTCGCCAGCGGCCATAACCGCTGATGCAAGAATGGTCAATCTCTCTTTTTCTTTCTCATCGCTAGTCGCATCATAAGCTGCGTGAAGATCGCCAACTATGGAAAAATACTCATCTTCAGTCTTACCTCTCAATGAAACACGCAGAGCCAAGGCTTGGTCGTCTGGTTTACTTTCATCAAGATCTGTAATAACGATCTCTTTTTTCTGAAAGATTCCGTTCAGTCTCGATAAAAATTCATTTGTTCCTTCTTTACTCATAAATTACCCACCTCCAAATAATGGGCAGAATTAAAAACTTATAGGAAGAATATCACAACAAAATCTTTTTTTCCAATCACCCTTCCTAAATCGTGCCTATCTAGCTCCCAGGACTGGATTCGGATAAATTACTATGCCCATCTTTGCGGGCCAAGACTGCAAAGGTTTGTTAAGCGTAAATAAGACTAGTACCATTGGGGTGAATGTGAAACCTTTCGAACGTATCACAAACCCGTTTCATGTAAGAATATAAAGTATTCCATTCTGGGACTATTTGGCTCACACTTTCTATAAACTACTTCATAACTTAGATTTTTTGAATAGTGCTAATATATGGTATGAGCGAGAAGGACAATATACTGCCTGGAGGACGGATCGAGTCTGGAGCAGAGTACCTAAAAAGGATTGGAGAGGAATATACCGTATACAATCAGTTTCTTCCAGGCTTGAGTGACCAAGCTTTTCAGTACCAAAAAGAAATTAACGCACGGAGAGAAATGGGGGTCGAAAGCTTCTTGGGAGATTTTGCCATTGCTGCTGAGGAACGAAGGAGAAATGTTGTCAGATGGCGAGTTGGAGATAAACTTCCAGAGGCGACAGAAGAAAGAACAGCCATTATCAGGTCCGCTCTTCCTAGGTTCGTGATGTTTGACAAAGAAGCTGTTGGTGGAATGCGAGTTGAACAAGCAAAAAGGCATAAAATTGATGTAGTTGTTGAAGATATTATGACCGAAGTTGCCCGAAGACTCCCCAAAACACTTGATGCTTACAGATATCACCAAGACTATGCTAATGACGTCTTACAAGTCCCTAGTGTGGGTAAGCTAGATGTCAGGCTAACTCAAACAGCAAATGGTATTTTCTCCACAATCAACTCAATTAATGGAGATGATTTCAAGATTTGGAATTGCAGAGAAAGTGGGGTCAAATATCTTGACCGTTACAATGAGATATCAAGACCACAAGATGTTGAAATTAAGCCTAAGGGTATAAAACTCGAGATTTACAGTGATGACTCTGGAATAGTAAGTGAAGAACCTGGTAAGTTCAAAAAACTTCAAGATGAGGCAATTGTGTGGCTAGTTGATAATGTACTTAATCCAATAAGAAAAATACCGTTACCTGAAAAGCAAATAGACCTGCCACTTATGGAAGAGCCCTTCCCTGAAGGTAAAGTCGGCCCACTTTTTGCTTTTGTAAAGCAGGAAGATATCGAAAAAATAGAAATATTGAAAGAGGTTGGAGTCAACAGTGCCTATCCTGACGAACGAATCGCCGTCCAACCGAGTTGGAGGCTGATACCGCTTGGCTACAATAGAGGCGATTTACCAGAGGAGGTTCACGATGGTTTTATTTGGTGCGGCGTTGGGACAGTTAACGCTGATGCAGACTTAAAAAAACTTAGGATAGCAGACAAACAAATGAATACATGGAGTATTTTTAGTAAGGAGGGATTGGCCGAAATAAAGCCGCTTGTTGCTACAGACATATATGTTGTTGACTGGCAAGCGTGGGAAGATTTCAGGGAAAATGCATTCAAACCTGGCCACGATAGACTTACTGACAGTGAAGTCGTGGAAATGTATAAAGCGATGGGGAAAACCTTTGTCCCGATTACAGAATATAAAGGTGATTATAAAAAACCAGTTGTTTTGATTGGGAGAGATTTAGAGGTGAATGAAGTTGGGGGAACTTTTATCCCTCCTGAGAAAAGAAGACGCTAACCTTCATCTAGAAATTATTATCTTGTTATAACCGCAAAGAGGCATTAGTTCCGTGCATAGGCAAGATTTGGTTGTATGCCAAACCTTTCGAAGGTATTATAAACTCGTTCCAGGTAGGCATATAACATGTTCCATTCTGGAACTATCTGGCTCACTTTACAAAACTACCGATCCGAGCCATATCCATTCCCATAGCCGTTTTGCATGTTTCTTTTTCCCGGCCCGCCTGGAAAAAGGTTCTCTTTTTTCTCTATCCGTTGATAAAATCCCCTCATCATTCCCCGGCGCGACCAAATGTTATTTAATCCCAACCGGTCAATTAGAAATCCGGCAAGAAGTATTGAGATGACAAAACCGATTACTATGACTGGAAAGTTTTTCTTGTATGAAAAATCGTATTTCTTTAACAACCATACGCCTGCAACAATGCCCAATATCGCCGATATGGGTATCCACCAAGGAAAACCGTCTATCAATGTTTGAAGTCTCCACTGTGCCATCGGTCCGTGTTTACGAAGTAGGAAGAGAATAATGTTGACCAGGAACACCGAGGCCACACTTAAAAATGCAAGTCCGGTAATTGATAAAACGGAGCCGAGAACGAAATACCATTTTGGTTTCATGGTAATTTGACCGGAAGTCACTTTTGACATAACCTCTTTTCCGAAATCAACTTCTTGTTGTTTTTTTGATGTATTTATTTTATTTTTTGACATATTTTTTTCATTAAAATCTTAGCACGTTTAACCCTTGTTCCTACTGTGCTTACCGGAATTCTTAAAATATCACTGATTTCTTCATAGGACTTTTCTTCCAAGTAAAAAAGAGACAACGGTTCTTTATAAATAATCGGCATTTGGTTCAAACAGTCCTGCGCACGGGTTTTTAGCTCTTTTTTAATCAGGTCGTCTTCGATATCGATTCCGCTGTCAAAATCTTTATCTTCATATAGCGAAACCTGCCTCTTTCTTTTGTTAATCAAGTTAAGAGCCTCATTATGGACAATTCTGTAAATCCAACTGCTGAACTTCTTTTTCGCATCAAAACCGTTTAGGTTTATGTAGGCCTTTATAAAAGACTCCTGGACAATATCGGCGGCATGCTGTTCGTCATTAACCAAATAATTTGCATATCTCATAAGTTTTTCCTGATAGCGTTTAATAATGTGAACATATAGCTCTTTATCTTTTGTACGAATCAGCTCAATAATTTTCTCGTCGGATAATTTTTGTGTGTCTTTCATAATTTTCTATCTTAGTATAAATCCAGTACATATATTTTTGTTTAATCTAATTACCAAAACCCCACTTTTGGGTGGGGTTTGGTAATTTTTTCTGATCTTTACCGGTTGGCGTTTCTGCCATACCCGGATCTTTGTCCCTGTCCTGAGCCGTCTCCCAGACCTAGCCCAAGTTCGGTTCTTATTTTGCCGGCTTCTTCGGTTTTGCCTTCAAGCATTAATTTATGCATTTCGGCAAATCTTGCAAAGTTTCCCTCGTTAATCACCTGGCTAACTCTGCCCCTACCTTGCATTTGTTCTTTCCATGCATTGTAGTCTTTATTCTCAAATGCCCGAGTCATGGCTTCGTGCCTTTCGGCCGTGTAGTTGGGACCCTGAATATTAGGATCGCCCCTGTAAGCAAGCGCACTTGAATTTGATGCAAATAATGCCCCTGCTCCGAGTGCAATTCCCAATAAAGTTAAAACTATCTTGTTCATATTTATTTCACCTCCCTTCATTTTTACTATCTACATGTAATACAGATAGTGAAGGGGTTTTATTTCAAATCGGTTAATATTATTCATCAAGACGGGCTGCTGTCTGCTTCGGCCAGCCGAAGATTAGACTTTTTGCGGAAATACCCGGTTGACTCACTTCATCTGCAAAGATTCGCCTTAGTTGGCAACCAAAAGAGTGGGAATCGAAGTAAATTTTCCTCGAAAATTGGATGCGGGCAACCACTTTTTAAGAGCAACCTTCAGCACATCTTCCACGTTCTCAGCGAAAACGAATTTAATATCTTTTTTGACCTGAGCGGGAATGTCGTCAATATCTTTTTTATTGTCTTTGGGTACAATAATGGTTTTTAAACCTGCCCTGTGGCCGGCAATCGACTTTTCCTTGAGTCCTCCGATTTCAAGTACACGCCCCCGAAGCGTAACCTCGCCGGTCATCCCCACATCCCGTCTTACGGGAATCCCTGTAAGGGCCGAGACCAGGGCTACGGTAATTGCAACTCCGGCGGAAGGTCCGTCTTTGGGGACTGATCCTTCCGGAACATGTATATGGACATCAATGTTTTCAGCAAAATTACTCTTCAACCCAAGTTCATTGTAATGCGATCTCGTCCAGGTAAAAGCGGCCTTTGCAGATTCCCTCATAATATCCCCAAGCTGCCCCGTAAGGGTAAGTTTACCTTTACCCGGCATCAGAGAAACTTCAATAAACAAAATTTCCCCGCCGAACGGGGTAACCGAAAGGCCCGTACTCATACCTATTTCGTCTTTTTTCTCGGCGATCTGCGAGGAGAATCGCTGTGAGCCTAAAAATTTTCTGACGTCGGAAACTTCAACCTTTTTGGGAAACTTTTTCTTTTCCGCAACCAATCTGGCCACTTTCCTGCAAACGTTGGCTAAATTTCTTTCCAAATTCCTAACCCCCGCCTCACGCGTATAGCTTCCTATCACTTCTTTAAGACCAGCGTCCGTTATTTCGATTTTTTTTGATTCAAGACCTTGTACTTCAAGCTGTTTGGGCCATAGGAATTTTCTGGCTATGTGGAATTTTTCGGTTTCGGTATAGCCGGGGAAGGTGATAACTTCCATTCTGTCCCTAAGGGGGGCCGGGATTGTATCCAGCATGTTACCTGTACAAATAAACATCACTTCACTTAGGTCAAAGGGAACCTCCAGATAGTGGTCTGAAAACTCTCTGTTTTGTTCCGGATCGAGAGCCTCAAGAAGCGCGCTTGACGGATCCCCCCTAAAGTCGACCCCTATTTTGTCTATTTCATCAAGCATGAAAACAGGATTTTTGGTGCCTGCATTTTTCATTCCCTGGATAATTCTGCCCGGCATCGCCCCGACATAAGTACGCCTGTGGCCCCTTATTTCTGCTTCATCTCTGATTCCGCCCAATGAAATTCTCACAAACTTCCGGTTTAGGGCTTTGGCAATTGATTTCCCTATCGAAGTTTTTCCGACTCCCGGCGGACCTATAAAACAAAGGATTGTTGGATGAGCTCCCGTGCCGTCCTTTTTGGGATGTTTTTTTTCTTTTTTAAGCTTCATCACCGCCAAAAATTCCATAATACGTTCTTTTGCCTTTTCAATCCCGTAGTGATCTTTTTCCAAAATTTTAGATGCCTTCTTCATAGGCACATTATTGGGTGTTATATGGCTCCAGGGCATATCACAAAGCCAGTCCAGGTAGTTTCTGATATAACCTCCTTCGGGATTATTCGGAGACATTTCGCTCAAACGTTTGAGCTCCTTTTCGGCGCGGGTTTTGACATCAGGGGGCATCCCCGCTTCCTTGATCTTGGTCTTATATTCCTTGAATTCTTCACCGCTTATTTCCCCTTCCTCGTCCATTTCCCCTAGTTCCTCTTCAATCGTTTTTTTCTTCTCCCTAAGCATCGCTTTCTTCATTTGATCTTCAAATCTTTTTTGGGTTTTGGATGAAATGGTTCGCTCAATTTCGAGAGCGTTTACCTCCTTGGCAAGGTACTCAAGCACAATCAAAAGTCTCTTGCGAACATTTATTTCCTCCAGTATTTTTTGCTTTTCCGAAGGTTTTATTTCCAATAGAGAAGCTACCTGATCACTCATTTCGACGGGTTCGGCTGTCCCGGAAACAAGTTTCATTACGGTCATTATTTCCGCCTGTTTTCCGAGGTTTATGGATTTTTTAAAAAGTTCCTGAAGTTTCTTGGCCAAAACACCGATTTCGGGAGACTCATCGATTTCCTCGGGTATTTCTTCCACCTTACCTATCAGATACGGCTCTTGGGCAATTATCTCTTTAAGATTAACCCTGGCCTGCCCCCTTATAAGTGCGTGGATTTCCCCCTCGGTGGTCATCATTTGTGTAATCGTAGCTATAGTTCCAATACTGTTGAGGTCATCTTGTCCGGGATCGGCGGTTCTTGAATCTTTCTGGGAAAAAACGGCAATAACTTTATCCTCTTGGAAAGCTGAACTTACCGCAGCAACACTTTTGGTGCGTCCAAAAGAAAGAAGCGTATCGGTATGTGGAAAAACAACGGAGCCCCGCACCGGAACAATCGGAACCCGCCTGGTATTATCTTTCACCATGTTCGTTTTAGCAGTCTACCCAATTAAGTGCTAGATGTCAAGCGCATTTATTTTTCCGGGCACGCGAAAGCCTGCGACGCGGCCGGGTGGGTCAACTGTGGCTTCGTGTCTTTCGTAAAAACTGAAAAAGATGTGCCTTCTCGACTACAACCGCCACCAAAGTTCCGATTAAAGCTCCTCCAAATATATCAACAGGATAATGAACGTTGGCCAAGACTCTGGCAATCCCAATAACAAGGGCTCCGATCAAATAAAACCAGCCGACTTTCTTGTCATGCATAAAAATGGTCACGGCAAGTGCAAATGCCTGGGCAGTGTGTCCGGATGGGAAAGCCCCATCCATGGGTATAATCAAGACATCCACCCCCCTGCCGTTGACCAAAAAGGGCCTTAAAGTCGGGAAAAAATATTTTATAAGAAAAATAATAACCGCCGTATAGGTACAGGCTAAAAGCGCGTGGAATACCTGCTCCTTTTTTATCTTTCCGTCTATAAACCAGAGGACAATCAGACCCGCAAACAAAAAGTATATAAAAAATGATGCAAAAAACTGTACGGTAAAACCTTCCATATAATCTATGGTATCATCATTTTAATGGAATCGAAGCACTCACTGTTTAAAAGTTTCAGATTCGCGGCAAGCGGTTTAAAAACGGCCATGGTAAAAGGCAGGAACTTCAGGATCCAGGTGTTCCTCGGAATCCTCGCCGTAACCTTGGGGGCATTTTTCGAAATCTCGGTATTTGAATGGTTGGCCCTTATCCTGATTATTGCATCTGTTTTGATCCTTGAGCTCATCAATACCGCCATTGAGGAAATAGTGAATATTGTAAGCCCCGAAATTCAAGAGAGGGCAAGAGTAGCTAAGGACGTTTCCGCGGGTGCCGTCCTGATAGCCTCACTTGCAGCCGTATTTATAGGGGTTTTTCTGTTTTTTCCGAAGATTATTCAATAATTGACTTTGTGGTTTGATCCTGATATTATAGGACTAGTTCTTTGAAAGAAAAAGCGTAAAACCATCCAACCAAATTCGAAAGGAAAGGGAAAAAATGGCTCCAGACGTGAAGTTGCAGTTGTTGAAGTTTGAGTCGAAAAACCTCGACTCGGACGAGGATCAGTTGATCAAGTGGCTCCAAGAGATAGGGTTTTGGGATATCGAAGTCAATCTCCGAGTCAAGGCGGCGGCTAATCACTTGCCACTGGACATAGAAGGCTCATTCAAGGATAGATTTGGGCTTCCTATGAACAGTCCCACCAAAAAGCTTTTTTACGATCTGTTAAAAAGCGATATTGGATTATCATTGAAGTTACTTGGTTTTTGCGATGGGGAATGGAAAGATCCCGAAACTTGCGTCGGAAAAATTCTATCCCTAAAGCTTGGGCGGGTACAGGACAGAGAGAGGTTCAAGGCATTAAACATTGCTTTTGATCCAAGAGTTCAGTTCTTACTTGGAGTCCGGGCGGTTCCTTACGCTTAGTTTGTTTCAAAAAAACTAAATAGGTGGTAGCGACAAGCTATTTTTAGAAATTTTAAAAATAACTTGCCCTCCTACCACCAAAGATTTTCCACAACACAGGCACACCTTGTGTTTAATAAAAATCAGGTTACCTTTTTCTAACTTCACAGTCCGACGCACCAACGCAACAACTTTTTGATCAAATCCAGGATCCTTCTTTAATTCACCACGCGGAAACTTTCAAGGAAGTATTTCTTAACTACATTATTCCCGCGATTCTATAGTCAAAAAGACAAGGCAGGGTGTTCCCACTCTGCCTCTCTTTTTTTATCTATGGTTCACATAGATCTTGTCATGGACTTTTTAGTGCCCGCAAGACTTTGACTTTGTAATTTTGATAATAATAAATTTTCTTTAAATTTATTTCAGAACGGTGTAATAAACATGTAAGAGATTTTGTTGTTTTCATGGCAAATTTTAAGAGACGGGGGCTTTTAAAACAGTTACAAAATCTTTAGCCACGTCCCTTATCGGCTTAATTAGAAAATGGTACCCGAATGAAAAAACATCAATTTTCTTTACGCTTAATTTTGTCGGAATTTGGACCAAATCGTTTCCGAACTCCAAAGGAACACCGCGAATGTGATAATGTCCGTCCAGTTTTTCCATAATAAACACATGCTACCAATTAATTTAAAGAACGATTTCAAAGAATAGTAAGGAAAATGTAAGGATTACATCGACAAAATTTTGCTTTTGCGCCAGGTTTGTAATATTATCTGGGTAGATAATTTTATGAAAGAGAAAATCCTTTTTATAGAAGACGAAAAAGACCTGCAAATGTCCCTGCGAATATTCTTTCTGGAAAAAAACTTTCAGGTTCAGCAGGCATATTCCGGAGCAGAGGGTCTCAAAAAAATTGAGGATTCAGTCCCCGATATTATCGTATTGGACCTGGGGCTTCCCGATATTCAGGGAGAGGTTGTTTGCCAACAGATTAAAACGGATTACCCCAATATCCCTGTGATCATCCTGACAGCCAAAAATACACCGAAAGACATTGTGACAGGATTAGGCATGGGGGCAGACGATTATGTTCCGAAGCCCTTCGATTTGGAAGAACTCCTTGCACGCATAAAGGCAAGGTTGCACAAAAACGGCCACTCTTCGGTTCTTGAAGTTGCCGATCTTAAGATGGATCTTGAGAATTACGAGGTTGCCAGGGGAGATAAAAAAATTATTCTTACCCCTACGGAATTTAGTTTACTGGAATACCTGATAAGAAACCGCGACCATGTTGTAACCCGAGATTCTATATTAAACCGGGTTTGGTCATACGAAAGCGACGTCCAAACTCGGGTCGTGGACGTTTACATCGGCTATCTTAGAAAAAAGATCGACAAACCTTTCAAAAATAAGCTTATCCATAATGTGCGGGGATTTGGTTATACTATTAAAACTACTTAATTTCCTTATTCACGACTTCGATCAGATCACTCATTTCATAGGGCTTTTCCAGGAACGCGTTCGCCAAACCGGATTTGAGAACCCTTTTCGCGCTGGCCCGTGCCGTAACCATGACGATCGAAGTTGCGAGCCCTTTTCTTCTGATTTCCTCGGCTATTTGTATGCCGTTGCCGTCAGGGAGTAATAAATCCATCACTATGAGATTCGGGCTAAATTTTGAAATTGTCGGTAGAACCTTTTTTGCTTTGTTTACGACAACGCATGAATACCCTTCCCCTTCAATAACCATGCAAATTGCCTCAGAAATTGCGGCATCGTCTTCCACCACCAAAACCTTCTTCCCCATTCACCAATTATGTAATTTTTATTTCAAGAACGTGTAATGGTCCTGTAAGAAAAGTGTAAGAGGCCTTATTTTATCGGCAAATTAAAGTAAAATGTCGAACCCTTGCCGGGTGTACTTTTAACCCAGATTTTTCCACCATGACGTTTAATTATGTCTGAAGATATGTAAAGTCCCAAACCCAAGTTGGAAAAGCTATCGGCCGTGCCTTCGTTGGAATCAATTCTGTAGAACTTTTCAAACAGGTGAACCATGTCGTCTTTGGACACTCCTATCCCGTAATCGCGTATTGAAACGGTAACATTTCTTCTGTCGGCTTTTGCTTTCACAACAATTACGTTAGACTTTTTTGAGTATTTAATCGCGTTGAACAACAAGTTTGAAAGTACCTGGGAAATCCGGTAACGGTCAGCGGTGATTTTCTTCCCGGTCTTAGCGGCTATCATTATCTTATACTTCTTCCCTGATGTTAAAAGCACGTCTTTGACGGTTTCGGCCACAAGTTCGTCTATGTTGAATTCATCTTTTTGGTAAATCAGTTTTCCCGATTCTATCTTGGTAACGTCAAGCATTGTGACTATCAGATTGGTCAGTCTGTTAATTTGTTCCTCCATGCGGGCAAGTATGTGGCTGGTCTGTTTATCCGCGGCGCCCGATATTCGTTGATATAAAATTTGATTAAAAGCTTTAATACTAGTAAGGGGCGTTTTCAATTCGTGGCTGGCTATATTGAAAAATTCATTCTTTTGCTCTTCCAGTCTGATGCGGTCTGAGATGTCACTTCCTTGTGCAATAGTCGAAACGAGCTTCCTTTTACCTCTTGAATAAACGTTTGCCGAATTCCACAGTAACGTTCTGATGTTGCCGTCCTTTTTGCGTATCCTGATTTCCACATTTTCCCAATGACCTCCGAGCATGGTAATCTTTATTTTTTCCATGTTCGCTTCCTGGTCCTCCTTTGTAAATAATAACCGGAGATTTTTTCCGATAATCTGGTCTTGTTTATAACCAGTAAGGTGCTCAAAAGCATGGTTGAAAATTGTTATCCTAAACCTGGAGTCCCAACAGATAATGGGCGCGTTGGCATACCTTAAAAGATTTTCCAAATACTCGCTCGTTTCCCGAAATTTCTCTTCATTGTATTTTAGTCTTTCCTCGGCTTTTTTACGCTCGGTTATCTCCTGCCCTAAAATAGTGAGCCCCTCTTTTGAGGGGAAAGCAGTCATCCTATACCAGGAATTGGTATACTTCCCACTTACCTCAAACCGTCTGATCTTTCTCTTTTCCATAGCAATACGGAGATTCCTCTCAAAAATTGTCCCTTTATATTTTGGGAACATCTTCCAAATGTTTTTTCCCCTAAAGTCTTTGGACTTTTTGCCTAGCTTTGATGTAAACCGCCTGCTTGCATATACAAACTTCCAATCCCTGTCCAGGACATAAAAATCATCCTGGATGCTATCCAGGATTTCGGTTATTTTTTGTTTGGCCTCTGCAGTTTCAATTTCAGCTTTTTTGTAATCCGTTATATCCCGAATATCACTCACTCGGTATAGGGATTTATTTTTGCTATCCCTGACAAGCATCATGTAGTTTGACAGCCAAACGTAATTTCCTTCACTTGTTTTTTGACGGTACTCTACCTTAACCCTGTTACGCCACCTCAAAGATTCGATGGCTTTTTTCAGTTTGGGTAGATCATCGGGGTGTATTAAAGAAAGGGCTTTTTCATATCCCACTCTCATAATTCTTTCGGGGGTGTATCCGAGTATTTTTTTGGTAGACGGGCTGATATACATGTATTTGCCCTGCTTCAAATCAAATTGGGTAATAATGTCGCTTGAATTATCCAGTATTGATTTCAAAAGAACTTTATCAATCCCGGCAGTTTTTTGGCCACCGCTGTCTTCCTTCTGCCCCTTTTCTGGGTCGGTAAACTTTCTTTTTTTGCTTACTGTCATTTTACAGATAGTTTAACACCCCAAATCAATCTTTAGATTAATTTGAGTTATTTTTATTATCCTTTGCCTCAATTTCAAGACGATGGGAGGAAGATGGGAAAAGGGGGCTAAGTCATTTAAAAAAGATGACTTTTAAAAAATAACCCCGACTGTTCGGATTTATTTCAAGTGTCCCATTAACCCTGTGGGTCACCGGGTTTTTGAAATATGCCCAAGCTTGGCTGAAGGGTTCAGACGAGGGGTAACACAATGTTGATTTCGTCTGAGCGCTCGTTCCGATCCTTTTTATTCTGGGTTAAGGGAACGGGGGGTGCCTAACCTTTTAAAATAACCTCTTTCAGTGTTCTTACAGTTTTCCAACTATTTTCTTAATTAAAAATGGCAGGCTTAAAGAAGTTAGGAGGTGATACAAATATGCATAAACTTTTATTTGGAATCTTTAAAAGCCCGGGTCACGCCAATGAAGCCATTGCGGACCTGAAGGAAAGTGGAATAAAAGACGACAAGATTTCGGTCATCGTGCAGGATGCTGTCGTCAGTCAACAGATTAGCGGGGCAAAGCCAACAACAGGAGAAAAAGCAGCAGGTGGCGCTGCAGGTGGAGCCGTAACGGGAGCGGCGCTTGGTGCGCTTCTGGGATTTTTGGTTGGGACAACGGCAATTACCATACCCGTACTTGGTCCAATATTGGTCGCGGGACCTTTTGCAGGTCTTCTTGGGCTGACAGGAGCGGCGTCGGCTACGGTTGCGGGGGCTTTGACCGGAGGTCTGGCAGGAGGTTTAGTTGGTGCGCTGGTCAAGTTGGGTATTCCAGAATCCGAGGCAAAGATTTATGAGGAGAGAGTAAAATCCGGAGAGATACTTGTCATAGTATCCGCCAATTCCGACGAGGAGCACCGAAATGCGGAGAACATACTCGACAGCCATGAGGCTGAGGAAATCAGATATTACACGATAGGCTAAATATGAATTGGCAAGAATTTTTTTATATATCTCTCGGTGTCGGGGTCTGGATTATCGTTCTGGTCAATATGTTTGTCGTAATCAGGATAATCTGGACCCTAGACTTTTTGAAAAAGAATATAAAAACCTACTCGCAGATTAAGGATGACGTACAAATAATTGGCGATGCTGCGAAAGTGGTCGTGTTAACTATTATTTCGAGACTATTGGGAAAACTGGAAAAGGGAGGTGAGAAGCTATGACCAACTCAAAAGGGGGAGGAACAACATCAAAAATTATCGGGGCTGCTGTAGCCGGTGCGGCAATAGGAGCGGCGGCTGTAACGTTGTCTGATAAAAAGAAGAGAGAAGCTTTAAGGAAAAAGGCCATGGAATTAAAAGACCGCGCGGAGAAAAAAATGGAGGACTTGCGGGCCAAAACTGAAGAGAAAAAGGAAGAAGGAGAGAAAGCCGTCAAGAAAGTCCTAAAAAAGTCGAGTGGGTAATCTAGTTCTTAAATAATAAAATATTTATGGTTTTCTGAAAACCGGAGATTTCTTTGTATTCATCACAATATCTTCCGCAATCCGGGGCAGGTTTGGAAAAATAAAATCGGTAAGAACAGGTGCAGCTGTTTTTGTAATATCCCATGCCTAACAAGAGAAGTAATAAATAGCCTAAACCAAGAACAAACAATATTTTTGTTTTGAATTTCATTTGCTGGGTGTCTGGGACTATATTGGAACTAATTTAGCGAGATTTAATTATGCTTTTAACTATTGCGCCAACGAATAGCCTATATGCCAATCTTTTTTCCTTTTCGTAAATTATTTTATTTCCTAAATGTGCTCCACATTTAGCGCATGAAAGCTCGTTACTAGTTTCGCTTAAATCTAAAATTCTATCCAAATACATCCTTTTCAGCATGCCCAGACCGTCTTTTTGATAATAACAAATATGGCTACCACATTTTTCGCACGTAATATCTAATAATCTCGAATATCCTCCTCTAGCTTTTTTGTATTTATCGTTAATGAATTTAAAATTTAATTTATTCATCTTAAAATTGTTTGCTGAGCATGTGGGTTTGCCACCCTTCTATCATTATAGCGAACCAGATACTTAAGGAGCTAGACTCGAAGATTAAGCTTGTCGGTTTAGACACTAAACTCTTAGTTTGTTAAGTTTATAATAGAAAAACAGAGGACTTTTCTGAACCTCTTTCTCAATTTCCTCAGCCTCAGAAATTAGTTTAGTACAATCATAACAAGCCTTGGCAAGGCCAAGTATCCCTGGCGCTTGGGAATTCGATAACACAGAAATAGCTATGCTCGCTCCTAGAAAGGCACCCTCGGTGAATCCTTCGGAACGCAACTTCTTTTTTCCTTCCTTCTGAATTTTCGTTAGGTCATTTAGTTCTCCTGTTAAATTGCTGACTACATAGCTATCAAACTCTTCTTGTGTTTCAAATCTATTCCCCTCGTTAACCAAATCAGAGACACGATTTTGAAAAGATTTGAATTCATCAGAATACTGGTCTCTCGTCGATATTATATTTTCAAGCGGGACACCTTGGATTACTGGCAGCCCTTTAGCAAAAAGGTTAAGAGCCTTGGTTTCTGATTGTTTACCAATCTTTTCTAACAGGGTCTTTTCAAGAAAATTAGAGGTCAAATATGTTTGAGTTATGTTTTCAATACCGTCTAATTTTTGAAACATCAAACTGTCGATTGCTTTACCAATTATCCTTTGGATCAGCGGATTGTTATATTTAAGGTCTTTAATGGTATTTATTCTTTTGCCACCTTTAGTCAAAAATGAAGGGAATTCTTTATAATGAAAGTAGACATCGTCTCCAATCAAATCCTCAATTCCTTGCAGATGAAATGACTTTTCCCCGTATTTTATTTCTAGTTTGTCTTGAATTAACGGAAACAACGTCTTCTTTCCAACAACATCTAAGTCTCGAATTATTAATCCTGTTATTTTGTCCTTTTTCTTTTTACAGCTAGCACATATAAAATAAATAGTTTTAGAAAAAACAATCAATCCTCTCTCTAATAAGGGTCTTAATTCAAGTGTAATTGCAAAAGCATTCATCGCCTCAATCCTAAAATCTTTATCGGAAATGTCATCGTTGGCTGATGGGTTCAAATAGAAACAAACAAAGTCAAATGGATTGTATATTGTTGTACGATCAGAGTATAAAGATGAAAAAATTGCTAAATCTCTTATTCTATTTATTCGACAAAAAGGAGATTCACAGGGATAGTTTCCACCACTTAATGTGAGAGATGCGGAGAAATTAAATAGCGACGAAGGAATCTTAATGTTGGGTTTTTGAGTAAGTGCAAATACTTCTAAACAGGTATCTAAAATGTCTTTAAAATTACGATTTTCACAAAATTCAAAAACATCACCTAGCGTCATGAGTTTCTTTTTTCTCATCAAACTGTAAATTTCTCTCATGCCTGTATTATACTCCGGGGATGTAAGGGGGCGTGGGTGACGAGCGTGTGGTCACATAGCTGCCCGTCTTGGCTGAGCAGTAGGGTCTCGGACCATTCGGACCCATAACTGATTACTCTGAGTGTATCACATTCAAGGCTAAATGAGACATTTGGGACACTATAAAAAGGAGGTGTCTTGAATTTCTGACTTGATATAGTTTGATATATTCAATTTTGATAGAAATTATTTTGTTTGATATATACACGTTGCGGATCTTTTGCTCACGAAGTTTTCAATCAACCATATCTGGCCACTAAAAGTCATTTGTTTGATCTGAGAAAGTATCAAGTTTTGATCGTATTCATCAACAGGACGATTGCAGTCCAATAAAACAACAAGATTCTGGTATTTATTTATTACTTTTCGGTTAATCTCCGATACAACCACATCACCAAAATGAGGAAGCGGTCTTGGTACTGGTTCAGAATATCCCCAACCGATAATAGGTTCTTTTAGACCCGGACTTCTGAAAATATTAATGTAAGAGGTTACTTGTTTGATTTCATTAAGATAAAGATCATCCCCGGTATCATAGCTATATATGTGTTGACGAATATTATTGGGTTTATCAATGGCTATGTAAAATGCGTCATGAATGCCACGTAGAAACACATTAAAGGTAGATATTAATCTTATGCAATATCCACGAAAAGTTTTAGGAAGTAAAAAGAGATGATAGCTTTTTGGATAACCGTCATATAATTTGGTTCGAATTAGTTCTGATACCCAAAAGCAGAAATTATCAATTTCATTATCCGTAGATAGCATTTGTTTCTGATAAAAGTTGAGGTGAATGCTGTATTCAATTAATCCTTGATCTGTAAGCGTTTGAATCAATCTTTTGACAATCTTGTCCGCTGCACCGCTCCGAATTTTATCGTAGGCTACATCCCAAACAACCTCCTTGTGTTGGATCTCCAATTCTTTTCCTTGCTTATTATATACAACCGCATCTGCCCATTTTCTTTCAGAGGACTTTGCCAAATAACTTTTGTCCTTCACCCATCGGTACGTTGTCTTATTTTGCTTATTAAATTCGAGCAAAAAAATTTCAACTATTTGTTGTAGTTGGGAATAGTCTGGTTCACTCATATTGGTATCTACTCTTTTATTAATTTGGTCGAATCCAACATTGCCTCAATTCTTTTATCAAGTTCCGGAATAAATGGGCAACCTGCTAATTTTATTTCTTCCAGATATTTATTACGTAAGTAATTTTCTATTTCCCAATATTTTTTATCGTTATCTGTTACCTTCTCTTCAAGAACTTCTTTAATTCCATACTTGTTTGCAATAAATAAAAACACTTCCAATGCCTCTACTGGAATAACACAATATGGGTTTGTGATAATCAAGTCAGCAGAAAGACCTGTTTCTTTCATCTTGTTTATTACAAATTCGTTAAGTTTGTTAACAATATGATCTCCGAATATAAACCAATTCTCTAGCGTAACGACCATTGGATAAAGAGGTTTGTCTAAATGATATTCGATTTTCGGGTATAGACCGTTTTTGAAATCCTCCATGGTTTTATAGACCTGGACTACTGCATCAGCTATCTTTCCAAGCTCTGATTCCAACTCGGTAACGTCAAATAATCCAGCTTTGGCACCAGTAGTTAACCTTTTAGTTTTGCATTCTATGAACAGTGTCGCAGTGTTATCTTCGGCAACCCAATCAACAGTTCTTTTGCTTTTTCCATATTGCATCTCGGGATATATCTTTCCCTTGGTAAACAAAACCTTAAGCACATCTCCAACATATTCCTGAAAAGCATCGCCAAATGGGTGTTCAAATCCATCTACGTGGCAAATCTCGTAATAAATACCATCAGTTATTCTTTCAAAAAGATATCGCGGGATGGGACACACAATTGCTTCTTTTCCTTCCCATTCCTTTCGTATTAGTGGGTAAGCAATCAGCGATGAATATGTATATGCAAATTTTTCGTTATATTGCTGCTCCTTGGATAGTTGTTTTTTTAACTCTTCATAATCTATGCAGAAGTGTTCTAAGAACATGTCAATTTTATCCTGGTTAATTCCAGGTAGTTCACTTTTGGGTGGGTAGAACAGGGCAATTTTATCTTGATAGAAACCAAGAAGACTCATACCTATCTTTATTATCTCTTCTAAAGTTAAGCCTACTGCTTTTTCGACTATCTTGTGTAAACGTTGATAACTAAATATTTTCCAGTATCTTGCAGGAGCATCCATTGTTGGCACTCTTTGCCATCGAAATTGGCGATGGGAAATTCTAAATATCTCGAGTAAAACATTTTCTTTTGTTGAATATAACTTAGCTGTTTCATTTTCCAATTCTTTGAGTTTGTTGATAGCGCCAGATAAATAGCGCCATTCAAGCAGAGAGTGTGTTTGACCATATTTTTGCGAATTTAATAAAACTTCTTTACAGAGTAATGACAACTCCCAAGGAAACACATGGTAATTTAAGAGACCGCTAAAGTTTGTAATGTTTCTATATCCGAGCGGTTCACCAACTACATAATTCGGCAATGGTTTATGAAATTGTTGAAACTGAATATGCGAATGGATAGCTAATAAGGAATCGTTTAGCTTTTGTTTGTGTAAATAATTTCTTAACGGGCAGTATAGTGTAAAGACATCTGTTCTCATTTCGTTTTACTTTTCCATTCAATTTTCATTTTTGGTTTTCTTGGATATTTTTTAAAGAACTCCTCATTTTCCTCAATCAGATATACCGTGCAGTAGATGTTCCCGTCAGTTCTTTTCAGATCTCTGCCTTTGAGTATTCCTTGCCTTCTCAATTTACCTCTTGTTGCCGGGTGAAGGTTGTAATCGGTTTGCAGTTGCCATTCTTTGATCCAAACTTTATCGTCGCTGTCATAAGTTAAGGATGGAATAACTTTATTTTGAATATTTCTCCAGCAATCCCTGCATCTTAATCCTTTTGTGTTCCACCAGATGTCATTACCAGGATAATTTTCCCTGCAAACAGCACAAGTATATGGTCCCTCGGTCGCATCGAGGTAAAAACCTCTGACTTTGTCTTTTTTCAACCTTAACTTCCTACGATGTTCAATTACTGCCTGATCGTACAGAATATTAAAAAAGCCGGTTAATCGTTCTGCCTGATCGCGTGCTTCGGAATCGGTCAGTTCCTGCCCATACTCCTTTTTGAATATTTCCTTGTATTCCTGTACCAACTTGTCAGATAGCATATTTTAGATAAGTCTCAGCCAATTGTTGTCTTTAATTTTTCCTCTTTGAGTAAGTTCGAACTTAACGGTTCCATTTTTACCCTTAAAAGTTTGACGAACCTTAACAAAACTTAGGAATTTTTGAGTAAAGGTTCCCTCGTCCTGAACTTCAAATCCTTTCAGATCATATAAACCCCGTATCATCTGAGCCCTGGTCTGCTGTTGCTTTGTAGGAAACCCAGAAGGAATTAGTAGACAGGTTATATAGCGTCTTTTTGGAATACCTTTTTTATATCGACATTCAATTGCCAGAAATTTATTGTTTGGTTTTTTGAATAATTTAAAGTGTGTATCGGATAGTTCATAACTTTTCAAATTTTTTGGTACGACGTTATCTATGGTATCAACCATTCTTTCCATTTGGTCAGCAAATGTGTCCGCCCAGGCTCTATTCTGGGCTTCGGCTACAGTGGGATTTGATTTCATTGGCTGAGCAAGTATCTCCAGAAAACTGTCTCGCCCTTCAGCAAACGTTTTTCTCAGCTCTTTTCTTCTTTTGGGGTTAAAGTATAAATCCTTTACAAACTTATCATTACTTTTTTTCATCATTTTACGGAGTGATTTACTCATTTTTACATCTTCCTTATTCTCTGAGGGCGTTTTCTTTTGAGGCAATTTTATCACTATGGTTTTCCTCCTTTATATGGCGGATATATTTTCTCATCGGGGAGCTGAAGAATTTTTACGCAAAAATAAACATAGATTGTCAGCAATAATAAGTATACTTTGGCAAAAACATAATAGGCCATATCAAATGGAAACATGACAACTTTTTCAGAAAACGGTTTACCTTTGTAGATAAGGTGTCGATTTTTTTGATAAAGGAGAAGGCTGTCAGCAATTATCAATACCTGTCTTGGTAGTCTTGTACTAGTTTTTAACCTAAATTGAATATCCACAGTTATTTTTAACTATTCATAAAACCAATCCCATCCGGGATTATCAACTTCAACAATTTTACTTTTAAGCATCTTATAAACACCATCTTCTTCAATGGTTTGCCATGTCCCTTCGTAATAATGCAATTCTGCTTCTCCGTCTACCCAGTTTTTGGTAGAAAATTTTACAAATGCTGTATCTTTCGTATTCTCAAATTTTTCTGATTTGATAACATCAACGTCCAAGATGTCAGTAAACCTGTTTGTCCATTCCTCAAAATTGGTTTTTTCAAGATACTTTTTACTTAATAAGTTAAACCCGTCTTCCATTCTTCTGGCTTTAAGGTAAGTATAGAAAGCAAAAACTGCATCTTCGGGTGATTTCGAAGGATCAACGTCAATTTTGGCTATGTTCTGATCCGTAAAGTCAGGAATGATAGTTTTTGCCCAATCACCATTAATAAACAATGAAAGACCTGCCAAACTAAGGGTGTTTATCCCAACAACCTGCCCACACTGATCAACCAGAGGACCGCCGCTCATGCCTTTAACCAAACTAATGTCAGTTTGGATATATCCTATTGGCATTTGTTTAGATTTTCTGAAATCAATAAATCTGCCTTTAAGAACGGTTGCCTTTCCGGTTAAGTCGGTTCCCAGAGCATACCCACCTGCAACAAGCTGTTCTTCCTCCTGAAAACCGATTCTATCAGGTAGGGGCATAACAAGGTCCTCATATGGCTTATCTGTAAACAGGATGGCTAGATCAACATCTTTATTTCCCAAAATTTTTACCGGAGTTACAAACTTCCCATCAGGCAAGATAATTTTAGGGCTGGGTTCATCGGCAATAACATGGAAGTTGGTTAACACCTGATTACCCGAAACAAAAAATCCTGACCCTTCGGAATATCCCCCAACAATTCTGACAACAGAATCCTGAAGCTTCTTGTTTACCGGGTATCCGAGTGCACATAAAGTTTTCTCGAGACTCCCGTATTGCCTTGTCAGATAATCGGCGATGACAAAGAGGGTAAGAAATAGATATACCGCAACGACGACAAAAACAATAGCTTTAAGAAAATTCTTTAGACTTTTAAAAGGGTAAATAATGCAGTCTATTGCTAATCCAACGACAGCAAAAATGAATTTGATTACAAACTTAATTAAATAATAGAGAGTGTAGGTTACGAATTTAATCGGGAAGAGGTATAAGGGAAATAAAAGTTTTTTAAAATAAGCTTTTATCCCCGCAATAATGATTTGCCAACGTGCCTTTAGTTTGTTGGCCAAGCTTCCATAGATGTCCATGTAATTATTTCCTTACATCAAAAGTCCCTCTCCCAATTTTTATAAATTTGTTCTGCGTATGTAATATTGCCATAATATTAGTCGGCTTTGTGTCCTTATATTTACTGACATAGTTATATATTTGTTTCCAATAAAGAGGAAAACCCGCTTTCTTAATGCATTCTTCAACCAATTCTGAGGTAGTTTCTTTACGAAAACCCCATTCAGTCAAACCGTATGTTCCTTTTACGCCAGTGTGAGAGAATTCAGAACTTTCAATTAATATTGAGTGAACCCTACGGACATCCAATCTTCTATCTCCTGTTAGAGCAAGTTGTTCATTCAAACGATCAGAGATTTCAGTGAAATGAAGTGGAAAATCTACACTCTTAAGTATCGAAGAAATCTGGCGCCTCCAATCCTTTGTTCCAGGATGTTTCAAATAAAGACCAAAAAGACCAGGAAGCTTCTCCTCAATCCTCGGATCAATTTTACATATTCTTGATATTAAATTGTTAAGGTTGTAATAACTTTTGTATTCATCAGACACCTTATTGAGATTGTCGGAGAGATCACCAACTTTTATAAGTTCTTCAGAATTTTGAATCTCCTTATATACTTTATCCATTAAAACACCAAGATTAATCGGAAGGATGGTTTTAGGGGCATAGAATGAAATATCACCTATTTTGTTTCTTTGAATCCACCCTAAATCACTTAAGAGGTCAAGAAATGAGCTTCCGTCGTATTCACTGTCAAATATATTCGGGATTAGAGAGTCAGCTTCTTCATCATTTATTATCATGCCGTTCTTTGATAAGGTGTCGTTAATAAGACTGATAATGAGATTTCTCCCTCTTGTGCTTGGGTGCTTCATTCTTTTTAATGTCTTTGCTTCTATTTGTCTGACCCTCTCCCTTGTTATTCCGAACCAGTGTCCTATTTCCTCTAGTGTTTCCTTTCCTCCGGTTTGGAGACCGTATCTGGCTTTAATTATCCTCATAGCTCTATCGCTACCTGAACGTTCAATTAGAATACCTATAAGGGTGTTTGCCGGTGGTATAACTTCTTCTTTGTGAATCATTTTCTTTGTTTTACTGTCGGTATTTATAGTTCTATTTGAAGAATCGGACATTGTTGCTGGATTTACTTTTATTCCGTTTTTAACAAATTTTAAATACTCGACCGATTTAGCCCCGATATTCCTGAATTTGTAGATGTCTTTATAAGGACAATTGATGAGATCTCTTATGGTTTCGATTCCATTCAATTTCAAACAATTTTCAACTCTAGTTGGAATATTCAAAACGTCGATGGGGTCATCGCCTGATAGCATGTTAGGGATATCGGGCTGACCAAAAAAAGTTGATACGAACGTGTTATCTGGAACGGGTTTTTCTGCGATACCATTTATTTTATTATTTACAATTCTCCTTGCTGACATAAGTAATCCTGAATTTCTTTTTCCAATTCCCTTAAACTTCAGCATCCTTTTTCTCTTAAGTCTGGTGAACTTATATAAATTACTGATGTTCTTTTTCTTTAAAATCTCGGTAATGTTATCGGGCAAACCCAGGGATTCAAGGGGGTCGTTATATGAGAAGTTTTGCCTTTCTACCAGCAAAGTAAGAAAGTTACTGTTTTTGTGTGACATTTACGTTTTGTATTTTTCATCAAGTAAAAATGCCTCAAGATCCGTTGATGCTTTATCATAAACCATGGAGGTTACACGCATAATCTCGTAGTCTATTTGTTCAGGAGTTAGAGATCCTCCTTCACGTTTGGCGACCCTGTAAATTGTTTCTTTGATAAAGATATCTACATATCTTTGGAACAGGTAGTTGCGCCAACGGGGAGAATCAACGCCATATTTGTCAATTATTTTCTTGGCCATTGGTTTTTCCATATTTATCCAATAAATACCCCGCGCTACATCTTGTTGCCTTTGCTCAACAGCAAAATGTCGGTCGGAGAAAGTAACCACGACACCTGGGAAGTCAGGATCTTCGTGGCCGGAGAGTAAAACTAATGGCATTCTTGATCCCTTTTTCTTTTCATCGCCTTCGCCACCACCCTTGCCGGAACCAGAACCTAAGCCTCCTTTTTCTTCGGACTTATCTTTTATTCCACCTCCAGAACCATCATCTCCCAACCCTCCAGTTTTATTTCCTTTTCCAGGACCACCCAATATTTCTGCAAACAACTTTGACATAAACTGGTTTTTCCACTTATTTAGTATCTGATTAAACTCATCCGTAGCCCGAACGTTTTTTTCTTCCTCTTTCTTTGCCTCTTTTTCTGCAATCTTAGAAGCTACCTCATCTATTCTTTTTGCAATCCATGCTAAGAGAGCTTCTGATAAATCGTTGGAAACAAGTCTTTCCCGGTCATTCTGAACACAATCATTGTCTGGGTCTTCCAAAATCGGACAGTTACATTCTCCGTAGATGTATTGAGCTTGAGGATAATATCTCAGAAAACCTACCTGTTGCATGTTGTAAGATGCAATTACCCCAAGTTCACCGACAATATCTATACAATTAAGATCAACTTTTCTGCCACCCCTGCCAAATGGAAGTGAAGAAGTCTTCAGAACAAGTTTTCCTTGCTCATATCTCTTATTAGACATCTGAACTTTCTTCTCGGGGTCGTCATCAGAAGGTATTTCAAGAAATTCCGGTATTTCAAAAACGTAAGGTTTATCAAATTCTGGCATCGGATCAATGTCCTCTGCCTTAAGTTGGTTTGTGAGAACGTTATTGTTATGAATTACTGACACATTACTGAACTTAAGAGGGCTTCTGGCTTGGGGGTGGTACTTGAGTTTATCGCATATCCTGTAAACTAATAGTTTCTTGCCGACAACTTTTTTAGGCCTAATTCCCTTAACAACCGTAAACCCTGTCTTACCTTCGTTTAATTTCTTTAGAACGGTGTCAGGAATAACATCCTTATCGATGTTTGCGATTTTAAGTGCTTCGGACAAGGATACTTTCTTATCCCTGAAACCTCCTGCAAATCCGTATTTTCTGTGCTCGTTAAATCCGAATATATTAATTTTTCCATTCTTAAATGTTACAAAGTATGATTGCTGGAACATCTGGCGCATATAAAACTTTCCTCCGTTACCGTGTCCGCCATAAGTTTTAATTTTCAAACCCCTTTTTGCTGCGTCAGGATCACCCCACCATTTGAAAGCCTTTTCTATATCAAGAACATCCATTCCGACAAAATCAATACACTCAATTGTCGGGGAAGTGTCACCATCACCGTCTGTAAAGCGGAAAATAATATACTGGTCCCGATCGGCAACTTCAGCTCTGTGGTATGCGTCTACGGAATTCTTTAGCCACTCAGCAAGCCCTTTGTCGTGGTTAAAATTGAAGTCATTTCCCCATATATCAAGAATATTATCGTGATACAGGTTTGGCTCCTCTTTGATTTTTAGTAGATCAGTGTATGTCATCTTTTTCCCCCTTTACTGTTTCTTACGAAATTTATATTTTCTTTAAACCGGATCATAAGATATGTGTGGCAGGCTCTGAGCTCCTTAAATAACAAACCACTTCTCTTTTTGGTGGCCGCAATTGCGTCTTCAACAGACGTTAGCCTCCCAAGGAAGTCATATTTATTTGTCCTAACAGTCACTCCAAGATATGAATAAAAATCTATATCAAGTATTTCCTCTTTTTTACCCTCAAGAAACAATAAGACTGCCGTTGACTGCTTTAGTCTCTCAAGCTCTTTTTGCTGATCGGCGGTCAATTTATCCTTAATTGGTAAATCTTGTTTCGAAATTACACTTTTGGAAAATAAACTTTTTGCGTATTCGATTCCTTTGGGTGTTAAGGAAAAATATTTGTTTCCTGACAAAACATAGCCCTTCATTTTCAGATCACTGTATAAAGGTTTATGGACAATGTCTCCGGTATCGGGATATTGGGGATAGCCCTTAAGCTGAAAGTCAGATCTGAAATTTACATAAACCCTAACAGCTATGTCCTCAAAACGGACCTGTTTTTGTGTTCCTACAGCCAGTTCATACAAAGTAACCAATATTTTCTGAGATCTTGTTAAGTTAGTGTTAAAAGTTAATTTCATTTATATTTTGAACTTACTCTTCTTATTCAAAGCCACAAGGAACCTTGATTTGGCTAATCTGAGCTCATTCTCAACCATACTAAATATTTTCTTATAGTCATTCTCAGTATATGCGTAATTGTTCTTATTAGACAAATTACCCAAAAGCCTGAGATTTCTGACAACGTTATTGGTCCTGTTAGCTGCCAGACGTTTAAAAGACGTATTTTTGGATTCTCCTAGTCTCATACCTGAAAGATACTACATATCTTATATGTAGTCAATAGCTATATTCTATATAGTATATTTGACATCTATATTATAGAGTCATGAGTAAGACTTAATTACTCTTTAATCCCAAAAGTGATATATTGTCTTTATGGCCAATGTATTAAAAGTTATAGATTTATTCTCAGGATGCGGCGGCTCGGCACTTGGTTTCAGTCTGGCAGGATTTTCTATAAAAGTAGCTGTGGATAATGACCCAAAAGCTTCTGAATCTTTTAAAATCAATTTTCCCGAAGCTCGCGTTTTTGCTGAAGATATAACCAATCTTTCTGGTAAAAGTCTTCTTTCAGCTGGTAAGATTAGGACAGGGAAGGAAGTCCTACTTATTGCGTGTCCGCCTTGTCAGGGATTCTCAAACGCAAGGCGTCAATCCGAAAGGATGGCCGATCCTAGAAATAAGCTAATATACGAATTTTTGAGGCTTGTTAAGGAGATTGGTCCTTCTGTATTTGTAATGGAAAACGTTCCTGGATTGGCAACAGGAATAGGAAAGCCTTTATTTAAGGATATTCTGGAAAAACTTCATGAGCTAGGTTACCAAACTGTTTATGGAGTGGTTAACGCGGCTGATTATGGAATACCCCAAAAAAGGAAGCGTTTAATCTTATATGGAACAAACAGAAATGATATCAGACTTACGTTCCCGCTAAAAAGTTACGGTGACCCAAACGTAAGCCCTGATTTACCTTCGTGGAAAACAGTCCGTGATGTAATATCTGACCTACCCAAAATTGATTCAGGTGTAAAAAATGAAAAAGATAAGATGCACGCGGCGGCCAATTTATCCATAACAAACCTTGAAAGAATAAAACACACTTCCCATAACGGAGGATCAAGAACTGACTGGCCCGATAATCTAGTATTGGATTGTCACAAAAAATCAAACGGACATAAGGATGTTTACGGCAGGATGAAATGGGATGAGCCCTCACCGACAATCACAGGCGGTTGTGTCATGATCTCTAAAGGAAGATTTGGACATCCTGATCAGGATAGGGCTATTTCATTAAGAGAGGCTGCAAGGTTACAGACCTTCCCTGATTCGTTTCAATTCTCTGGTAACACAGGTGAAATAGCTAAGCAAATCGGTAACGCAGTTCCTCCTCTATTAGCAAAAAAGGCAGCAATGGCTATATGTGATGCAATGAACGAAACAAATTCGTATAAAAGAGTCACTAAAAAAAGACTATCTGGATTTAAGAATAAATTTCTTCAATCGTTTAAATGATGCCTCTGGATGTTTTACTACATCCCTGCCCCAGAAGTTGATTATTTTCCAGCCGTCATAACGTAACTTCCGCTGGACCTTTTTGTCTCGTAAAATGTTTTTGCCTATCTTATCTTTCCAGAACTCCGATAAAGTATCTCTAAACGAATCATAACCTTTGCCGTGCCAGAATTCTCCATTGATAAAAACAGCAATCTTTTGCCTGAGAAGAACAATGTCTGGCCTGCCAGATATTTTGTAATGCTTTTTAAATTTAATTCCATGTTCCCCCATAATCTTAAACATCATTAGTTCAGGTTTGGTGTTTTTAGACCTGATACGAGACATGTTGTAGCTTCTCTGTTTTTTTGTCTTTATGTCCATTTGAGGCAATTCTATCAATTTTGACTTCGACTTAACAGGAAAGGGGATATAATGTTACTCAAATGCAAGATAAATATCAAAAGAGACAATCCGAGAGGATAAAACAAAAGATCAAGGTTCTTACAAACAGACCTGATTTTCAAAAGGACATTCTTTTTTTAAGAAATAAATGGAAAATCCCAAAGAGTGGTCTGAAAACAGAAGATGACTACGAGAAGTGGAGCACTAAACTTCTTGAAGAGACAGACAGGTACTACGATAAAAATTGGCCAAATGAGAAAAAGAAAATAATCGACCTGAGAGAAAGAGGAAAGTACGATGAAGCTAATGAATTAAAGAATCAGATTAACAAGCGGGCACCAATAAACGAATTTAGCGATAACGTTTGGTTTATAATAATCAATTATCAGTTATCCCCCAGATGGCACGAGGGCATTAAAAACTATCTACTTTTTAATAATACCGAAAAAATGGGGATACCAGTAGGCACCACCGTGCTCAATAACTGGGATCATGGTGTACCAATAATCAGCATTCAGATAGACAAAGACACCACTTTAGAAGATTTAAAAAGAGTCTGGTCATGGGCACGGAAAATGTATCGAGGCGGAGTTTTTCACAAATATCAGCCAATAAAAAATTTTGATAGGGATAAAAGGGCTTATGAACTTGAAAAAGAAGGAAAAGACTGGGAAGAAATCGCAGGGATAATTGAAAAAGAATTTAATGACGACCTGGACTATAACGAGATAAATATCGCAATCAATCGATACAAAAAGAGGCTCAACATCAATTAAGCTTAATCGGCGTTTATACAGCGCTTCATTCAAGGTTTATTCTATCTTCAGAGGAGAAAGACATGGAAAGCGCCATAAAAATTGTAAATGTTTCAATAGCTGAATTAAAGGCTGCAGAATATAATCCCAGAAAGTGGTTCACTGAGGCAATTGAAGGATTAAGGGAAAGTATTCAAAAATTCGGTCTGGTTGATCCAATTATCGTAAATAAAGCACCAAGTAGGCTGAATGTGGTTATTGGTGGGCATTTTAGATTAAAAGTTGCTAAGGACTTGGGACTTAAAGAGATCCCTGTAGTCTATGTAAACATTCCAGATATTGAGAAAGAAAAGGAGTTGAACCTAAGGTTGAATAAAAATGTCGGAGAGTGGGATTGGGATCTGTTGGCTAAATTTGATGAAAGCTTTCTTTCAGTCGTCGGGTTTTCCTCAGAAGACTTGGATGAGATATTTGAAATCGATTCAACGCCGGAACAGTTTGATTTGGAAAAGGAACTCAAAAAACTGGATATAAACAAAGTAAATTTTCAGAAAGGTGATGTTTATGCTCTTGGAAAATCGAGTTTGATGTGTGGCGATTCCACCATCGAGGCCGACGTGCTGAAGTTAATGAATGGCGAAAAGGCCGACATGTGCTTTACGGACCCACCCTACATTCTTGATTATCTTCACGGAAAGAAAAAACACAACGGTGCAATTACAGGATTTGGTGCAAAAAGAGACCGTAGATATTTAGAGACAGATATCCTGCCGCCGGATTTTACTGAAACATGGATGAGTAATGTTACCAAGGTACAAAAACAAGACTTTTCGATCATCATCTTCGAGAACCCTAAAAACCTACGCACAATCTGGAATGAGCTTGAGAAGCATTGGAAATATCGCAACACCATTATCTGGCATCTGCCCAATAGGATGCAGGGATTTGCTGCGAAGTATAAGTTTTTCAATAAATATGATTTTGCAATGTTGGGGACAACCGGAAACGTACCCTTAAACAATAGCCCCGAAAGTGAACCCTTACTCCAGGAAGAATATGAGAGTGCTTTATTCGCCACCTCGGGTAAACCCACATGGGAAAGCTATAAGAAAGGTAAGAAGTATTGTCCTACGGACTTCATTGAATACAAGGCCAGTGATGAGAAAAGTTCGGGACAGGGAATAATCTTCGGCACTAAACCAATTGAAATTCTGATCCCGTACATTAAGGTTTTAACCAAACGGGGTGATTTAATAATTGAACCTTTTGGCGGAAGCGGTTCAACCCTAATTGCAGCCGAGAAGATGAAAAGACGTTGCTATGTAATGGAAAAGTCACCCGTTTACGCTGAAGTTATTAAGAAAAGATGGGAAAACTTAACTGGCCAAAAGGGTCTGAAGACATAATGACAAACTCAATTACCAGAAGACAAAATAGCCAGAAGGCGGATCTATTGGAAAAACTAAAGGAAACTCCGGTAGTCGAAGTTGTTTGCCGAAAAACCGGTATAGCACGGGCTACGTACTATCGTTGGAGAGTAAATGATGAAAAGTTTGCAAAAGAAGCAGACCTGGCATTGCAGGCGGGTTCAGCCTTGATAAATGACATGGCAGAAAGCCAACTTCTAACTGCAATTAAGGACCAGAATATGACCGCTATTATTTTCTGGCTTAAACATCATCACCCCGCATATACCACCAAGGTTGAGGTTACTGCCCAGCTAAAAAATCAGAATGAAGCCCTGACCCCTGAACAGGAAGCTCTCGTTAATAAGGCACTGCAGCTGGCATCTTTGATACCTGCAACGGAGGAAAGTAAAAAGGAGGATCAGAAATGACATATTATCCGAAACTAGAACCTGAAGATCTGGAAAGGATCAGGAAAAGCAGAAAGATAAGACGTGTCCTGGCCAGTAGAAGCCACTATTGGTTTTTCTCGCTCTATCTTTCTCATTATGTAAACTATGAATTTGCTCCGTTTCACTTCGACATATTTAAATTAACCGAAGAAGATATATCTTTTGGGGTTCTGGTTGCATTTCGCGGATCTGCCAAATCAACCCTGGTTACACTCTCATATGCAATTTGGTCAATAATAGGGATACAGGAAAAGAAATTTGTCCTTATCGTCAGCCAAACTCAATCTCAGGCAAAACTTCATTTAGAGAATATAAAACGTGAGCTTGAGAGCAATGACTTACTTAAGGCTGATATTGGACCTTTTGAGTCCCCCGATGACGAGTGGGGATCAAATTCAATTGTGATTCCAAAGTTCGGTGCAAGGATCGCCGCGGTTTCCACAGAGCAAAGTATACGGGGTGTGAGGCATGGGCAATACAGACCCGATCTGATTATCTGTGATGATATCGAGGACATAAATAGTGTTAAAACCAAGGAAGGGCGTGACAGAACCAATACCTGGTTTAACGGTGAAATAGTCCCTGTTGGGGACAAAAACACAAAAACGTTGGTGATCGGGAATCTCCTCCACGAAGACAGTTTGATAATGAGATTTAAGAAATCGATTTTTGACGGGAAGTTGTCTGGTGAGTTTTTTGAATATCCTCTCCTTGATAACACCGGCAATATTTCTTGGGAGGCCAAATATCCGGATATGGAAAGTGTTGAAAAATTAAAGAAAACCTTTTTGCAGGAATCGGCTTTTTACAGAGAATACTTACTTAAAATAATTTCCGATGAGGACAGGGTAGTTAAGAAGGAGTGGATAAAATATTATGACGATCTTCCTTCACCCGATGCTGATAATTTTGAATTTGCCGGAGTAGGAATTGATTTGGCAATCTCAGAGAGAGACTCTGCTGACTATACAGCTATGGTTTCCGCCTATATGTTTGGTGAAGGAGAAGATCTTAAGGTTTACATTCTACCCAACCCAATAAATAAAAGGATGGATTTCCCGACAAGCATTGACATAGCAATATCGTTATCAAGAACGGTCGTTCACGGAGAACAGACAAAACTGTTTATTGAAAATGTAGGTTATCAGGAGGCTTTCATACAATATCTTGCAAGTAAGAATGTTCCCGTAGAGGGAGTTAAAGTCCACGGACAGGATAAGAGAACCAGACTTGCCCTCGTAACTCATATCATCCAACAGGGGAAAGTGTGGTTTCCCAGACATGGGGCAGAAGACTTAATAAATCAATTAACCGGATTTGGAATCGAAAGACATGATGATCTGGCAGATGCTTTCTCGCTACTACTTCTTAAGATTCTCGAGGAAGACAGCAGGCCTAGTTTTGAGGTAGTCGTACTAAGGAATTCCAGTCCCTACCCAAGAAGCATTTATGACCAACTTAATGATGGTATGGATGATGATTGGGACTAGACTTCATTAGTTTTTGCGGTAGTCTCCATCCTGATGGAAGATATCACACCCCTAGAACAGCCCATAACTTATTGCCTTTATGCAAGGAAATCTTCTGAAAGTGACGAGAGGCAGGCAATGTCCATCGACTCCCAAATCAAAGAGATGACAGATCTTGCGATAAAGGAAAAACTGACAATTAAAGAAGTTAGGCAGGAAAGTCATTCTGCAAAGGAATCGGGGCAAAGACTTGTGTTTGTACAACTTTTAAGTGATTTGAGAAATGGGATATTCACAGGAATTTTAACATGGGCTCCGGACAGATTATCGAGGAACGCAGGTGACTTGGGAATGCTCGTTGATTTAATGGACCAAGGAAAACTGATAAGGATAAGGACTTTTTCTCAAACATTCTCCAATAATCCAAATGAAAAGTTTTTATTAATGATTCTCTGCTCCCAGGCAAAGCTTGAGAACGATCAGAAAGGAATTAACGTCAAAAGAGGAATCAGAGCAAAGTGTGAGATGGGCTGGCGACCCGGACCTCCTCCGATAGGATACTTCAACAGATCATTCGCGGGTGTAAAAGATATCGTTGTAGATCCCGAAAGAGGACACATTATTGCAGAGATGTTCAGGAGAGTCGCGGAAAACGGTGATAGCGGTAGAACAATAAAGAGATGGCTCGATCAAATAGGTTTTACTACAAGGGCAGGAAAGAAACTTACTCTAAGTATTATTTACCAGATGCTAAAAAATCCTTTTTACTACGGTGAGTTTAAGTACCCGATAAAAGACGGCATCTGGTACCAGGGAAAACATCCTCAGTTAATTACCAAAAGCCTTTTTAATAAAGTAAAAATACAACTCACTACCTCTCCCAAATCTCCCTGGGGCGAGAAAATTATTACCTTCAAAGGAATATTTAAATGCGGCACATGTCAGGGAAATATGATCGGTGAGGACAGGTTCAGGAAGCTAAAGAACGGACTACCTCCTAGGCAACATATCTATTATCACTGTGCGAGACAGCTAAAATCCTGCCCGGAACCTTATATCAGCGAGGAGAAGCTGATTAAACAGATACTTCGATACATCAATTTTATGAATATCGCCCATCCGGATTTTCTAAAATTAACCGATAAACTAGAAAGCAGCGTCTCAACCTACAAATCTATTAGAGAAGAGATACTTTGTGAGCAGAATATTAATCCAAACGGAGTATCGATAGACCCGGTTAATTTTGCTAGGTACATTTTATCTAACGGAACGATTCAGGAGAAAAGAGATCTTGTACTGGCCTTGGGAAAACAAATGTACATAAAGAACAAATTTATTGGATCTTCCGTTGAAGAAATAGACACTTTCTCCAGTAACTGAGGCCATGGTTCCGCTATTCCGTAATGCCTAGGTACATCTAACGACTTAGAACGCCAGCTTGGGTATTTGGAGTTTGAGGGTGTGAATGATGAGCGTGTGGTCACATGGCTGCTCGTGTTGGCTGCGGGACAGGGATTCGAACCCCGATACGCAGATCCAGAATCTGCAGTCCTACCGTTAGACGATCCCGCAATGTGGAACCCAAGCTA
>Ga0208958_1000274_pt1 | contig 63347 bp, 87 predicted proteins | sample RifOxyB1_FD_184032 | JGI IMG/M metagenome (GOLD analysis project Ga0208958, IMG submission 184032) | Soil microbial communities from Rifle, Colorado - Rifle Oxygen_injection B1 (SPAdes) | ecosystem: Environmental > Terrestrial > Deep subsurface > Rock core/Sediment | place: Rifle, Colorado...
TGGTCCTTTACCTGCTCCTGGCCGGGGCGGTGCGGAGGCTTCGGAAGTGAGCATATTGACGAAGGTGCGCGAGCTTCTCGCCGATGGCGCCAAGCGCACGATCCGGCTGGGCGGCACCGGCGCGGGGTTCAACGCCGGCGACAGCTTCATCCGTGCCGACCTGCTCACCAGGAGGCGGCGCGAGGAGCGAGAGTGGAAGATTGAGCTCGGCGATCTGTGGGGTACGAATATCGTCCTGTCGTGCCTCAACTGGGAGGCGCGCCAGTTCCCACGCGCCCGGCAAGTGGTCTACCGGCCCGGCCCCGAAGGCCAGCCCGTGATCCTGCCGGACCATCCCGCGCTGCCGCTCCTGCGGCGGCCGAACAACTACATGACGCCGCGCAACCTGTGGGCGGCCGTGCTTTTGTCGCTCAACTGTGAGGGCATCGCCTACCTGTGGGCTGAGCGCGACGGGGCCGGCGCCATCATGGGCCTGCATTACCTGCCCCACTTCGCCGTCCAGCCGAAGGAGAGTGGTGACGTCGCCGCGCCCGTGTCGCATTACGAGTACCAGGTGGGTGCCATCCGGGTGCGCATGGCTCCGATAGGCCAGCCGGGGGGTCTGCCCGAGATCGTGTGTTTGCGTCACGGGGTGGACCCCCGAAACCGCCTGAAGGGGCTCGGGCCGCTTTCGGCGATCTTTCGTGAGGCGTTCACCGATGAGGAGGGGGCGGCGGCGGCAGCCACCCTCCTGGAGAACATGGGAGTGCCGGGTGCGGTCTTCTCGCCGCGAATGATCCCGGAGGGGATGGACCCGAACCATCTCGTGCCGCCCGAGTTCGCGGAGACCGTGAAGCGGCTCTACCGCGAGAACACGACAGGGGCGAACCGGGGCGGGGCCATTGTGCTCTCCGTGCCGTTCGAGGTGACGTTCCCCGCGATCTCCCCCGGCGTGGACCTAGGCCGGCTGCGTGACATCCCCGAAGAGCGCATCACGGCGGCCATGGGGTACCCCGCTGCCATCGTCGGCCTTGGCGCGGGCTTGGCACAGACGACGAACCGGGCCACCGCCGACGCCCTCGAGCGCTGGGCGTGGCAACACGGCATTATGCCAAGATGCGGCATGATAGACGAGGGGATGACGCTGCAGCTCATGCCGCAGTTCTACCCCTACGGCGCCGAGGAAGGTGACGAGTTCGGGCGAGACTACGCGGGCATCGAGGCGCTGCAAGAGAAAGAGGCCGAGCAGTACAAGCGCCTGACGGATGCCGTAGGAGGGCCGTGGCTGGCGGCGAATGAAGCCCGGGCCCAGGTCGGACTGCCGCCGTTGCCTGGGGGCGACGAGCTGCGAAGCCGGGCGCCGGCCGCTGCGCCGGGCGCTACGGGCGCCACCGGGGAGGAGGGCGGCGGTAAGGCGCGCCGCCCTTTTCAGACGAAGCAGATCTCCGGCCCGGCGCCGGACCTGTTTGCTACCCTTGACGAGTTTCGGGCCGCACTGGCCGCGCGCGAAGCGTCGGCCATCGCCGACATGGAGGCGGCTTACCAGGTCGTCGCTGATGCTGTGCAGCAGCGCCTCGACCTGCTGGAGGCGCGCATGGTCGAGGCGGCAGCGGCAGGCGAGGAGATCACGGAGGGCTGGCTGTGGCGGCAGGAGCGCTATCAGGCGCTGTTGACGCAGGCCGAGCGCAGCATGACCGATCTCTCCCGCGACGGAGTGCCTGTCCTCACCGCGCACCAGGCCGGCTACGCCGAGGCGGCGCTCGGTCATGCCGAGACGCTCACACACGCCGCCATGGGCGATGGGCCGGCTGGCGTCAGCGTGATCTGGCACCGGGTACCGTCGTCGGCCATCGAGTCGCTTGTTGGGTTTGCCAGCGACGGCTCCCCCCTGGCCGACCTGATCGCCGAGCTCGCCGTACCGTTCCGCGAGACGCTCCGCGAGGGCCTGATGGAGGGGATCGGCCTCGGCATCAGCCCCCGCGAAGTGGCGCGGCGGGTGGCGCCGGGAGTAGACGGCTTCCGTCGCCGCGTGCTCACCATCATGCGCACGGAGACCATGCGCGCCTACCGCGAGGCGGCGCGTCAGAACTATGCCGCCAACGACGTGGTGATCGGCATCCACTGGGTAGCAACGCTCGATACCCGGACCTGTCCGAGCTGCTGGGCCCTGCACGGCACGCTGCTGCCGCCAGGCAGCGTCATTGATGACCATCCCAACGGCCGCTGCGTCGGGGTGCCCGCGACGAAGAGCTGGCGGGAGGTCGTCGGCGACCCGACGCTGCCGGACACCCGGCCGGCGATTGAGCCGGGCGAGGCGATCTTCGGGCGCCTGGCGGCGGGCCAGCAGCGGGAGATCCTGGGCGACGGGATGTACGAGCGGTGGGCGGCCGGCGAAGTGCCGTTTGCGCGGCTGAGCGTGCAGGTGGACGACCCGCGTTGGGGCACCATGCGCCGGGCCGCGACCATTGCGGAGGCGACGGGAGCACAATGAACCAGGTTCAGACGCAGGGAGCCAAGCAAATCCGGGAGGCAGTGGTCATTGCGGCGCTGGCGGGGTTGGTGAACGGGCTTATCAGCTGGGGGCTGGAGCGTGCCAAGGAGGCGGCAAAAGACCGTCGCGAGCAGAAGGCGAGATCCAGGCCGGAAGTACCGCCGAGGGTAGAGACGGGCGGCCGCGAGTCCGCGAAGCGGCCGGATGGCAGTGGGTAGGACGCGGCGCTTACATCGGGTGTATGGGGCCGGCAGGTGCCGGCCCTTTCCATTGGTTGCCCGGCGGGGCCGGGAGGGGCGACGGGGTGAGGTGAAGCATGAAGGCGATACGCCTGGAACCTAAGATTTTGCCGTTTCGGCAGCTCAAGATGCTTGAGGAGGGCGACGGCGGGGCGACCGGGTATCCCTCGGAGACCGGACGCCTGGACGACGGCGGCGACGTCGTGCTCAAGGGTGCCTTCACGCAGGGCGACGACCTGGCGCAGTTCCTCACCCGTGGCTTCATTGCGCGCGACCACGACTGGTCCATGGAGGGCGCCATCGGCATGCCCACTGTCGCACGGGAGGATGATTTCGGCCTCTACTCCGAGTTCGTCTTCCATGGCACCTCCGACGTGCAGCGCATTCGCCAGAAGATGCGCGAGCGGCATGAGCGGAAGCTGGGCGTCTTCCTCTCCATCGGTTATCTCGCATGGAGCATCCGCGTGCTGATGCCTGATCAGTACGCCGAGGAGCTGCCGAAGGTGCTCAAGCCGGAGGCGCTGGAGGAGAGTATGGCGAAGAGCCGGCAGTTCTCCAAGATCCGCTTGCTACCCCGCGTGAAGCTGTACGAGTACTCGGTCGTCACCGTGCCGATGCTGGCCACCGCTGAGGTAGTGGCCGTGAAAGCGGCCGGAGAGGGGGGCACCGTGGATGCATTCGAGCAGTTCAAATCTCAGTACCTCGGCGCTATGGCGGAGGCCGAAGCCTGCTACGCCGCGATCAACGACCTCATCTGGTCGCTCCAGTGGCGCCTGATCGAGCCGGCGCTCTTCGACAGCGAGATACCGGCCGACGAGCGCATGGAGCGCATGAAGGCCGGCCTGGAGGAGTTCGGCGATCTGTGCGTGCAGATCGCCACCGGCATGATGGCGATGGCGCCGACCATCCGGCCCGTGTCGGATGAAGCGATGGAGGAGATGAGCGTCAAGGCGCTCGTCGGCCTCCCGTTCGGAGAGCACACGAGGGCGCTGGGAACGGCGCTCTCCACATACCTGCAGCGAGCCTCGTGGGACCGCGAGCGGCGGCAGGAGAAGGGCCGGCCGATCAGCCATGCTGACGCCGTGTCGGCGCTGGCGGCCACCCTGGCCAGCGGGGGCGAGACGCTCACAGCGCTCCTCCCCGCGCCGGAGCCGGTGAAGGCCGACCCGGCGGCGGTGGAGGCCGCGCTGGCCCGCTTCCGCGATGTCGAGGCACGCCTCGTTGGCGTGCCTGCCTGACCACGAGGAGAACGATCATGGAGACTATGCTGATTGTCGGCCTGCTGTGTGCGGCGCTGTGCCTCGCCACGACGCTGCAGGAGGCCGGGGCGCAGCTTCGAGCGAAGAGCGAGGAGCTGCGCAAGTACATCTCGGATCACCAGGCCAAGGGGCCGGATGGCAACCCGGTGAAGGACGACAAAGGGCAGATCTTGCCCGACTTCACCGCCGACGAGATCGTCGAGTTCAACAAGCGCAACGATGAGCTCACCGAGATCGGCAAGACGTTCGACGCGCTGCGTGCCGTGGCCGAGGTGCCGGCCGCCATCGAGAGACACCTGAAGTACCTCAACGAGCCGGCGCTCACACTGCCCGAAGTGGCGGTGCGCCAGCCGGGCCACGACGCCAGGGCGCGGAAGAGCCTGGGCGAGCTCGTTGTGGAGCACAAGGAGTTCACCTCGCGCATCGAGGCGATCCGGGCCGGCGCCGACGCGGCGAAGCAGTTCGTCATCGAATTGCCGGCCGTCGAGATGAAGACGCTGATGGAGCGCGCTACAGGCTTCGACCCGGAGACCACACGCCAGGATCGGATCGTGCTCTCGGCACAGCGCCCGGTGCGGGTGCCGGACCTGATCCCCACGACCACGACCTCCATTGATACCATCCGGTACATGGAGGAGACGACGTTCACCAACAACGCGGCCCCGGCGGCTGAGGGCGCGGCTGTTGGTGAGGCGGCGCTGGCCTACACGGAGCGGAGCACGCCGATTGAGAAGATCGGCACCTGGCTGCCGATCACCGACGAGCAGTTGGCGGACGTGCCCCAGCTCCGCGACCTGATCGACAACCGCCTGCGGGTGATGCTCGCGATGGCGGAGGAGAATCAGCTCGTAAACGGCTCGGGAACGACCCCGCAGCTCATCGGGCTGCTGAACAAGCCCTCCATCCAGACGCAGGCTAAGGGGACGGATACGATCCCCGACGCCATCTACAAGGCGTTTACCAAGGTGCGGTGGACGGGCTACGCTGAGCCTTCGGGGGTCATTCTCCACCCCAACGACTGGCAGGACGTGCGGCTCCTCAAGGACGCCAACGGGAATTACATCTTCGGCAGCCCGGCGGACGCCGGCCCGGAGCGGATCTGGGGGAAGCCGGTCGTGATTACCAACGTGATCGCGGAGAACACCGGCCTGACCGCCGACTTCCAGCTCTACTGCCAGGCGTTCGAGCGGGCCGGCGTGGTCATCGAGAGCACGAACACCCACAGCGACTGGTTCCCCAGCTTCAAGTTGGCGATCCGTATCGCCAAAAGGGGCTGCCTCGTGATCTACCGGGCAGCGGCCGTCTGCACCGTGACCGGCCTGTGAGCCTTCTCGTGGCTGAGTTCGGTTCTGGGCGCCGGCGGGGGAGCGTTCGTGCTTCCTCGCGCCGCGCCCTGGGGGGAAAGAGATGAGTCTCACAGGTCAGGGCGTGGGCGCGCCGATCGCGAGCGCGTCCGCGCCGAGCAACGGCACCAATGAGGTGCAGACGCTGACCATCGGCGGCACGCCCACCGGTGGTACGTTCAAGCTCGCGTTCGAGGGCTTCATCACGTCGGCCATTACCTGGACGTCGGTGGACAACACCCTCGTCGCCAGCATCCAGACGGCGCTGCGGGCGCTTGCCAGCATTGGGAGCGACGGCATGACCGTCGCGGCCGGCACACTCTCGTCGGGCATCGGCACTGTCACACTGACGTTCGGCGGCAATCGGGCCCGGGAGGCATTGGGCCTCATCACCGTGGACACCAACGCCCTGACTGGCACGGCGCCGACGCTGGCCGTGGCCGAGACCACGCCCGGCGTGACGGCGACGGCGCGCGGCGCGGTGGCCGGCGCCGTCCTGGTCAACACGACCACGGGCGAGCGCTACCAGAACCTCGGCACGGCGGCGGCGCCCTCCTGGACGCTCTACACGGCCGGCGGTACCGGGGCCACCGGGGCTACCGGGGCCACCGGAAGCACAGGGACCACCGGCGACACCGGTCCTACCGGCGACACGGGCCCCACCGGAAGCACCGGCGACACGGGCCCCACCGGAAGCACTGGGACCACCGGCGACACCGGTCCTACCGGCGACACGGGCCCCACCGGAAGCACCGGCGACACGGGCCCCACCGGAAGTACTGGGACCACCGGTGATACCGGAAGTACAGGGACCACCGGAAGTACCGGGGCTACCGGGGCCACCGGCGCCACCGGCCCGGGCCTCTATCTCTCCGAGATTGAAGACCTGGGGGCCGGCGCCGACTTCACGGCGCGCGCAGAGTTCGTGGCGCCTGCGGGCGGATGCACGTTGACGGCGATCGGGATCGTGCCGCATGACGCCTCCGCCGGCATTGACGACTCCAACACGGCGGTGATCACGGTTGCCGATGCAACCGGCAACGTGATCGTCACCAAGACCTACAACACGGGCACGCAGCCGCCCTCGGCGAACGTCTACGGTTCCCTCGGCACGCTGGACGTAACCCACAAGGTGCTGACGGCGAACGAGGTGGTGACTGTCGCCATCACGCAGGGCGCGGCAGCGAACCTGCCCGCACTGCGGATGATCTTCGAGTGGTAGCGACTGTGGGGAGGGCGGCAGAGCTGCCGCTTTCCTTGCAGGCCAGCATTGAGGCCACTTCGTCAGGGCGCAGCAGCAGCCGATCTGTCGGGCGCCTCCTCTCGTAGCGCCTGCTGTGCCGCGCGCCGCTCTTCGGCGGCAAGCGCCTTGCGCAGCAGCCAGCCGGCGTGCATCGCCGCCGGCCTCCGGTTGCGTACTGCCGAGCGCACCAGGCGCTCGGCAGTCTCGGTGTCCAAATCGAGAATGATCCGCATGGGGAAGCCCTCCTCGCTATGAATCATAGCACAGGAGGGCCGAGCAAGAACAGGCAGTGAAGTGGCAGTGAAGTTAGCTCCGCAGTTCTCCCCCCAGCAGCGTCAGCAGGCCGGCCCAGCCGCCCGGGCCGAAGCCCTCCCGCAGCGGGAGGGATGGACTATGCCCACGAGGCCGAACGTCTGCCTCGTCATGTTGGCGAAGGAGAAGCCGGAGATCCTGCGCCGGGCCCTGATCTCCGTCTCCCCCCTGATCTCCTGCTACCTGGTCTCCGTCGAGCCGGGCGATCCGCTGGGCGCCCTGGTGCCCGGCATGATGCCGGGGCTCCCCGGAGACGTGGTGGAGTTCGAGCGGCAGAACGGGGCGCAGGCGCGCACCGACTTGATGCGCGCCGGTGAGACGACGGCGGCCAAGTACGGCGCCGAGTTCCTGCTGAACCTGGACGCGGACGATGAGCTCGCGATAGGGAGCACCTTCGCCTGGCCCGAGATGGACGCGGACGTCTACGACGTCCAGCACCGCGACGAGGCCGGGTTCGAGTTCCGCTTCCCTCGCCTGTTCCGGGTCGGCCTGCCGTGGCGGTGGGTCGGGGTCCTGCACGAGGTGCCCCAATGCGTCGAGCCATTCCGCCACGGCGGCCTGCTGCAGCACGTCCTCTACCTGCGGCACATCGACCAGCGAGGCCCGGAGCGCTACGTCGAGCACGCGCGCATTCTGGCCGAGGAGCTGGAGCAGAACCCGACAGACGCGCGGACCGCCTTCTACCTGGCACAGAGCTACCGTGACGCGCACCAGTGGGAGGATGCGCTGGCGGCCTACGACCGGCGCGCGCAGATGCCGGGTTGGGTCGAAGAGACCTACGCGGCGGTTTACTGGGGCGCTATGGTGGCGGCGCAGTGCAGCCGGCCGTTCCCCGAGGTCATGCACCGCTACCTGAGCGCCTGGGCCGTGGCGCCGTGGCGGGCCGAGCCGCTCTACTGGCTCGCCGTGAACTACAGCCGTGTGAACATGCCCGTCGTGGCGTGCTTCTACGCCGACAAGGCAGCGAGCATCCCGGAGCCGGCCAACGGGCTCTTCGTGGAGACCGCCGTTTACCGCCAGAAGATCGGGGAGCTGCAGGCGCAGTTGGAGGCGAAGGCATGATTGCGGACCGCAGGATCTATGTGACGGCGGACCGGAGGCGAGCCGTGGAGGAGGGCGATCCCGAAGCAGCGTTCTTGCTCGTCGGCGTCGGCGGCATCCTCCTGGACGCCGAGGCCGCGCGCTACGGCATCCTGCCGGGTCCGCAGGCGGGCGCGCCGGACCCGCAGACGCCGGCCGCCACCGGCCCACCCGCTGATAAGCGCGTGTGGCCTCGCGGCAGAGGGAGGGCACGCTGATGCCGGATAGGATGCCGACCGCAAATGACCTGGTGACGTACATCACGGGCCTGGGTGTGCTCGATGATACCGGCGTCATCGAGGACACCGAGTACGCGGCGGTGGTCGAGGCGGCGGCGGAGGAGTTGGAGCGTGCCACGGGCTACGTGCCGTTTCTGAGCGGAGCGGATAGCACGCGCTACTTCGACCCGCCCGGCTACCAGCGGCGGGGGCAGACGTTGGGCGGGGGCCGTCACCTCGAATTGGGGATGGGTCTCGTCTCCCTCACCTCCCTCTACGTGGACTACAGCCCTTCATCGGCCGGCACGCTGCTGACAGCGAATGTGGACTACTTCCTGGAACCGCGCAATGCGGCGGCACAGGGGAAGCCGTATGAGGCGGTGGATTTCGTCCTGCCGCAGTGGGGAGACCCGCGCTCCGTAGCGATCACCGGCGCGTGGGGCTACGCGGCCACCGTGCCGGACGATGCGTGGCGTGCTGTCCTCCACTACGCCGCTCACCTCCTGCGGCCAGCGCTGGTGCTGCAGAACTCGCAGGCGCGGAAGCGGTGGGAGACCGCCGGGCTCAAGGTGGAGTACGACGATCTCAGCCCCATCGACGGGCAGTGGCTGGCCGACTTCGCCAGGATGACGCGGCCCGGCCACTATCAGAGGGTGAGCCTGTGAGCCACCTTACGCGCTATCTCAAGCAGGCGTGCTCGCTGCAGGCAGTGGCGTCACTGGACTCCGGCGGCGCAGTGACCTACGCGGCGGCCACGACGGGAGTCTCGTGCCGGGCCTGGCGCGAGGAGAAGCGCCGGGAGCTCCCGGACGGCGAGGTTTACACCAGCCAGGTGGTGCTGCTCGTGCCGGCCGCCATGACGATTGCCGCCGGCTACCGGGTCACGAGCATCACCGGCACGGGCATGAGCGGCACGTACCGGGTGCGCGAGGTGTTCCCGGTGCCGGGCGAGGACCCGCGCACGGCCGGACAGGTGGACCACCTGCGCTGCTATCTGGATTGACGCCATGGTGGCAGCCGAAACGACCGAGGAGGAAAACGAGATGAAGCAGACACTGCGGGAGGTGTTGGCCGAAGCCGAGGCGGAACGCGCCGCTGATGCCCTGGAGGCGAAGCAGGTCCTGGATGCTCAGGTGGCCGCCCTGCGCGCCTATGCGGCCCAGGTGCTGGGGCCGCTCTGGTTGGAGTTCGAGCCCTACGTCACCGGGGTGCGCGCGCACCCGGTGAAGCTTCGGGTTGAGCACCCGGAGCTGCTTGAGTTCTACGTGTACGGTGTATGCGGGGGTCTCTACGTCTCCTCGGTAAGCGAGGGCATGACCCTTGACGGCCCCCCGCCACTGCGCCCGGTGGAGAAGCGCATGCGGGAATTCGGCCAGTTCCTGCTCCGGCTGCACAAGCAGCGCCAGAATCAGGCGCTGACCGACAGTGCCACCTGCAAAGAAGGGGTGGCCGTGCTTCCTGGCCGGGAACAAGGCCTCCGCTGCTATCTGGACTGACGCCATGGACTGGCTGGACGCCCTGATCGCCGCGCCGACGCCGCCGGGGGCCGACGCACTCCTCGAGGCCGGCCGGCCGATCGTGATCTACGGCGCGGGCCGCGCCGGCACCCGCCTGCGCGCCACTCTCCTGGAGAGAGGGGCCCGGGTGCGCCACTTCCTCGACGCGGAGGCGAGCACCTGCGCTCCGCGCTGCGATCTCCCGGTCTACCTGCCGGCCGAAGATCCTCTGACTGCTGAGGAGCGGCGCGAAGCGGTCGGGGTCGTGGCGATCTACAATCCCACGGTCGACGTGCCGGCCCTGATGGTTGATCTGCACCAGCTCGGGTATGGGACCGTGCTCAACTTCATTGCTGCGCACTCGGCGCTTGCCGACGCGCTCGGCGATTGGTACTCGCTCTCGGCGCGGCACACCTACGCCGACGCGTCCGGTGAGATCCGACGCGCGCATTCACTGATGGCCGATGCGACCAGTCGGCTGCTCTTCCGGCGCCTGCTGGAGTTCCGGCTGACCGGTGACTACCACCTGCTGCCGGCGCCGGACAGCGAGCACCAGTACTGCCCTCCCGACCTGCCGCGCTGGCAGAACCCGGTGCGCTTTGTCGATGGCGGCGCCTACCGTGGAGAGACGCTTGGCGCGCTGTTCGCCCACGGCTACCAGGTCGATGCTGTCGCTGCATTCGAGCCGGACCCAGCCAGTTTCGCGGTCCTGTCTGAGTTCGTGTTGCGCAGGGCCGAGCCGGGAGTTACGCACTATGCTCTCTGGCCGTGCGCGATCTACTCGTCGGCGCAGCGGCTGTCCTTCCGGGCCGGCCAGGAAGAGGCGAGCGCACTCGGCGATGGCGGCAGTTGTATGGTTCACGCGGTCACGCTCGATGTGGCGCTGAAATCATTCGACCCGACGCTGATCAAGCTGGACCTGGAGGGCGCCGAGTACGAGGCGCTACTGGGAGCGCGATGCACGATCGCGGAGAGCCGGCCCGGCCTGGCCGTGTGCGTCTACCATCGGCCCGAGCACCTGTGGCAGGTGCCGCTGCTCATCGACGGGTGGGATTGCGGCTACCGCCTCCACCTGCGCCTTCACGCGCACAGCGGGTTCGAGGCGGTGCTGTACGCAGTGCCGTCAGCCACATAGGGAGTGAGCCATGGCGAGTGACAAGACGCTCCTCGTTGACACCACCGAGATCAACCGGAACCTGGCCAAGATGATAGCGGCCTACCCGAAGTCGGCCGACCGCATTGTCCGCAAGGTGGCGCTGGACGTGCTCGCGGCAGCGATGCAGAACGTGCCGGTTGACACGGGGGCCCTCCGCGCGTCCGGCCAGGTGGAGTTTCACGGGGGCCGCGAAGGGCCGGTCGACGCGCCAGGCTTGGATCCCGCCCCGCTGCTGCAGATGGACCCGGACACGGGCGAGGCCGTGATCGGCTTCACGATGCAGTACGCGGCGGCGGTCCACGAGGACATGGACGCGCGGCACGCCGTTGGCGGCGCGAAGTACCTGGAGCGCGCCGTGACGGAGGAGGGGCAGCGGCTCACCGCCGAATGCGCCGGCATCCTGAAGGGTGCGCGCTGAGGGAGAGAATCCGATGGGCAAGCATGATGGGGCGACGTTTCCGAACGTGCGCGCGTCCGGCGACGGCACGCACGAGCCGGTGATAGCCGTGCAGGCGGCCGAATGGGTAGCCGGTGGGACCGGCGCAGATGCTGCCTTCGCCGTCTCGAAGGCGGCCGCGGCGGCAAAGCGACACTATCTGACCAGCGTTGACGCGGTGATTCTTGGGGCCGCGCAGGCTATCGGCTGCACGGTCACGATCACGGCCGGGCCAACCGGGGGCACGGGATCGACGGCGATGTGGAGCACCTACGTCGGCGCTCCGGAGGGCTGGGCGGGCGTGCTCGCGCGGGATTTCGCCCACCCGCTGGAGTTCCCGGTGGGCGCAACGGCGAGTATCGTAATGGGCGGTGGCGCCGGCATCACCATCGCCTACGCCAACCTGGCCGGCTACACGAGGTAAGCCATGCCGGACAGCCTCATCAAGAGCATCGTGGACACGTACCGGACGCTGACCTCCACGAGCAACGCCTATTACGGGGAGCGCAGCGGCGACATGGCGCTGCCGTGCCTGGTGTTCCGGCCCTACGGCGGCACGGCCAGCCCGACGCTGCCGACCCAGGATTGGCGAATCCAGGTGACGGCCTACGCGACGACGGAGGAGGGCGCCCACACGGCGGCCGAAGCGGTGCGCACGGCCCTCCATCAGCGCGATCACTGGGATGTCGGGTCCTACGTGGTCCACTACATCGTCTGTGACCCGGTGGTCACGCTGCCGCCACAGCCCGCGACGGGTGGGAGCACGTACCTTGCAGCCGTCTCCATGCGACTGCACATCAACGCCGAGTAGCATGGGGGCGCGCCGGGCGCCCCGGGGAGAAAGGGAATGGCAATCACATCCATCAGCCCGCGCAGCGTGACGCGCGGGGCGAGCGGAGACCTGATCACGATCCTGGGCACCGGGTTCGGCGCCACCCAGGGAGCCGGTACGCTGAGCATCGGCGCGCAGGCCGTCATCGTCGGCGCCTGGGGCGCCACCGGGATCACGTGCTACGCCGACGACAGCCCGGCCACGCCCCTGGGGGCGCAGGATCTCGTGCTCACGCCGGACGGCGGGTCGGCGGAAACCTGGGTCAAGGCGATCAGCGTCTACGACGATACCGACGCTGACGATGCCACCAAGGTTGAGATCGGCCTGGTCGATGCCGTCTACATCGACGGCACCCACGTCGGCAAGACCGTGGGTGGAGCGACGATCACGCCCGGAGAGCGGACGCTGCCCTACCAGCCCGACGATGTTCACACGCCGGAGCACGAGCTCGTGTTGGAGCGGTTCGTAGACGTGAATTTCGTGGCCAGCCAGATCACGGCGGCCAACATCGCCAAGGCGATGGGGGCGACGTTGCTCTCGACGCCTGTTGGCGTCGAGTGGGATGGTGCATTTGGCAACAAGTCGGAGCACTCCATTCTGATCATCGACGGCGTGGGGATCAAGTACGTCATCCCCAGGGCGCGGGTAGTGACCCCGGCCCCGGTTGCGCTGGCCACGGAGGATTGGGACGGGATTCCGTTCGCCTTCCGAGGCTTTGAGACGAGCAAGGCCGAGCGGCGCGCCTATTGGATCGAGTCGCCGCAGTAGGGGGATGAATGGCAGAGGAGCAGACGTTAGCTGAGGTGCTGAGGGAGCCCGAGCCGTACACGGCGGGCTCAGTGACGATCCGGCCGCGCAAGCTGCGGCTGGCGGATGCAGAGGCGGCGTTCGGGGCGTATGCTTCGCTGTTGGCCATTCTGACGCAAGTGGTTGGTCGGGAGCCAACTGCAGAGGATGCGGAAACGGCGATGGGGTACGTCGTGGCCGACCTGTACGCCTCCGATCCCGAGAGCCGGCCCGAGGTGGCGAAGCTTCTCGGACTGCTGTCCGATGCTACGGAGGAGACGCTGGCGCGCCTGGAGACGGTCGATGACCTGGCGGGGTTGTGGTCGGCCTGCTTCCGGGCCAACAGCCGCCCTTTCGGCCAGAGGACTTCCGCCTACGCCCCGGTCGCAAAGCGGATCGTCGCCCTGATGAACGTGAGTTTGCCGCCACCCTCCACGCCGCCGGAATCGATCCCCGAGACCCCGGACTCACCTGGGAGTACGCTCTCTTCGTAGCCCGAGGCTGGGAATGGCGCGAACGCCGAAGAGATGGCGCCCTCGGCGTAGCCTTCGGCCTCGGCTACGCGGCGGCGCGCGGCGAGAAGGCCGCACAGCGATTGCTGGACAGAATGCTGCGCGGGGAAGGTGACGACCCACCGGATCGCGCCCTGGCGCTTGCGGAGCAAAGTGGCCTCCCCGTCGAGGCGGTGACGCGCGCGCTCTCGCGGGGCGCCACGCCGGAGCAGATCCTCGCTGCAGGCGAGGCCAAGCGGAGACGTGCAGATGCCTGATGTGAATGTCGGCACAGCCTACGGCCGGCTGAAGCTCAACGACGAGTGGACAGGAACGCTGAAGAGGATTCAGCGCGACCAAACGGACGCAGCGCGGCGGATGTCGGTAGACCTGGAACGCACTCGGGCCGTTGCGGCCAGAACGAGCACGGCCCTCCTCGCCATGGGCGCCGCCGGCACGCTGGCGCTCGGAGGCCTCGCCAAGATGGCCGCCGATGCCACCGAGTCCGAGAACCTGTTCACGGTGGCCTTGGGCCGCAATGCCGACGCGGTGCGGACCTGGAGCAGGGGCCTGCGGAAGGAGCTGGGCCTCAACGAGTACGAGCTCCGCAAGAACATCGGCGTCTGGAACACCATGTTGTCGAACATGGGGCTGGGCGAAGAGCGCGCCCTCGACATGAGCAAGGCGCTGGTCAAGCTGGCCTACGACATGTCCTCGTTTCGCAACATCCGGCCTGAGGAGGCATTCGAGAAGCTGCGCTCCGGCATCACGGGCGAGATTGAGCCCCTGCGCCGGCTCGGGATCATGGTCGATGATCTCACCGTCAAGACGCACGCCTACTCCACCGGCATAGCGCGCCAAGGTGAGGAGCTGACGCAGTCTCAGAAGTTGCTGGCGCGCTACCAGCTCATCATGAAGCAGACGGCGCTGGACCAGGGGGACCTGGCCCGCACCATGGACAGCCCGATCAACCAGCTCCGGGTGATGCAGTCGGAGGCCGCGCAGGTAGCAATCGAGTTCGGCCAGCAACTGATCCCCGCGTTCGCCGAGGTGATCAAAGCCGGCCGCTCGCTAGTCGGCGTCCTGGACGGGCTCACCGATGACCAGAAGGGGCAGTTGGCGCGGTTGGCGCTAGCCGGGCTTGCCGGCAGCGTCCTCCTGGGGGGGCTGGGGCGGATCGCCCTGGCGATCACCGGGATCGTAGACTCGGTGAAACTGCTGAATGTGGCCCTGGCGGCAGGGGGCGCAGCGCGCCTGCTGACCGGCGGTGGATTGCTGGCCGGCGGGATGGTAGTGGTCGGCGGCGCAGCCTATCTCGGGATGCAGAGCGATCTGGAACGCTGGCGCGCAGAGCGCGAGGCGGAGACAAACCGGCAGTGGATGATCGACCCGGCGACAGGCCGACTGCGGCCGGCGCCACCCAACTGGAAGCCACCGGGAGGAGCCGGAACCACGCGTGAGGAGGCGCTCAGGCAGCACCCGCTTCCGGCGGGAATCACGCCGACAACGACGCTTGGGGGCGGCGGTTTCTCGCCCATGGTGGCCCCAGGATTGCGCGCCAACCAGCTTCCGCTGTTCGGGCTTGAGGGTATGCCTCAAGCCGGCAGGGGAGCAAAGCCGCCTGCGCCATTGGCACTTACCGGTGAGACGCGGAGCCGGATCGCTGCGATCCGTGCCGGCGCCACGGAGACCCTGGCAGACGATCTGGCAGCCGCGCGCATGGAGGAGAGCCGGCTATGGGCGGTCGTGCGCAGCACGCGCAGGCCCACGGCCGGGCAGAAAACGGAGGAGTACGAGCAGGCGCTCCTCGCAGCCGAACAGGCGACGGCTGCGCGCAGGCAGATTGAGCGGCGGATCGCTGACGCGGCAAACGAGGAGCGTCAGCGTTCCTGGCGAGAAGCTCAGCGGCTCAAGGCGCCCACCTACCCGAGCAGGCGGGAGTGGGAGCGCGTGCGCAACGCCCAAACCGCCAACGTGCTGTCCGGTTGGTGGGACTTCGCGCGCGCGGCTGCCGTGGACCGCTTGAGTCGCGGGGCCGGCGCCATCGGCGCAGCGGGAACCGGTGCCCTGGGCATTCTGGGTGCCGGTCGCGGGCTCCTGTCTGAGGCAGGCGACCTGGCAGCGTATGCCGGCATCCAGACGCCGCGCGATCGCGCGCTTACCCAACTCCAGCGGGGCTACGTGAACGCGGGCGATCTGCTGGGCCGTGGCGCGGGCGCGGCTGGCCAGGGGTTGGCGCAGTTGCTGGCCGGCGGGCGAGCGGTGGCGGGTGGCATGGATGAGATGGGCCGTCTCTACGGCATGGGAGCTCAACTCGGCGGGGTGAGCAGCGCGCTGAAGCAGTCAGGCGAGGCGATCGGCCGGGCGATCCGGCAAGGCGCCGAGCGCAGTGCGCGTGACGTGGAGGAGCGTTGGGAGCGCACGTGGGGGCGCATGGGCAGCGCTCTGTTTGAGTATGGCGGTGCGCGCGGCGGGCTCATGCCGCTGGCGCGCGACGCGGCATCGGCGGGCCTCCAGGGGCGCTGGGCTGATACCTGGCGTACTCTCACCAAGCCAGGCGGTGCCTTGACCCAGGGTGCGGCCTGGTTCAACCGTTCGTGGGCGGGCCGGACGCTGAGTCGCAATAAGCTGGACGCGGGCGACGTCCTGGGCGCAGCCGGCGGTCTCTACTCCATCTCCCGTGGCGAGGGAGGCCTCCTCGGCGGTGCTATGAGCGGCGCCAGCATTGGGTCGATGTTCCCAGGGGCCGGCACCGCGATCGGCGCGGTCGTAGGTGGCGTCTACGCGCTCTTTGCTGGCGACTCGGCGGAGCGCCGCCAGCAGCACCGCGAGGCTCAGCGCGCGCGTGAAGCGATGGCCGAACAACTCAAGCGACTGAGCCACGAACTGCGTCCGGTGAGTGACTACTTCCGGTCGGCCGGCATGCAGAACCTGCCAGGCATCGGCACGTTCGGGGGCGCCAGCCTGGCCGCCCAGGCGGCGGGTGGCGCGCGGTTGTAGGGGAGCCTGCGCGCCGGTGTGACCGGCGCGCAGGACCGCTCAGAAGCTCAGCCAGGCGCCTGCCGAGACGCCGCGCATCGTATCCCATCCCGCGCTGAAGTGCTTCAGCACGAGAACGCGCCCCCCGTAGTAGGTGAGCGTCTTCCACTCCGAACGCATCAGGCGAGGGCCCGAAGGGTAGACGGCATACCAGTCTCCGTCACGGGCTGACAGGCCGACGAGGGCGTGGACGGCAAGGGCCGGGTTGATCGCCGCGCCGGCAATCGCGTGAAGCCCATAGCCAGTACCCCACTCGGTGATCTCAGTGAGGGTGCCGACCGGATACAGGGAGTAGGTCCGGCCAACCGTCTTGTCGCCGCCGAAGTGCATGACGCTGCCGAAGCCCACGACGAAGCCTTTGGCAGGCCCAACACTCCAGGTGCGGTCGAGGCCCACCGAGAAGCCATCGGAGCGCTGCCCTCCCGATCCGATGGTGAAGCCGATGTTGCCAGCGGCACCGGCGCGCTGGCTGACGCACAACAGAAGGGCCGCCACCATGGCGGCTGTTACCATCCCACGCAGTGTTCTCATTCGAGTTCCTCCTTCCGACACGTGCCTGTTCTCTATGCGCGGCAGCGTTCCTGCCGGACGGCGCCCCTGCGGGTGGCGGTCGGTGACGTCGAAGCAGCATCCGGTAAGCCGAGGTGATCATGGACATCAGACAATGGATGAGGAAGCTGGCCTGCAGCTGTGGTCTGCATGCGTGGGGGCATGAGCAGGAGATCTTTGAATCGGTGAGATTTGGCCTGAGCGCCAGCCGGCGTGTCGTTATCGCATGGCGCTGCTGTCGCCGCTGTGCGGCGAGTCGGCTGACGCATATCTTCGGCTCGTAAGGACTGAGGGCGCATGCAAGACTGGCTGTTCTCTTGGACGGTTGACGCCAACGGCGATGGGGTGCCGGAGACGGAGCGCTACTCGTCTACGATCTACCTGCCGGACCTGGACGAGGCGGACGGCAGCCGGCGCGTTGCGGTGCTCCCCGTCAATACCCTCGACGGGGGCGTGATGGCCATTGCCCTGACTCGCGCCGGCAAGTACGATCACCGCAGCCCGGGTCGCTTCCGGCTGTCGTGGCGGCCGCCCGGCGTGCCGGCCGGATTCGCCCAGATCGCGCGGCAGGACTACGCGATGCGCCGCCGCGTGAGCGTCCGGCTCGATCACCGCTGGCGCGCGTGCCGCGTCACGAGCTCCGGGGTGGCTGATCTGAAGGTGACGGTCGCTGCCGGCGAGGTGGATTTCCTCACGGAGAGCGGTTGGCTCGCAGCGGCGTACGAGCACACCTGCGGCGCGTCGCACACGAAGGTCTACGCCACGAACAGCTCGGGCGCAGCGGGGATTGCCAGCGGCACGAGCGTGCCGGCCGGCTCGGTGCTGTTGAGCAACATCACCATCGCTGCCTCGGTAGTGACGGTGACGAGCGATCCGAGCGGCGCCGCCAACGCGCGCACCTGCGAGATCCTGGACGTGCGCCGGGAGCCGGTCGGGGATACTCTGGACAGCCTGGAGATCGACCTGCAGGAGATCCGCTAAGCTATGATGACGGCCGACACGCGGGCGAAGCTCGACCTGATCCTGGCCACGGGGAGCCTGCGGGTGGATCGGCGCGTGCTGGCCGTCGACCTCGAATGGCCCACTGACGGCGGCGCCATCCTGGAGCCGCCCTTCCCGGCCGGCGAGTACGTGCAGGTGCCCGCCATCGGCACGCCTCCCCTCTACGTCGCCGCGACGTTCGACTCCGCCGTGTGGACTGACGTGTCTGCCCTCGTCGCCGGCTACCGGTTCACGGCTTCGGCGGGATCCCAGATCGGCTCCGTGGCGCTCAGCGTGCCCGCGATCTGGGATGATACCGACATGGAGGCCGTGTTCCGCGAGATGCGCTGCCTGCTCATCCAGGAGCGATACCGGGGATGGAGTCTGGCCGGCGTGGCGCAGGTGACGGCCTGGGAGAACCGCGCCTTCCTCCTCTCCGACGGCTACTCGGAGCGTTGGGACGAGACGCACCGGTACGAGGTGACGGCCCGCGACGTGCTCAAGCTGGCGCACCTCACGCCGCTGGGAGGCGCGTCCGGGGTGGCCGTCTACCAGCCCGACGTCATCCAGGAGGGCACGTTTGCCACACACGTTGCCCTCACCTACAAGCAGGCCACGGCAGACGCTTACGAGTACTACCTGCCGTCGCGGGGCAGCTACCAGCAGCCAAACTGGGCGGACAGGCCGCCTCCGCAACTGTGGTGTACGAACGCGAAGGACGCCGCCGAAGACGTGCGGTTGGCGGTGGCTGGCAACGCGGTGCAGGCCGTGTTCGGCGAGGGCATCCTGCGCGTCGACAAGGCGTACGCGCAGGCCGACCCCGGCGCTGACCTCGACTACACGATCGGCCTGGGCATTGCGGCGCCGGCCGTGCCGGCCGTCGAGGGGATCGTCTACCGCTTCGCCCACCCGACGATGGACGGCTGGGACGCAGAGCCGGACGTCGCCGATGCGCTCACCGTTGCGGCCAGCGCAGCGGGCGAGGTGGAGGTCAGCGGAGACTACACGGCCTACCCGGACGGGCTGACCCTGATCCTCCTGGACGGTACGGGCCTGCGCTACGCCACGACGGGGATCACCTATGACGGGGGCACGGGCCGGAGCACCATCGCGCTGGCGGATAGCGCGGCCGTGGTGACGGTCGGCACCACGGTGCAGTACGGAGATGCCAACCGCGCCCGCGACGTGATCCGGCGCTGGCTGCTGGAGGCAGGCTTCCAGGTGGCAGACAGCGGCGAGCCGTTCTACTTGACGGTGCCGGAGCAGCCCCACCTGCTCGGCGTGGACCGCGACATCCTGCTGCCGCCGCTGGTCTACCAGGACACGGACAGCTTGACGGCGGTTGACGCCATGGAGGATCTGCGCCGGCGCGGCTACCTGCCCCCGAACTACCTGATGATCGGCACCCGGGCCGGGAACGTGGAAGTGCGGCCTGTCGAGCAGCTCGCGGACGGTGCCCCGGGCATCCTGGCCGCGTCGTGTCTGCTACCGCCGGCGGCCATAGAGCGCGTCGACCAGGAGCGCGTCACCCGCGTCGTGGTCCGGGGGCTGCGCCGGGAAGTGACGGATGTTGCACGCTCCCCCTCCATCGCCAGCGTGGCCGAAGTGACGGGGGCAGCGGGGCTGCCGGCGCCGGGGATGGCACTCCAGGCGAACACCTATCTGGCCGGCGGGTCTTACAGCACGCTCTTCGTGGATTGGGTACAGCAGGCAAAGTTGTCCTACTGGCGGCGGCTGCGGGGGTGGCTGGCGCATCCCACGACGCAGGACCAGGCGCGCGCGCTGGCCGACCAATGGGGCGGCGCGGGGCTGGTCGACGTGACGCTGGGCGCCGAGGTGACTATCGGCGCGCTCGAGCTGGACGTCTCCAGCCCCTGGCAGCTTGCGTTCCAGGCCGGCAACTGGCAGATCCTCTACCAGCCGCAGTACTACTCGCAGTGGAGCCACGACCAGGGCTGGTTCAACGATAGCCGTGGCTACCTTATGAAGTACCCGTGGCGCAACGGCCCCTACGCGCCGTCGTTGGAGCTGCAGGCGATTGCGGTACAGTATGAAGACGCGGCAGGAGCCTGGCGGCCATTGGTGAGCTACATCCCCAGCCGCTGGCAGTTCCCGGACCGGATTCGCGTCGAGGCGGCGGATTTCGACACGCGCGCCGAGATCACGACCGACAAGCTGCGGATCGTCTGCGTCCGGCCCGCCTTCCTCAACACGGGCACCTACGACGAAAGCTGGTGGTACTGCGGCGTGGGCGTCTACTTGTCGGGCCTGCGCGTGTGGAGCTCGGAGGAGATCCGGGGCGTGGCGGCGATCGGCGAAGCGGCGCCGAGCGGCGTGGGCGGCTGGCCGTTCGGCAGCGCGGCGTGGATCGCGGACCGGACGCGCCTGCGGACACGGACCTGGGTGATGCCCGACCCGTCGCCGTGGGCGCAAACCCAGACCGACGTGAACCAGCTTGCCACGCTCTGGCTCAAGGATTTCGCGCGCGACTATGCGGCGCGGCAGTTCGGGGTGGTGCGCCCCGACGTCGACCTCTGGGATACCGTGTCGCTCACGCTGCCGGGCGGCGCGGCGACGAACTACCTCGTGACGAGCTGCGCGCACCAGGACGATGGCCAGAGTGCGTTGGCCGGCGTGAATTACGAGGCGTACTGATGCTGAGGGATCGCACCAACCTGGGCCGCGTCCGCTACGAGGCGGACATGGCGGTGCGCCGTGCCGCCCGCAAGGGCGGGCCGCAGGATGCTCCGAGCGCCTACGTCTCCACTGCGGGAGTGGTGAGCGGCGGCGGGTCCGGCTCCGACTCGGTCGGCGAGAGCCTGGGCGTCGAGGTGTCGTTCGACCCTTACTACGCGACCGGGCTGAGCCTCGGTGTCAACTACCTGGTGACGCTGGAGTTCAGTGCTCATGCCGAGTTCGAGGACCTGCACTACGACGCCCAGCTTCACACTGACCAGGCCGGCGTGGTGATCTCGCAGGAGTGCAACGCGAAGACGACCACGAAGGCGGCCTGGACACTCTACATCTCCCCGGACGCGGTGGCTGGTGACTACGGCGGCGCCACAGATCTGCAGCTTGACCCTCTCCTGTTCGGTCCGCTGGCCAGCGGCGGCGCCGGGCCTTACGCGGGCACGTGGAGCATCACGGAGATCCCGGCAGCCGAGGCGGAGGTCGTGGCTGGCTTCCGCCTGGAGAAGACAGGTTTCGTTCTGGTACAGTTCTCCAACACCATCGAGTGGGAAGCGGAGTTCGGTGACACGACCGTCCTGTACGACTACGGCGACGTGCTGCCGGCGAGACCGTTCACCACGATCCCGATGCCGGTCAGTGTAGCGGGCCGGTGGCTCTTCAGCGCCGAGGTGTGGTTGGACGACGCGCCATCAGATACCGAGATCGGCATCTGGGTGTGTCGGGGCGCCTTGGGCTATGGGGGCGACATCTGGGGGCAGCGATTCAAGGTTGACGGAGACGCCTTTGTCCAGGCAAGCTATCTGGGGGAGGTCGCGGAGGGGGAGCAGTTCTGGCTGCGCATCGACAACGGCAGCGCAGGCGGTCTGACCACCTTCCGCATCACCTTCGCGGGGCAGGAGCTCAAGTAGGCATGTTGATCGGCGGCCGGCGGCATGCACGCAGGGACCGGTTGGCGCCCATTCAGGAGGCGGTCGTCAGTCGGCACTTGGCGAAGGGCTGGCCGATCCTGATGCTCTCAGGGTGTGGCTGGTCGTGCAGCGGCGGCGGGCAGCGACCGGTGGCGCTGGCCCGCGCGTGGGCGCGCACAGGCTACCCCGTGATTTACCACTCCATCATCGACGGTCCGCTCCGCGAGGTGGATGGCGTTCTCGTGACGGGCAGCCCCGACCTGGAGGCGATCGTGCCGCTGTTGGCGGCGACGGCCGGCACCGTGATCGCCACGCTGCCCAGCTACATGCGGACGGTACGGCGGCTGCCTGGCTGGCGCTTCGTGTACGACCTCCTGGACGATTGGGACGCCTTCGTCGCGGCCAAGGATCTCTCGCCGGCATCCATCGCGGAAGAGCCCGAGATGCTGGCGCGCGCCGAGGCAGTGACGTGCTCGGCGCCGGCCCTGGTGGAGCGCGCGCAGCGGCTCGGCGCCGCCAACGTACAGCTCGTGCTGAACGGCGGCCCGGAGGAGATGCTGCCGCGCCCCGCCGAGCTGCCGGACCGAATGCTGGCCGGCCCTGTGCGTGCGGTCTACTCGGGGTACCTGTTCGGCTCGTGGTTGGACTGGCGGATCTTCGAGCGCATGAACGACCACGGCCGGCTCGCCACGACCGTGATCGGAAAATACATCAGCGTCCCTGCCTGGGGGCGAGTGCGGTTCATCGGTGAGAAGCCGTACCCCGACGCTATGCGCTACGTGGCGGCGGCGCAGGTGGGCGTCGTGCCGTTCAAGGGCGAGTTGTGCCGGGCCGTGGATGCGATCAAGGCGTACGACTACGCAGCGGCTGGGAACTGGACGGTGGTAACCCCGGATCTGGAGGCGCACCGCGGCCGGCCCTTCACGCTCGTTGCCGGCCCAGACGAGTTCCCGGACGCCTGCGCCGAGGCCGCGAGGAAGCGCAAACGACCCGGACCCGACTACGTGCGCGCCAACGCGTGGAGCGCGCGCGCCGCGCAGTTCGCAGCCTGGATAGGCGGGGGGGAGCGAAGACCAGAGAGCCGGGAGCGGACAGCGAAACGGCTGCCGGCGCGGGCCGTGACGCAGGCGGAGTGCCGGCTGCGTGCCACGTGGCAGGCGCCGGCCTGCTGTAACATGCAGCCCGAGTGCCCCTACTGCTCCAACGCCTGGGAGCGGCGCACGAAGCCGGCGCTTCCGCCGGCTTTCGACGCACTCGTTGACGGGCTGGAGGCCCTGGCGGAGAGGCACGGCCCGCTGTACCTCAGCGTGTGCTACGGAGAGCCGACAAGCTCCCGGGACGTGATCGCCGCCATCGGCCGGCTGGGCCGGCGGCACAAGGTGGACGTGTCCACCAACCTGCTCTTCCCGCTGCGCGCGATCCGCGACTGGCCGCGCAATGGGAACATCCGGCTGGCCACGTCGTTTCATCCGCACCGGTGGCTGGACCTGGCCGCGTTCATCGCCAAGCGGCGAGAGATTGAGGCATCAGGCATCGAGTGCGGCATCGCGGAGATCGTCGCCTACCCGCCCTACCTGCTGCTGCTGCCGGGCTGGTGCGAGGAGCTGCGGGCAGCCGGCATCGAGCCGCACGTCGGGCCATTTCATGGCGGCTTTGAGGGCCGGGCGTACCCGGACAGCTACACGCCGGAGGAGCGGGAGTGGGTGTGGGGCCAGGTGGAGGCGTGTTACGGCGAATGCCGGACCGGTGAGGACACGTCCGAGCTCCTGTGCCGCACCGGAGCGGAGTACGTCTACATCGAGTGGAGCGGCGTTGTCCGGCGCTGCTACATGCCGAGGGCCCAGGTGCTCGGCAATCTGGCGGATGGCGACGTGGCGCTGCTGCCCGGCCCTACCCCGTGTGCAGAGCAGCAGTGTCCGTGCCCCGACATGTGGAGGTATCTCGTTCCTCGCAGTGGGAGATGCACGTGAGCAGCAGATTGCGTGAGTTGCGCCATCGCTTGGGTCGCTGGCTGCTGCGCGACAACGCGCAGCCGAGCACGGATGCGCGCGCCCAGGAGCCGGCCGCCCGTGGGTTCGACACTGACTGGTGCCGAAGCTGTCACGATCCGTGGGCAGGCGAGGATGTGTGCGAGGACTGCCGGCGGGCAGCAGGGGTGTAGCATGGGATCCTACCTCACAGCCAACGTCTACCAGGAGAGCCTGGGTGGCCGCCGCTCCCGTCACACCATCCGCCGTGGCCTCGCCTACCGTGACGGTTCGGCGTGGCGCACGTCGGCGCTGGACTGGGCCAACTCGGGCGATCCGGACCGGCCGCACGTCGTCACGGCGGCTGCGCTGGTGGTGTCTATGTCCGGCGACGGTGCCCGGCGCCTGCACCCGACGCGTGAGGGGGACCGCTACGTCGAGATCGGCCGGCCCTACACCAGGGATAGTGGGTCGTGGCAGCCGGTGGCGTTCGGCGCGGCGATGCGCACTGCCAACCGGATCTCGTGGGCACGCCCCCAGGCGCGGCTGGACGTGTGGCACGCAGGACACGCCTGTAAGCTGGGGATCGAGCTCCTGGGCGGCTATGTGCCGGCCGGCGGGCAGATCGCCTTCCCGGTCGGCATGCAGGGACTCACCCGTTCGGGCGCGCGCATCCTGGCGGATGGCGTCGAGGTGGCCCACCTGCGGGCGCCGTGGGTGGAGGACCTGGCCGGGCTGCCCAACCCGCGTCCGGTGGTCTGGGAGTTCGCCACGCTGGCCGGCCAGGCGTATCTCGTGCTCACCCTGCCCTCGCTCGCCGGGATGGCACGCCCCTACGTGGATCCGACGCTCTCCCTGCCAACAGACGCGGTGTTCAACGTCGACAACTTCATTCAGAGTGTGGTCGGCACCCGCAACGCAGGGATCTCGGGATTGATCGGCGTAGTGCAAACGCCCAATTCCCTGCGCGGGATGCTCGCGCCGGACGTGTCCTCCATTCCTGCCGGCAGCACGGTGGACAGCGCTACGCTGACGCTCGTGCGCGTCCTGGGTGCCGACACCAACAACGTGGACGTGTCCGTCTACCGTGGCCTTACGCAATGGTTCGAGGGCCTCAAGAACGAGGCCACGCCGGATCCGGGCCAGGACGGCAGCACCTGGAACCTGCGCAACCACAACGGCAGCGTGGCCTGGGCGGGCGGTGCCGGCGGCGGTTCGGGCAGTGACTATGCGGCGGTCGCGACGGCGACAACGGCCGTTGGGGGCAACGGCAGCTACAACTGGGCGGTAGCGCCCGACGTGCAAGCCTGGGTCGACGGCACTGCCAATTACGGCTGGTGGGCCTTCGGGGTTGGCACCTACAAGTACATGGGATCGTCGGACAACGCCACGCCGGCCAACCGGCCCTCGCTCGTCGTGGAGTACACCGAGGCAAGCGGCGGCCATCCGTCGATGCGCCGCTTCGGCGGCGTGCCGTCCTGCCGCCCGATGAAGGGGGTATGGTAGCATGGCTGAAAACACCGCGATGCGCTCAAACGCGCTTCCGTATCCCGTCTATTCTGTGCCGTGGGTGCAGGTGGTGCCGATCCTGGACGCGGACGGCGATCCCGTCACGAGTGCGGCCGACCTGGACTCCGAGATTTCGCTCAATGGCGATACAATGGCCGATGGCGGCACCGAGGCCGAGGTCGGAAATGGTTTCTACAGCATCGCCTTGACCGCCGCGAACATGACGGCGGACGTGGTGGCCGGCGTCCTGAAGACGAGCGCTGCTGGCGCGAAGACCACCTGCTGGGCACTCTACCCGAAGAAGCTGCCGGTGCTCCGCTCAGGCACGGCGCAGGGCGGCGCGGCCGGCTACATCACGCTGGACGCATCGGCCGGCGCTCGAGACGACATCTGGAACGGCTGCCTGGTCGTCGCCACCCTGGACGGTGCGGTCGAAGCCAGGATCATCACCGACTACACGGGATCCAACCAGCAGGCAGCGGTGACGCCGAATTGGAACACGGTGCCGGATGCCGATGATACGTTCGTGGTCTACCTCCCCGAGGGTGTGCAGATGCCGCAGGCGGACGTGCGCGCCTGCGGCGGCAGCGCCGTGGCGGCCGGCGCGATTCCGAACGTGGCGGCCGGCGCCAGCGGGGGCCTGCCGACCGCGAACACCAACAACCGTGTGCTCGCCGTCGTGCAGCGCTGGTTGACCGATGACGCAGCGGGCACCCCGGACGTACTCTCCTCGGGCAAGGTGGCCGGCGATTTGAAGCTGTGGCTGGCGGCGGCCCCCACCGCGCTGAGCACGAACGGCTATCTGCAGTCGATGCTCCTACGCTGGCTGACCGATGACGCGGCCGGCACGCCGAGCGCGCTGAGCACCAACAGGGTGCCTGCCGACGCGCAGGCCGTCAGCGGTGACAGCAGCGCTGCGGACAATCTGGAGACGATGCTGGACGGCACGGGCGGCCAGGTTCTCAGTCTCAAGCAACTCAACGTGGTCAACAGTGCCGGGTCGGCCATCGTGGCGCAGAGCATGGGCGGCGGGGGCGACGGTATCCAAGTGACCGGCCACACCAGCGGCCATGGCATCCGGTCTCAGGGCGGCAGTTTGGGGTGTGGCATCCGAGCTTCGGCCGGCGCCAGTGGTGGGCAGGGCATTGCGGGTATAGGCAGCCCCGGCCAGCCGGGGATCTATGGCGAGGGCGGAACGGATGATGGTCCTGGCATTTTGGGCCAGGGGGGCGGTGGCAACGCGCACGGCATCCAGGGCGCCAAGTGGGGCAGCGGTTCAGACATCGCGGGCACTCTGGGCGACTCACGCATCGCCAACCTGGACGCGGCGATGTCCTCACGAGGCACCCTCACCAACCAGACGACGATTTTGAACCGCCTGGGTGTCTGGACTGGCAGTGCCCGGAACACGATCCTGGGCGCGTTCCAGGCGCTCTTCCGCTCTGATGCTGACGCGACGGTTCCGAGCGACGTGAACGCCGATCTGGGCGGTGGTGCCGGCACGGCGGACAACGCCAACCATAGCACCCAGGCCATCCGCAACACGGCACCGCTCGGCACCGCCATGCGGGGCACGGATGGCGCTGAACTCACCGGCGCGGCGGCAGCAGCGGTGGCAGCCTACGCGCCGGCCACCCCGGCACAGGTGCTCGCGCAGGCGCTGGCGGCGCTGGATACGGCCATCGGTGCCAGCCCCACGGCCGACAGCATCGCTGAGCGCATCAAAACACTGGATGACGCGTACACGGCGGCACGCGCCGTGTACCTTGATGAGCTTGCTGCCGCCAACCTGCCGGCGGACGTTGACGCCGTGAAGGGGGTCACGGCCAAGCTGGACGGCATGCTTGAGGTGGATGGGCTGGTCTCCCGCTACACCGAGAATGCTCTTGAGCAGGCGCCTTCCGCGTCCGGGGCCACTGACTGGAGCGCGGCGGAGAAGCAACAGATCCGCCATGCGCTCGGAGTGGATGGGACGAAGACAACCTCCACCGGCGGCGTGGTGCAGGCCATCCAGACGGTGTTCGCCAACATCACCTCCATGGCGAACTGGCTGCGGGGGTTGGCCCGCAACACGGCCGACGCGACCGCACTCGCCGAAATCAACAGCGGCGGCGGCACTTACGCGCCGGCCACCGACAGCCAGGAGGGGCTCCGCGACACGCTCCCGGCGGCGAACTGGGCCAACAGCGAGCGCACCCTGACGCAGACGGCAGCCGCAGTCGCGGCGGCGGTTGCTGGCAGCACGCTCACCGTGACGCGCTACTCCCGTTGGAGTGCCAGCCTCACCGGCCTCGGCAGCCTGGCCGGACGGACGAAGTTGTACTTCACCGTGAAGCTCTCGCCGGAGAGCGACACGGACGCGGAGGCGCTGGTGCAGATCGAAGAGACGGCCGGCCTGAAATACGTCGCGGGTGCCACGCCGGCAGTGGGCGTCACCGGCACGCTCGTAGTCGATGACGAGGCGGCCGGCGACATCACGCTGACGCTTGTGGCGGGGGCTACGTCGCTACTCGAGCTCACGGCAGCTGCGGAGTATGACCTCAAGCTGCTCGACAGCAGCGGGCCGCGACAGGTGACGGCGGGCACGTTCAAGGTGGCGGCTGCCGTGGCGCGCGCCACGAGCTGAGCGTGGAGGGGCCTACCCGTGACACTACAGATCCTGAGTGTGATCGCGACGATGGCGGCCGCCATCGTGGCAGCGCTGGCCACACTGCGGGCCAAGCGCATCGAGATCGAGAGCGCCGCCCGGCTGCGGCAGGCGGACCAGGTACACGAGGAGGCCAAGGGCATTTGGACGGACGCCAAGGGGCTGCGTGAGGAGCTGCGGGGGGAGCTGACTCGTGAGAGGGAGCGTAGCCAGGCGCGGGAGCAGGAGCTGCTGGCACGCATCGAGATACTGGAGCAGCGGGTCGTGGTGCTCAGCGGCGAGCTCACCGGCAAGGTCGCCGAGCTCGAGGGGCTGCGCGTCTCGGTGTGTGTGCGAGATTGCGCCCAACGGGATGTGGGGAACGGGCAGGCCGGCCCGCCGCGCCTGCCGCGCCGGCGGGCGACCAGGAGGGAGCCACAGGATGCAGATCACAGCACATGACGTACTGACGGCAGCCGTCGCCCTGATCGGGCTGGTGACAACGCTCTTGCAGCGGCACCGGGCGAAGCAGGCCGGGTGGATGGCGGACGTCGCGTCCGCGATCGCGCTGGTCGAGAAGTACGCTGGTGGCCAGCCCGAAGCCAGCCTCGAGGAGGAGGCGGTGCGGCTGATCCACGAGCGATGGCCACGGGTGCCGGAGGCGATCGTTCGCCTGGCGATCCGCGAGGCATGCCGGCGGCGGAAGTTGGCGGCGTCGGAAGCGGGGCTGCGGGAATGATTACGGCACCCTTAAATGACACACTTGTGTATCAGGGTGTTGTATAGTACGATGAGGGTGTTGCATTCCGCGCATGGCACCGGGCGATCGTTCGCCTGGCGATCCGCGAGGCATGCCGGCGTGTGATGAAGGCGATGATCAACCTCAAGCTGCTGATGCTGCTGCACGACAAATGCGCCAGGCGCGTGCGCTACCGCATGGGGGCGAAGGCGCCCGGGCTCACTGCCGACAGCGCCGCAATCTCACACCTCGACTGCAGCGGGTTCGTGCGCTGGGTCCTGGCGCGCGCGTCACGCGGGGCGCTGGTACTGCCGGACGGCAGTACCAACCAGCGCGCGTGGTGCGAGCAGCACCTGCGCCGGATCGGGGAGTACTCCCACGTGCGCTTCGCGGCACAGGATCCTGGGCGGGTGTTCGTCGCGTTCCTGGCTCCCTCGGCGATCCGGCCGCGAAGCGCTGGCCATGTGTGGCTGGTTCGCGCTGGTGTGACGCTGGAGTCGTGTTCTGGCAAGGGCGTGTGCTCGCGGCCGTGGGACACGCCGGTGCTCCGGCAGCACGCGAGCGCTACCTACGAGGTGCCGGTGGCGCGGTAGGAGTATTCGACGGCGAACACAAGGCCCCCGGGGGAGCAATCCTCCGGGGGCCTTTCGCATGTACGGGGTCAGGTTTCTTCCTCGCCCACTGTCCAGGAGCGGGAGTAGTCTCGATTGCGGAAGAGCTCGGCGAGGCCGGTGACCTGTTTCAGGCGCAGGACCTCATCGAACTCCATGCCAAGGTGCCGGGCAATCCAGTCGTCCGGCTTGCCGGCACGCACGAGGGATGCCACCAGGTCACCCATCGGAGCGACGCCATGCTTGCCGCGGGCGCGGTTGTGGCGGATCGTGCTGGCCATGCGCTCCTCGACGGGGGCCGTGATGAGGGTGATTGGGAGGTAGCCGTGAAGGCGCTCGCGGATGTCGCGGTGCCGCTCCGGGATGAGGTGCCGGTGGAAGCCATCGACCACCTCGAAACCACCAGCCGGGCGCTGACAGGCCACGATGGGCTGCGTGTAGCCGTCCTCCTTGATGCTGAGGTAGAGGAGGCGCATCTCGGGGGCGGCGACGTGATTGGGGTTGTAGGTGTTTGCCTCGACCTGCTCCGCCGGCACGAACTGCACGCAGCCCACCGGGTCCTGAATGGGGTTGTGGTGGTGCAGGCAGCGCTGCAGCGCGTTGATGGCCTCTATCTGCTCGGGTAGGGCGAGGCCGGCGAGGGCTTCGGCGATGGCGGCCTCGGCTCTGGCCAGGCGCGCAGGGGCATCGTCATCAAAGAGCGTCATAGGTCTACTCCGTAGAGCTTGTATTGCCCGCGGTCGGCCAGCCAGTGGAAGCCGTAGCGCTCCGCCGTCTCCAGGCTGCAGGGAGTGAGGACGGCCCAGATGCACTTGGCGCCGGCCTGGCGCAAGGCATCGAGGCGGGTGCGGAAAAGGGCGTCGTAGATGCCGTGGCCGCGGTGGGCATCGTAGACGTAGGCGTGGCGGAGCCAACCCTGAGCCCCGCCGCGGGTGAGCTCATGGGCCGCGAAGCCGGCCAATTCCCACTCGCCGTGCAGAGCAAGATACCAGACCAGGGCGGGGTCATCGTAGAGGGAACCGCCCAGGGCCTTGGCGACGGCTCTTGAGCCGAAGGCGGGTCCCATCAGCCGGTAGAAGTCCGGGTGATCGCGCGGGAGCTGGTGGATGGTGTACTCGTCGGTCACAGGATCTCCCTCCACTTCGCCAGGGCGTCCTTTTCGGGGCGCTTGTGGATGCCGATGTTGTTCTCCCAGTCGTTGAGGAGCACCTGGCGGCACTGCTGCCGGCAGATATACTCGTCTTCAGGCTGGCCGGCGAACCGGCGCTCGAAGCGCTCGCGGTAGACGGTTGGTGTGCTGCCCAGGAGGAAGTCGCGGTAGCCACGCCAAGTAGCGAACGCGGCAGGGCGCTCGCGGGCATCGTAGACCATGCCCTCGCGGGCGTAGCGCTCGGCAACGTGGGCGCCCATCATGCGGGCGACGAGGCGGTCGTAGGTGTCCGGCTCGAACTCGTGCAAGCGGGCCAGGCACTTGAACGAGTGCTCGTGGATGAGGTTGGAGACGCGCACCTCCTGGATGTGCAAGCCCTGGCGCCAGAGGAAGTCATAGATGCGGTTGTAGGACAGGCCCTCGATGCAGATGTGGTGCCACACGTCCTCATATGTCCAGTCGTAGAGGGGATACGCCTTGACGATGCCGCGGGTGACAGTCGTCCAGGGGAGCTCTGGCAGGCCGGGGTTCTTGATGACCGCCCGGAAGCGGTTGAGGCTCTCCTCCGCGCGCAAGCCGACCAGGAAGCAGGTGCGGTCGCGGGGCCAGCGCTGCTCGAACCACTCGATGAATGGATAGAAGCGCTGTGGGTGCTCGCCCTCAATCGCATGGATGGCCAGGGGGTCTTTCGGGCGCATCCACTGCTCGCCGGGGCCCCAGGCGTGGAGGAACGCCTGCAGGTAGGACGTGGCGTTGGTGAGGCGGACCGGCACCTGATACCAGTGGCGTTCGACGCCGGGCTGCTGCACGGCCCAGCGCACCTGCTCAATGGTGGCCGCGTATTCGGCCTCCTGGTCGATGAAGAAGACGTGCAGCGTGCGTTCGCGGCGCCGGGCCTCGGCCAGAGCGAGGGAGAAGAGCACGGTGGAGTCCTTGCCGCCTGAGACGGAGACGACCACGTGCTCGAAGCGCTCGAAGAGGAGGGTGAGGCGCTCTCGTGCGGCGTCGAGCACGTTCTGCAGACGGTAGACCTTGATGCCGCCCTCACGCATGAGTGGCCTCCCACAGGTGCCCGCAGAAGCGGTCCACGGCCTGGTACTCGCCGGCCATCTTGCCGTTCAGGTGCCGATCGACGGGGGCACCGCTGGCGAAGATGTGGACACGGCAGGCGGTGTCCAGCTCCGCCAACACGTCGAGGAAGAGGTAGCTCTTGACGATGGGAACCTCAAAGAGGATGACGTGGGCGGCCGTCTCCTCGTCGCCATTGGCCTCGTAGTAGGTGCGGACCTCCAGGCCCGGGAATCGCCGGCGCAGGGGCGCGTTGTGGCTGGTGATGTTGGTGTAGACGATGGCACGCCCCTCGATGCGTGGCAGGAGCGCCGCCAGGGCGGCGTACCGGCTCTCGCGCGTGTTGACCCAATCGGCCAGGCGGGTGATGATCGGACCTGCGGAACGGTGCCTGGCGAAGAGCTGCTCACGGATTTCCTGGTAGCCGACGTCCTCTGTGGGGGCGAGAGTGCAGGAGACAGTCTCGACGGGCGGGAGGAAGCGACGGTAGGCGATGGCCGCGTAGGGAGCCAACTTGCCGGCCAGGAGCGCATAGTCGTGGCCCTCTACCAGCCCCCCGTTGGCCGTGCGTTCGCGGTAGTTCTCGCGGAAGGCATACCAGTGCTGGTGCCCCAGGATGCGGCGGTGCAGGTAGGAGAGGGGCACGTAGAGGAACTGCACGTCACTGGTGAACGGGACGATGTCGGTGAGGAGCTTATGCGTGTAGAGGAGCGAGAGCTTGCTGAGGCGATGGAACATGGTGGTGAGGATGTTCTTGTAGCGGGCGCTGCGGTCGAGCGCGAGGAGCGTGCGCGGACTGGCATCATTGAACGGGTCGTTCGTGGTGTTCAGGTCCTCGTAGGCCCAGAAGCGGGCCTCTGGCAACGCCGGCTGCATCGCTGGCAGGGCCTTGCGAGGGCAAAGGATGGTGAGGGCATCCACCAGGCCGGCGGTGCGCTTGTGTTCCCAGATGCCGCGAATGACGGCAATCCGGGAAGCGGTCTCCTGGGCGTAGTAGGCGGCGTAGTCGAGGTCACGCAGCCTGGCGACGGTAGTCTCGCACCCTCCGGGCGCGTCCGTCGCTAGGGGCAGTCGCGTCTGCTCCATCCAGCCACCTCCCCAGGCTATCCCGAGTGTGCCGCTGCGAGGCGATCTCTCGGCGGAAGCTCTCGACCAGGTTCTCCTTCCGGGCAAGGCAGCGCTGGATGCGCTCGTCAATACTACCCTCGCATACGACGTCAATGATGTGGACGTTGTTCGCCTGGCCCTGCCGGTGCAGACGGTCCTCTGACTGCGATCGGCTGGCCCAGGCGAAGGTATTGGAGTAGTAGACGGCATAATGGCAGTGCTGCAGGTTGAGGCCGTAGGCGGCACACTCTCGGTTGGCGACGAGGAAGCGCGCCGGGCCCTGGAAGCGGTCCAGCTCATCCTGGCGCCGGCGCTGGGGGATGCCGCCCCAGACCTCGGCGACGCACTCGGGGCCGTAGTGCGTCCGCAGGGTGGCGCGCACACTCTCGATCTCGTGGGTGTACTTGCACCAGACGAGGGCCCGGGCGTCATCTGGGATGCCGGCCACGGTCTCCAGGAGCGCGCGGATGCGGGGGTTATCCTCGGGATCCTCCCACAGGGGCGCGCCGGTGTGGGAGAGGCCAGAGACGACGCGCTGCAGGGCCGTGAAGAGCCGGTAGATGGCGATGGACGGCGAGAGGTCGTAGGCGTCGGGGTTCATCAGGATCTGGTCCTTGGCCCGCTCATACTCGCTCGCCTGCTCCCAACTCATCGAGCAGGTGCGCCAGGAGTACGTCTTGGGCGGGAGCGAGAGACACTCACCCTTGCGGACCTGGTAGAGGTATGGAGCCATCTTGCGTACCAGGTAGTCTACGCGGTGCGCGCGGATGATGCGGCCGGGGCGCTCGGGATCGTACTCGAGGTGGTTGGCGGCGAAGCTGTAGAATCTGGTGTAGCCGAGGATGCGCCAGTCCAGCAGATACCACTGGGAAAAGAGGTCGGCGATGTTGTTGGACAAAGGTGTGCCGTTGAGCATGACGCGGTAGGGGCAGCGCTCGGCAAGGCGCCAGACGGCGAGGGTGCGGTCGGCCCGGGGGTTCTTGACCAGGTTGCTCTCGTCCACCACAAGGAAGCAACGGCGCTCCTGCACCAGCTCCAGGAGGCGCGCATTGAGTGAGATGCTGCCGGAGAGGCTCTCGATGCCAGCGATGACGACGGTGGCGGATCCGGGCCGGCGCCGTGGGCGGGCGATCTCCCAGGTGACATCGCCCGCGTGCTTGGCGACCTCGGCGGCGATGGTGTTCTTGACGCCGACCGGGCAGAGCCAGAGGATGGTATCGGCCTTCCCCTCACCGATGCGGCGCAGGGCGAGCTCCAGGGCCGTGCGTGTCTTGCCAGTGCCCATGTCCATGTAGAGGGCGCCGACGCGCAGGCGGGAGAGCTTATCCACCGCGGCCTGCTGATGCGGCATCAGGCTCGTCAACCAGGTCGGCAAGGATCTCCTCCTCCGGTTCGTCGTTGGCAGCCAGGAGCCGGTCGAGATCATCGAGGCGCCGGCGCAGGTAGTCGCGCTCGGCTGTGAGAGCATCGCGGCCGCCCTCGCCCAGGATGGTGACTGCCTCGGGGCGCTTGGCGCGCAGGCGCTCGGCGGCGAGGACAGGCACGTCTCGCACCTCGAGGGTAGTGTGCTCGTAGGTGTCGAGCTTGCAGCCATGAGCGTCGTCGGGGAAGCCGCCGTGCAGGATGGCGACACCCTCGCCCAGGTCGACGTGCCGATCGGCGAAGCGGCGGCGGGCCACCTCCCGCCCAGCGATGAAGAGGCGGGAGAGACGCTCGGTGCCGAATGCGTCCAGATCGACGCGTAGGTCGCACTTCGCGGCGGCGGCGTAGTCATCGGTGCCGAAGATGTTCACCAGCGTCTGCCGCAGGGCGAACTCATCGCGCCGGTCGAAGAGCCAGCACTTCTTGCTGTCGGTCCACGTCGCGTTGCGCATGTGGGCGAAGTCAGTGAAGCCCTGGCAGTAGGGGCAGTAGACCTGGATGCCACCATCGGTGGTGACGAGCTCAATCCTCATGCTGTCCTCCGCGGCAAGGCGTTGATGCGGGCGAGCTGGTCACCAGTGAGCCAGCAGACGGCGCCACCCGTGATCCAGAGACGGCGTGACTGGACGAGCGTGCCCAGGATGGTGCCGTCCTTAGAGACGAGTGCCGGCGGTTGCGGGTGCCGGGGCCGGACCGCGACGGCCCGCGCGAGCACCTGCTCGACGGCCGGATCCGGCTCCAGGGTGACAATGCGCGTCATACGGGTTATCCTTCCTGCGCAGGCTGTAGGCGCTCCAACCACGCCCAGGCGGCGATGCGCTCGAAGTCGCCCAGCCAATGCACGGCGTCCGGCGCCGTGACGATGCCCTGCAGAAGGATGGCTGCGCACCAGGGAGCCGGCGGAGGCAACTCAGGATCCGTAGCAACCGGCATGCACGCAGCGGTGGCCATGCGGTGGAGTGCCTGCCAGAAATCGGGGCTGGTGTGGGGCGTGATCCCCACGGTCACGAGCGGCGCCGGGCCGCAGTAGACGGTGAGGGCCATTTCGTCACCGGCTGCCGCTGCCGTGATAGTGCAGTCGGGCGTCGGGGCGTGTATCCCCGGCTGCTCTCCCGCCAAGGCGCGCTTGAGCGCAGGCAAGAGCACGCGCAGGGCCTCGTCGCTCACCTCGTGGCGGGGCGAGACGCGGGCATGCGCTGTGTTGAGGGTAACATGGTGCATGGTCACCTCCTTATGCCGGCACTGGCGCCCCGTCATCGGCGGTGTAGGCGATGCCCGTCGCGCCGATGACCAGGATACCGCCCGGGCCCGGCGAGGCACTCATCACCTCGAAATCCCACACCCTGCCTGCGCTCTGTACTGTCACCCGTAGCCGTGACGGATCGGCCATCGCGAGCGCCCCTGCCAGCCTGGCAGCGGCGGCCTCGTCACTCTGCTCCGCCCTCACTCGCGGTGGATGAAGGGGTCGCCCGTCGGTGCAGGAGGCGTAGACCTCCTCTTGACAGGACGGGAGGCTGGCATAGCGCGAGAGTCGCGTCTTGCAGCCACAGCCATAGGTGAGATCCTCATGGTCGTCCCACCGGCCGGACACGTACACCGTGTCCTTGATGGGTCCGGTGGAGTGGCGGCAAGGAGCGCCGCAAATCGGGCAGGTCATGCTTTTCATGCTCTTTCCATTCTCCCCTTCGCCCTGGGGGCCGGGCTGGTGCAGACTACCCGCTCAATCCAGATCGTGTCATCGCCGTCCGTAACGGCGTGATTGTAGCCCGCGCCCCTCGGGGCGCGCGGTGGGGGCGCATCACGTCCAATGACCTCAGAGAGGCGCCGCTGCCATTCCAGGCGGGCGCCGGAGAACCCGAGGGCGTACCCTACTACGCGAGGGGTGCGGCCCTGGTTGGGATCTAATCGCTTCTGGATCATCAGTCTGTACACTCTCATTTCCTCCTCCTGGGGCCTCGGGGCCCCGATGCCGCAGGTTGCCCGCTGCGGCGCCGGAGTGAAGGTAAGCGTTACGGCATCTCGGCGTTGGCTCTCGCGATGTCCTCCCGGTGGGCAGGACTGCCGAGATCGTGGGAGTGCATCTGGTCGATGTGGGTGAGCCTCCTCACCCAGGCATTGGCGTTATGCTCTAACTGCCTGATCTCGGTCTCGGAGAGCGGGTAGGTCTGGCACTGCTCCACGGTGCGTGCGAGTGCGGATGTTGGATCCATACCGCTGTCAAGGCGGTTGGCCAGCCGGGCAGCAGCCGCTGCATTGATGCTGCGGGCCGGCTCGGCATCCGCGTAGACCGTAACGCAGACGGCGACCACGTCATTGCCATGGCCATCCCTGTAGTCGCCGTAGCCCGCGCGTACCGACAGTCTGGAGCCGATGCGATCTACCTGAGCATCGCACTCCAGGCGCTCTGCGATCAGCCGCAGGGATGCGGCTGCAGCGTGAGATGAACCCAGTGACGGCACGATCCGGGAGCTGTCTCGGATCGCGAGGCACAGGGCGTCCTCGTCCGTGGTGAGCAGTGGTGCGTCGACGCGGCCACCGTAACACACTGGTGTTCCCTGGATGTCCATGCTGGTTCTCCTCTGGGGCCTCCCGGCCCCGGTGTCAGTGCGTGTGGATCCGCGTCGTGCTCGTCGTGCCGTCCGGCATCGCCCAGACGGTGACGATGTCCGTGGAGCAGTCCTCCACGCTCTCATCGCATTCCTCGACGCGCCGGGTCAACTCCTGGCGCTGGCCCGTCTGGGCAGCCTGGGCGAACACCGCGGTGCGCGTGTCGGCGCGGGCCTGGGCGGCAGCCTCCTTGGCGGCGCGGGCCGGCTCGGCGAAGGCGACGGCCTCGGGGAAGCTGAGGCTCTCGCCGAGGGCCTCGATGAGCTTTGGGTCCACGTGGACACCCCAGCCCTCCACGTGGCTCGCCACGCCGATGGAGACGAGAAGCTCTCCGGGAAGGCCGTAGCAGGTGTGGCCGGACAGGTACTCACCGTCGCGGTAGGTGACGGTGACGGGCACGCGGCCCTGACGGATGTCAGCCTCAGCCTGCCGAGCAGCCTTAGCCAGGGCCTGGGCAGCAGCGTCGGCCTGTGCCATCCACTCCCTGATCTCCGGCGTGATCGGGATGGCGGGCCGGACGCGGCCGTGCCCCGGCACCGTGTGAGCCCCGTCGGTCTGGAGGACCTGCATGCCCTGCACGGTCCTCTCCCTGGCCTGGGCGTCGCGGACGGCATAGGCCGGCATGCTGAGGCGGTAGCGGCCGCCGTTACTCATTGCCAGCGTGTAGCTGGTGCCCTTGGCGGTGATCCCGCTGAGTGTTTCCATCGTATTCTCCTCTGTCGTGGCTGGCATCATGGTTAGATATGGGCTGGCTCCCTCCACTCCACCTCGTAGCCACAGGCGCGATGGATGCTGTCGCTGTCCAGCGCGAGCCGGCTCACGCGGCGCCCGCAGTCGAGGCAGTAGGGCACCTCGTCGAGAGTGCGGAGGTAGTTGTGGATCTGCACAGGGCTCCAGCCCTGGCGTGCTGTAGCCGCCTGAATCGTCTCCCGGTCGCACTTACCGAGATCCCGGGGGATCGGGCGCCCTGGGTACATCCGACGTAGTGTTGCGCGAATCATCGTATCCGTGGCTATCATGGTTCACTCCTCTCGCTCCAGGCCCGCGAAACGCGGGCCTCTCCCCTTCGCCCTGGGGGCCGGGCTGGGGGAGCTAGGGCTGGCGCCGGAGCCATGCCCTGTACTCCTCCAGGGTGAGGCGCATCCTGCGGCCGGCTGCTCATCGGGCGGGTTGCCGGCCGGAGGGATCAGAAAGGCTTGGTAGCCTGCTCGTAAACGCGACGGGCCATAGCGATGGCGAGCGCGTAAACACGAGCGCCGTCTGCCTCAGGCACCTCGTCGTAATGGCGCCGGGCTGCGACCATGGAGTTATCGTACGCCGCCAGAGCGAGGAGCCTCGTCTGGCGGTCAACCCCTCCATCGGGGAGGGGGAGGTGATAATCCCCGTGACGATAGATGCGCCCTGCATCAACCGTCGTGATCTCCATCTCGTTCTCCTCTGGGGCCTCCCGGCCCCGGTCCGGGGGGATGCTCCTGTATCCCTCAGTGCATCCTCCTAACGTCTATAGTATAGCACGTATACGTATAACTGTCAAGGGGGTGAAGGGGAAAATTTTCAGGTTTTTTTCGCCGGTAGGTCCCGCAGCGCGGCCACGGTGGTGACCCTATCGACGCGTGCGGCGTCACGGATCCGGCGGAGTAGCCCGGAGATGCTGGGGATCCCGGCCTCGGCAGCGATGGCCTCCAGCTCGGGTTTGGCGTTCTCTGCCTCGGCCAGATAGATAGTGATGCGGTTGGGGTGTTGTGTCGCGTTCATGCGCCCATCATACCACACGTATACGCGGCACGTCAAGGGAAAGGGGTCTTCCCACGTCGAAACTCCGGGCTGGCAGGACTCCTGATGGCCGGGTCGAAACCGCAGGTGGGAGGAGCCGGTATGGCACGAGGGCACATCCGGCCGGCACGCACGGCCGCCGGCCGGGAGGGCAGGGCATGGCAGGTTGTGGTCGAGGCGCGCGATCCGGACGGATCGCGCCGGCAGCAGTGGGTGACGGTGCATGGGAGCCGGCGCGATGCGGAGCGGGAGCGCACGCGGCTGCAGCGCGAGGCAGACACGGGCGCGCTGGCCTCGGCCCGGGGCACGGTAGGGGAGTACCTGCAGCAGTGGTTGGACGGCTGGGCGCGGCACAACGTGGCGCCGCAAACGCTGGTGTGCTACGGCGCGCGCGTGCGGCGGTGGGAGCCGATCATCGGGAGCCGGCCGCTGGCGAAGCTCTCCGCGCTCGACGTCCAGGCAGGCGTGTCGGCGATGCTCGACGCCGGGCTGGCACCCATCACGGTGCGCGTCCACCTGATCGTGCTGCGCGGCGCGCTGCGCCAGGCCGTGCGCTGGAAGCTCATCACGGCCAACCCGGCGGCCGACGTGAGCCTGCCCCGGCTGCCAGCCCGGGTGAAGCGGGCGCTTTCTGAGGCCCAGGCGCTCTCGCTGCTCGAGGCGGCGGCGGCCGACCGCGACGGGCTCGCGGTCGTGCTCGCGCTGGGCTGCGCGCTGCGCGCCGGCGAGGTGTTCGCCCTGCGCTTCCCAGACGTCGACTTTGCGGCCGGCCAACTGCACGTGCGGCGCAGCCTCCAGGTGCTCGTGCCGGGCGAAAAGGAGCCGAAAAGCGGGCGGACGCGTGCGGCGCCACTGCCGGAGTTCGTGCGCCTGGCCCTGCTGCGCGAGCAGGCAGAACAGGAGGAGATCCGGCGGGGGCTGCGTCAACCAGATTGGAACCCGTCCGGCCTGGTGATCTGCAACCACCGAGGCGAGCAGGTGTACAAGCGGACCACCGACATCATGGCGCGCATCTGCGCAGCGGCGTCGATCCCCCGCGCGCGGATGCACGACTTACGCCACACACTGGCCACGATCCTGCTGGAGAACGGGGAGAGCGTGCGCGCCGTGGCGGAGGTGCTCGGACACGCGGACGCGAGCGTGACGCTCAACGTGTACGCCGACGTGTTGGCGGAGGCAGAGGCTCGCACGGCAGCGCGCATCGAGGCGCTGCTTGGCAAGCGTGCTGGTCTGCAGGCCGTTTGCAGCGAGGGCGCGGAAGGCGGCACGAAGCCGCGCCACACCAGGCGCCGGCCAGCCGACCCCTAAGTTCTACTGGAACTTCGGCGGCGCTCCATGGAGGTTCGCCGAGGCGGACGGAGGTAGCAGTTATGCGGCCTGGCGCTGCCGCTGGCGGACGACCAGGACGGGATTGGTTTGCAGCCCCGTTTGCAGATTGTCGTGCAGCCACTCCTGGAGCGCGGCGCGCGGCACGATGATGCGCCGGCGCACGCGCACGTGCGGCAGCTCGTGCCGGCGGATCATCTCGTAGACGGTGGACTGTGAGAGGCGAAGGAACTCCGCCGCCTCGGGCACCGTCATCACCTCTTGGTCTACCACTCCCGCGCTCCTCTCATTCGTCGCCCAGCAACAGCGGCTGTTCGGCCGGCGGCTTGTCTGCGAACCCACGCATGGAGGACTCGATCTGAGTGATCTCCGTCACCACGCGCTGCGCGCACGCTTCGGAGCACACGGGCCAGCGGCTCTCGCCCACGAGGAGGGCCGCCGTCATTTCGTGGCCGCACGCTGCGCAGCCGGCCACGTTGACCCTGCTTACCCACGGGGCCGGCGTCGTGGCGCGCGGCTTGCGGAGCGTGCGAGTTTTGCTCGGCGCTTCCGACACCTCGGCGTCGGCAAGCTGGCCGAACACGGAGAACACGCGGCTGGTGTCCAGCATGCGGCGAGCGCCGCACTCCTCGCAGTGCTCCGCGAACTCCAGGCATTGGGATCTCGCAGCGACTTGAACCCTCCACACGTGCGCGCAGGCATCCGTGCCGGGGTCGACCAAACCCATGGCAGTCAATCCTCCTTCAGCACCGGTAAGGGATCTCCGCCGGCTGCCACACACTCCAACTTGTGGGCCAGTTCCTCGGGGGTGAATTGTGCCAGGAGCTCAATCGCCTGCCGGCGGGCGTCACCTTGACAGCTCCACCTTGCGGTTACGGCTATGCCGGTTTGAGCGTCAACGACTCGCCAGAGGCAGCCGTCACGGAACTTGAAGAACTGACGCTGAGGGTGAGAGGGCACACGTACCGGCGTACCCTGCACCTCGCACTTTCGGCCGTCGTTCATGGTGATCTCATAGGTTCCCTTCATGTTCACCTCCTCCACTCATAGGCGCAACACCCGAGCAGCAGGGACATAACTGTTCCCAGTCCGTTGCCTCTCGGTCCCGAATGCCGGCCAGGATCCCCTCATAGATGGGGGCGTAGTAGTCATCAATTTGCTGGCCGAGGCTCCGCATCTCGTCTGCCTCAGCAGGGGTAAGGCCCTGGATGTGCTTCCGATCCACAAGCTCCTGGTAGCGGTCGGACCCCCGCTTGTGCTGCTTCTCCATCACGCTCCTCCATTCAAGGCGCAACACCCGAGCAGCAGGGGCATGACTGTTCCCAGTCGCCCTTGCGGTTCTTGCGGTTACGCCAGCCCTTTTCACGGATGGCCGCGATCATCTCGCTCCACGAATCCGCTTCGATGGTTTCACCGTAGCTGCATTGATCGCAGGAGACGGCGTACGTGTTGCGGAATCCGAAGTGTTTGCTCTCGATCATGGCCTTCACCCTCCAACCTTGTCACTCGTCGTCTCCGTCCAGCAGCGCCGACTGTTCTGCCTCGAACGGCAAGGCTGGCTGTGCCGGCGCCTGGTCCGTGTCGAGGCAGTGTGGCGAGAACCAGAGCCGCTCCCGTTGCTGGTTCGTGCCGTTCGCTGACTGGTTGGCGTAGCCGCCACGCAGGTGCCCCACCGTGTACCACTCCCGAACCCGCCAACCATGCTCCTCCAATATCTCGTGTCCCTCGCCGGCAAACCCGGCCAGGACGATGCGCAGCTCGGGATCATCTCCACGCGCCAGGCACCAGTCGCGCACGTCGGCAGCCACCGTCACACTCTCGACGGCGTAGAGTCCGTCGTTCCGCACGGCATGCGAGTAAGGCGGGTCAAGGAAGATGCCGGCCACCCCCTTGCCCTGTCGTACCGGGAGCGTCTTCATCGCGCCGTCCGTTGCCAGGCGCGCCCAATCGCCGTTGAGGACCCGCACGTGCCGGAGGCGCGCGGATAAAAACCCGAACCAGGCGCGCAACTCGGGCATGGTCATCGGGTGGAAGTCGTCTTCCTGCCAGGGGTGCTCCGGCGTGCCGGGAGCCACCCCTGGCTCCCGCGTTCCGGCATGGTTCACGCCCATGCCGTCGTTGCCAAGGTGCGGGATTGTCCGCTTCACGCCCGGCTCCCGCGCTCCGGCATGGTTCACTCCTCTGCCGTTGTCGGTAAGGTGCGGGATTGAACGTTGCACCCCCGGCTCCCGTGTTCCCGGTTTGTTCACTCCGTTGCCGCCGTCGCTAAGGTGCGGGATTGTCCGCTTCACCCCCGGCTCCCGTATTGCCGGTTTGTTCACTCCCATGCCGTTGTGGCTAAGGAACGGCCTACTGCGGTCCACCCCTGGCTCGGTAGCGGTGTCCCGCGCAGTGATCCTGCCGTCTGCACCGACAATCCACTTGCCACGGCCGCTGCACCAACCGCTGCCGATCCAGCAGCAGCAGCCCCAGAGCCAATACCCGGCCATCTTCGGGTCGCACCAGTCGGGATCGGCCATCAGGCGTTCCAGGTTGGACTCCTGCCGCCAGCGCACGAGCGCCAGGTGAATGGCGTGCAGGTCGGCCTCGCACACCGGCCGCGAGGCATACTCTGCCGTCTCCTGGGGTTGGATCTGGATACTCCTCCAGGCGTTGCAGTTGTGCGATGCAAGTCCTTCGGCGATATATGTGTGCGAGGTCGTTTCGATCGCCATAACCTCAACATCACCAAGAAACTCCTTGGAGACCAATCCAACCACCTGCCTCTGGCGAGCGTAGATTGACCGTTCTGGAGCCCGTTTGATGGCTGTTCGGATAAGTCGTTCCGGCCGAGCAAGCATCAGCAATCGCATCGTCTCCCGCATTCCCCCATTGATCGCAATTTGGGCACAGTCATCGTGTTGTGGGCAACTGCGCGTGCGGCGTTGGACGGATACATCGAACGACTTACTACGGAGCAGTGCAACCGCTCGATCTGCCTCATCACCAAACCGCTGAGCAACACTCAAACGCCAACCGTAGCCCTTGCCCTGGACATGCCCCTCGCCATCAAAGAACCCTCCAAGCCAACCGCTATCATAATCTGTGCCTTGATTCACCACATTGACCAACTTCATCACGTGACTGCGACAAGCTTCATCGCAACGCATCGTCTTCGTCGCCAACCACCTTGCTCCGCGACCTCCAGCGCCGCCTTTGCCGCCAAGCCATAGGTGATCCTCTGAGCAAACCACGACCGTTCCGTCATCGAAGACCAAGCGATAGGACGGCTTTGTCGCGCGCTGAATGGCTATTACTGGCGTCACAGACCAGCGGCGCATACGACTAGGAGGCCGGAACTGTGGCCTATCCAAGCGACGAACAACACTATCAGGTGGGCCATTCGACTCGTCGAAGCCGAGCAACAGATCGCCTTCCGCGATGTCCCCTGCTTGCTTCCATCGCAGGTCGCTCCCGAGGATGCGCGTCTCTGGCGCGATACAGAGCAGGCCGTCTGCATCGTTGACCGTCTCGCTGTAGTAGGGCCGGTTGCACAGATGGGGCCGGCGCAGCAGCACGGCCAGGGTGCCGGCAAACGGCTCGCAGTAGTGTGCCACGTCTCCCAGGCCGGCCCACACGAGGGGCGCGGCATGCTGCTTGCCGCCGGCCCACGGGAACGAGCACTTGGCAAAATCTGTCAGCATCTCACTACCACCCAGACGTATTCGCGGCAGCAGTCACGGCACAGCCACCCTCGGCGCCGGGAGAACAGGCCGAACGTCAGCCGGCACCAGGCGAAGCGCAGAAATCACAGTGTCGATACATCGGATTGCCTCCGCCCGGTGACCCGCGCCGGCAGGATCCCGGCGCTCAGGCCCTCCAACAGCATTCCCACCCACGCCCGCAGCGGCCAGTCCGGGTTCAGTCGGCTGAAAGTCGCCAGGGTGGTGTCGCCAGAGTATTCCCGGTAGCTCGCGAAGGACACCCCCAGGCGGCGCAGCCATCGTTCCACAGCACCAGGCGTCGGCGCCTGATGCCACTGGGGCAGGCGGATGCCGGCGGCTTGCGCCAGGCAATCCCACTCGCCCGCGTCTAAGAAGTCGCGGCGCAGGGTGCAGGCCGCCCGTCGGGCTGCCAACGCCGCGCGCGCGTTCGCTCGCTGCTCCGGCGTCGAAACGGGAGGCGCTCTCCGCTCAGAAGGGGTGGAAAGTGCCTCTTTGCTGCAGTGTGGTGAGTGAAAACGCATGATTTTCCCCTTACGCGGCAACTTTCCACAGGTGGCGTTGGCGTTCCGGCCCGTTTCCGGCAGGCAGTCCACGTGCCGGCGCAGTCCTGCCACGAAACGGCCGCCCTCCGGGTGGGAAGGTGCGGCGGGGCCACCTCACACCCTCACAGGCGCCTCCCCTGACGCCCAATCCCAGAGCCACCAGCCCGGCACCCAGCCGTACAGCGACAGCATCAGGTCTTTCGGGTACGGCGCCTTCCTGTCAAACGACAGCCGGGGGCGCAAGAACAGCACGGCGGCCCTCCCCGCCACCCACCGCGCGAACCACTCGCTGCCGACGCTGGCCGGAGTGAGCACGGCTACCCGCGCGCCCCCGCTCTTCGCCGCCTCCGCCCGCTCAACCCATCGCCCGATGGCCCCGAACGGCGGGTTCAGCCAGAGCAGCTGCCGAGGCGCCAAACCCGCCCACGGCACCGCGAACGCGTCCTCCACCTCACCACCCGGCCCGAGCCAGCGCTCGCACACGTGGTTACTCGTGTCTGCCGCCAGGTCCACCGCGATCGGCCCGACGAGCCGCTCCACCGCAGCCAGGAACGCGAAAGGCGTGGTGTAATCCTGCCGGCTGTTAGCCGGCCTCTGTGCAGGTACCATCAGTGCTACCTTCCACCGCTCGCCGCGCCGGGCCAGGCGGCCAGGTCGGCTAGGACGCGTCTGCCTCGGCCAGTAGCCGCCTTGCCTTGGGGCAGGTCCGCTCGTGGTCGCGTACCACGCGCTCCCACATTGCCTCGGCGGCGTCGGGCTGGTGCGGCGTACGCAACTTGCGGCGCCGGCCACAGGCGGGATTGTCCTCCTGGACGCTCAGGCGGCCGTCGCTGTAGTGGCGCAGCATGGCGCGCCAGTGGCAGAGGCAGCGGCAGTCCCGCAGGATGGTGGAGGTGGATCGACTGTATGCTTGCTCGGTGTTCATTCGGGCTTGTCCTCCAGCAGAACGTTGGCCATCCGCTCCTCGCGCAGGCCGGTGGTACCAGCGTCACTTCTTCCGCACGGGCGGCATGCTGATGCAGTGCCTAGTCTGCGTTCGTAGATTGTAGACGTTGATCAGGTTCTGCAGTTGGTCAGCCTTGGTGTGAGAGTTGAGCAAACGCGAAGCCGCGTAGCTCTGGATTCGTTCCCAGAATCGGGCCTCGTTGTAGTTCGGCAGGCGCTGGATGGCGATGTAGGCAGCCAGCAACGTGGCTTGACAGTAGATTCGGCCGCGAGCGGCAAACGGCAGGAACTTGCCAGCGCGCAATAGCAGCCTTCTGGCTGCCTCGAACTCCTGGGCGCTGATCTTCGGAAGTGGTTTGTCTGGATGCAAGCACTTTCCGAGGGCGTAGGCCACGGCAGTAGGGCGGGCATCGAACTCATCAATGAGTCGCATGATTATCACGGCAGAAGGGTTATCGCAGAGTGCCTCGTACTGGATGCAGTCCGCGGTCGTCCATGCCTGCGGGTATCTGCCGGCTTGTCTGAAGGCCATCACCGTCTTATCGGTGAGTATGAAGAGCGGTTCGACGCCCGCGCGTTCGGCGGCTAGCCAGCGACCCTGACCGTCCTGGATCTCTGCTACCGACAAACCGTTTTCCAGGAAGCCAGTCTTCTTCACCACGATCGGGAACGGCAGAAAGCCGTGGTTACGCATCGAGCGCTCGAGAAACGCAATGCGCGCCTCAGGGACGGGGCGATTCAGCCCCAGAACGGGCTTGATGCCAAGCGCGCGCGCCGTTCCAACGGCTGGCGAATGGCTGTATCCTTCCACGGTGGATCGGGGTTCGGCAGGAATGCTCATTGGGTCTTCTCCTCCAGCAGAACGTTGGCCTGGCACCGGATGTGCCGGAACATGGCCTGGGTCTCCTCAGGATCGGTGACGGCCATCCCCTCCACGGCTTGGGAGCGGATAGCCAGCAGCACGGCCCAGCAGGTGTGCACCAGGTCGTGCGCGCGCTCCACGGCGAGGAGGGCGGCCTCCAGGTCGTGCTTGCTGCCGCGCAGCAGATCGGCAATTTCGGCGGGGCGCACGGGCTGCGCCGGAGGGCTAACACTCATCTCGATCTCCTTCCGGGGCCGGCCAGGTAAGCCAGCAGCGCCAGGCCGAGCAGGCCGGCGGCAAGGGCCAGGGCCGGCACCCACTCGGGGCGGGGCGCCGGGCCGATGCCCCAGGGGAGGGCGTCGGCCCGGCGCAGTGCCCAGGCGAGGGCGGTGACGAGGGCGAGGCAGGCGGGGTAGCGGATCATCCTACACCTCCGGGGCTGGCACATCTTCCAGGAGCGTGCCGGCGAGGTCTGCGATCATCATGGCGTAATTTGCCACGTCTGCGCACTCGGCAGCCATTTCAGCCAGGCTAGGTGGCGGCCACCTGTCCCTCCACAGGCAGGTCACCTCATCCACTTCCCCTATCATGCGGTGTATGAGGTAGTCCATGTCATAGTCCAGCCAGCCCGCGCAGCCGCGCTCTGCATCATGCTCGCGCAGCCTGGCTTCCATCAGCTGCGCGAACCGCAGCACTACGGGCCTCAACTCCATTACACCGCTCGCGGTGTTGCTCATCGGTTTTCCTCCTCCAGCCGGCGGAACGTGATCGCCCATACCCAGGGGTCGCTCTCCCAAGGGTATGCCTTGCCGCTGACCCGGTCCCACAGCGCCCGGAAGCCGGCGCGGTAATCTGTGCGCACAACCTCCGGCCCGTCAGGGGTGTCGCGCTCGTACCAGCCGCGCTCGACGCCCTCCGCCCGTGCGTCCTCCTCCGTGATGTCCTGCAGACGCTGGACGCGCACCTCAGCGATCTCCAGGATGATGCGTGAGGCCCAGCGCGGCATCTGGGTGGATGGACGCCAGCGCGGACATGCGGGGTCGTCGCCCCCATCGTCCGGCCAATCGCCCGGATACCGGGCGTTGCTGTCAGCCCGGTACTGTACGACGTGGGGGACGTCGCGGATCGTCTGCCCTTCGCTCCGGTCCGGCTCATACTCCGTCCAGATGACTGCCCAGGTCTCGAGCACCCACAGCCGATCGCCGGGCCGGCCGGAAAGGCAGTGCATAGGCAGGTCACAGATGCGGGGCAGCAGCAGGCCGTTGAAGTCCAGGCGCAGCCATGCGCCGTCGAGATAATCCAATAGGTCCCTACCGGCCGGCTGCGGCTCCACTACCCGCCGCATCTGCGCCTTGGGGTTCTCGTCGCGCAGGATGGCCCGTATTTCCGGCGCGGAGAAGATGGTGCCTCTCTCCTTCATGGCGTGGCCTCCAGCTTCCGGCGGCCGGCCTCCGTCAGGCGGCAGTGGCGCGGGAAGATCCGACTGCGCTCGAGCAGGCCGGCTGACACCAGCGCCGTTGTGGCGCCTTTCATACTCGGTGGGCCAGTGGCCCAGGCTCCGTCGGCGGCCGCGATCCACCGCAGGGTGATCTGCTGTACGGGCGTCAGGGCGCCGGGCGGGACGGGGATCTCGTCACGTGCTGGCATTGGATACCTCCAGGAGCGTGCCGGGCAGGTGATACAGGCAGTCGTACATGATGCTGTGCGCGCGCCGGTGCAGCGCAGTGATGTCCGGGTCGTCGCAGGCAACCAGGAGGCGCAGGGCAAGCGATGCACCGGCCGCTGCGCCCTGGTAGTCGGCCCGCTCCGCGCAGGCTTCCGCGTCTGACAGCCACGCCAGGGCGCGCTCCCTGGCTGTGAGGTGCTCAAGATTGTGGTGCATCGGTTGTCTCCTCGTCGGCAAAGAACACAGTGTTGAACCCAACACCCGGGGCGGGCCATGATGATTTTGTGGCGCTCAGGCCACAAATGCGTCGCCACGCAGCAACGATATTCGCACAGGATCTCCGGACGGCTTCATCTGGCGCTCCCAGTCTGCGGTCATCGCCAGCCTCGGATAGTGGCATCCAGTACCGATCATCACTCGGGCGCCCCGTGCCAGGCACCCAAAATGCAGCCCGTCGAGTTGCCATCAACGATGGTGCATTGCCATCACAGGAGACTGTTTCGCAAATGTGGCGCAGCCTGGCCCATACGCGCATCTGCATCTGCGGCTGCCCACCCAACAGGTGGACAGGCCACCCAGCAAACTCCCACGCTTGAACCCTTGTGCCGCCGTAAGCAGACGGGATACTGATGCCGAGAATCACCGGCCGGCCACCGATCTGCCTGGGCAGCAATCCGACACGCCCAGGCACCTTCGGCACAATTACGATTCGCGCAACATACTGCGCCGCCTCCTCGGCCCACGACAACACTTCCGCCAGTTGCTCCTCCCGCTCCCAGTCCAACACCGTCGCCATGGTCGGCAGGTGCCCTGACAATGCGCGCATATAGGCGATCCTGTTGGGCTTTTTCCAATCCTGATCCGCGAACCACACCTTACCATAGGTGGTACCAGGGAGCCGTGCGCCGTACCTGAACCCGGCGGCAACAGCAATCGCGGCGAAGCGCGGATTACCGGCCTGGCACCACACCAACTCAGGGATCACAGCACAAGCCTCCATGCATTGAGTACTCGACCGGACGGTAGGCGTTCCGCGCCGCGATACTCGAACCCCTGCCGGGCATACCAGCGATTGGCCAGCAGGTCGGCTGGACAACGCGCGTAGATACTCGATGCACCGTCGACCTGCTTCAGCCGCTGCAGCAAACCTGTGCCGATACCCTGTCCGCGCCTTGCCGGCAGCACGAGGATTTCGTGGATGGTGAGCTGGCCATCACGCCGCAGATGGTAACGGCACATGCCACCGTCAACCAACACCAGCTCGTCGCGCTCTGCCGCTTCACACAACACCTCAAACAACACATCACCCTTTTTCGTTTACCCCGCCCCGCCGCCAGACGCGCGCGGCCCAGTAGTCGTCCTCGTCGGGATCATCAGGCCCGACTACGCGCAGTGTGCTGGGCCGGCACTCTGCGACTGTCACGTCCTCGGGCTGCCCCCAGGCCGGCCGGATGCGCAGCATCTCCACACCGGCGCTGTCCGTCTAGGCGGCCAGGACGAGGCAGGTGCGCCCGTTTTGGCGGACACACTGGCCAGCCTGAGGCGAGTCTGCAAACATGGCTACTCCCCAAGCGCGCTGGCCATAGCTTCGATCCGTGCAGCCAGGCGAACGATTTCGAGATCGATCTGGTATCTAATCTCGCATGCCGCTTCCGACTGCAGTTCGGGTACCTCGAGCGCGCGGACAGTGCCGGCGAAGGTGAGGAGCTTCTCGCGGTCCGGGTCTGGCTCCAGGCCGGCGATCGCCGGCTGGAGCGCCGGAATGGTGGCCATAGCGAAACCCGTTGGCGTGTGGCAGTCCATCCCTCTATGCACCACATCGAGTTCCCCGTCGCAGAGTCGGGTGCGGGTGCCGCAGTGGAACATCTGCTCCTGGATGCCATCAACGCAGGAGTAGTATGTATCGATGGGCGCGGCGCCACAGATCGGGCATTTCTCTGTCAGCATGTAGTGATCCTCCGGGGGGCCGGGCTGTTCCCGGCCCCGTGAGTCGATCAGCGCGGCCCCATGAAGGCGAGGGTCCTCTGGATGAGGTCCAGGTCAGTGACAATGGCCTCCTGCTGATCGGCGAGGTGGCGAACGGCGTCCGTAAGGACGGAGAGGCGATCCGCAATCAGTAGACCGGCGCATGCCGTCGCTACGGCCTGTGTTTCGGCTGGCTCGTAGTCGTGGGCGCCATCCATGATTCGCGCCAGTTTCTGGGCGGTGGTGGCGTAGTGCGTGCTGTCCATCAGGGTGTCTCCTTCGCGGTGTCGGGATCATCGTTGGCGGGCAGCTCGTCGAGCAGGCACCGCTTGTCGAGCTCCTCTTGCGCAACCCGGTGGGCCCGCGCCAGGTCCGGGGCGCACCGGGCGATCACATCGGCGATCGTGCCGATGCTCACCGGCTCTGGCAGGGCGATCTCCCAGCCGAGCAACCGGCCCTGGGAGGCCAGGCAGGCGCCCGGGACGACGCCGCCCAGATCCACCCACTTGACGCGCAGGGGCGGCAGCTGCAGCAGGAGCGTGCCGGCGAGCTCGGTGGCGCCGGGCGGGAACGAGAGGACCAGGGGATCGAGGCTCTCGATCTGGATTGTGCTGTCGAGTGTCGACATGTTAGCCTCCCTTCCTTAGCCGTCTTGGCTGCCACCACGAGGCGTGTTCAATGCGAGTGCAGTTCCGGCAACGCTCGTGGCACGTGCGGCCGTAGTTCGTCCACATCTCCCGGCGACGTTTCAGGCCGCACGCGGTTGTCACGGTGCCGTCTTCATGGCGCTCTACCGCCAGATGGGTCTTCAGGCTGCCATGCACGTTCGTCCATTCAGGGAGCATGTTTCCTCCTCGCCACCGAGCCTGGTCGCGTGTTGGCCAGTGTTTCAGGCCGCGCGCGGCGTCCGGTCAGGTTGCATCGCTGCCTTCAGGCTCGGCACTGGACATTGCGGCGATGGCACGGTTGCGTGGGTAGGGAGTGCCGTCCGGCAGCAGCTTCACGAGCACCTCTCGATGTGGGCCGCGCTCTATGTAGCCCAGCCGCCGGAGGATCTGTACGTGAGGCGACACACTAGACCCTCGTTTGAGGCCCACCCATAGGGCAACCTGGGAGTAGGTCGGCGCCTTGCAATGGCGCTCCCAGAGGTCTACGAATGCCTGCAACACGTCCCTGTTCTCGTCAGACAACTTCGTCGCGGGGTTCCGGCCCATCTCTGCAGCCTCCTCAAAGAGCTCGCTCTTCTGCCGGTAGTATAGCACACTCCTGTTTGCAATACAAGCGTATTAGAATACGTGCGTTTGCAAGAACGTATTTGTTTGACAAGCGCTCGGGATGGGTGTATACTCCTCCCACTCGTATTAGGCGGCCTCTGCTCCCCAGGCCCGTCTTGGAGCAGGGGCAGGTGGAACAGCCCCCCGGCGCAATGGGTCGATCAGCGCGGCGCCGGCCGGGTATTCGCTGGTGAGTAGACCCGGCCGGCCCGCGCTGGCGCCTGGCCGCCCCATCCGGGGGATGTGACCTTGCTAGCTTGCCGTGGCACCGCCGGCCCGATTGCCGGAACGGAACGCCCGGATGGAGAGGTGGCGCCTGGCCCTTAGTATAGCACGGAGGTAAACTTCTTGTCAAGGCATAGGGGCGAATTTATGGGGGGCGCCGGAAACAAGTCGTTTCCGGGAAGGGGGCTATTCGCGAGGCTCCTCATCCCTGGGGATTCGTACCCGAAGGCCGACGCTCTCCGCTCGGCGGGCCATGATGCGCTGGAACGCCGTCCGTGCGCGTTCCGGGAACCCAAACGGAATCGGCTCTCCTTCAGACAAGATCTGGGAGATCCGTCCTTTGGAGAGCTTCAGTTCCCTGCCCAGCTCCTGCATGGTGATGTGGAGTTCCTTGAGCGTTGTCTTCATGTCCTCGCGCCATTGATCGTCAGTTATGCGCGCCATTCCTTGCTCGGATGGCATTTTAGCGATCTGGCTAATGTTTGTCAACAGCTATACCTCCCCTGAATAACGGGGCTTGACAGGATGTTTAGGCGTATGCTATACTCACGGTAGCTACAGTATACCACACGGCTGCGCATAACACCAAGCGGCAGCCATACAGAGGGAGCATTTCAAGAGGGCGCCGCATAGCGCTCCGCATTTCTGAGCCGACCCAGGCCGGCCGTGACACCCGCCGGGCGCCACCCTTACGCCCTACCCTACCCGGCACACAGGAGAGCCGATGCTTCTGCCCAGCGAGCAAATCGAACAGGTCCCCATCGCTGACGTCAAGGTGCGCCCGGGCCGGCGCGCTGCGGGCGACCTGGGGCACCTGATGGAGAGCATCCGCGAGATCGGCCTGCTGAACCCAATTATCATCGGGCCGGACGGCACGCTCTTTGCCGGCCGCAACCGCCTGGAGTCCTGCCGAGCGTTGGGGTGGGCGACGATTCCGGCCCGGCGGGCGGCCCTGGACGATCTGCACGCCCGGCTCGTGGAGATCGATGAGAACCTGATCCGCGACGAGCTGACGGTGCTTGCGCACAGCGAGCGGATTGTGGAGCGCAAGCGCATCTATGAGACGCTTCACCCGGAGGCGAAGCCAGAGGAGCAACGCAAGAAGGGCCTCAACGTGAGTGCGGAAATGATTTCCGCACTCACCGCAACCCCCGCTTTCGCCGACGATACCGCCGCCAAGACCGGCGTCACCCCGCGCACCGTGCGGCATGAAGTCCAGATCGCCACGAAGCTGGCGCCGGACGTGAAGGAGCAGATTCGGGAGACGCCACTTGCGGACAGCAAGACGGAGCTTCTGAAGCTGGCGCGCATGCCCGAAGCGCAACAACGGCAGGTGGCAATGCGGATTGCGGACCGGCCGCGCGAGACGGTAAGGGCGGCCGAGCGGCACATCACCATCAACGCTGCCGCTGAGGCGATCCGCCAGGAGCCCCCGCCCCTACCTACGGGCCCCTTCCGCGTGATCGTGCTCGACCCGCCGTGGCAGTACCAGAAGCGCGCCGAGGATCCCACGCACCGGGCACGCTGCCCCTACCCTATGATGAGCACTGACGAGATCAAGGCGCTGCCGGTGCCGGCGTTGGCCGGCGAGGACTGCATCCTCTGGCTGTGGACGACGAACGCACACATGCCGGACGCCTTCGGGATCCTGGATGCCTGGGGCTTCACGCACAAGACGATCCTCACCTGGGCGAAGGACCGGATGGGAACCGGCGACTGGCTGCGCGGGCAGACGGAACACTGCATCCTCGCCGTGAAGGGCCGGCCCGTGGTACAGTTGACGAACCAGACGACGCTCCTGCCCTCGCCACTGCGCGAGCACTCGCGCAAGCCCGAGGAGTTCTACGCGCTCGTAGAAGCCCTGTGCCCCGGCTCAAAGCTGGAGTTGTTCGCCCGCCGCGAGCGGGCTGGTTGGGTGTCGCACGGTAATGAGACAAGTCGGTTTCCGGGAGACTGAGGAGTGGGCGAAGGGCCGGAAGGGAGAGCGGCTGGTTGCAGGGCTTCTGCAGCGGGCCGGCTGGTACGTCGTGCCCAGTTACGACTATGCAGGCGAGGAGAAGGACAAGGCACCTCGCCTGCAGGGGGCACGCGCGGAGTACGTGATCCCGGATCTGGACATTGCCCGCAACGGCAAGCGGCTGTGGGCAGAAGTGAAGACGAAGAGCGCGCCAACGCTCACACGCAGCACGGGCAAGCTGGAGCACGGCATGTCGCTGCGCCATTACAACCACTATCAGAAGGTGCAGCAAATCACGGGCTGTGAAGTGTGGATTTTCATCCACGAGTTAACATCGGGTGCCGTGCTCTATGCCAGGCTGGACGATCTTCGGCCGCACATGCGGACCTATGGCGGCAAGGCCATGGGAAACGCGGGGATGGTGTTTTGGCCGCGTGATGCCTTCCGGGTGTGGTCACTGTTCGGGGAGCAGAACTGAAACCGCAGGGACAGTCCTGCGAGAGCATGCGGGTCATAGTTGCCCTCAGTTCTCCGGCGCGAGTAGGAGCGCAGCCAGCACGGACGCAGCGAGGCCGCACGTGGGCCGGGCGAAGCCCGAGGGCCACGGCGGGCTGGCCGCCACCGGGGCAGCCCCGAAGGCGCCGGCAGGGAGGCGGACGCGGAGCCGCCCAGAGATGCAGAGGAGGAGGAGACTATGCAGATTACAGCAGAGGAGCTGAGGGGATTGCTGGCGAGCAATCTGCCAGCAGCCGGGCAGGGGCGGTTAGCCCCGGACGGCGAGCAGGTGATCGTGGTGCTGCAGCGTGGATGGGTAGCCGTTGGTAAGCTGTACAGGAACGGCTACTACCTGGAGCTGCGCGAAGCGCGGATAGTCCGTCGCTGGGGCACGACGCAGGGCCTGGGCCAGCTAGCGGCAGATGGCCCGAGGGAGAACACGGTGCTCGACCCGGCGCCGGCGGGGCTGCGGTTCCACGAGCTATCCGTCGTGTGCGTGTTCCCGTGCAGCGACGCCTGGAGGTAGCCCGGCCATGCAGATCGACGGGTACACCGATGTCAATACCGACGGCTACGACCACACCTACGGCTGCGGCGATGGCTATGGCGACGGTGATGGTGACGCCTACGGCTCCGGCGACGGCGACGGCTACGGTTGCGGCGACGGCTACGGTTGCGGCGACGGCTACGGCGACGGCGACGGCTACGGTTGCGGGTACGCTGTGATGGGACCTGGGGTAGTGGTGGCGCACGCCACGCTGCCGGTGCTGCCGGCAGCGGAGGGGCGCCTGTACGACGAGGCGGCGATCCGCGCCGCGCTTGGCCGGCTGCCAGTGGGGCTGCCGATTACCGTGCCGGTGCGAGACCTGCCCGGCATGGTCGAGGCCGACTTGCTCAAGGAGCTGCGCCGGTGAGCGCGGTTGCGCTCACGGCGACCCGTCGACGCGTCGCCTGCTGCTGCCGCGATTGCGACAGGGCGTTCGAGTCCGCCAACCGCACGCGGCTCTGCCCCCGGTGTCGTTCGCGTCGACTGGCGCAGCGGGACCGGGTCGAGAACGCACTGCCGGCTGAGGCGCGGGCCCGGCTGCGGGCGCAGCGGGCCGGCGTGCCCTGCCTGTTCGACCGCATCCCGATTCCGGGCGGGTGGGTGCATCGGATGATGAGCCCGGACGGAGTCGAGATGCGAGTCGTGGTGCCGGCGTACTGAGGAGCCTACCCATGCCACTCTACGTCGCCGTAATCGAAGAGGGCGCGCTTCTGCGCGGCCTGCGCACCTGGAAAGCGCCTGACCGGGTCACCGCGCGCCAGGAGCTGTCCTGGTCGTACAAACAGTGGGACGAAGAGATGCGCTCATCCTTCTTCTGCGTGCCACTGACTTCCGAGGAGCGCGCCGATTGGCTGACGTGGGAGGCGCAGGGGCGGCCACTGTGGCTGGCACGTCACCTTGCCGGCTACGCGGCCGACATCCAGGACGCTGGGCTTCTGGCCTGGTGCCGGCGGCGCTTCGACTGTCCGGCCCAAGAGGAGGTGCTACTGGTATCGGACGCGGGAGGGCCGGGAGCACCCCGGCCCGTGGATGTGGACGGGCGCCTGAGAGAGGGCGCCCGCCGGGGAGGAAACTGACATGGATCCTAACGGACACCCGACGAGCGCCGGGCAGTATGATAGCACGTCTCCGGCGCAAACGTCAACGTGCTGCCCGATCTGCCGCACGCGGCCGGGCCGGGCCGGCACGGGAAGCACGTGCCGGGAGTGTGCGTTCGGCGAGCCACAGCGCGCGCCGAACCCCGAGTGCCCTCACTGTCGCCTCGAGGGGCGGGAGTGCCGTTGGTGCCGCGAGCAGCGCGTCGAGGCGGAGCAGGGCGCGAAGTGGAGTGGGCTCACGGAGTTCCTGAGACTGCGGGCCGCGAGCGGCCACGAGGTGCGGGTGGCAGTCGGCTACCGCGAGCACGGCACGGGAGTGCCGGGCGCCGTCGAAGGCACGCCGACAGGCTTCGCCCGGATCGAGGTGCCGGCGATTGCCCTTGCTGGGCGCAGGTTCCGGGTCGTCATGCCCTGGAGCCTGCCGGCCGGCAAACGCAGCCTGTACCGGTGGGTGGACTCCGGCTTGCGCTGTGTCTCGTCGCGGCACCCGGAGAGCGTCTACCTGGTTTCGGCCTCGCAGCGCTGCGCCCGGGAGCTGCTGCGCATGGCGGCCGAGATGCACGCGCAGGTGACGGAGGAGGCGGGCAGCCGGCTGGCGACCCTGGCCGGCGAGGAGTGAGTGATGCCGAGATGGCCCTACCAGTTTCGCATCGGCGATTTCGTACGGGTGCTCGCAGAGGGGCAGGCGGTGCCGAAGGGCGCGGTGCTGAGGATCACTCAGGTACACGACAACCGCGAGGGCGCTGACCTCCTTTTCAACACGTGGGCCAGCCTGTCCAAGGAGATCCGGTTCTACCAGGGGGTGCTCTTTGCGGGCGTGCACAGCCTCGGTGCCCCCGAGGTATGGGTGCCGGAGGACGTGCTGCGCCTTGCAGTGCCGCCGGATCCCAAAATCGGGTGCGACACGTTCCGGTGCGAGCATACTGTGCTGGCGCGCTCTCACGAGGACGCGGAGCGCGCGGCCAAGGAGAAGCAGCGATGAGTGTGACCGAGAAGGCGTTGGCGCCCCTGCCGCAGAGCGGTGTGGCGCGTGTCGAGTTCACTGGGGAGCAGGTGGAGCTGATCAAGCGCTCGATCTGCCCCGGCGCCAGCAACGACGAGCTGGCGCTCTTCCTGCACCACTGCCAACGCACGGGCCTGGACCCCTTTGCGCGGCAGATCTACGCCATTTCGCTGCGTGCCCAGCTGCCTGGCGGGGGATGGGGCACCAAGTGGCAGACCATGGTCGGCATCGACGGGCTGCGCCTGATCGCGGAGCGCACCGGCGAGTACGAGGGGCAGACCGGGCCGTTCTGGTGCGGCCAGGACGGCACCTGGCAGGAGGTGTGGCTGGCCGCCGCGCCGCCCGCCGCGTGCAAGGTTGGCGTGTACCGGCGGGGCTTCCGCGAGGCCGTGTGGGGCGTGGTGACCTACCGCTCGTTCGTGCGCACTGGCAAGGACGGGCAGCCCTTGGGCCCGTGGTCCTCTTCGCCGGACAACCAGCTCGCGGTGCGCGCGGAGAGCCAGGCGATCCGCAAGGCGTTTCCGCAGGAGCTGCAGCAGGTGGAGGATGCCGACAGGGTCCAGGATGCGGTGTTCCGCATGGTCGACGACGCGACGGGGGAGATTACGGAGCGCGGGCCGGCCGGCAACAACGGTGAGAAGCCGCTAGCCTGTGCGGACTGCAAGAAGGAGCTCACGCCGGGGCAGCAGTTGGTAAGCTTGAAGGAGTTCGCCGTGCCCCTGTGCCCGGCCTGCCAGCGGAAGCGGATCCAGGCTGCCAGGCAACCCGAACCACCGCCGGCCGAAAACCTGGAACTCACGCCGGCACCCGACTACGAGCCGGGCGCGGAAGGATAGGGAGGAGGTTCGCACCACGCGCTTGACAGCAAGCACGGCCCGGCGGCCGCCCTCTCTAGGCCGCCGGGCACTCGACCCCTGGAGAATCCCGCGTGGGTCACTGGGTCAAACTGTGGGTGGACATTGCGGCGGATCGCAAGATCCGCACGCTCACGCCAGCACAGCGCTGGTGTTGGGTCGGCCTCCTGGCGTTGGCTGGTGAGTGCGACGACGATGGGCGGGCGTCCGGCCGGCTCGAAATCGTACCCGGCCAGGTGATGACCGATGAGGCCATTGCCAAGTTCTTGGACGTGCCGCTGCCCGAGTGGGCAGGGGCACGTGATGCCCTGCTCTCCCTCCGTATGCTGGTGCTCGACGGCGATGCCCTGGTCGTTCGCAACTTCTGCCACCGCCAGGTTTCCCCGCCGACTCAACGCTGGCGCCGCTGGCGCGATCGCCAGCAAAACGTTGGATCCAACGTTGGATCCAACGTTTGTCCAACGTTTGTCAAGCGTACAGAGGCAGAAGCAGATGTACATAAGCGGATGGTAAAACCATCCGCACCGGCTTCGCCGGGCGGCGGGCGGCGGGAGCGAACGGCTCCGCACGTCGGCTGCCTGACCCCGGAACAGCGCACCGAGATCCTCGACGCCCTTGCGCAGGTGCCGACCTGGAGCACGGTGCCGGAAGGCGAGTGGATGCTGTGCGTGAACACGCTGGCCAAGCGATATGAGCAGGACCCGCGCACCCCTGCTCTGCTCCGAGACGCCGCCCTGGAGTTCGCCTCGACGTGCGGACTGTGCGAGGGCAGGCCAGTGCGAGACATCCTCGGGTGGTTCCGCGGGATCGTCCGGCGAGTGATGAGGGATGACGCTGATGGAGATGCGAGTGGACGTGGCGGGCATCCGCCGCCTGGACCAGGAGGCGGAGCACGTGATGGCGGAGGGCCGGCTCGAACACTTCGGGCCGGGAAGGTTGCTGAGCAGGCACGGCGCCGCGCCGAACTGGGAGGAGGCGGTGAGGCGGATCCTGGGGCGCTGCCCGCCGGACATCCAACACCTGCCGCCCCTGGAGAGGGAGGCTGAACTCGATCAACGCGTGCAGCGCTTCCTGGCCGGGCAGGCGCCGGTTGAGAAGACAGGGGCGCAGCTTGAGGCGGAGCTGCGCGAAGAGCAGGCTCGCGTGTTGGCGGAAGCCGCCAGGGCGCAGGAGCGCCTGGCGCAGCAGCGCGCGCTGATGCTGGAGCAAAGCCGCATCCCGGCAAAGCACCAGGTGGGCCTGGAGCAACTGGATTACCGGACGCATCAGGACGATGCAATCACCGCGGCGCGGGACTTCGCCGCCGCCGTGGCGGCTGGGAAGTGCCTGTGGTGGCTGGTGCTGCAGGGCGAACGTACAGGCGCCAATCCGGGCGGCAACGGCATCGGCAAGACCAAGATCGCGCTTGCGGCCGGCACGGACGTGTGCCGGGCGCAGGGGAGCGTGCGCTATTGGACGGAGGGGGCGCTACGCCGGGAGATGTTCCGGCGGCTGTCCCACCACGGCGACGGCGGGCTGGCTGGCCTGGTCGAGGAACTGTGCGGGGTGCGATTGCTGATCCTCGACAACATGGGCATCGACGCCGGCTTCTCCCGACGCGGCGGCGAGACGGAGAGTGAGTTCGTGCGCGGCCAGCTCCTGGACATCCTGGCGACCCGTGAGGAGCAGGACCTGGCTGTGATGATCACCACGAACCTGTGCCCGGACGAGTTCGACGCGCGCTACGGCAGCGACGTGTGGTCGCGCGTGTTCGGGATGACGCAGCGGCGCCCGTCCGGGGGGTGGATCGCCTTCACCGGCCCGGACTTGCGTGAGGGATGGGGGCCCCATGCCTGACCTGGAGATCCCGCCGAACTGGACGGCCCTGGACGGCCGGCGATCGCGAGACGTGCTCGAGGTGGGGGATCGTCTCTGGACGCCACGCTGGTGGCGGGGCGGCTCGTCGTACGGAGAGATGGTGACGAGTGCCTACCTGGCGCTCACGCCGCCCGGCAGCCCGCCGGTGCTCGGTGGGTGGGTGGAGGATTGGCTGGTGCTGCAGCGGCGGTTGGGCGAAGACGCAGGGCCGGCCGCGTCGGTCGCTGAGCTGGTGGCGCCGGCGCCTGCGGTGGGGTCGGTGGAATGAGCACCTTTCTGGGCATAGACCCCGGGCTCTCAGGCGCGCTGGTACTACTGTCGGCGGAGGGGCGCATCCTCGAGCGGTCGGTCATGCCCGTGGTGACGATCCAGACGACGCGGCGGCGTGAGGGCCGGACAGTGCCGGGCAGCCGGGGCACCCTAGCCCACCCCGACGCCTGCGCCAGCCTGCGCGTGCTGCTCGGCGCGGCCCACCTGTCCACATACGGGGTGGCGGGTGGCGCTGCGCATTCTCGGGGGCGAGGTGGATGGCCGCCTGCAGGTACGATTTCGCCAGTGGTGCCCACGCTGCCGCAAGGTGGTTCAGCACACGATCTGGGCCGACTTCGACCGGCTCGCGGAGGTGCTCTCCTGGCAAGCCGGCGTCGGCACGGAGAGCGTCGAGGTGGCGGCGTGAGGCGCACCGTGGTTCGCGTGCCAGACGACGACGGGAGTGACGAAATGAGCAAGATCGAGGAAGTGCCGGTCAATTTCAAAACTTCGGACGGGCTGGGGTTCGCTGACATCGGTGCTGCTACTCGGCACCAGGCCGTGCTCGATGCCATGGGCCAGTTACAGGAGGCGCAGCGGGCGTGGGAGATTGCGCTGGCGAATGAGCAACTCACCGCTGACGGACAGCCATTCAGTTGGCGCCACGACGAGTACTGGTGGCTTGCGGCTCCGTGTCTTGGCCTGTCTACCCTGGGGACAGTCCGGTTCTACTACGACTCGCGCGTCGAGCTAGACTTGTGCGGTCACGTCTGCATCCGAAGACCGGGCGACGCTGACAAGATGAAGGTCGTCTTTCGTGTCGGGCAGCTCTACGCCAATCGAAAGGCGGCGTTGCGTGCCTTGCTCGAGCAGCAAGAGATGGAGCTGCGTTGGCAGCAGGAAGACCATGCCAAGGTGCGTGCAGAGATGTGCCATAGCTGAGCGCGCTCGGGAGGAGTGACTCGATGAGGATCAAGGCGATTTCACGCTGGCAACCGTGGGCTAGCTTGATGTCACTGGGGTACAAGCGGTTCGAGACGCACTCGTGGAAGCCACCGGCAAGTCTGTTGCGCCCCGGCGACCTCCTGGGCATTCATGCCGCCAAGAGCCGGGAGGGCATGCACGCCTGCTGCCGCGAGCCCATCTGCGACTACCTGGAAGCCGCTGGCTACAGGCCGATGGTCCGCGAGCGCCGCCACGGCCGGGACGTCTGCCTCACCGACCTGGGCTACCAGTTGCCGGTGGGCGCCGTGCTGTGCATCGTGCGCTATGAGGGCGCTTGCCCCACCACGCACATCGAGAGCTGCCCCGCCTGGCGCGACGAGGAGCGCCCCCTGGGTGACTACTCCCCGGGCCGTTGGGCGTGGAGAACCACGATGCTCATGGTTCTCCGGGAGCCGATCCCTGCACGCGGCGCTCAGGGCCTGTGGGATTGGGATCTGCCAGACGACCTGAGCACCCTCATGCACATTCGTTTGGCAGCGACTGCCGACCCGGCGGGGCGGAGGCTGTAGCTTGGCGATCACGCAGAGCGGGCTGGAGACCATCCTGGCTGAGTGCGAGGCGGCCGGGTGTCCGACGACGGAGCTGCAGGCGATGGAGCTCTACCTGCTCGGATGCAGCGCACGCATGATGGGCCAGGCGCTGCAGTGCTCTCATACCTGGGCCTGGCAGCTCGTCACGCGCGCCCGCAGCCGGCTTGTCGCCCGCCTCGAGCGGGGGGAAGCCGCTGGTGGGTTCGGCAGCGTGGAGGAGTTCCGTCGCTGGCTGGCGCATGCTGTGCGCGAGGATGTCGAGGAGATCGTGGTGCGCTGCCTCCAGCGCGGTGACGAGGAGAGCTATACCGTGCTGGAGTTCTGGCGGCCGGCAACCCTGGGGCACTGACCGCGCGCCGGGTGGCAGTTGCCGGGGCGGGGCTTGACAACACGGGCGGTCTCGGTTTACAATGGCAGTAGGAGGGCTTGCGTCTCTCTGCACGGTAGGCGCAGGCCCTCGTGCATTTCGGGGATCGCGGCTGAAAGCGATCCCCTGGGCCGCATCCTCCCGGCCCACAGCCCCGGAGATCGGGTCGTGGCGGCGGCCCGATCTCCGGGGTGCTCTGTTCCCCGGCAGGCGAGCATCCGGGCAGCGCGCCGGCACCCCTCAGCGCTGGCCCCCGGTGATTCTGGGGGCGGTGCGGGTGCCAGAGAACCCGCACGGCGCTTGACTTTTTCGGTAGTTTCGTGGTAAAATATGAGGGCAGAGTTGACCCCGGCGCTGCGGCAAACAGCCCGGGGCGCGGCACCGAGATGGAGGTCTCGAATGCGATCTGATTCTACCACGCAAGCTATCCTCTTGTCCATGCCGGCGTCCGGCCCGGCCGTGAAGCGTTTCGCCCCCACGGCACCGAAGGTCCGGGCCTGCATCGCCTCGGCGCGCGAAGCGATCGGCACCATCGAGCCGGGCATGCGTCTCGTCGGTCTGACGAAGGGGCAGTTTGGGCAGATCGACATCCTGCGCGCCATCGCGCTGCACGTCCGGCAGCACATCCTCCAAGAGTAGCCATGGCACACCGAGAGACAGCCCGGCACCGCGATGCCTTCGAGGTGTGGTGGGGCGCTGACAGGGCTGCGGAGCCTGTGCGGAGATTGTGCGGCGTCTCACAGGATACCGTCTGCCGCTGGATTGAGTGGTTCGGTTGGCACGCCCGTGCCGACGCCCGTGACGCCGCCGTCAAGGCGAAGGCCGACCGCGACGCGGTGGGCCGACGCCTGCGGATGCAGCAGAAGCACCGTGAAGCTGGCGAGGCTTTGCGGCAGCGCGGCGTCGAGCACCTGGTGCATAACAAGATCGCTTCTGCGCGTGACGCCATCGCCGCCGTGAAGGCCGGTGTGGACATCGAGCGAACCGCTGAGGGCCTGCCCACCGACATCCTGGCAATGATGAGTGCCGATGCAGACACAATCGACACCGAGATCGAGGTCCTTCTCGCGCGAAGACTCGCGGCGGCTGGCGATCCTCCTGAAGATCCGCGAGACGAAGGCGGTGGTGAAGAGGGCTGCCTCGCGTCCGGCGAGTGATGTCTGGCGAGCGCTCCCCGGTCCGCAGACGGCGGCCTATCACAGCCAGGCTGACGTCACTGGCTATGGCGGCGCGGCCGGTGGCGGCAAGACGGATCTGCTGCTGGGTATCGCCGGCACACAGCACCAGCGCAGCATCCTCTTCCGGCGCGTCTTCCCATCCTTGGCGGCAGTGATCGATCGCAGCAAGGAGCTCTTCGGGCAGGCGGGCGCCTACAACGAGGGGCAGCATCGGTGGCGGCTATCCGGCAGACGCACCGTAGAGTTTGCCAGCGTGCAGCTCGAAACGGACCTGCGCAAGTTCCAGGGCCAGCCGCACGATCTGGTTGCCATTGATGAGGCGACCGAGTTCCCGGAGCGCTTCGTGCGCTTCCTGTCCGGCTGGAACCGGACCACGCTGCCTGGGCAGCACTGCCGGATCGTGATGACGTTCAACCCTCCCACCGAGGAATCGGGGAAATGGGTCATTCGCTTTTTTGGACCCTGGGTCGATCGTGACCACGCCCACCCGGCCAGGGACGGCGAGCTCCGTTGGTATGCCATGGTCGACGGCGAGGAGCGAGAGTACCTCACACGGCAGGACGTGCCGGCCGGACTTGAGGCGAAGAGCCGCACATTCTTTCACGCCACGCTTGCCGACAACCCCTACCTGGCGGATGCCGGTTACGGTGCCACCATTGATTCGCTGCCGGAGCCGCTGCGGAGCATTCTTCGGGGGAGCTTCGACGCTGCGCGTCAGGAGGACCCGTGGCAGGTATGCCCGACCGCCTGGGTGGAGGCTGCACAGGCGCGGTGGGAAAGTGCTGGGCAGGGCAACGTGCCTCTTTCGTGCATCGGGGTGGATGTGGCGCGCGGCGGCAAGGATCAGACGGTGTTGGCCTTGTGCTACGGATCGTGGTTTGCTCCCCTCCAGAAGTACCCGGGCAAGTCAACGCCCGATGGTGACAGCGTGGCCGGCCTGGTCATACGGGCGAATCCCGGCAACGCGTCCATCCACATTGACGTGATCGGCGTGGGCGCTTCGGCGTATGACAGCCTGCGCAAGACGTATCCTGCCACGCGCGGCGTGAACTTCGGCGAGGGGACCGACGCGAGAGACAAGAGCGGAACGCTCGGCTTCGCGAACGTGCGGGCTGCCTGCTTTTGGCGGCTGCGCGAAGCGTTGGATCCTGCCAGTGGAATGGAGATCGCCTTGCCACCCGACCCAGAACTGCGCTCTGACCTCTGTGCGCTGCACTGGGAGCCGCGCGGGGGGCGAATTGTCGTGGAGAGCAAAGAGGACATCGCAGAGCGTCTCCACCGCAGCACCGACTGCGGAGACGCGGTTGCCCTCCACTTTGCCCCGATCAAGCCGTCGTGGATAGCGAGGGCCTACTGATGGGCGCACCCCTTACACTTGCGCTGACGGTCGGCCTGATCGTCCTCAGCATCGGCGCGGCCCTGCTCATTCTGGCCGGCCCCTCTCTGTTCCTTTACCTGCTCCTGGCCGGGGCGGTGCGGAGGCTTCGGAAGTGAGCATATTGACGAAGGTGCGCGAGCTTCTCGCCGATGGCGCCAAGCGCACGATCCGGCTGGGCGGCACCGGCGCGGGGGTCAACGCCGGCGACAGCTT
>Ga0208958_1000275_pt1 | contig 63085 bp, 68 predicted proteins | sample RifOxyB1_FD_184032 | JGI IMG/M metagenome (GOLD analysis project Ga0208958, IMG submission 184032) | Soil microbial communities from Rifle, Colorado - Rifle Oxygen_injection B1 (SPAdes) | ecosystem: Environmental > Terrestrial > Deep subsurface > Rock core/Sediment | place: Rifle, Colorado...
CCCATTGTCCCACTCAAATTTCAGTGGCTCCGGAATAATATCCATTTTGTTAAGTATATACTGTGTGTATACATGTTGTCAAGTGTGCGGGTTTCGCTTGGAATGCAATAATGATCTTACCAAGAATAACTGGTATAATTTGTTGTGAAACCAAATGATCCTAATCCTGTAATTATGAATCCGGCATTTCGTTCAAAAGGTGATCGACTTCAGGCCGTAACATCACCCTTAACAATATCTCCCACTCTTCCTACACCTGAAAGCCAAACAGTTCCAGAACTCCCAAAAAAATTAAAATTAACACGGGTATTTGTTGCCTTCGCATTAGTTTTAGCCTTTGTCGGTCTAAGCGTTGCAGGATATGTTGGATATCAAAAGCTTATAGCAAGACCAGCCTCTACTACTTTACCCCCTGACGAATCAGTAGCCACCACCCCCTCAATTTTAAACGAAACTGCAAACTGGGAAACATATATAAACCCAGAGAACGGATACTCCTTTAAACACCCTAAGGATTGGTTCGTATATAAAAACACAGATAACAGTGTTACCGTGTGGAATTCCTCGGCACACGATAACTTGTTTGAACAAACCGAAAGAGGGAGAATAATTAGCTACAATGATTATGCGTTAGTTGAGATTTTGATCAAACCATATGGGTCAAATTACAACAGTGGCGTACTTACATTAACGACAAATATCAAGGATTATTACAAAGAATTATTTAGTGGCGTACTATATGATCCACCAATAATCGTTGACGCTGAAGACGTGAAACTATCAGGTCAAACAGCGGTTCAAGTTTCTTTTCGTAACATGACAACGGGAGATTGTGTTGATCAAATAAATAATACATGTGAGGATGTCCAAAATGGAGTTGTGTACGACGTTGCTACACATGCTAAAAATGGTTTACTTATTCTTCAGTATCGGTATGGAAATGAATATAATAATACAGCTAAGTCCAAACAAGTATTTACTCAAATTCTTTCAACTTTCGAATTGATCAAATAGGAGTTTTTTGGCCATATTAGGCGCTATTTTAGTTCATTAATACTAAAAAGGTATATTGTCTGTTAGATGTGATCTTTTGTTAACTCTTCACCAATTGTTTTTTCGCTTTATTACTTTTTTGGCAGTTTGAATAATATATTTTGCAGTTAGTTTGTATTTTTCAAGAAGTTCTTTTGGATCACCTGATTCTCCAAATTTATCTTCAATTCCTATCATTTCAATTGGGGTAGGAAAGTTTTTGGCGAGAGTTTCTGCCACTACGCTTCCCAGTCCTCCATTTACCTGATGGTCTTCGATTGTGACAATACAACCAGTTGTTTTGGCTGCTCTTATAATTGTCTGTTCATCAAGCGGCTTGATGGTGTGGTTATTAATTACAATACTACCAATACGGCTTTCTGAAAGAGATTTGGCTGCTTTGAGAGCTTCATAAACCAAATGTCCACAGCCGATAATGGCCACTTTGGGATCACGACTTTCCCAAAGTACTTCTGCTTTTCCAATTGTAAATGGGGTTTTGGGGGTGGTAAAGACTGGGGTTGCCATTCTGGTAAGTCTTAAATATGTGGGTTTTTGATTTTTGGCAATTTCCTGAGTTGCTTTTTGGGCTTCCTGAGAATCTGCTGGTACTACAACAATCATGTTGGGAAGGGTGCGCATAAGGGCAATGTCTTCAAGGGCTTGGCTGCTTCCTCCATCTGGCCCGACTGTAATACCAGCATGGGAACCAATGATTTTAACAGGAACATTATTTAAACAAATTGTTGTTCTGATTTGTTCCCAATTTCTGCCCGGGCTAAAAATAGCGTAGGAATTAAGAAAGGGAATTTTGCCATAACTAGCCATACCCGATCCAATGGTTGCCAGAGCTTGTTCAGCAACGCCTACTTCAATGAAACGAGTTGGAAATTTTTCTTTGAAGAGACTCGCTTTTGTTGAGTCAGATAGATCAGCGGCAAGGACGACAATGTTTGGGTCGTGTTCACCAGCAAGAACTAGACCCTGGCCATAACCATCACGATTGGATAGTGTTTCTAGACTTTTTGTAAAAATGTGGGGTGATAGAAATTGTTTTTGATTTAGCATTTTTATTTTCTTTTAGGCTTTATCAAGAGCTTTTATGGCGGCTTCAGCTTCTTCATTAGTTGGTGATTTTCCATGCCATTCAAACCTACCTTCCATAAAAGGAACACCTTTACCTGGAATGGTGTTGGCAATAATGACAGTTGGTTTTTGAGTTTCTTTTCTGGCCTTTTCAACACTTTCAAAAATTTGGCTGACATTATTACCATCAATTTCAATCACGTTCCATAAAAATGCTTCATATTTTGCCTTGAGTGGTTCAAGGGGCATTATTTCTTCAGTGCTACCACTAATCTGGATAAAGTTGCGATCAACAAAACTCGTGAGATTGTTCAGTTTATATTTAGCAGCAAATAAAACAGCTTCCCAGTGATTTCCTTCTTGGTGTTCGGCGTCACTTGTGATTGCGTAAACACGAAAACGTTTATTGTCCATTTTTGCGCCATATGCATATCCTGCTGCCTGGGCAAGGCCAGAACCCAAGGGCCCTGAGGTTGATTCAAGACCAGGCAGGCTTTCTCTGACAGGATGACCTTGGAGACGAGAGCTGAGCTTGCGCATTGTTTTTAATTCTTTTTTGGGAAAATAGCCTGCGTTAGCAAGGACTGCGTAAAGCGCTGGACAAACATGGCCGTTTGATAAAAAAAGACGGTCACGCTCTTCCCAGTTGGGATTTTGGGGATCGTGGTTTAATAGGTTGAAATATAGAGCTGTAAAGATATCAGCCAGTCCTAGTGCTCCTGCGCTGTGGCCTGAGCCTGCTTGGGCGAGTGTTTTTATAATGTCTTTTCGAATATCATTGGCAAGAACTTGTATTTCAAAAGGGGAGGTGATTTTTTTCATTTAATTAGTATAGGCTCGACCTTCTTTGTACTGGACTATTTTAGCGCGTTTTATTTGTTTCAGGCGCTTTTCAAATCTTTCAATCGTGGCACAGACTTCTTCCTTTTTGGTAATAATTTCAAAAACAGCCATTTCTTTTTGATCAATGTTAAGGTTTTTCTTGAGAGCATCGATTATTTCAATCCAAAAATCACCAAAGAGAATAAAGGGTTTATGGTGACCATAATAAATATTAGCAAGGACCCAGGCTGTGCCAAATTCGCTCATGGTACCACTACCACCTTTGAAAATAATGAATAAATGGGCGTGTTCCATGAGTTTAAACATACGCTCTATATAATTGCTAGTGATAATTTCCTTGTCGGTGATATTGCTTAGGTAGCGCCCTTCAAAACCTGGAGCGTCTTTGGGATAAAAAGTAACTGAAATGGTTTCGCCACTGCCGGCTTCTGCTCCTTGGGTTGAGGCATTCATTACTCCGGGGCCACCTCCATTAACAATTGTGTAACCATGCTCAGCAAGAGCTTTAGCAACCTCAAAGGCTTCTTTGTATACGGGATCTGATTCTGGAATGTTTGCGTCACCAAAAAAGGCAATGTTTTTGATGAGGGTGACTCGATTAACAGAGCGGTTATGGTTGTGATGACTCATGTAATTTGTTTTTGAAATTCAGCGAGATTTTCTTCAAAGTTACCGTCAATTAAACGATGTCCGATGGATACTTCGTCAACACCTAGTTGAGATAATTTTTTAATATTACTAAGAGAGATACCACCGTCGAGGTGAATATTAAAAGGAGTTTTATCTTTTGCTTTAATTTCAGCAAGGTCTTTAATTTTCGGAATAATATTCTCGTCAAATTCTTGACCGCCAAAACCAGCCTTCACACTCATTAGAAGAACTAAATCAAGATTGGTAACAAGATGGGGCTCAAGAAGACTTAAGGGTGAGTCAAGGTCAAGACCCAGTCCAATTTTAACACCTAGTTCTTGGGCTTTTTGGATAAATTCTTCTTGAGAGCGCATGTGTTCAACATGTCCAATGATACGATCGGCTCCGACTGAAGCGCATTTTTCAATCCAATTGACAGGCTCATCAACCATAAGTTGAAAATCAAGAAGAAGATTGGTTTCAATATAAGCTAGGGCTTGTGGATCAATTGTTTTGTTGTCGGCAAACTTACCGTCAATAATGTCTATAGAAACTCTGGCGACTTTTCCTTCCAGCTTGTTAATTAAGTCTTTAAGTTCCTGAGGATTGTTGGTCAGAATTGAGGGAATGATTTCCATTTTTATTTATCAGTTGGCTGAAATAATAGGGTTAGTGGGTCGCTTGGAGCGAGATTGGAATTGATGGAATTGCCTACCCTGACTGCTTGCTCAACAAGCCGGTTGGCATAACCCCATTCATTATCATACCAGGCAAAAACTTTGACTAAATTCCCAGCGACAACTTGAGTTAAAGAAAGATCAACAATGGCGGATTCGCTGCGGCCAATAATATCACTGCTAACAAGTGGGTCGGATGAAACTGCAAGAATACCTTTAAAAATAGCATTTTCTGATGCTGCTTTGGTAAGAGCATTGTTGATCTCTTCCACTGTAACGTTTTTCTTAAGAACCAAGGTAAAGTCGGTGATGGAACCAGTTGCAACTGGTACTCGTAAGGCGGCACCGTCAAATAGCCCTTTTAGTTCTGGGATTGTTTCGGTGGTGGCAATAGCTGCTCCGGTTGATGTTGGAATGATATTTTCTGCGGCTGCTCTGGCTCGACGAAGGTCTTTGTGAGAATTGTCTTGGAGGTTTTGGTCATCGGTGTAACCGTGAATTGTAGTCATCATTGCTTTTTCAATGCCAAATTGACCGTGAAGAATGGCTGCAACTGGGGCGATACAATTGGTGGTGCAAGAGGCATTGCTGATAACAGTTGCTTCTCCTTGGTATTCATTCACCCCAAGAACATAAGTGCCAATATTACCGCCCTTACTGGGGGCTGAAATAATTACTCTTTTCGCTCCGCCAACATTGTGTTTTTTTGCCTCGTCAATTGTTGTGAATTTACCAGTTGACTCAATAACAACATCAACTTGATATTTACCCCAGGGAATTTTTGTAGGGTCTTTTTGGGCAAGAATTGGAAATTTTTGATCTTGATTATTAATTTTTAAGTAACCAATCAAAGGGTCTTCGTCTGTTGCCTCTTTGGAGTCTTTCGTGTTTTCAAAAATAATCTCTTTTTCGAACTTTCGATACATGGTGTCGTAATTGACAAGATGAGCCCAACCATCAGCGTTCATGCTGCCTGAGGTGTTGATGGCTGTAAAATCGATATTGCCAACGTGTTTGGTAAGACCGATTCGAAAAGCTAAGCGTCCGATACGACCAAAACCATTGATTCCAACTTTTATCATATTTTAATCATATATAGACCAGAGAACTAGATCAAGTGTTCACTTGACAAGTAGTACAATTAACTATATATTTAAATATGCAGTTAATTACAACCACTGAACTTAGAACTAAAGTTCCTCAGCTTCTAAAATTCCTGGAAAAAGGGAATGAAGTAAAATTAATCCATCGTTCCAAAATTGTAGGAAAAATAATTCCGTGTTTTGTTGAAAAACCAGCGTTGGGGCGAGAAGGTATTATTAATTTAGAGAAATTAATTAACACGCTTAACTTACCACATTTGTCATATAAACAAAGAGATAAAATTTATCGTAAGCATTTAGAGAAAAAATATGGCAAGGGTATATCTTGATACAAATTTTTTGATAGATATTGCAGAAAAAAGGGATAATATTCGAATTCGTGACTATTATCAACACAAAATAATTGCTTCTTCCCTATCGTTTCATATTCTTGCGTATACTTTCAAATATAAAATACCGTCAGACAAACTTAAACGTCTAGTTACATATTTTACCGTTGTTCCCTTATCTGAAGATATTATTCAAAAATCTTTATCAGGACCGATCGGTGATTTCGAGGACAATATTCAACTTCATTCGGCTGCTGTGGCAGAATGCGATTATTTTTTAACAAATGATAAAGAGATACTTAAAATGAAATTTTTTGGAAAGTGTGAGATTAGAAATAAGCTAAATAAACTTACTTAAGCGCTTCGATACCAGGGAGAGTGTGTTTAGTTAAGTACTCAAGCATTGCGCCGCCACCAACACTAATCCAATCGAATTTGTCAGTGAAGTGAAATTTCTTTAAGGCTTCTTCTGTATCCCCTCCTCCTGCCAACTTAAAGGCTTGCTGGTTATTAGCGGCAGCAATTAATACTCTTTCTGTACCAAGCGTGTGCCCTGGGTCTTCAAAATGCCCCATTGGACCACTGACAATAATGGTTTTTGCCAGAGAAACTGCTTCTTCGAATTTTTCTATGGAATGAATGGTTATGTCTTCTTTATCTGGATTTAATTTTGCAACAGTAACGCGCGGGTGCTCATAATCTTCATCCATGAATTCTGGCAATCGACCTGAAACCAGGACTTGATCAGAAATATTGATTAAACCATCAAGATAGTCTAGTTTGTCTTTTTTAAGACCACTAAGAATAGTCACTAGAGGTTTTTTGCTTTGAGAGACTATTTTGTCCAAATTATTTAGTTCTTCTGCAAAATGTGGACCAATAACAGTTGGCAGATTCTGGTTTTTCATTTCTTTTGGAAGAGCCACAATGGATGTTACATCTCGATGGCTTGTGGCAAAAGATTCGTTGACATAGACTTCTCCAAGGCTGCCTAACTCTTGGGCAAAGCCTTGAGTGGGATTTGTTTCCTCTTGCCAAAAACGTAAATTTTCAAGAAGGAAATATTTGTGCGATGAAGACAAAATTTGATTTCTTAAAGAAACAAAATTAGCGAGAGGTTGGTAATCAACAAATTCCAGATCAGGTGAGAAATTGCTTACTAGATATTTTGCGATTGGTTCAAGGCTTAAGGATCGATCTTGCTTGGTAGGTCGACCGCGGTGAGAAAGAATGATAATTTTGCGAGGTTTTTTTTGATCAAGAAGAGAGAGGGTGTTTAGTGTAATTTGAAGACGTTTGGAGTTTGGGATTTTATGATCAAAAGTATCAATATCAAGGTCAGCACGCAGTAAAACGGTTTTGTCTGTGACAACAGTGGTATCAAGAGTGGGAGGATTCATAGGCAGAGATTGCTTTAACTCTTCGCTTGTGGCGAATAGCGCTAGAAAAAGAGGTTTTAAGAAAGGCTGTTACAATTTTTTTTGCTGAGGTGGGACTAATATATTCTGCACCTAAGCTTAGGATATTGGCGTTGTTGTGCTCGCGGGCACGCCTGGCCATTTTTTCACTCAGACAAAGAGCTGCTCGAATATCTTTGACTTTGTTTGCCGCAATAACTTCACCATTACCAGAACGTCCAAAAATAACTCCAAGGGTACGCTTATCCTTTGCAACCTTTTGGGCAAGGGGAAGAACAAAACTAGTGTAATCATCGTTTGGGTCAAAAATAGTATTACCAAAGTCGGAAACATCATGTCCTTGGTTTTTAAGATGATTTTTAATTTCTTCTTTGAGGTAGTAACCTCCGTGGTCTGAGGCGAGATAAATTTTCATTTTGTTTTTTAGTTTAATTATAGCCTTCAATCAAGTCTAATAGTTCTGCTTTTGGATCATGGGCTTTTAAGATATCTGAAGCAACTGCAAAACCACTAGCTCCAAGATTAAGACTGGTTTTGATATCTTCGCGAGAGTGGATCCCAGCTCCGACGATTAAAGGAATGCCTTGTTCTTTGCTTAAGTTAAACGCATCGGTAATAATCTCCGGACGTTCACTGGCAACTGATTTTTCACTACTGCCAACGAGTTCTTCGGGTTCGTATGCTATAAAATCAGGTTTGAGGGTAAGAATCTTTTTAAATTCTGTTAAACTTGATGCAAAAATGAGTGTTTTTAAACCTACTTCTTTGGCACGCATATGGGTTTTTGTTAATTCTTCAAAAGAGGCTATTTTGTTTTCAGAATGATTCAGAAAAGTACCGATTGCACCAGCTTCAAGAGCTGATTCAGGAAGAGTTGCGCCTGTATGAGCACCAAAATCAATTGAATCAACTTTCTGAATCCAAACTTCGAGCTTGGTGGTTGAGGCGATAGTGGCAAGATCGACTGCTTGGACAACTGGAATCAGTTTGACATGGGAACTTTCGGCGATAGATTCGATGGTTTGCACAAGTGCTTCGGCGTTATCACCAGTGCCTTGTTCGTACGTTTTAAAGTTAATAAAAATCATTTTTTTAAAAGATGACTATACTTGATTTAGAATACCGTCAATTTTTGTTTTGTCAAAGCCAATAATATGATGGGTCTGATTGTTTTTTTCAATTGTCAGGTATGGAATTCCTAAAAAACCACCTGAAAATTTGGCTAGTTCTTCTCTTGCCTGGTCGTCATGATCAATATATTTTTCAAAATAGATAACATGTTTTTTATCAAGATAGCTTTTGAGACTTACGCAGTAAGGACAGGTGTTGGTGAGATATAGTGTTATTTTCATTAAAGCGGTTTCTATGTTAAAAGGAAACCAAGCAAGGAATACCAAATAGGCTGATTTATTTCGACAATTTGTCCGGTTGAGGCCGAGACAGTTGCTTGAACTGGGATTTCAAGTTCAAAAATTTTGAAAATTTCAAAAATCTTTGAGCCACTAAGGAGATAGTTTAGGTTACCTTGAGTGTTTTCAGAAAGGGTAAGGATAACATCAGGGGAAAGTTTATTGATCAAATTAGCTTTAAAAACACCTGCTACTGCTTCGTTGGGAAGAATAGAGAGATATTGAAAACCAGAAGAGGTTTGAACTGAGATTTCTTTGTTTCCAGGATCAATTTGAATTGGTGAGTTTGTTGTGGCTGAAATACCCTGGTTTGAAATTGTGAAGCCATTGGAACTTGAGTTTGATATTTTAATTGTTTGGGGAGAGGTTATTTGTTCAATTTCAACAATATCGCCAGTAATATTGGTAACATCAGCCTGGCGTTTACCAGAATCATCAATGACCGTTAGGCTGGTCGTGTTGTCAACAGCTTTCAGTATAATTGATGAGTTGGCGGCAAGATTGCTTTCGCTGGCTACTTTTTTAAGCTGCAGCGAGGAGTTGTTGGGTTTTATATAGGCAAGGTCTGTTTCAAAGGCTAAAACATTCCATGAGGCAGTACCATTTGAACTAATAGTCAGAAGAGAGGCTTTTGTGGTTTTGACACTAAAAAAAAGAAGGGTTAGAACTATTAATTGGCTCGCGAACAGCTTTCTAAACATCTTTAATTATTTTAGGACAATATGACCCGGCAAACAACTGGCCGGGTATCTTTGGTATTTTCCGCAGATTCACCGCATATTTAACGCAGGCTTATTTAAGGCTAATTTTTATGAATTCATGCGCTGATACAGACCAAAAACTGCGAGTACGGCTGCAACCAGGAGCCATTGAGTTGAGGCTAACCAGATATCACTTCCCATAAACCCTATGGCTGCCAGAACTACAGAAATAACTGAACCTGCCATAAATAATTGGCTGAGCAGACGCCAGTCTTTTTTTGTTATTTTTATAGTTTGTTCACCTCCTTATTTAGTATACTCCTCTTACTTGAATCCGTAAGAGATTATATATCCAAAATGTTTCAAGTATACATATTAAAGAATTTTGACTATAGCATAATTTGACTTTTAGGGTGTTTTCAGCTACAATTAGCTACTTCGCTAATAATATAACGAAGTATTTTTGTTTTTTTAAGGGCTTTGTTTATCCCCTGCTCTAACTTTCTCTGGTAAGGAAACTAACCAGAGGATTATGAGTAAACTATCCATTAACTTGACCCCTGCTTTGCGGCTTGATTTACGACTGATTAAAAGGCGCGGAGGGTCCAGTATAACCGAATTCTTCAACCAAGAAAGAAATAAGCTTCGGAGAATTCGCAGTGGCAACAAAATATCACGTATTTTCAGGCAGTTATTTGAGCATGACAAAGTGAAGAGATTGCTCGGCACAAATTTGGCAATTGCAATTTTGGTGAGCTCATTTATTCCTAGAACTTCACCTGTAAGCGCTGAAAGCGAAAATCGCGTGATTAGCCTTAAAGAAGTGCCTATTGAGACGATACGCGAAACTGCTTTACCTCTTGATAAAATAGTAATTAGCCAGGGTTACGGTCTTTTTCATTTGGGTGTGGATTTTGATGGACTTACAGGAGATGAGATTCGTTCAATCAAGAAAGGGGTTGTTGTTCAAGTGCAAAAATCAAGATTTGCATATGGTAATGCGGTTTTAGTTAGACACGAGGCAGGCTTGACTAGTTTATACGCTCATTTGTCTAAAATTACTGTTGAAGAAGGACAAGAGGTTGATACCTTTACAAAGCTTGGTGAAATGGGAGCAACTGGTAGAGCTTCGGGGGATCATTTGCATTTGGAAGTTTATAAAAATGGACTGCCAATAAATCCTCGGGCAATACTTCCTTTTTAAACAAACTTTTTAAGTTGATTCCGAGCCTACTGTGATTACAATATCGTATTTGTTGCTTTCAGTAAGATTTTTTCCAAGTTCAATTTGATATTTCTCAGAAAGAGCTTTTTCAATCTGGGAAAGAATTTCTTTGGGAAGATCACTTTTTACTTCTACAGATGTTTTTTTGAAATTGTATGAGGCGGCATTTCCAGTGCTAGTGATTTCAAAGCCTGCTTTTTCAAGAAGCGCGGTTGCTTTGCTTGCTTCCCCGATTTTTCCACTGCCATTTAAAACATTGATTTCATAATCTTTAAGATTTAAGTTGCTCGAAGCTTCAGGGGTTGGTGAGGGTATGGGAGAAGGTGTTGGTGATGGAAGATCAACATTTGTGTCGGTGGGGGCGGGACTTGTTTGCTTGAGTGAACTTATTCCAGTAAAGTAAACGTAAACACCACCACTGACAAACCCAACAATGAGCGCCGTCAAAATTGTCACAAAAAAGATTAATTTGAAACTAGTTTTTTGAGGAATTTCTTCACTTGAGCCGGTTTCTGCTCCATGCATGTGATCATCAAGTTCTGCAACTATTTGCTCTGCTTTTTTTTCGATATCTTGCTTGGTTTCTAGTGGTGCTGTTTCGGGCGTGGTTTCTTCTGGGGCTGGGAGGGGCACAGATGCTTGATTTAATGGGGTTTCTGGTACTGGAGAAGGCTGTGGTTCAGAAACAGAAAGAGGGGCGCTTTGGGTAGGCGTTGCGGGGAAAACGGGTTGTTGTGGTGTCACCTCTTCAACAACTGTACGAACACGGTTAATTTTTTTGTGCTTTTTTAATTTCTTGGCAGGCATTCTAAAAGAAATTGTATCACATTCCCATTCCGCCTGGCATATGGGGAAGATCACCAGCGCCTGGTTTGTTGGCTTCAGGAAGCTCTGTTACTAAAGCTTCGGTAGTAATGACCATCATGGCAACACTGGCTGCGTTTTGTAGTGCTTGGCGGGTAACTTTAAGTGGGTCAAGAAGGCCGAACTTTGCCATGGAACCAAATTTTTCAGTTAAGACGTCAAAGCCATAATCACTGTCAGTTGATTCTTCAATTTTTCGAAGAACATAACCAGCATCAACTCCGGCATTTGAGGCGAGCATTCTGATTGGTGCCCCAAGAGCCTCAAAAACAAGATCAATCCCCATTTGTTCTTCAGGACTTTCCGATTTCGTCTTTGCTTTTTTCAAGACTTTTCTTGCTTTGATTAGAGCAACTCCACCACCTGGAACAATGCCTTCTTCGATAGCGGCTTTGGTTGCACCAACTGCGTCTTTGACGCGTTCTTTTTTCTCGTTTAATTCAATTTCAGTTGCGGCGCCAACATTAATTTGGGCAACTCCACCAGCAAGTTTGGCTAATCTTTCTTCAAGCTTTTCGCGATCAAAATCACTGTCTGTATCTGTAATTTGGCGTTTAAGTCGAGAAATTCTTCCTTTGATTTCATCAGCTTTACCTTTTCCACCAATAATACGTGCGTTTTCTTTGTCTGCCCAAATTTTGTCTGCTTGACCAAGGTCAGCAATTTCAACGCTTTCAAGTTTTCTACCTGTATCTTCTGAAATAACAACTCCACCGGTTAAAATGGCAATGTCTTCAAGCATTTCTTTTCTACGATCACCAAAACCTGGGGATTTAATAGCAAGAATATTAAAAGTGCCACGGAGTTTGTTGACTACTAAAGTGGCAAGTGCTTCGCCTTCAATTTCATCGGCGATGATAACTAAGTCTTTACTTACTTTGACAAATTTTTCAAGGAAAGGAAGAAGATCCTGAATAGAGTTTATTTTTTTGTCGGTCAAAAGAAGATATGGACTGTCCATTTCTGCTTCCATTTTTTCGGCGTTTGTGACAAAGTAAGGGCTGACATAACCACGATCAAATTCCATACCCTCTTTGTATTCAATTTCAATTTCAAGACCTTTGCCTTGCTCAACCGTGACTACTCCGTCACGACCAACATGTTCCAGGGCTTCAGCAATTTTTTTGCCAATCTTTTCATCTCCTGCAGAAACAACAGCAACTTGTTCTATTTCTTCTTTATTCTTAATAGGCTTGCCAATTGCCTTTAGCTCTTCAACAACTGCTGTAACTGCTTTTTCAATTCCTTTTTTAATAATCATGGGATTGGCACCGGCGGTAATGTTTTTCATACCAGAAAAGCTCATTTCGCGGGCAAGAAGAGTTGCTGTGGTTGTTCCATCCCCTGCGTTGTCATTGGTTTTGCTGGCTGCTTCTTTAACCAGCTGAGCACCCATATTTTCAAAAGGATCAGCAAGATCAATTTCTTTGGCAACAGAGACTCCATCGTGAACAATGTTGGGGGCACCCCATTTTTTATCAAGGGCGACATTTCGTCCTTTGGGACCTAGGGTTGTGACAACTGCTTTTGAAACAATATCAATACCTTTTAGTAGGGATTGTCTTGCTTCTTCTCCAAATTTTAATTGTTTAGCCATAATATTGTATATCTAATTAATTTTAATTATTTTAGCTTTTTACAATTGCTAAAATATCTTCAAACTTGCAAAATAAATATTCACCGTCTTCAAGTTTTACTTCATTTCCACCCCATTTTTTGTAGATAACTGTATCGCCTACTTTTACAGGAGAGGCTTTTTTAGTACCTTGATCTGTAATTTCATCAGCTCCAACAGCGAGCACAGTACCTTTTTGAGGTTTTTCTTCATGGGATTCAGGGAGATAAATGCCACTTTCGGTTTTTTGTTCTGAGGAGGCTTGCTTTAGCACAACATAGCCTGGTGTTGGCAGAAGTTTTATATTAGATTGTTTTTTGGATTTTGCAGCCATTTTCTTTGTCTGTACCTAAGGATTATATAAAGAGGTGGTGATTTGTCAAGGGTGTTTTTAGCACTCAAGGCTTGGCAATGCTTATTTACGAGTGCTCTTTTAGGAAAAATCGTATGGTTGTTAAGCGGAAGATTCGATGTATTCATTAATAACTGATTCGATAATTGCTTTGTTTTCAATTTTTATAATTTTTTTAATTGATTTTTGACGTAAGGCTTGTTTTTTTAAAATTCCCGAGAGAATAAGAGTGCTTCTATCAGCGGATGGGTTTAATGTTCCATTTTTTCTCCCAATTCTTATTTGAGAATTTTTGGTAATACTATGACTTTCACGGAAATTTTTTGTGGTTGTATAAAAAACATCCATTATGTAATAACTACCATATATGGTAATACAAAAGCAATTGGTATTACTCCCCCTAAGGAAGATGATAGGACCTGCTCTTCCTACCATCCTCCTTGGGAGGAGGAAATTGTGGGGCACTTTTACTTTTTTAACAGTGCCCCAGAAAACATTAGAGAGTGACTGGCGGCGTTGACGGCGATAATGTGATTGTCAGTTCTGGACGATCCGAATTGCAACGTGCCTGGTTAGGGTAATACTTTACCCAGAAAAGATTGTCACGAATTTCAGTTACAACAAAAACTGCTGTGTCCTGCGGGCGATGATAACAAATACCAGGCTCTACATCGAAGTAGGCAACCGTGATGCCATCCACCATAATATAAAGAGTCACGCTTCCGTCTTCAAAACGGAATTGAAACTGAATCATGTTATTTTCCCCTTTGCTATACAATCAGATACTTTCTGTCAGTATTCACCAAATTGTTTGGTGGATACAATTCAAAAAATTTGTTGTTATTAACTGGCTTAGTGTGCTACCTCCGAGATAATTTATGATGTTTATTCTTGATCCATAAATTTCTCGGAGGTTTTTAGTTCAGCTCATATCCAAAACCGAGAACGAAAGTCGTCCCCAGGTGTTTTCAACTGGCTTTTCAACTTCGTCATAACGGACAGTATCAGCATTCCACTGAATACCCTTGATGCTGGCGATTGGAACGAAAAATTTGTATTGCGTCCACTCGGGGCGCGGACGTACACGTTCCTGAACATGCCCGACGTACACCGCATCGCCATATTGCTCGCGCAGGCGGGCGAGTGTTTTTTGGGCAATCGCGGGGCATGGTTCTTCCATCGGTCTTCCAACAATCGTGTAACCAGAAAATTTCCTATCTGCTTTGGTGTTCATTTTTCACTCCCAGGAAAAAGATTAAGGTGCAATTCTTGATACACAAAGGTTTTTGTGTACCCAGTGTTGCACCCGTGAGATATATAGATATTTTGGAAAATATCTCACGGGGAAATAATTTTTTTAATAAAAAGATCTGAAAGAAAATTATTATTTTTTACCCCTAAGGGTTGATCTGCCGTCTTTTCTGATGAAGTTATCTCTTTTATAGAGCATCAGAAAACGCTAGAAGTATCCCCACTCGGGAGATCTTGATCTTTTGATTGGTTTAATTATTTACCCCAATCTCACCTCTAGCTTGTTGTCTAAGTACGTGATCACTTACGCCCGGGGATTGCTTGCTTAGACCCACAGCACCCTTGCACGCCGGCGTTTCGAAGGTAACTAAAACCTGCAGAGCACTCTCGTGTGGCTTCACCGGATATCTGCCGGATTTCTCGCCTGTCCATCTGCATTAGATCACACCCTCGATTATTCTTTATTTAGAGTCCCCCAGTGACTGTGGCAGGACTTGTTTTTTCCTAGCTAAACAATTTAACGTAGCTAGGAGGTTTCATGCGTTGCCCATCCTCACGTTCGAGGAGGAGAAAACTGACGTAGGCAAAGTAAATCTTTTTGCCTTTCCAGATACCAACCGAGCGGGTGGCAGGATTGCCCACCAGAGTCACCGCTTCAAATTCGTAGTGGCCGCGTGAAAAACCTATGAATTTTATGACGTCAACACGTTCTAATTCTTGCGTGGTGTCACATAAAAGGGTATAGTTCATTCCCTCAACAAAGAAACAACGGTTTTCGTCCATCTGAATCTCTCCTGGAATTGATATTACCAATCCATAAACTGTTTGGGATTATTCCCTATATGGATGGCAAGATGAGCTCGATCTAAAAAAATAAAACAATAAAAAAAGTTAAGTTTTGATCAAACCCATATTGCCATCCACAAAGCGTTTATTTAATGTGCTTACAAAACCAAAATATTTATTTTGTGAAATGCTTTGGTTTTGGCAGGAGTACAAAGGTTAGAAAAAATTCTTCTAATTTCTTTTTACTCCTGCGCTATGTTTTGAAAAAACACTTTATTCTCCTTTTAATAACTTGTGTGTTTAATGGTGATTTCTACTTATCTTTACTCCCACAGCCTCTCGCAGTCGGCTATCAATACTTTTCTCGTATTGACCAGTTTAGTTGCTAACAGCTTATTTAAAAGCCAACTAAAGTGCGGGTCAGATTAAGTTTTCTTTAAGAATCCTTCAGGGAAACTTAAAGCAGCTTGTTCACCTTAAGCTGGCAAGTTTTATCACGGGTTCCTATCTCCGTTAACTTTCAACACATAGCGAACTTCTTGCAAACGCTATATGTCAAACTCGTTGCCCATTTATAGCCGGCTGCCCAATTTGTACTAACTTGGCGGCGTCAACCAGGTCTTCCCTGATACGTGGCTTATTTGCGTTCTTGTCACTTTTTAGATGACTCATTTGGTAAGTGTGCCTACGAGCTCGCCACCCACTTACCTAGCCAAATGTACTTCTCCTTAACGTTCTGAAAAAATAATTTTCAGAAAGGATGCGCCCTATTGGCAGGCTTATTTTTTATTTATCCTTTATTTTGTCAACTTTTGTGCCTTATAGTGAATCGGGTTATCCGGCATCCAAAAGGTGCTTCCACCTTTTACCTGCCATGTATTGTCTGGCAAATAAATTAACCAGCGCCAATTACCATCAATGTCGGGTAGGTCATCTACCAAATCAACACATACCGTGACTGAACGGGAAATACCACCATACTTCCAAGACAAATCGGTGTCTTGTTCAGAGTATACCGATAAAATCAGATCTGTCTCGGTTGTTTCTTTTGTATTCCCGTCGGGCATGTAGCGTTCCCAAACATTCACCTTCTTCCATGTCCACTTCGGACGACTGGGAGAGCCGGAGCATGTAATTGAAAACTGTTGACCGCCCGGGCTTACTACCGTAATGCCGTAGGAGTAATTACCATACTTCATTTCTCCTTTGGGAATACGAACTTCTACTGCAACCCGTCCAGCGCGGCGCTTTTCGATGAACTTTTGTAGCTCTTCGTTGTAAATCGCGCGAAAACTACTTCGATCACTCGAAAGATATCGCGGTGTTTCCCAGCGCTCAACAAACGCGGCTGCGGCAGCACGGTAACTAGTTTCGATAGCTTCTGACGTAAAAACAAAAGCGTCGAGCGGTAAACCCGAATCTCTCAGAACCAACCAATTAAGCCCTTTGAGGCTTTTTAAAAGTTCGTCGAGAAACCAGTAGAACATTTGTTTGTTCTTCGGATTGAGCAACTCTTCCCAAGTCATAAGCTGGGAAGGATTTTCTGCTGAAACGAGTTTTCCATCTTCGTTCAAAAGAATCGTTGACATTTTTTCCTCCTGCCTGGTGGCAGATAATTCGTAGGATAAATTTCCCACGACGTGTTTAGGTACTAAAAATAATACCCAAAATCGTCATGAGAAAACTTTTTCAAGGAAAATTATAAATGTACTTTCTGTGATCTAGACTCAATGTTTCTGAGTTCAGATTTCAGAAGGGTTTGAGAAAGATTATTAGTCTTTTTTTAAATCAAACCCTTAATTTTGTGAAAACATTTTTTGTTAATCCTTTTTAAAACAGGTTGTTATATATAAAGTTTTTACCCTCTCTGATATTGACAGCTTAGCAATTTAGCTGTGTGTTATTCAGCGGACGCCAGTAGCTCTCTGACTGGAATCATGGGGTACGGTCGGAAAAATCGAAATATCCGGCCTAGCTGAAATTTTTACCTGATTTTTTTGATCGTGACGGCTTAACGGCTCAAGGTTGCCAACTTCCGTCTACGTAAATCTAATGGATAGGTCCTCACCTAATTACCACCAACAGTTGCTTTCTATCGGTTCCATTTTGTAATTTAATACCCGGCGTCTTTGATATAACGACGGTTTTTACTGTAACTGCCGTCTTCGGGCAACGGGGAAAGAAACTCGACAGAGCCTGAATGCTCCTCGTTGCTGTAGTGGCAACTCATACCAGGGCGATAGCCGCTTTCGGTTTCGCGGACCAGAATTTCGACGCCAGTCTCTAATATCAGACTGTGTTCGACAACTTTAAGGGTATGATTATACCCCAGGTCATCGGTCCATCGTCTTTCTTCGATCACTTTAAACCAAACAGTGCTACCCGGAAGAACGAAAAAAACATGCTCGGTTTCCCATCCACTTTGATGGGTGCGACCGAGGGTCGACTCGATAAAAGACACCACGCTACCTTTGATATACATCTCAGTTTCCTTTCTCCCCTATGGGAAAACTAGTGGGGTGAGATGACCCCGTGTTGGTTTTAATAAGTGCGTTCTGTGATCTGGGCTCAAAGATTGTTAAGCTCAGATTTCAGAAGGGTTTGAGACGGAAATTAAATAAAAGGGCGAGAATATGTGTCTTCGGTATTGAGGACACTAGAATCAGAATGGGCTAAGGACAGCACTTTGGGTATAACGAGCTTCATCAGCAAGTTAGGCCCAGGGTGCCGTCCTCAGACTCATAAGAGCCATGAGGAAGGCAGTTTTTTAGGTAAGGTGCGAACTAGTTTAAGACTAGCGATCTGGGCATAGCGAGCCTCATCGGCAGGCGATGTGCCCATGTCGCTAGACTCAAAACAAGGTGTTTTGAGGTAGAAATAAGAATTTGTGTGTATTTTGGGGGAAACTGTTTTGTTGTTGTTAAAGAGCAGGTTTCTTTAATGAGGTAATCGTTTTTTAATTTGTTATAGCTAGATATATCAAGCTATTTAATTGCTTGTTATAGTGATATTATAGCACCTATAATACTGTTTGTCAAGTGTTACAGGGTATACATATCATGTAAGCTTTGCTTCGAATTTTATATATTTATTTTGCTTATGGGGTGCTCATAAAAAAATCCCTGTAAACTTTGTATTTTGTTTACAGGGAATGCGTGACTATCGGACAGAGAAACTTTTTAGCCTTTTGCTCCGAGCCTTACATCAAGATCAACTGCTTGGGTTTGAAAGGTAACTGGTGCATCAAGACCAAGATTTTGAGTGGCACCGTCAATTGTAACTCTGACTACTTCGTCAATTGGAACTTGACCGAATGCTTGACGAAATAATTCGCGGACTGTTTGAGTATCTTGAACATCAACCACTCTGGCTGATAGTCCAACTGTAAGAATAGTCATTATGGTTCTCTCCGTTTTGAAATTTGTTTAGGACCTGTGGTCCTATCTTCTGTGTGTGAGATGGAGAGCAAAACTTCGTTAATGAGCATGCCATTTGGCTCTGTCCAATAGGCAAACATGAGTTGTAGCATTATATTAGCTACTGCAAAATTTGTAAAGATGATCTGTGTTTCTCCCCTTTCCAGCGCTTGTTGGCAGTTGGGCTGATCAACTTCATCGTTCATGGCAACATCAGGATGAAACTTTTCAATTGGCGGGTCAAGATTAATTCCATTTTCTCGCCTGAAAAGAATTGCTTCACCACTAACCAGTTCGTTGCCGCCAAAGATGACAGCAATGTGCTGGAGAGTTTGGGCATGAAGGCTTACTAGATATCTAGCTTGGTGATTATCTACACAGACAAACACCAAGCTGTTTTCTCCAATAATCTCAGGCCCAATTGTGCTGTCTGCCACCTCTTTTTTAAGAAAGCGTGGAATTGGATACACCTGGAGTTGTGGATTGTACATTTTCAGCATTTCTGCTTGCACTTGGGCTTTATTGCCGAAGTGCTCAAAGAGTTGCCTTTTTCTATTCCTTGGCTCATAACTATCACCATCAACAATAAAAAGCTGAGTATTTTTCAGATATTCATCATGAGCCATGAACTGTGCTAGGACTCTTAGAAGATGCGAACCATTCCCACCGGCTCCGATGACAAAAACTTTTTTTATTTGATGTGAAACCATGATTTTAACCTTTCATATAAACCTTGCCTGTCCAGAGGATCTGGCAAGGTTGGATCAAACGTTACTTTGGCTTGCCAATCAAGAGGAAATTTTTGCTCAGGAACCTCGGCGATATCTGTGATTGAAACTGAAAAATGAAAACCTGAAACAACAATGCTTGCGACAAATTCACCAAACAGATTGGTAACAATATGAAAACCGTCCCAGGCAATTTCATCATTGATATCGGTTTGTGAGTGATAGGGCTTTAGCAAGACATGGCTGTGAATTGAACCTGCATAGTAAAAGCCTTGTGGTATTTCTTCATCTATTTCCCAATGCACATTTTCTTGATTGACAGCTTGCGTGGGAGCAAAAGCCAACCAAGAGGCAGCGTGGGGTGAATAATACAAAATAACACAGGCTTCAGAGCGCTGATGTTCACGGCTAACCCAAGTAAAAAAATCACGGCAAGCCTGAAGAATTTGGCTTGGTATTTTTGGAATGCTGAGTGAAACTTGGGTCTTATTTTGCATTAATCTGACCTCTACAAGACAGAGATCAAGATGCCAAATTCGACCATAAATTGTCGATGCACCAGGAATACTAACAGAAAATAGACTGGCATCCTTTGGTGCCGATGAAAGGTCTGGGTAACTGACAACAGTTGGTTTCAAAAGAGAGACCTCCTAATACGTTTTTGTAGTTCACCATTAGCACGATTGAAAACCATATACAGGAAATGTTTTATTGATAAGCCAGGCTTAGATTCCTGGTTCCCACCCTGTTTGGTTTCTTTCGAGTCTATTTCACCTAAAAACAATTCTTCCTCGGCACGGTAAAAGGTGTCATACAGGAGATTATTCATGGGAAATGTCAACTCCACGTAATTCTAAAAATTCTTTCAACGAAAGATATGGCATCCAGGCAAGAGAAAGAACAAACTCTGGATTTTCTGCTGACAGCACTGCCCAGTGTTGAAAACTTTGCGGATGTCCAGGGATATCCTGCATCGCATTATCCCAATGCTCCACAAGTGCGTGTGTAAAAGGTGATTCCCAAAAAGATTTAATTACCAATGTTAACTGTTGGTAAAGAGGAAGACCATGCAAGTGTGTAGGTTTTCCCAAACAAATTAACCCGTTATTATTGTTGGGAAGATTACTTAAATAAAGCATGTCATTAACCGAGGTTAATGGTAAATTTCTATAGAAAGAATTGACACTCAAACAATTCCCATCCACCAAATTAACGATCAAGTAGACCCAGGGAAAGGCAAGATTGTGACTAGTGTCGTTATAGAAATCATCAAAATCAAGAACCTTTCGAACTTCTGGACTAAATTCAAGGACATACAGTTCTTTCTCATCAGTGTGGTAGTGACCAACTAAACGTGCTGTTGGGTATCCTGGGAAAGAAGGGCAAAAGAAACCGCTCGGCATACTTTTTGATAAGTGTTTTAAATACAAAGAGAGTGGAACGACGTGCCTTGTTCTGCTAATGACCTCGTTGTAATGAGGACTCTTGGGATCATCATCAGTTAGTCTTTCGATAAGCTGAACTGAATCCCCCTCAATGATTAGGGTTTGTTTGACAACAACGTTACTACTCATTTTTTCTCCTTAAGTTAATGTTAAAGGACGGTAAATGTGTGAAGTATTATACCAAACTCAAGACAAAAACTTATTTAGTTTCAACTTGAAGTTTGTTTTTTAGTTTTGTTTGGATGTCTGGCCAGCTTGAGTGAGGATGAAAAAAAGCTTGGGTAAATGAAATTTTTTCTTTGGTTATTTTTGTTTTCATATAAAAATATTGGATTTTATAGGCAACTAGATTAATGATTGAAATTGCAGTCTCTAAAGCTGATTTTTGTTGCGATGAATAAGATTTAATTCGACTATCTGATTTTATTTCTATGCTGTTTGGCCAGTAATTTAAAATCCATTTATTTTGTGAAAGAAATTTGTTAAAAGTGTTTTTTTTATCAACTAAAGGAATAATTTGAGCAATTTCATGAGCTGTAAATAAATTTTGAGATTTTATAAGAAGATCATTTTCTGCAAGCCAAATATTAAGACAAAGTTTGTCTTTTTCCTTTTTTTCACCTGGAAAGCGAACAGGATAATGCAAGCAGAAAAGTAATACATAGACCAAAAGTCTTGTCAGCCAAAGGGTGTTTTTGCGGGTAATAAGGAGCAAATCAAGATCGTCGCTGGGCTTGGCGTTTTTCATGGCAAGTGAGCCTGTAACACCGATAAACTTAATTGTAGGTGTTAATCCTATTAAGTTGGAAGCTTTTTTGGCTAAATTGAGCTTGGTCTCCGAGATTTTTTCCCGTTTTAGCCGAAAGTTAATAAGCTTGGTTCGAGCGTGGAGGATGTAAAAATTGTTGGTTTTGGAAATTGAGGCTGGTGCTAATTTGCGAATGATTTTGGGGTTTAGCTCCCATTTAGTGATTTCGGCTTGATTTAAGGGATAATCAAAAAAGTCGTGGTAGATAAGCGAGGCTAGCTTTTGAGGTGGTAGGCTACTCTGCTTCGATGGGTGCAAGTTGGATAAGGCCATATTCAGCTAAAACTTGTTGGATACCATTTGAGGCTGTGGCAAGAGCTGCTTCTGAATCTCCTGCAAGGAGCGAGCTAGTGATAGCGTCTTCGAGATAAGCGCCAAGCTTGGTGTTGATTCCAGTTTTACCATCAAATGTGCGTGAGGCTAAATACCAACTTTTGGCTGAGGGAGCAAGAGAAATGAACCCACTCACCAGAGGATCTGAAGAAAGCAGATCTACCATATCAGAACGAGGGTAAAGTTCGCCAAAACGGCGAGTTTTCCTGGCATTTTCATAGAGCTGAGTTAGAGTTTCTTTTGAGCTTAAGTGTTTTAAGAATTTCCAGGCCTCTTTTTTCCCGGCACTTCTTTCCCAAACACCTTCTACCCAATAAGTGGCATAGGTAATATCTGGCTCTGAGGGATCACTTTTGGGAAGCTGAGGAACGGGTACTACTTTAAAGCGTAAATCTGGATTATTATCCATGATTTCAAAGGCTCTCCAAGATGGTCCAAAAAACATAGCTAATTTGCCACTGGCAAATGCACTTGTTGAGGGTGGAAGGGTTTCGTCCCAGGTATAATCATTACTATTTGGGTTTGCAAAGGAGTTGTAATAATTTAGGGTTTGGATCGCAAGAGTTGAGGAAGGATTTTTTAGGTCTACGTTGTTTTGGAAAAACATAAGCCCGAGAATTTCCTGCCAATGGTCAACATTGATGGAATTTCCCAGAGCAATACCTGATTGTTTTATTTGTCCATCTTCTACAATGGTTAAGTCGCGTGAAATTTCTCGTAAATCATCCCAAAGTTTTGGCGTGGTTTTGCCGTAGGTTGCAAAAATTTCTTCATTGATGTAAAGGGCCAAGCCATCATATTCAAGCGGAATACCAAGTATATTTGAGCCGGAAGACAGATCGCTCACTGCAACTGGGAAAAAGGTCTGGGTATATTCCTCGGCAGACATTGTTTCTGGAGGAAGAGCTGAAAGTTCGCTTTTTAGCATTGGTACCCAGGTATTGTGAAAGCGAAAGATATCAGGTCCTTCTCCCCTTGCTAGACTGTTTGTTAGTCGTTCACGGTAGTCTTCTTTTGATTGTGCAACATAAGTAATCTTCACTTTTGGGTTTGCAGCCTGGTATGCGTCGATTATTGGCTGCACAATTGAGCTGTCTTCCCAAAGTCCCCACCAGGTAATGGTTGTTTCTTTTTGAAAAATTCCAAAGCGCGGAAAGACAAATCTGAAAAGGAGAAGAAAGAGTGCGATCAAAAGGATAAGGCCAACTACTATCGATATAATTTTTGCAAAAGGAAAGCTTTTTTTTATGGATGGAGGTGGTGGGATTGGGGATGGTGTTGGGTTTGGAATCTCTGCAGGGACTGCAGCTGGCGTAACTTGCGGAGGTGTAACAAATGGTGTTTGCGGTGGTTGGGGGAGTGAATTTGGTTCCATTTTTAAAATATATGATCTTTCAAGTTAAATGATATCATACAAAGTATGGTGAAGAAACCGAAATCAAACTTAAAAATTCAACTTTTTTGGTCCTTAGGGGTGTCCTTGGCTGTGTTTGCAATGCTTTTGACACCAAGTGTTTTTTTTAGGGCTTATTGGGGAAAAATTTACCCTAAAGTAAGAGTGGGACAATATCACCTGGGAGGAATGTCACCAAGCCGAGCAACTTCCTATCTTGGGGAGCGTGTTTCATTACCTGAAAAAATTGTTTTATATACAGTAAAGGATGGTAAGGCTTGGGAGTATGAAATAAAGATGGCTGAGATAGAGGGAATGCTTGATTTACAAACCGCAGTAAGTAGTGCTTATTTTCTTGGAAGGAGTGGGGATATTAAGAGGGATGTACGGGATTTTGTTCAAGTTCTGGCAAGGGGTGTTGAAATAACCCCAAAGTTTGTGTTTGATAGAAATAAACTATATTCATACCTAGTATTAATTGCTGATGAAGTGGGAGAAGAACAGCAATTGCCATATGTTGAGTTAACCGCTGAAAACACAATTTCTGTTTTTCCTGGAAAGGTGGGTAGAGAAGTTAATATTGATGAATTAATTCACGAAATCAGTGGCAATCTTGAAAACGAGAACTATTCTGAAATAGAAATTAAATATAATTTCTCAAATCCAACCCTGAACGAGAGTGAAATTGCAAAAGCACAAAAGAATGCTGAGTCGCTTAGAGGTAAGTCTTTAATGTTAAAGCATGAGGAGCAATTATTTAGCTTTAACGATAAAGAGCTGGTTTCTTTTCTTGATCCTAGGGGTGGATTTTTTATTGATAAACTGCAAAGTGAAACAGTAGCGATTGCAGAGCAAGTTGACCGGCCTGCTCAAAATCCGGTGTTTGTTTTTGAGGGAGGAAGGGTTGAGGAATTTAAACCTTCAATTGATGGAGCAAATGTGACTCGGGAGCAGCTTGCTTCTGAAATAATGCGCTCGGTTGATTCTTTAATGCGACAAGGCGTGAGTGAGCTTGAGGTTTTGATTCCTGTTACAATCACAAAATCTGATATTAATACTGAGGAAGTAAATAACCTAGGGATAAAGGAATTAATTGGAAAAGGAGAATCCAATTTTCGCGGGTCAATCGCGAGCCGTATATATAATGTTAATTTAGCTGCTTCTCGATTAAATGGAATTTTAATCAAACCCAGCGAAGTATTTTCGTTTAACAAGGCACTTGGTGATGTGTCAAAACTGACTGGATATAAAGAAGCATATGTAATCAGTGAAGGAAAAACGATTTTGGGAGATGGTGGGGGTGTTTGTCAGGTTTCAACAACTCTATTTAGGGCAGCCCTTAACGCAGGACTTCCAATTATTGAAAGAAGAGCGCATTCATACCGAGTATATTATTATGAACAAGGATATCCTGTTGGGCTTGATTCAACTGTATATGACCCAACAACGGATTTGAAAATTAAAAACGATACCGGTAACTATGTTTTATTGCAGACAAAAATTGATACTAAGAATATGCATCTTACATTTGAATTATATGGGGCAAATGACGGGAGAATAGTTGAAATATCCAAGCCAGTAATTACCCAGTCAACTCCCCCTCCTCCTGATCAATATGTTGATGATCCTAATATAGCAGCAGGCATTGTAAAGCAGGTTGAACATTCTGCTTGGGGTGCTAAAGTAGTTTTTGAACAAAAAGTAACAAAGGGCGGAGAACTTATATTTAGCAAAAAGTTTTTTTCAACATATAAACCCTGGGCAAATGTTTATCTAAAAGGAACAGGACCTACTCAATAATATGAAGATACTTGGCATTGAAACTAGTTGTGACGAAACAGCCGCTGCTATTGTGGAAGATGGAAGGGTTGTGTTATCAAATATTGTTGCCAGTAGCCAAGAGCTTCATATAAAAACCGGCGGTATTATTCCAGAGCATGCTGCCAGGGCACAACTTGAAAGCATGCTCCACGTAGTTGAAGAGGCGTTTAAAGCGTCTGGTTGTAACCAGGAAGAGATTGACGCAATAGCTGTTACAACTGGACCTGGCCTTATTGGATCTCTTCTGGTTGGAATTGAAACTGCAAAGACACTTGCTTATCTTTGGAATAAACCGATTGTTCCTGTTAATCATTTAATTGGACATATCACTGCCTGTTTTTTAAAACAGGACAGTGATATTGCGGCACAGAAGGTGCCTGAGTTTCCGGCAATTGCACTGGTTGTGAGCGGCGGGCACACTGATATGATTTTGATGACAGATCATGGAAAAGCCAAATGGCTTGGAGGAACAAGGGATGATGCAAGTGGAGAAGCGTTTGATAAGATTGCAAGACTACTTAGTCTTCCCTATCCAGGCGGACCTAGTTTGTCAAAACGAGCAGATAATTATCTACTGCGATATCCTGATAAAAAACTGAACTTGTTTCCAAGACCAATGATTGGATCGGGTAATTATGATTTTAGTTTTTCAGGCCTTAAAACCAGTGTGTTTAATAATATAAAAAATAGAAGGCTTAGTGATTTTGAAATTGATGAATATTCCGCAGAAGTACAGGCGGCGATTGCGGATGTTTTGGTTACAAAAACTATAAGAGCTGTTGAGAAGTATAAACCAAAAAGTTTGTTGTTGGCAGGAGGAGTGTCTGCTAATAGATTTCTTCGGGATTCGTTCAGTGAGTATTTTAATGGCTCCCCTACAGGGACATCATTTTACGTTCCTGTAGTTTCATATTGTACAGATAACGCAAGCTATATTGCGGCAGCTGGTTTTTATAATTATAAGCCTAGGATGCTTGATCAGGTTCAAGTGAAACCTGAAATGTCAATTCTTGAGAAACCCTAGATTGCTTTATAATTGCTATAATCTACTAATATGGACAAAGCCTATGATCACAAAAAATATGAGTCACAAATATATAAGTTGTGGGAAAAGAGTGGTGCTTTTAAACCAGAAATACAAAAAAGCAAAAAGCCTTTTTGTATTATAATGCCTCCACCAAATGCCAATAACCCGCTCCATATTGGACATGCTCGCGAGGTTGCAACACAAGACATACTAATCCGATACCACAGAATGAAGGGTGAGGCAGTGCTTTGGCTACCTGGGGCAGATCATGCTGGTATAGAAACTCAGTATGTTTTCGAGGGAAAGTTGGCGAAAATAAATAAAAGTCGGTTTGATTATGACAGTTCAACTTTATTCAAAATGATCTGGGACGATGTCCAGGCAAACCGCCATATTATGGAGGATCAGCTTAGAAAGTTGGGTGCTTCGTGTGACTGGTCTCGGGCCAAATTTACACTTGATGGTGATATTGTTTCTATTGTTAATCAAACATTTAAGAAGCTTTATGATGATGGTCTTGTGTACAGGGGTGAGCGAATTGTAAATTATTGCACACGTTGTGGTACGAGTTTTTCAGAGCTTGAAGTAAATCACGTTGAACGTGATGATAATTTCTACTTTTTAGATTACGGAATTATTACTATAGCAACAACTAGACCAGAAACGATTTTTGCGGATGTGGCAGTTGCTGTTAATCCAAAAGACAAGCGGTATTCAGGCTTGATTGGAAAAATGGCCACAATTCCTTTGATTAATAGACAAATTCCAATTATCTCGGATTCATTGGTTGAGATGGAATTTGGTACAGGGGCTTTAAAAATTACACCAGCACACGACACAACTGATTTTGAGATTGGTCAAAGGCATCAACTTCCTATTATTTCAGTAATTGATTCTTCGGGTTTCATGATCAATACACCCAAAAAATATGTCGGACTTAATGTGAAGCGTGCAAGAGAAGCAGTTTTTGCTGATCTTGAGGATGAGAAAAAAATAAAAAAGATTGAAACAATTCACCATAATGTTGGTGCTTGCTACAGATGTAAATCAACGATTGAACCTATGATTTCAAAACAATGGTTTGTAAAAGTTAAACCTCTTGTTGAAGGAGCACTGGCTGCAATTTCAAAAAAGGATGTGAAATTCGTCGCTCCTAAATACGAGAAAATTGCGAAGCATTGGTTAAAAAATCTTAATGATTGGAATGTTAGTCGCCAGATTGTTTGGGGTATACAGATTCCTGCCTGGAGATGTGAGAAGTGTTTTGAATGGACGGTAACTGAGGGAGAAACCCCGAGTCAGTGTAAATCATGCAAAGCTAGGAAACTTACCCGAGACATGGATACTTTTGATACTTGGTTCTCGTCTTCACAATGGCCTTTTGCGACTTTAAAAACAACTGATGATCATGATTTTGATTATTTTTATCCAACAAGTGTAATGGATCCTTCTTATGATATTTTGCCTTTCTGGGTTATTAGAATGATAATGCTGGGTATTTATCTTACTGGCAAGGTTCCGTTTCGCTATGTTTTACTTCATGGTTTGGTACGCGATAAAAATGGAGTTAAAATCAGTAAATCAAAGGGGAATGTGATTGATCCGATTGAAATGACAGAGCGCTATGGATCTGATGCTCTTAGGGCAGCGCTTGTGTGGGGAGTGTTGGTAGAGAGTGATAATTCACTTTCTGAGGAGGCTATACGCGGACAGAGAAACTTTGCTAATAAACTTTGGAATGTTGCGAGATTTGTAGATATGTATCAAGATAATAATAACGAAAAGGGAGTTGTTGTAAAACCAAAAACTAAAAATGTTGATGATTTGAAAATTCTGAAAGAACTTAATGAAACGATTAAGGCCATGACAAAACTACTAGATAAATACAGATTAAACGAAGCGGCAAAAGAGTTATACGACTTTATTTGGAATAGCTTTGCCAATGATTATTTAGCGAAAACAAAAGCACGACAAGAGGAAGCGCAGCCAGTATTAAGATATGTTCTTCGTGAAACTTTAAAAATAGCTCACCCTTTTTTGCCTTTTGTGAGCGAGTTAATCTGGCAAAACAATTTTGCACAAGACAGGAGTGATCTTTTGATTATTAGTACTTGGCCAAAAGCAAAGTAAAGGTAAATGAAAAATAAACTGCCCAATAAAAGTAAATCTTATAATTTCTTTTTTAACACATTAGTCTTGTTGGCCTTGGGTGGAGCTTTTATTAATCTTTCATTTTTTTTGTATAAGCAAACTCCAAGGGTGGTTGTACGAGAAATTAACGAAATGGAATTTTGGAGGAGCTTGAGTCAGAAATATCCGACATATAGAGATGCATATGTTGCTATGGCGATGATTAGTTTAAAAAGGGGTGATAATGAAGCTTATATAAAAGCAATCAGTAAAGCGAGAGGGGTTGATCCGTTTTTTACTCCTTAGCACTTGATTCTTCTTTAGGAGGTACTGCTTCTTCGGTTGGTGCTTCTTTAGTTTCTTCAGTTGAGACTGCTTCAGTAGATACCGGTGCTACAATCACTTCTTCTTTTTGAGGAGGTTCAACTTTAACCAGGATAAGTTCAGGATCCTGATCTGTTTCAATTTTAGAGCGGTCAAATTGTAAGTCTTTTAAGTGGATTGATTGATCTACTTCAGATAGGGTGGAAAGATCAACGTCGATATGCTCGGGTAAATCAGAAGGAAGGGCTGTAACTTCAATTTCTTGTACTTCTTTCACAACAGTTCCAAGAGCTTGTTTTTCAGCTGGGCTTTCATTAATAAAGACCAAAGGAATAGTGGCTGTTACTTTTTCCTTAAGATCAACTTGATGGAGATCAATGTGAAGGATTTCGTTGGTGACTGGGTGAATTTGGATTTCAGAAATAAGTACTGGATTAGTCTTTTTTTCGAGTATTAAATCAATAAGCTGGGTTTCCCCTGCTTGTTCATAGACAGTTGAAAATTCTTTGGAGTCAAGCGAAATAGCAGTTGATTTTATTTTTTTACCAAAGATATTGGCTGGAATTAAACCGCTTTGTCGGAGCTGTTTTACTTTGCGCCCAGTAATTGTTCGAGCTTGGGCGTTTAGAGTTAGTTTTTTTGTCATTTTTTTACCAATTGATTTCAAGAGTGTAGTCTTGTGATAGGTCTGTATTATAATGAATACTACCTTCTTTGGTCAAGGTATAATCTTTGGAAGAGGAAAAGTTGGAGAAATATGGGTTTTTCAGATTGATTGCTGCTTGGTGTGAGTTTACCCCGGATTGCTTGAGCCAAAACAAATTTAATTTGCCTGACTCGTGATAGTTTACACTAATTGGCTCTGACCAGCTAAAACGAATGGTTTTTTTACTGCTGGCGGGAAGGTTAATAAGAACACCAGATTCCTGGTAAGAGCTGGTTTTGTTTTGTTCTGGGTCTTTTTGAGTCTGATCACCTTTATCAATAATAACTATTTCATCTACACTGCTTTGGGGTGAGGTAAGAAGACGAATGTAGGATTTGTATGAAGTATCAGGGGTACTACCGGTGTCATTTGCTAAGTTTTTAAGAGTTAGGTCGAGCGAGTAATGGATGGATTTTTGGTCAATCTGAATATTCAGACTTTCCTCACGATTTATAAATAAGTTTACCTTGTTTACCCCAAGATTGGCTTCGTTAATCCCAAACCATAGATTGTGACAATTGCCAGAACATGATTTGAAGTTAATTTCACCACTCCAGCCTAGGACGCTACTAATTTTTTGAACTTCAGGGTTGTTGAGATAGAGTTGAATATCGCTTGAGAGAAGGTTCTCATAGATTATTTTTCCAAGCTTAAGCGAGCTTAGTTGGTTGGTTTTTAAGCGATCAATCAGTTCTCTACTTAAAGAGGTAAGGAGATTAACTTTTTTTCTGGAGCCTGGAAAAAAACTGTTTTCGATTTCATAATGAATTTTTTCAAAGAGATTGCCTGCGTTTATTTCTTCACTGGTTTCGCTTAAGACAAGTGGGCCGGTTTCACTAAGAAGGTCTTTGACAACCTCAAGATCAAGAGCGATAACACCATCAACTGAGCGATCAATTGTTTTGTCAAGAAACCACTCGGCTCTTTTAGCAGATATTGCAAAATCAGGATCCCAATTAGAATCACGTAGATACCAGGTTTCTTCGTTGAGGTAGGCTTCAATGGGGTAGGGTGGTTTAATATAGCCTTTTAGTTGTCCATCAGCTGAGTAAACATCATAAACCAAAGTGTCGATTAGCTTTCCTCCGCTAAAGCTAATTGTGGCAAATGAGCCAATAAAGCCACCTGTTGGTCTTAGCTCCATATTGTTTTGAAGGAGAACTAGATAGTTTTTGGGGGTATCTTTACCAAGAAGAGAAGGTAGTTCCTTAAGAATTTTTTCAGCTTGAAAAAGAGTTTCTTTGGCAAGAAAAACTTTTTGGACTAAATCTTTGTGCTTCTCTGGTAAAAGCGAGAGAAAAGGTAAATCTTTTTCGATAAATGAAAGTTCTTTGTAAAGGCCACTTAGTTCAAATTGTAGGCTTTGGCTTTGGGCATTTAAATCCATGTTTGCTTCTGTAAGAACTCCACTTAACAGCTCTTCGAGTCCTTGATAAATCCTTAGGCTGCGAGTGCTAATTTGGATTGTTTTTTCAAGGGCAATGGATTGTCTAACAAATATATTGAATTTGGGACCGACAAAGGGAAGGTTCGAGTAAATGAGAAAACCGGTTTTTGATAGTTTTGTTGCTTTTGTGGAAAGAAGGAGAAAAGAATTGGCCGAGCGGGTATTGCCTTTGGCAAAGCGCTGAAAGCTAAAAAAGGTAGTTAGTGCTCCGGTAAGCAGAAGCAAAAATGGAGAAATAATAATCCAGACTAATACAAGTGAAGAGAAGAGAATTTTTTTAGATTTTGTTGATTTTGGCTGGTGTAACTTTTTTGTTTCAAGGATTTCCTGGTGTGTGTTTTGGAAATCAGGTGTTACTACTTGAACCTTTTTTTCTTCAAGGAGTCTTTGGGTAAGTCCTCTAATTGATGCGCTTATATTTTCATTTGATACTCCCTTGTATAAAAATTTAAAACTTGAATCATCAATACTACCCTCTTCCCCAGCTACTCGAGTTGCAGCTAAATTTGGGTCGTAGTTTTTAAGAATAGCCAGAAAATCATTAATGTGGATTTTTTCAGCAATGGCAATTTTTTCTTGGTGAGAATACGAAAACAATTCTCTAAGAAGTAGATTGAGGGCGTCGGGCATATAAACTGGATAGAGATACTCAATACTGGCTGGTATTTCAAGGGTTTGTCCAAGATCGGCTTTTTCAAGTATTTTGGTTACACTATTTATTTCAAGACTACTTCCCCCGTAGATATCACCAATATAAAGCTTTTTAGCCAATGTGTTGTCGTTGGTTATACTGGCAGGTATATTGCCTTTCTGGTCTGTAAGCCTTGAAACAATAGTTAATTTTGATTTGTTTTTCTTTGCATAATCAATAAAGGCTGGTAGCTCGTTTGGTACGGCATTACTTTGAAAAAAAAGAAGATACTTAATCTCGGGTGGGAAGTTGTTTACACTATTTAACAAAGTGGTATTGGGAGGAAGTGGAAGTTGGGAGGTGTTTTGGGGAAGGACGTAGACAATAAAGCCTTGACTTTGAAGGGTAGCAATCAGATTAATGAGAAGCTCGTTGACTTCAGAGCAAATACCAAGAGTTGGATTCATGATAATCAATATTACCCTAAAGGGTAATTGAGGAGCAAGCAAAAACTTAGGCCCACGTGTTGAGAGGTATCACGAATAACCGCGTTCCCCTACTTTTTGGCTTCAAACACCTAAATGTTATCTTTCCATGAAATGTGAATACTTTTCAGGTGACGGAAAAAGAGTATGTTCGTACTTGAGGAAACCATCCTTTACCTTCCTTTACTTAATTTCTTTATCAATTGCTTTGTTTGCCAGCTTATCTGCAAGTGCATTATGTTCCCTTCTGACATGTTGATAGCTTATGGGGATTGAGAGTTCTTTCTTAATCTCTAGGATTTTTTTAGCAATAGGAAGAAGAGATGGACTTTTTATTTTATATTGTCCATTTAATTGTCGTGTAATCAGCTCTGAATCAAATTTGAATTGAATTTCATCTCCTGTTAATTCATTAATATTTGTTTGTAGCCAATTATGTGCAAGAAGTGCTGCTGCGTATTCTGCTTCGTTGTTGGTTTTTATACCAAGATATTTTGAGTATTCAAAGATTGTTTTATTTTTTTCGTCAATTACAACAAAAGCTGCCGAGGCATGACCAGGGTTTCCTCTTGATGCTCCGTCGGTGTGAATGGTAATTATTTTTGACATATTTATTTTAATGTCGGTATTCATGATTATTATTTTAACAATTTTGATAGAGTGATTCCTAGTATCACGGTTAATAATAAATTAGTTTGTTGAAGTGTCAACCAGTAGTGATCAAATAGGCCGGTAAGAGCTATGGATATGATAATTAGCATGGCGATATAGTCTTTTTGACTAATAATTAAGTTAATAAATTTTTGTGAAAAAAGCATAAATAATGAGAAGATGATTACACCTGTTTCTGAAAGAAGAAGTAGAAAGATATTGTGAACTGGTTGGAGGAGCCAGAGCTTTTGATAGGTTTGAACAGTACTAGTAAAGTTTCCAAGACCAATACCAAAGATTGGGTGCTTCGTAAGCATGTTCCTGGTTGATTGGATGAGGATTATTCGCTCGTTTAGGTTTTTTGAGAGCGTGAAATTGGTAAGAAAGTTGAAATCTAGAAACAGCAAGCTTAGTGAGAACAAAACAAGCGCTAAAAAGAGATGGTCAAAAATAGGGAGTAGCTTTGTTTTAAATATTACGACAGCAACTAACATGATTATTGCTAACCAGATATTTTGTGAAAAAGTAATGATTAAAATAATTGCTGAAAAGGCAAGGGCAATTTTTTCTGTAAGGGTATGCTTTTTTTGTAGAAAAATAAAAAAGCTTGCAAGAAGAGTGTAACCTGCAAGCGCGTTGGGGTGAGAAAAGGTGGCATAAGGGCGGAGAAATTGAAAGCCTTGAAAATATCCAATAGTAATGCCGGGGGAGGCAATATTAAAAGATCTCTCCCCTAGCCAATAGAAAATGCCATTAAGACTTGATCCTTTTGCAAATTGAACAAAGGCAATTAATGATGAATAAATAATTGTTAAGCTAAGTATTTTAGATACTTTTTTTTGTGAAAAATGATTATCTATAATATATTTTCCAAGAAAAAGAAACTCAAGAACTTTAAACCAGCGATAAATACTAACTTCAGAACTTTTGGCAAAGAAGATATTGAGAGTGGCGAGGGGTAAAAGAAATATTAATAACTTTAAAGGAAAGACCGGCTTGTGAGAGGGTTTTATGAACCAAAGAATAAGTATTAGAAAAATAAGAAGATCTGTGAAATAAAAGGTTGGGGAAAGATAATCTACTCTGACTCCCCTAACCAGTGCCCAATCTGGCCAAAAATGAAGCCCAAGTTGGCTGGGTATAAAAATAAGAAGAAGATAGAAAATAAAAATATGAAAATTACTTAACCTTAACAATAAGGTAGCGATTTTCTCCTTCACCTTCAGACTCGGTTGTAATGTCATTTTCACTACTCAGATGCATGTGGATTATTCTTCTTTGGGCTGGGGTAAGATTGTAAAGATATTGTGGTTCTTTGGTTAGTCTGGCACGATCAGAGGCCTGGACTGCTAATTGGTTTAGGTAGTCTTCATGACGAGCGCGCCACTGACCAACATCAACTGAAACCATAATCCATTCTCCTGTTTTTTGTCGAAGAGTAAGAGCCAGAAAAGATTGAATGGCATTAAGATTAATACCGTGAGCACCAATTAAAAGGCCTGATTCGTCTTTGGTTTCAATCTCAACAGAAATTGATTTTTCTTTTTCTTTGCTTTCAATTTCGGATACGACGACTGTTGCTTCCACATTTAATAAAGAGAGAAGTTTTTCAGTTAGTTTTTTTGTTTCTTTTTCCAGATCAATTGTTTTGGTCATTTTGTTTCAAGGGTATTGTATACTCCTCTTACGCCAGTTTGCAACTTTTGTAAGAGACTATATATTCAAAAACTCTTGTTGAGGAATGCAAACTCGAGTTTATTGAGCATAGCAGAATTATTTTGATTTCGCCAGGCGATTTTAAAAAAGAAAGCGAGGTAGATATTTGTATTGAAACTACCTCGCTAAATTAAATCCTAATTAAGGACCAGGGTGTTAAGAGCTAGAAAATAGCCTGCTTTGTGAGTAGCTCAACTTACTAGTTTAGTAATCCCAAAGCTTGTAGATCTTCATAAATAACGATGCAATCAATCCCAGTTATCACTACAACAGAAAATAAGGTCAAAAGCGTTTCAGTTAATTTAACATATCGCAATTCAGGTTCTCTGTTTGAAAAAATCGAGAGAATACTTGTTATCATAATGGCACTGCCAAAAAGCGATGCCACATTTACAATTATCAATATAATTGTTTCCTGGGTCATGACATTCTCCTTTGATTTTTTGTTAAGGTTATACTGTTGAAATACAGTTGCGGGAGATTATATCACTAATTTAGCGTGAGTTCAAAATTTTCCTGGCTTTGCTGATTGCCGGAGTTAAGCCTCCCCAACCGGAGGAGGAATATTGTTGAATCACTTGGAAAAGAGAAAAGATGAGCCAGTAAAGAGCAAGACCAGAGGGAAATTGTAAACCAACTACAAGAGTAATTAGAGGAAAAGTGTAAATCATGGATGATTGCATTGCTGTTTGAAAATCGTCTTCTTTGCCGGGAGTAGTTTTAGAAACATTTTTATCCGTCTCAACAACAGGCATTGACATTTTAGCGGCAAGAAGTTGAACTACTGCTGCCAAAATTACAATCGGTCCTGGAATAGCAAAGGGAGCTCCAGGAAGGGTGAATTTGTCTGGGCGTGTGATGTCAAAATAGAGAAATTTAGTATTGATTGTTTCATTGGCGGCAAATTTCAGGGGTTCATAGAGAAGGATATTAAATTTTTCAACGATTGTTGCACCGTCTGAAAGGACATTGGTGAAAACCCTAAAAAGGGCGATTAGAATTACTATTTGAAGAAGGTAGGGGAGACATCCAGCTCCGGGATTAATGTTGTTTTGTTTGTAAAAATCAGCTTGAGCCTTCATTAGACCTTGCTTGTCATCTTTATATTTCTTCTTTAGCTTATCCAGGTCTTTTTGGTGAGATTTTATTTTTTTCATTGAATCCATATACGGCTTTGTCAGGGGAGTTAAGGCAAAGCGAAGAAAGGTGGAAAATAAAATAATGGCAATTCCCATGTTTTGGCCAAAAAATTGATATGTTAAGGCTAGTCCGTTGGCAAGAGGTTGGGTAAAAAGTAGAGAGAAAATATTCATTGGTGTGGTTTTAGTTGGGAATAGGATCGTAACCAGGTTTCGCATGGGGATGACAGCGGGAAATGCGACCAAGTCCAAGTAGGGAGCCTTTTATTACTCCATGTTTCGAAACGGCTTGGGTGAAATATTCAGAGCAAGTGGGGGTATAGCGACAACCTCGACCAAAGAGGGTGGTGAGTAGCAAAGAAAATGTGTTTTTGTAGATTTTTAAAAGAATGTTCATTTTGAAACAAGTTTGGCTTTTTCGAAAATACTTTCGGTTTCGTGAATCAAGTCACTGGTGTACTTTTTGATAATATCGCTTTTGGCAACAAAAACACAATCAACAGGATTTTCAATTGTAAAAGCAATTCTTCTAACGGCTTCACTCATGGCTCTTTTTGAACGGTTTCTGAGGCTGGCTTTATTGCTTACTTTTTTACTTATGATAAAACCAAAGCGTGAATTGGATTGGTCGGCGCTTTTTAAATAGTAAAAAATAAAAGAATCACTATTGAGTTTTTTACCGTTTTTAATAACCTCTTTGAATTCAGTGGTTTTTTTTAGAGTAAACTGCCTGCCGAGAGTCATTGTGAAAGCGTTTTTCTTCCTCTTTTTCTTCTGGATGAAATAACTTTTTTTCCACCCTTAGTGCTCATGCGTGCACGAAAACCGAGTTGTCTTTTTCTTTTTATTTTACTAGGTTGGTATGTTCTTTTTGTTGCCATTTGCGTTTAACTTATCAAGTATAGCAATAATTACTGATGTGGCAAGGGAAGATATTTTGATCATTTATAATTTCCCTCGCGCTCAGCACCCCTCTATTTATTCTAACTAGTTTGAAGTGTGTAGGCGGTTATATGGTGTTGTTTTCCTTATCCTGCCCACAAGACAGCTTATTGACAACTTACAAGGTCTGGAGCAAGAATGTTCATAGGAGGTGAAATAGTGATGCCCAGCAACACTACTGCGTTAATGATAGCTAAATACTTTATTTGGAAAGCCAACAAAGAAGGTGTGAAGTTAACAAACAAAAAGCTTCAAAAGCTGATTTACTATGCCCAAGCTTGGAATATGGTTTTTAAAAACAAACCCCTTTTTGATGATAAGATTGAGGCGTGGATTCATGGTCCTGCAGTATTTAGTATTTATCAAGAATATAAGAAATATGGTTTTAGTACGATAAATGAGAAAGTGGAAGATATAGAAGTTGTTGATATTCCTAGCAAAGATGTCCTAGATAAGGTCTGGAATACTTATAAAGGGTATGATGCTAAATATTTGGAAATTTTGACACATAGTGAGACACCTTGGCAAAAAGCAAGGGCTCATTTGGATGTAAACGAATCATCTAAAGCCATAATTTCTTTAGAAGATATGAAAAAATATTATTCGGCTTTATTGGAAGATCAAAAGGGTAAAGATAAGTAACTATTTCGTTATGTCTTTACCAGCATCTCCTATTCCTCAATATAAACCGGCTGAAGATAAAATTCCAGGGGTTGCACAAATAAAGGATGATAGAGATCTAGAAACCGAGACATTATTGATTTCTTTTAGATTTTATAAAGACAAAATTTGTGAATTAGAGAAACTCAACAAATCTGCTGTGACAAAAAAGGCTTTGAGGTGTTTAAAAAATGCAGGACTGTCCACTCGCAGAGATTTGCCCAAGCTTGGTTTTAATATGCAATCTGTTGCCAATGAAGGTGAGTACAAAGAATTATTTTACGGATTATCTCCTGATGTAGAAATGAAACATGAAAAAATTGGTGAATACGAAAGGTTATTCTACTTTATCGACAGCAAATATCTCCATGTAGTTGCTTTTAAAAATAAACATTATCGAGACAAATAAGTCTCTTGTAGGTTTTTCTGTCTTCTTTTGTCCGATTTTACAGAAATACAAGGCGTTATTTACTCTTCTTTTTCATTTCTGAAATATTAATTGTTTAGCCAACGGGAATAATTTGTAATTTTAGGGGTTGACGGATTGTGGATAACTATACTAAATATATAGTCATATTAAAACAAAATATCAGTTTTGACATTTTGTTTGACAAGCATAGAATTCCTATATATCAAACTCAAACCATAAAGAGATTAAAAACCGTTATTTTGTTCTGAGTTTGCTATAGTCATCTAAACAGGGAAAGACCAAGATTAACTGTCCTTCATTAAAATAGTTGGTTTTTTAAGTCAAGAAAGAATTTTTAGGTGAGTGGAAAAGTATTTATTTTAAAATAAAATGAAACCTGATAAAAAACAAACATGGAATGAAGTTCTTGAAAGTGTGCGTGTGTCAGTATCGCCGGCAATTTTTTCAACCTGGCTATCTCAAACTCATTTAGTGTCTTTGAGAAAGCTTGATGAAAGACGATATTTGGCTGAGATTGGGTGTTCTTCTGCTTTTATTAAATCAACAATTGAACTTAGATATTTTGGGCTTATTCAAGATTGTTTAATGAAAACTCTTGAGTCTCCGGTTGATTTGTCTTTTGTGGTTAAGTCTAGTCCGGATGTAATAAATTTAAACGAGGCTTTGGCTCCACTTTTTATGAAAACTGAGGATAGTGAGATTATTAATGAAAAAATTGCCAAGGTAAATATCAGACCTGGTTTTAAATTTCAAAATTTTGCAGTGAGCGGGTCTAATCAAATGGCTCATGCAGCTGCTGAGGCAGTTGCCCAAAAACCAGGGCAAGCTTACAACCCACTTTTTATCTGGGGTGGGGTAGGGGTTGGGAAAACCCATTTAATGCACGCTGTCGGCTATGAAATGATAAAACAAGATATTGAGGCAAAAGTAATTGCTTGTACTGGTGAGGATTTTACAAATGACATTGTGGAGGGGATTAGAAATAAAACAACCCAAAAATTTCGTGATAAATACAGAAAACTTAAAGCCCTTTTAATTGATGATATTCAGTTTATTGCCGGGAAAGATGCTGTGCAGGATGAGTTTTTTCATACTTTTAATGCTGTGACTGCCGCTGGGGGACAGATTATACTGACAAGTGATAAACCGCCTAGTGCAATTGCAAAACTTGAAGAAAGACTTAGGAGTCGGTTTGAGGCAGGATTAATTGTTGATATTGGGCTTCCAGATTTTGAGCTTAGGTGCGCGATTGTACAAATCAAAGCAAATGAAAAGAAACTTGAAATTCCAGTTGAGCTTGTGCATATGATTGCTGGAAATATTAGTACAGCCAGACAACTTGAGGGTTTTTTGGTTCGGCTTTCTTCAGAAACTAAAATAAGAAACGTAAATGTAAATGAGGATGTGATCCAGTCAATTTTAGGTAAGGGAATTGATGGAGAAGAAAAAAAGAAGCCTCAAGTGGCACCTGATCGGGTAATTGATACTGTGTGCACTTATTACAATATGTCAAGAAGGGCAATGTTTGGGAAGGCAAGAGCGAGAATGGTTGCAAGGCCAAGAATGATCCTTATGTATCTTCTTCGAACTGAGCTTAATTTGCCCTTGGAAGAGATTGGAAACTTGATTGGAGGACGGGATCATACAACTGCAATTCACGCTGTGGATAGAATCACGAATTTAGCAACAACAAATGTGAATATCCGTGAGGATATCTTGAAGATAAAGAATAGTCTTTGAGGATAAGTTGTGAGAGATATAGTATTTTATTAACTTATGCACAGTGAAAAGTAAGTTATCCACAAATTTGTGCACAAATATTTAGGCTGATTATGCACATTGGTTTTTGTACTCGGGTTTAGGGTGAAATTTAGATTATCCACAGTCTCTACTACTACGACTACTATATTAATTAACTAAATAATACCAGGGAAAAGAAAACGTATAAAAAGACAATATTCTTGGGGATTTAAAAGAGTGATATTATCATTCATACTCTAGTATATGAATTTTCGAGTACTACAAAATGAGTTTCACAAAACAATTAATGTTGCCAGTCGGTTTGTTTCTACGAGGTCTCAGCTTCCGATTTTAGAGAATATTGTTTTAAAGGCTGAAAAAACAAGACTTACAATAAAGGCGACAAATCTGGAAATGTTTTTAGTAACTTCAATTGGAGCAAAAGTAAACGAGGAAGGTGAAATTGCAGTGAGAGCAAAAATACTAGGCGAGCTTATTGCAAACCTTGAAGGTGAGGCTTTGGATGTTGTGGTTAAAAAAGAAAAAGTAAAACTTTCAAGCGAAGGATTTGAAGCAAGCATTATGGGGATGAATACAGCGGATTTTCCTGAACTTAGTAAAAAGGAAAGCGATGGAGTAGAAATTGGATTTGAGGATCTAAAAAAAGTACTTGGAAAGGTAATGTTTTCAGTATCAAGAGATGACACAAGACCAGTTTTAACTGGGGTGCTTTTTAGTTTTATGAAAGATGAGCTTGTGATTGCGGCGTCGGATGGTTTTAGGCTTTCTAAAAATAGTATTAAGCTTAAAGGCCTGGTTTCAGAGGAAAAGAAAATGATTATTCCAAGAGGAGTGCTTTCTGAATTTGTGAGAATGGAGAAAGGGGAGAATGAGAGTGTAAAGCTGGGGCTTAATCAAAAAGATAAACAAGTTGTTTTTGAGTTTTCAGGAATAGTTTTGGGAAGTCGGGTGATTGAAGGTGAGTACCCTGATTTTGGAAAGATTATTCCTGAGAAGACCAATGTAAAGATCGTTGTGGGAAAGGAAGATCTACTTCGTGCAGTGAAGACAGCTTCTGTGTTTGCAAGAGACAGTGGGAATGTGGTTAGATTTGAGATTAAAGAGGGAGAAATTGTGGTGGTGAGTGAAAGCGCGAAAAGTGGAGTTCAAAAAGGAAGAGTGGCAGCAAAGATTGAAGGAGATGTGTCTGAGATGAGTATTTCATTTAACTTTAGGTTTATTGAGGAGTTTTTAGGGGTAGTGGATAGAGACAGTGTTGTGATGGAGTTGACTGATAGTAATTCACCTGGGATTTTTAGAGTACAGGGGAATGATGATTTTTTTCACCTTATAATGCCTGTGAGGGTTCAGAGTTGAGGTAGGGCGGCGGAAATGATTTTACCTTCGGAATTTAGGAAATGAATAGTGTTATTTGATACACCTATGATTTGCTGAATAGTTTGGTCTTTTAGGTTTGAGATGATGATATTTTCTGATATTTGATAGCCTTTTAGATTGAAGAGTTTAAATGTGATTCCTGGGTTGTGGTTGGTTGCTGTGATGATTGTTTCGTTATTTAGCCACGTTGCGTATGTTAAAGTTGTATTTTCGATTTGATTCCTTTGAAGATTGGTCAGATTGATAATTGTGTTATGGAGTGAATTTTCAAGAATAATTTTATTTCCATCAGGCGAAATACTATAGAAATTGGCTTTTTCAGTGAAAATAACTCTTTTTTTGTTTAAGTCAAAAACCTCAACAATACTTTGATCAGATGCTTCACGAGATGTAAATAGGAGTAGTCTATCCTTTGTAAGGAACTCAACTTTGTTAGCGCTTGTTTGAAATAGTATTGTTGGCCGCATTTCATTAAAAGGAGTTGAAAATAGCGTTGATTTTCTTGAAATTTTGGAATAACTTCCTAAAAAGTAGACAATTGATTCATCTGGAGACGGAGTTGAGAAAATAATGGGAATTATTTCATTATCACTTGTTGTTAATTTGTTAATTGATTTGGTTTCGATATTAAGGATTTTAATCTCATTATTTTTGCTTGTTTCGATAAATGTGATGTATGGGTGGCGATAAGAGAAATTTTCTATTTTTCCTGGATATAAGCTTGTTATTGTGTTGTTGGTGATGGTTGTGAGTTGGCCATTGGTTCTGCTGACGCCTACGATGTTGTTTTCTGAGATTGCCTGGCTTGTGATTTGATAGTCTTTAAGAAATGGGTGGGTGTTGATATTGGGTGATGATACTTCTTTTCCTTGGGGGATTTGTTTCAGGGAAATGTCGATTTTTAGATTGTTGGTAAGTGTAATGCTTCTTGTATCGGTAAAGTATCCTTCGTTTGAAACAATAATTTGGTAAACACCTTTTGGTAGGCGTTTGTCAAATTTTCCGGTTGTTTCATATGTATCATTTATTTTTATAAGTGATGTATCTGGAACGGGAGTGATGGTTAACCTTTTTGTGGTGAAAAAAGTGTATGTTTGAGAAACAACAAGGATAATAATTGCGGAGGCGATAAGTGTAATGACTAGTCCGATTTTGGTTGATGTTGGTCTTTTCATTCTTTTATGAATTTTGATTTACAATAACCGCTACTTTCACATCTTAACAGACCGAACTTGTCTTTGAAATCTAGTGCGGGGCATATATTTCCATCACCACCAATGAACGTATCTCCCAGAGTGTTTATGGCAAAGTGAAGATGTTCTGGGGTACCAACGGCTGATCCTGTTGTGTCAGAGGTGGCAATGACTTGACCAACCTCAACACGTTCGCCTACTTTAACAAATACTTCGCAGTTGTGAGCGTAGTAATACCATCGTCCATCATCGCCGGCAAGACCAATGTTGTTTCCCCCCAATGTGTCGTTGTCTTGAAAAGAGATAGTTCCGCTGGTGTAGGCAAATATAGGGAGAGCAACAACTGGATCACCAGTGCCGACTCCGTTTGGAAACATGTCTGAGGCTTTGTTGTAATCCCAGTGAGTACAATCGTAATTTACTTCATCTGGTGTTCCGATTGGAAAAGCAAAACGGTTATCTCTTGACAGATAGGCGTTAACGTTTGTTGGGGTTTGTCCGGTTGCAGCAGGGCAGTCGGCAGTATCACTATCGTTTGTGATTGTGCTACCTGGTGGAACAATGTAGGCACTGTTGGTGGTGATGAGAATAATAATAGCGGTAAGAACTGGGACAAGGATGATGACTGTGATAACCAGGGCAACAAGAATCATTTTTATGGCAATAAGTACCATACCCAGGACAAGGCTGGAAAGAAGGGAGGCGCCAGCGGAAACACCACCTGATATAGCACTGCTTGCTGATGATATTCCTGATCTGAGAAGGGATTTTGCGGTATCTCCTACGAAATTAGATATTGATCTGGGAAGAGAGGAGCCAAGATTTTGAAGTGGGCTGGAAAATTGAGGCTTTAGTTTTGAAAAGAAAGATCCTAGGTTTGGTTGTACCTCCTGAAGAAAGTCTTTTAGGCCGGCTCTGAATTCAGGGGAATTAAAAAGGTCTTTAATTGAGAGTGACTGTGGATTTTCTGTGCCTGTGTAGGAGGTGTTATTAATTATTTTTTCCCAGGCTTTTTTTGAATCTTCAGGAGAGACTGTTTCATTCTCACCTGTTTTTAAGGCTTGTTCAAGAGTTTCAGTGTTTTCATCAACTTTTTTCTTTTCATCTGGTTCAAGACGTTGTTCGTCGATATGTTGGGTGAGTGTTCCTAGGGCTCCAAGAGTTTCTTTGACAGCGTTTTGATTTAAAGATCCATCAGGATTAACAAGGTTGATATCATGTCCGGTCAAATACCTAGTTGCCTGAGATATTTCGTGGGGAGTAAGCCCAAAAAAGGATGATTGCTTGTCTTTAGATTGACGGCTGAGTTCAGAAAGGGTATAGGCTAGGCCATTGGCGACTGATTTTGCTCTTTCATCCATGTTTAATTTCTATTCAATTGTACAACCTGTTGCTGTTCTTGGGGAGTAAGGACAGTTTGGCTTGTTTTTTGTTCGTGAATATCTTGAGGTTTGGTAGTGATTAGTTGGTATTCGGCGTCGGATGCCACTATTTTGATTGGTGCATGGTGTGGTCCGGCAAAAAGAATACCTTCGCCAACGTTGGCAGCAAGAAGTAATTGTTTTTCTCCTTGGGAGAGGTAAAAGGTTTGGGCAATGCGGTCAATGGCTGCGGGGGACTGTTTCAAAAGAAGTCTCATAGCAGAGTTTGTGACGACTGCTTTACCAATGTCTTGACTCAAAAAGTCTTCAACGTCTTGAGTGATGGTAGTGAGACCTAAATAGTACTTGCGGGCACGCTTAACAATGGACCAAAGAAATTGGGCGGTGTCAGCATAGCGCATCATGTGCCAGGCTTCGTCTACGACGAGTAAGCGGCGTCTCCGTTCCTTTTTAACACGGGTCCAGATGTAGTCGAGAATAATGAACATGGCGATCGGGCGCATTTCATCTTGGACATCGCGGATGGAGAAGACAGTGTAGGGGTTTTTAATGTCAACGGTTGTTTGGCTGTCAAAGATGCCAACATAACTACCTTTGACAAATTTTTCAATACGGGCGGCAAGATCAAGTGCTTCTTTGGTTTCCATGCCAATTAGGGCTTTGTAAAGGTCTTCAATTAAAGGCGCTTCTTTGGTTTGAGTTTCAGGATCAGGAGTAATACCTTTGGCACGGTAGGCATTAATCAAGGCTTTATCCAACAAGGCTTCCTGGGTGGCATTAAGATCACCCATGACAATTTTGAAAAGGGAGTGAAGAGAAAGAATTTTAAGGCCAAGCTGGTTTTCGCCTTCTTCCCTGATTTGAGCCATGTCAAAGGGATTGATTTTAGACTGGCTTTCAAAGGAGAAATTAATATATTCTCCACCAACTGCATTACAGAGAGTTTCATATTCGTTTTCAGGATCAATAACAATTACATCTGTGCCAAACATGAGGGAACGGAGGGATTCAAGTTTGACAAAGAAACTTTTTCCAGCACCTGAGGTGGCAAAGACTGTGAGGTTGCTATTCTCAAGAGAGAAACGGTCAAAAATGATGAAGGAGTCGTTTTGAGAGTTGATGCCATAGAGGATTCCTGTGTCACTACTTAGCTCTGCTGTGGTAAAAGGAAAAGTGGTTGCCAGGGATGTGGTATCCATGTTTCTGGTTATGGCAAGTTTGTCCTGGCCAAAGGGGGCTGTAGAGAGAAAACCCTTTTCATGATCAAGAGCTGCGTGCTTGGCATTGATAAGGATGGAGTTTAAGGTTGATTCAACTCTTTTAGTGATGCTATTTAGGGCTTCGAGAGAAACAGCTGGGATGGTGATATAGAAGGAGAATTCAAAAAAGCGCTCAGAGCCTTTGACCAGTTGTTCCTGAAGGGATTTGGCGTCTTCAAGTTTGGCTTGGGTGCTGGGGTTAATGATCTTTCCTCTTTGGATGTCGGTGCTGATTTCAGCCTCCATTTCAGTGATTTTGCGGCGCAGGTCATCAAGAACGGTTTTACCTTCAGCTGGGTAGATGTAAAAGGTAAGATCCAGACTGTGATTGAAATTGATAATTGGTTCCATCCAGCCAGGAATGACAAAGCGGGGATATCCGGCGACAAATAAAGTCCGGTAGTAGATGTCGCCGATTTTGATATGGTCAAAATCGATTTCTATACTTGGAGGGGCAATAATATCTTCAACTGGCATGGTGGGAATGAGGGAAATGGGATCATCAATAAGTGGTTTTTCAGACTGGAGAGGAAGAGGTTGTGGAATGGTGGGTGTTGCTGGGGTGGCGGGAGGTTGTGTTGGAACAGTTGGCTGTTGGGGGACACCAGGCTGAATGACGGGTGTGGAGGGGGTGGGGATTTGATTTTTGGATGTGAATGGTAGTTTCATATTTTTTTGTTTTTACTGTCCAAAGATTGGTTTTTCGTTTTCTTCTTCTTTTTTATCCTCTTCATTTGATTCTTGGTCGTATTTAAGCTGAACAGATTCGGTATCGGGATTAAAGATGTTGTAGAAAAGCTTAACAGCTTCTTCCTTGTTGAGAGTTGTAAGTTTTAATCCTAATCTGGCTGCTTGTTTGATTAAGTGGTCGCGTTTGGGAAAAAGGGCAACTTCTACTTTTTTAATAATATATTCTTTTGTATAGGGAAGGGGACCTCTTTGGGGAGAAAAGGCACTAAAGGTTGATTTTGAAAGACCAATTTCATAGGGAGAAAAAGGAATAATTAAAAAGAAGCGTTTGCTTAAGACGTTTTGTTTACTGATTGTTTCAGAAATGAATTCTTTGTAGCCAAGCATGATGGTTTTAAGTTTGGGATTTACTATTTTTGGAATTTGAGCGTCAAGGGCAAAAATATACTTGCTGATATCTTTGGTTTGGGTGCGGACAAGGATTTGGACTGGGAAAGAAAGGGAATTAATAAGGGCGGCGTAGGCAGCAACTACTGCTTCTTGTTCCCGTTCAGAAAGAAGGCCAAAGTTGAGAGAAGTTGATTCCAGAATCATTGCGGCACCGCCGTCCTTAAGAAGGACGAAATCATCGTATACATCGGTGACGGGAATGTGATTTTGGACTGTATCGTAGAGTGGTTTGTCTGGAATATTAAGAATTGGTATTTTACTTGTTAGGTTTTTCATATTGATTTGGCTTTAATGGCAATTGGCGGAATAATGGCTCCGGTAACATTTATTTGAATGGGTTCAAATTTAAATCCTTCTTTTTCGACGAATAGTTTATATACTCCATTTGCCAGGGGGGTAACAATCAAGAAATGTCCAGCATTGTTGGTTCTTAAGGCTCGGACAGAGCGACCCATTAAGTCTTTTATCTCAAGAATTGCTCCAGAGATAATTCTGTTTTCAGAGTCGATTGCTTGACCAACAATAATATTTGGTTGAGTTGGGGGAATTGGTGGAGATGCTTGGGGAGAAAATTGGGCAGAGGTGGCCTGTGGGGTGGTAAGAGTTGGAGTGACTGGGAAAAGTGTTTCAGTTTTAATGGGAGTAATTGGATTAATGGGTGCATTGGCAAGAGAATAGCCCATTGCGCTGATGTCTGGCGTTGAAGAAACCGGAACGGTAAGGCTTGGTTTTAATTGTGGAGTTGGAGAAGCTTGGGGAAAGAGGGATTGTTTTTCTTCAGAAACGATTTGACCAAGACTTGGAGCAGACACTTGTTGCAGTGGAGTTTGGGTACTACCCGTAAGAACTGCTTTAATGGGAGCAGAAAATGTAGAAGATTGTATGGTTGTTGGTTTTGGCTGGTGAGCTGCCACATCAAGATTTTGGGCAACAATGGTTGGAACAACTGGGGTTGTAGGAGTGGGTTGGCTTTGAGGGATTTGGGAGGAAATGGTCTTGAAAATGTTTTGGACTTGGCCAAGAATTGCTTCTTCAGCGCCTTCAAGATGGTTAAGAAAGTCTGGTTTACCAGCGTGGGGTGTTTTTGGGGAAGTAAGGGTTTCAGCTGTGGGGGTACTTGTTTGGTAATAGATTCTAGGACTTGTTGGTTTCTGCCAATAATAAAGAGTGGGGGTGTAGACAGAGCGGATAAAGGCGATAAGCCATTGTTCAAGTGGGCGCTCTTGAATGGGAAGAAAGGCAAGAGCAGCACCAAGAAGGACAAAAAAGATGATAAAAGGCCATTTGAGAAAAGAAGGAAGAGGGGATGCATAGAATAAAAGGGAGACAAGACCCCCTCCTGCAAGTTCAAAAAATTGCTTTATGGTCATGTCACCCACAAGCCTAAATTGGTAGGAGCTTATGTTTTGAGGAACTGGATGTTGTTCAAAGACAGGTAATTGCGGTTGCATATGGTTATCTAACTTTACCTCATGAAAATTGTGTTTCAAGCGAGAGCTTTTTTCACAGGGTCTAAATGTTGGGTTTTTTGGGGGTTATCCCCTATAATATGTAGTGAATATTTTGAACTTTGGTATTTGAGAATCGGAGATGGAAAATGGGTGATTGGCGAAGAAAAGTAGATCGCTATGTTGATTCGAGAGAAAGAAAGGAAAGAGAGAGGGTTGAACGAGAGGAACAAGAACGGCAGGTTAAGGAGGAACGTGAAGCGGCTCGTCAACTAAAGGCGAACAGAAAAAAATTAACTAGACTTCCTTGTCAAATATGTGGAACTGTTAGCGAGGAGCCTTCAAAGAAGAAAGTTCTTGATTATGAAATAGATAGCGGCTGGGGTGTGTCGACTTATATATATAAATGGGCTGATAATTGGGATTGGCCCATGGGTTTTGAAACATGTTTAGTTTGTAACAGGAGAGTATGTGCTGATTGTATATATAAGGGAATGTGTAAAATTTGTGCATCAGGATGGATAGAGAGGTTTTTGGGTGAGTTGACAAGGTGTTTTTGTCGTTAAGTTAAATTAAAAAGGCTGTAAACAAATTGCAGCCTTTTTTGTTACACTGAATTATGAGTAATGGTGAATATGATAGAATAGTGCACTCTCAAGGCTGGGAACATGAACCAACTGATGTGTTGGTTCAAAGAATAAAGGAAGCGAGAGAAGCGGAGAAGAAAAAGAAAAAACCTCAAGATATGGAAAGAGAAAAGACAAAACCAATTATTCCAGATAGAAGGCCAGCGGTAGTTGGGGGGGGGCGTGGTGGAAACACTGTTGACTATCAAGGATCATATTTATTTAGAACAGTACAAGAAGAAAACGAGCTTTTACAAGACTTACCTGATGAATTGGGAGACAGACTGGAGAGAATACACCAAGAAACGATTGATGATCCTGGAGCTATGACACCTGTTGAACTTCGGGCGGAATCAACTTCTTTGAGAGCTTTATTAGCGAGGCCAGGTATTGATGTTGCAGCGATAAACGAAATTGCCCTACGAATTGATAGAGAAGCAGCAAGACGTGAGTCTGTGACAATATTACCTCCAGCTTATATTGCATCTCCTCCAGTGTATCCAAGAAGCATTGTTCCTCCAGCGGCAGTTGGGGGAGTTGTTCGAGTAGAGGGGATGACTACACCTGAAAATGAAAGGAAATTTTTTGATGAAATTGAGGAGACTGGGGAAGGATTGGTCGAAGTTACAAGAGCTATCAGGTATTCAGATGAAGAACGTGGTACTAACAGAATAATTGATTTGGATAATAGAGTGCTTGATGGATTGACTAGTAGTGAAAAAACATTGCTTATTGCTAGAATGCGACTTTCTAACGCTAGAGCAAGAAAGCAAGCAGTTTTTGTGACAGAGATGATTAAACCAAGTCCCGAGATATCAGGTTTGAATAAACAAGAGGTTAAGGCTTTGTTGGAATATCCTGGGGTGAATGAAGCCGCGTCGCTTTACGCAGTACTTTTGGCAAACCCTGAAATGGGAAAAAAATTCGCAGAAAGAGTATGGAGAGACGAAGCTAAAAGAAAATACATTTCAAAGGAGCCGAAACCAGAAAAAGGAAAGGTTGAGACAGATGGGCATTATGAGGCAAGGATAAATGAATGGAAAAAAGGACAGGTTAAAGATCGGGGTAATTTAGATCAGTTTAGGCGAGGGGTTCGGAGTTTTTTGGTTACCGAGCTTGGGATGGATCAACAAGCTGCATATCAAGCTGAAAAAATTGCATATAATTTTATTTACGTTAGTGATTTTGCAGATTCATTGGCTGTACAAGGTACTGTAAATATAGAAGCAATGAAAAATGGTGCGATGGTTGGACTAATTAATCCAAGAGGTAAGATGGTTGGAGAATTAAGAGGAGGAAAAACTTGGCCATTTAATGTTTTTGGTGATTGGGCAGCTCATCACAGAAATAGGTTAATAAATGATCCTGAACAAATACCACTTCCAGACAGGATGTTTGTGAGTATGCTTTCGGACGAGGATAAGGTGGGGGTAAGCTTGATTGATACTTTATATGCCAACGGCATGAGTTTGGTTTCTAAAGGACGACGTGCACAAATTGATAATCTTGATATTGGGAGAATGAGTGATTCTCCGTTCGTGCAATATGAGTATCATCGTGTTGCTCCAGCTGTTTTGATCGTTGGAGTGGTTGCAAGCGGACAAATGCCAAAAGATAAGGAGGGTAAATATTCTTATTTGATTGATGCGTTTAATAAGCTAGGAACGATAGATAAAAGCACAAGGAAATTACTATTTTATTTAGCTGAAAACGGAAAAACACCTTGGTTGAATCCGAAAAAGAAGAAATTTGAGCCAGTTGGTAATGCGATGCTGATTATGGCGACCAAAGACAATTTTAATCAAAAAAACCCTGACTACTACAAATAATAAAACTTGTTTTTTGTACCTGTGAGGTGAAGAAGCTGATTAATATTACTTCAGTTTTGAAAGGAGTCCCATTACTCCCGATGTGCGTGTTGGAGCCCCAGAGTATGCCTTGAGATATGTTTGCGCCTGTGCGGATGTGTAATTTTTGGCTGAGCCAAAAGATTCTCCGATTGCTTGGCCGTATCCAAATGGCTTACCCATAAAGAATGATTTGACCATGCTTGCCGTGCTGGGGATGATTGCAAGCAGAGCGATACTAATTCCAAGAAAGATTAGAGCTGTTGGGTCACCGGCTGTTCCGAGAAGAGGAGGCCATCCGTTGCCAAAGATGTTGTCGTAACTACCAGGTGTGTTGAAAAGTGCGTCTCTTAAATTGTCAAATATTAATGCGTCTTTTATGGCAACTTTCAGTGAAATAGTAAGAAAAAGATGTGAGAGTGCAAAAAGTAAGGATGTTACTGGAAAAACTGATAAATCAGCAATATATTCTTTTACCCAATTTGAAAAACCAAGCTGGGGTGAAATAACACCTAAAGCTATATATAGAGGAGAGAAAATGACTTTAAGAATTAATGTTGCCGTGGTTTTCATCAGAAGCCATAATATTTTGAAACTAAGTATAAGAAAGAAAACAAGAATACCCATAAAGACAAGTGATCCTACTGGTAGTATTACAGCAAAGAAAATACCTACTAAGGAAGGTATTACAAGCAGATTACCTATTCCAGACCCAAGTGTGATTAGGCCGAATACGAGGCTGAGAAGCATGAAAACAAAGTCAAAGATTAAGTATCCCCAGATACCAGTTCCTAAAATTCCTTTTGTGAGAAGATCAAACATATTTAGCCCTGGTCCGAGAGGAATGATATCTTTAAGAAATAAGCTAAGAATGCCTATGCTAACATACATCAAATCGACTAGTAGTCCTGATATTGCGTATGAAAAAGTGACTAAGACCAGTGCTATTGCTAATTTTGGAAGGGCTGATTGGATGGAAATAACAGTTCGAGGGTTTAGTTGGACACGAAACATAATCATAAAGGCAAGGATGATGGTTATGATAACGAAAAGTGCATAAGTGAAGTCTCGGATTGCTTGCCAAATTGATTGAATTAGTGGACCGTATGCAGTATATCCAAATCCGGTTTGTGCTTGAACTGTTGGTACAATTTCCAATTGTTGGAGTTTGTTTTTTATATAATGAACTCCAGACAGGGATCGTTCCTGAAAAACTTTGTCAATTAATCTTTCTGTGTTAGTTGCGGGTGTTAGATTAGCATAATGAATACTGGTGGGAGAAGCTGTAAATTTTTCTCTTAACGCTTCTGTACACGTTCCCGCGTCTACTTGTCCACCAATTGCTTCGAAGGCGCATGACATTACTTTAGGACCTAATACTTTAGTGAAAGGCCACGTTATAAAAGTCATGATAATCCAATCAACCTGGGCTGCTGTGTAGCGCTCACCAAAGATTTCTGTTGGGTTTTGGTCATCGTATACGTGTTTGTACCACTCGGCCATATTTTGGTTATACCAAGTGGCCTGAGCTGGTTTGGGGGCAAGATTAACAAAAAGGAAAATGGCAAGGAGAAGAGATGTGAGAATTTTGGTGAATAGCTTCATTCTGATTTAATAATAACATGAGGGTTTTTGGGGGCAAGGAGTAATTGGTTTTAGTGGGCGCGACACATACCACCATATTTGTTTTCAGAGAGCAGTTGAATAATGCTGTTTAAATTTGGGGAATAGACACCGCCGTAAGTTTTGTCTGGATCAACAGGTTTGCCCTCAGGTCTATAACCATAACTTTGTAATACACCATGTCCTGCTTTTTGGGTAATATTTGAGAAATCTTCAACCCAGGCATTGAAAGTATTGAGCATACAAGTTAGTTTGTCACCGATATCATTTTCATATCCAACTCGGCCATACCGATCACAACCAAAATGCTCAGCGTTTTTCTTATCGGGATCGGTGGTGAGAAGTCCACCGTTTTCGTTTAAAGCAATAGTGATTGCTAGATATGGGTTGAGATAGCTTTCAGCAAGGGTACGATCAATGACATATTCGTAGCAGGTTTTACCACAACAGGTGTGAAAGAGGTTTTGGAATTTTTGATCAGTTGGATTGGTATAGTTTAATCCCCAGTCGCCAAAAGTGCCGGCATAATAGTGAGACCAGCCTTCGGCAATAGACGTGAGAAAACTGGTTTGTTGGTAAGTAAGAACAGTTCTTAATTCACTTGCAAATCTTTGAGCATCGACGGGATTTGAGTAGACGTTGACACAGCTGCTGGAATTATTCATTGGAGGAATGGCTTGAGAAGGGAAATATTTTGCTTTTGATGGGGTACAGTTATCAACCAAATCTTGACCATCAAACTTTCCTGATTTAAATCCACGGGGACGAAGAGCAACCTGGATTTTTTCAAGGAAGTATTTTTTGACTGATCCAAGATGTGGGAAGTAAACTTCTGCTCTGGCTGTGCCTCCGGCGGGGTTGCTTGGGTCACCGGCACTGACCAGGACAACATTGTCGGTTTCTTCTGAACGACCAGCTTGGTATTCTGCGTAGGAAACAGCTGGGAGATCTTTAATATCAACTACTGGTGTTTTTGAACCAAAGCGTGGGAAAATGCGTTTGAAGATGGACATTGAGCCATCAACAAAACGCTCCATGATTTCTTCGGTACGGGGCATTGCATTATAAATACTGGCACTGGCTCCAGCTGAGACTTCGCAGAAGTTCCAACAACGATCACAATCTGTTCCGGGAGTACAGGTGAGCATACAGGCTGTGTCTCTGGTAAATTGGCAAGTAAAATTACCAGAGTAGGTAAGCTCACCCTCAATGGTAAAGGCGTCACCGTAGTCTGCAGCAATTTGCCTATCTCCGACTATTTTTCCGTTTTCGCGTGTGTAAGTGCCTGAACTATCAAAGTTTGTAACAGAGAAGGCCGGAAGAGGGTAGGTAACATCATAATCATCGGCTTCTTCTGGTACTTTAAGATATTCATTTTTTCCTTCTCTTAACCAGTCGCCAGGCCCAGCAACTTTTTTCTTTTCTTCACACCAGCCAACATCGTAAAGAGTTCTTTGCTGTTTGTTTTCAAAACCAGATTCACCGCTTGGCAGGTATGTTTTTTGAAGCTGAAGACCCATTTGAGTTGTTTCTTCAACGTGAGGATAGTACATGTTTAGATAGCTCCCATCGCATGATTCTCCTTTGGGAACAAAGCTTACTTTTGATTGGGCAACGTGCATAACAGGTTGCTCTTGAAGTACAGTGCTTGCTTCGAGGTATCCAGTCATGTCTTCAGTAGAGGCTTTGGGAATATAACGTTGGAAATTACTCCAATAGTCAACTCGACCATCATATGCACCAAGGGGGGTTTCGTAGCAAAAATAAAGACCAATACCACTAATGCCAATGTATGGACAGTATTTACCGCGCCAGTTTTCAAATGCTCTCCAATATTCAGAGAATTTGTCATAGTTTTTAGAGTTGGGTGGGGTATGATCACCTTCATCAACCCAACTGGAAAGACGTTTGCGACTAATATCAATTCCTGTGTCTGGCCAGGTTGGTATGTCTACGGACATTCTTCTGTCTGCCCATTGATCAGCTTGGGGGTAACAAGGGCCGGGAAATTCATTCATGATATTTTGTATACCTTTACCATCTGGTATCCAATCAAGATCAGGAACTAGCCAATCAAGAACTCCAAAGACTGAGAGTACTAATTCTGTTGTTATTTCTGAAAGCAAGCCCCCGTCGAAATTGAAGGTGCAGGCAACTGCTTGATTGTGGCGATTGGTTTGGTAATCGCTAATAGAATAATCATCGGCAATATTTGCATATTCCGGGTCGTTTGTATTTTTGATTTGAGTTAGTGCGAGGGCGTTTTGGAGGTGTCTTGGGTAGAGTTTGTTGATTGGTCCGCTGTAATTGATAACTCGACCGGATAATTTGAGTGAGTTTTGGTAGTCTACATCTGTCATCCAATCTTCGCGTTTGGGATATGTTTCTTGGTATGTGGCTAGGCTTTCTTCCGCCCGATTCAGGGTGCCATTTAAGTACCAGCTGACATAATTTGTCATTTTTTGAGCAGGTTCTAGTTCGTTTGTGAGTTTGCTTTGCCCCCATTGATTTTGGGCGTTGATAATATATGGGGTTCTAGTTAGTCCAAGAACTGGAAGTTCGGTTTTACTAAAATCAGTGGTTACTGGCATTGGTCGGTTTGTAACTAGATAGCCACATGTATATGAGGTATATGAGCCATCGGGGCTTTCAACACATGGTTTTTCTGAATCAAGGGAAATAGCAAAGGGAAAGGATCCGATTCCGCCTGGATTTTCTGGATCAGATGGGTGGAAGACCTTGATTGTTTCAATGGCGTTTAGTGTATTTGCGCAGCTGTAGTAAGTAGCATCTCTGACATCGGCAGTATATGGGCAGCGAGGGTAGGGGCGGAGAGAATGATATTCGGGATCGCTATTTTCTTGGTTAGAAGCGGCAAAATCTATATCTAGCTTGCCTTTGAAATCTCCTCCGATATTTGGATCGTATAGGTCGCATTTGAACGCAGATGGGTTAAATGGATTGGCTGAGGGACCTGTGCCACAGTAGTCAGAGAGAGTACAGTTTTCAATATCAACCTCTTTTCCACTGGCTGTATAGACTTTGCCGCGGACATAATACCACCAATTATAGTTTCCTTGCGCATCACGAGGAGCTTGTTGGCCGCCGCAGTTGGGAGCGATTAGGGTGGTGGCGGTTGGAATGCCTGGTGGAAGAGGGGTTTCGTTGTAAAACCTGACTTGCTCTTTGACGTCGGCACTTGGGTCGGTTCCCCAGCCTTCAAAGTGAACGACTTTTTTGCCTGGACACATGTGGGTTTCAAGATATTTCCAGGTATCTAATCTATCAACACCCATAATACCAGCGTAGGCAGAGGAAACGTCAAAAACGCTTGCTGTTAGGACATCGGCGTAATCGCATGCACCAGTTGATCTGAAGCCTTCAATCCAAGGAAGTGGGCTGTAATCTGCGTTATAAAGGTCAGGACCTCCTGGAGATACTGGGAATTTTCTGTGATCTGCAATAGCCTTGGAAAATTGAATAAACATTCTGCCGTAGTTTTCTCCTTCAGTTCTAAGATCACCGTCAATAGCTCCCCACCATTGGAGATTATTTAATTCAACACCAACTACAACATATACTGGACCACCTGGTCCTCCAACGCCGTTAGGAAAGGTGCTTGCTCCAACAAGATTTAATTGATGGGCGTAATTAAGGAGAAGACTTGGATTTTCGGCATCAGCTTTTTCTACCCAAAGACGCAGTATAGTTGGAACATTGGATTTGCTGGGGACTGTATTGACAGGGCCACCGAAGTCGGGATTGTTAATAACTGCAACAACACCAGTAAAGCCTTGGGCATCGACGACGTTTGCTCCTGCTTCAGCGACGGGAAGTTCTGGGCCTATGGCATTGGGATCATTGGCAAATTCTTGGGAATGAAGGAATTTGGGATTAAAGAATAAAATAAAAGTGACTAGCAAGCTTAAAAACAGGGTTGGAAAAAGACGCTTTGGCATACTTATAGCTTAGCACATGAAATGGGTAGAAGTTGAGAGTGTGTTACGGTTGGACAACACGGAAATTGAGGATGTTTGTTTGACCCGAGAAAAGGGCAATGAGATTAAGGAAAAAGTAAGCAAGGGCAACAAAAATAATGCCTAAAACCGCATAGGTTAGAACGGATTTAGCTTCAGATGCTTTTTTAGGATCACCACTGGCCATGGTGTATTTAAAGCCACCCCAGACAAGCATTAGGAAAAGAAGGATGCCGCCAAAGCCGATGAGAGTGGAAACAATATTGCCAAACATGCCTTCAAATTCAACGAGTTGAGCTGGTGGTGGTGAAACGGCTTTAATGATAAATGCAAACATAAAAACATTTTAACTTATGAGATTACAAAGAAGCAAGAATAGTTTATGAAGGGAGAATAGTGGGAATGGAGAAATTTGTAATATCAATACCAAAGACAGTGCTAATAAGATTGATAATTGCCCAAGAAGCAAATACGATAATAAGACCAATTAAGGCTGCTGTGATTTGATTTCTTGCGCCTTCTGTGTTGACTTTGTCACCACCTGAGATAATCCAGCGAATACCTCCAATGACTAACATAAAGAAGAAAATGACTCCTGCGAGTACAAGAACCATGGTAATAGCCCAACTGATAATATTACTGACTGTAAAACTATCGATATTAGCGACACTTGAGCCTGGCGTAATGGTTATTTGAGTATCTGAGCCTCCTGTGCCTCCACCGCCACCTGCTGCTAATAAAATTGGTGTTAATAAACTTAACATGTTAATTGATGTTACTTCAGGTTCAAAAAGATTGTCAAGGGCTAGTTTTTACTGAATGATTAAACTTCCAAAATCAAGATTCAGGATATCCAGGCCAAAAGCAATCTCGATTAGTTTAATTACAGCATAGACTGAGATTAAGATAATTACACCAATAAAGGCATGCATGATTTGGTTTCTAGCGTTTTCCAGTTTCATTTTATCTCCTTTGGAGAGAATCCAATTTATTGCTCCTAGGATGAAATAAATGATAAAACCAATAAGACCAATCATAATGCCAAGGGTGAAGGCATTGCTAAAAAGTGTACTAAGTGCAGTTCCACTGTCGCTAGTTTGAAGTGAGCTTTTTAGGGCAGGATTTTGAATTTGTGCGAGTGATTTGTCCATATTTATTTTATAGACCTAGCATGGCGGCAGGGTCAAGTATGTCAAGTCCGACGATGTTACCAAGAATATCAATAATAAAGATGGCTGCAATTGCGATAATTATACCAACGGTTCCTGTTGTGATTTTTCCACGGGCGGACTCAATCTTTTTTTGATCATTTCCAGCCCCGATCCATTGGATTGCACCGATAAAAAACATAAAAATAAAATAAATGGAAGCAATACCAGTTAATGCGCCGATAATAGTAGAGACTATTGAATTAAGAGTCACACCAGGACTTGAAGTTTGAGAGAGAGGTCCAGTGCCAGGACCGGAAAATGTCCCAATGTTTATTTGTGTAATATAATTTTTCATTATGATGGTATGGTAGGTGAGAGTAAGAACATTCGATCACCAAAAAATAGTTGTCCAATAATAGCTGCGATAAGAAAGGTGGAGGCCATTATAAAAATGCCGATAACAGTTTGCCAGATTTTTGCCCAAGCCTCAGTAACTTTTTTTGGATCATTACCAGCTGAAATAAAATTGTAACCAGCTAGGATAAAATTGATTAGAGCATAAATGCCACCAAAAACAATAAGTGTGTTCATGATGACATTGAAGAATTTACCTAGTGCACCACTTTGAACATCGCCGTATTTCCCGGTGATGGCGCTTGGTGCTTGAATTCGTCCGAAAATTAAAGGTGTTGCTGCCATGTTGATATTTATTATAACCCTAAAGTAGCACCCGTGATAAGACTGAATATTTTAACAATCCAATAGGAAATTATGACAACAATAAAGCCAATCAGACCCCATTGTATACCCTGTCTTCCTTTTGCGACTTCTTCTGGTCGAGAATGACCAGCGTTGATTATGTGTTGGTAGCCACCCCAAATAAAAATGAACATAAAGACAATGCCCGCAAAAACAATAGCTGTTTCGACAAAATTGCCAATAAGAAGACTAATGCCCTCAGTATATCCCCAGGGTGAGCCGTATTGGCCGCCGATATCAACTGGTGCTGCATAGATATTTTTAATAATCATAATTTAGCCAAAAATATTAGTGATTCCAGGTAACTTTAAGAGAATTCCAGCTAGTTGGACAAGGAAAAACGCAAGAAAAACGATAATAAAACCAGTCATGGCATCAGTAATAATACCCTTTGCTTGTTGTTGTTTTTTTGGATCTGCTCGGGAGGTCATGATAATAAATCCTCCATATATTAAATAAAAGAGTAAAAGCGTTCCGGCGAAAAAGAAAATTAGGAAGACAATATTGTAGGCAGTGCTTGAACCGGAAAAAAGATCTCCGATGGTGCCGCTTGCAAAATTGGGTGCGGCTGCGTTTTCAAGAGCATTGAAGTCGATTTGAGCCAAATTATCCATTTTGTTAATTAATTATACATTAAGGCCTGGGATGGCAAGAATATCTACTCCAATGATACGAAGAATGAAGATTGAGAAAACAAGAAGAAGAAGACCACTGATGGCGGCAACAAGTAATTCTTTGCCCGCCTGAACCTTTTTGGGATCACCGGTTGAGATAATGATTAAAAAGCCTGCGTAGACTATAAAAATAAAAGCAACTCCTCCTGCAAGTCCAATGGACCAGCGAAGGAAAAACGCAACAAGATTGCCTGTGGTATCAATCGGAATACAGCCGATGGCAGAGTCGATTCCTTTTCCAATACCCCCACCACAATCTTTTGTAATATTTGCCGCAAGAGTATTCATAGTTATTTATATTTAAATTGTACCGTTTTGGTCAGAGGATGTCGAGAATGTTAACACCAATAATGCGAAGGAGAAAGACAGAAAAAATAGCAAGGAGAAGGCCTGAGACAGCACTTATAAAAATGTCTTTCCAAAGGTTTTGTTTTCCGGGATCATTTGAAGAGCGGAAAAGAAGCAGAAAGAAACCTGAGATGACAATTAGGACAAAGGCAATACCACCAATTACTCCAGTTGACCAGCCGATGAAGAAGAGAAGGAGTTCGTCTATATTGTCATAAGGGATACAGCCAATAGCACTATCAATACCCTTATCCCCTTTGTTGGTGGTACATTCAATGGTAACAGATGGCTCGTTTCCTTTTCCATTTAGATTTTCACAGATGTTTTGATTTGTGCAACAATAAAAATTGAGACCTACCCTAGGTAGCTCACAAAAATAACTTTCAGCACGAGCGCATTGTTCTTCGGCAGTGTCTTTGTCAGCCTCTTTCAGGTTTGTACATTCGCCAACTGGAGGTCGACAAATATTGTCAATACATTCTCCAGAAATGCAATATCCATCACACGGGTCTCCAATAATACCTGGAGGTTCGTCACCAATGCATCTACATTCAAAAAAGCCACTATCATTCATATCAGTCGGAGTACCAGTAGTGCAGTGATAATCCTCTAAATTTGCAGAAAAACATAGATTGGCAGTTTCTTCGCAATCATTCGATGTGCAATCGCTATCTTGTTGACAGCTATTTGGACAACACCTGTCTCCTGTTCCACATGCGGCTTTAGTGGCTTGAGTGTTTATTGTAAATAAAAAGATAAATAAAAGCAGTGAGAAGAGATATTTCATGTTTTTTTTCGGTATACTTAATAATAGCAATGAAACAGGTGATTGTAAGCATTCTATTATTGTTGGTAATTGTAATGGGAACAGGGGTTGTTTGGGCTGAGCCTAATTGTGATAATCCAGGAAGAGGAGATATTGAGTATTGTTTAGGTAAACTTCAAAGGGAGATTGATGCTTTGAGCCCGGCTCATGAGACAAACAAGAAAGAGCTTGCTAGTTTAAATAGTAAAGTTGCAAATATTCGAAAACAGTTGTCAATAATTTCTGCTCAGATTAAGAAATTAGAAAAGGATATAAATGATAGGGAAAAAGAATTGGAACACATAAGGAGTGTTTTTAATGAAAAAACAGCTAACCACTATCGATTTATTCGAACATATGATCCAATTACCCCATTTATTTCAAGGTCTGATGCTTCTCTGGCAATTAGAGAGCTAGTACTTCGTCAGATTGCTGCAGATGAAGATAGAACGACAATTGAAGGATTAGCAGAAAAATTGTCGACACTCAAAAAAGACAAAGAAGATTTATCAACTAAGAGTGTTGGACTTGCGAATGCTGAGGCAGGGCTTGATAAACAGGTTAAATTTTTGGGGGCGGAGGTTGCCAAAGTTGAAAACTATTTAACAACGTTGTCGGCAAAACAACAGGAATTGATTGCCTTAAAAGAGGGAGGATTTTCTACTTCAATTGGGGATACGCCTCCTACTCTTGAGCCTTGTAGTGGACCGGCGGGATCTGGTAATTTTTGTGATCCAGGGTTTCGGCCTGCATTTGGAGGGTTTAGTTTTGGAGCACCTCACAGAACAGGGATGAGCCAATATGGTGCCCTTGGGAGAAGTAAAAAGGGACAAAATGCAGAAACAATTCTTTCTGCTTATTTTCAAGGAGCGTCACTTCAAAAAGGTTATCCAGTGCCAGATACAATTGGGGTAAGTGGAATTGGGAGGGTGTCTTTTGAGGACAATTATCTTCTTGGTATTTATGAAGTACCTGAAAAATGGGGAGATGAAGGTGGGTTTGAAGCTCTGAAGGCTCAGGCTGTGGCTGCGCGGAGTTATGCTTTGGCTTACACTAATAATGGAGCAGGGAATATTTGTACTACTGAGGCCTGTCAGGTATATAAGCCTCAGCTTAAAAGTGGGAAATGGGCAGAGGCTGTTCGGGCAACACGAGGTTGGGTGCTTATTAAAGATGGACAGCCAGCAAAAGCATATTTTGCAGCTTCATCTGGTGGGTATACCATTTCACAATGGGGATGGAGCGGAATTCGTGATAGTGATGGGGATTGGCCAAATGGGGCATATGAAAAAGCTGGAGGTTCTCCTTGGTTTTATAAGGGATGGTATAAAAGCCGTGGCGGGTCTAGTTGTGGAAGGAGTAATCCCTGGCTTACAAGCGAAGAAATGGCTGACATTTTAAACGCTTGGCATGTTTTGCATGTTGGTGGTGGAGATAGTGGTAGGGTGAGTCCAACTGATACACAATGTTGGAGTGGTAATCCATATTCAAAGAGTGATTTGGTGGGAATTGGAGGCTATGTCAGTGTGAATAGTGTAAATGTGGTGTATAACAGTGGTGGATATACACAGACAGTAACTTTTGGAACGAACAAGGGGTCAATTAGTATTGATGGAGGAGAGCTGAAAAAGGCGTTTAATCTGAGAGCACCTGGGTATGTGGGTATAAAATCAACTCTTTATAATATTGAGAAATTGTAAATTATTTTTTTGTAATTTTGTTTTATATTTGAGGTATAATGAGACATGAACGGGATACAACAATTGTTTAAGAAAAAACCATATCTTGTTTGGGATATTTCACATACAGCGAAATTATCTGAGCGAAGCGCTCTTGAGCATGTTTTAAATTATGGGGATTGGGATGATGTGATGGAGATGGAGAGGTTAATGGGAATTCAGCGGATGAAAGAGGTGTTTGAAGATATTAAGAATAAAAAGCGTGTAAACTTACGACCAAGCACGGTTAATTACTTTACTGAATATTTTGCCAGATATGCATGATTTCGTCTTATCAGAGAAACAAAAAAAACTTTTGCCGCTCCTTTCTTATTTTAAGCGTAGTTTTGGCTTGGTTGGTGGAACTGCAATTGCGCTTCATATTGGACACAGGAAATCAATTGATTTTGACTTAGCGACAACAGGTGAGTTTGATGGTCAAGAGATTGGTGAAACAGTAAGGAGAGATTACGAAATACAGAGTGTGATTGTAGATAAGCCAACTGAACTGACTGTGGTAGTTGATGATATAAAGGTGTCATTTTTTAAATATCCTTTTGGAATTGCTTTTGAAGAGAACTTTGAGAATGTGATTCATACACCTGATCTTCTTACGTTAGCTTCAATGAAGGCTTATGCTTTGGGAAGACGATCTAGATGGAAGGACTATGTAGATTTATATTTTCTGTTTAAAAAATTTACGTTTGAGGAGGTATCTGAAAAGGCAATATTTTTTTTTGGCGGCGAGTTTAATGAGAAGCTGTTTCGAGAACAGTTATATTTTTTTGATGATATTGATTACAGTGAGGGGATTGAATATATAAAAGATCACGAAATACCTGATGATGAAATTAAAAAGAGACTTATTGAGATTAGTTTTTCAAAGAAGTAAGTAATTGATAATTTGATATGGTTTTTACTCTGCAAGGGATTGTTTTATTATGAGCGTGATATAATTTTGTTATGCCAGAGATATTTAACGCAAGCAAAGAAGAAATAAAAATGGAAGGTCATGTTGGTGGAGTTAAGGGACATCATTCTAGAAAGTTGAGTGAGGATCCACTACAGCTTAAAAAAAGTCTTCAAATTTCAATTCAGAAGGAGATTCCAGAGCCATATCATAATGCTGTTTCAGCTTTTAATTATTATCCACATAAAGTGCATTTTGTGGGGGCAGATAAACAGGAAAAGATTGTTTTACTACTGAGACGACATCCAATTACTAATTTGCCTTGGATTTTTATGGCCTTTGTGATGGTATTGGCTCCGCTTCTGATGAGTTTTGTTACGGGCGTTGATTTTGTTCCTGTAAGTTATCAAATTATATTTTTGTTATCTTGGTATTTGATTACCATGGCGTATGTGACTGAGAAGTTTTTGTCTTGGTTTTTTAATGTAAATATTTTGACTGATGAGAGGATTTTTGATGTTGATTTTGTGAATCTTATCTATCGGGAGATAACTGATGCCAATATTGACCAGATACAGGATGTGACGGTGCAGGTAGGAGGGGTAATTAGAACAATGTTTAATTATGGAGATGTCATAATTCAAACTGCAGCAGAAATTCCACAAATTGATTTTAAAGCTGTGCCAAAGCCTGATGTGGTTGCTCAGATCCTCAGGGAGCTTAAGGTGGAGGAAGAAGCAGAAAGATTGGAGGGCAAGGTGAGATGAACCTTGATAATTTAGGATTTTTTACCAGTGTTTCAGAACCAATTTGGCTGATGGTTGAGGCGTTTACCATGATCGGACTTTTTTTGTATGTGATTTTTGCAGCAGTTGTTCTTCGGCAGGTAAATCATATGACAACAACACTGGAGGTTGGATTTGAAGGAGCAATAAAAACAGTTGCTTGGCTGCATCTTATTTTCGCAATTGGGACACTTGTGATTGCGATTTTAATTCTTTGAGCTTAAACTAACGCTATAAAATTAGAGCTTAAGGAAGAAGATGAAATTTAATGTAACTTCAACTAAACTTTTAGCAAATCCAGATGAGACTGGATGGGTTCAAGTTCACGATTTTACTCCAGGGGATAATTTGAAGATTGAAAAACGAGGCAGGCTCATAGCTTTGATTTCAATGAACAAGAAAGTAGCTGGTGTTCGGCAATCATTGACGGAAGAGCTTGGTTTGGGAAGAGAAATTTTGGCAAGGTTGCATGAGGAATATTTTGGGAATTTGGAAGGTGAAATCCAGGAGCGGCTTGAGTGGGCAGTGGTAAAAGTGACGAATGAATTTTTTGAAAAAGGAGTGGTGGTTGGTTTGGGAGTGGTAGTGTTTCCCAGCTTTGGGGATAGTATTTTTGTTGTTGGAAGTGTTGGGGTAAGGGTTTATTTGTGGCGGGATAAGGCAGTGGTGCCTTTGATTGAGGGACAGACACAGGTTTTGAGCGGGATGGGGAAGGCTGTTTCGGGCGACATATATATAGTAGGAACAGA
>Ga0208958_1000276_pt1 | contig 62984 bp, 57 predicted proteins | sample RifOxyB1_FD_184032 | JGI IMG/M metagenome (GOLD analysis project Ga0208958, IMG submission 184032) | Soil microbial communities from Rifle, Colorado - Rifle Oxygen_injection B1 (SPAdes) | ecosystem: Environmental > Terrestrial > Deep subsurface > Rock core/Sediment | place: Rifle, Colorado...
AATGCGGATGCAAAACATTTTATCTCTTATCTCTAATCTCTATTCTCTAATTCGTTATGAATTTAATTCCAACCGTAATTGAAAAAAGCTCCTATGGAGAGCGGGCATACGATATCTATTCCCGACTGTTGCGCGATCGCATCATATTTTTGGGCGGTGTCATTGATGACAATGTCGCCAATACCGTCATCGCACAGCTTTTGTTTCTTGCGCACGAAGACCCCAAAAAGGATATACAGCTGTATTTGAACTCACCGGGTGGCTCGGTGACCGCGGGGCTCGCCATTTTGGACACCATGAACTACATCAAGCCCGATGTATCGACCATCTGCGTCGGCATTGCCGCTTCAATGGGCGCAGTGTTGCTTGCCGGAGGAAAAAAGGGAAAGCGTTTTGCGCTCCCGAACTCCGAGGTTATGTTGCATCAGGTCATGGGCGGTTTTGAAGGGCAGGCATCGGACATCGAGATCAATGCAAAGCACATTCTTCGCACGAAAGAAAAGTTGAACCAATTTCTTGCAAAGGCGACCGGGCAACCGCTTAATCGTGTTGAAAAGGATTCTGATCGGGATTTTTATCTTTCCGCAGCTGAAGCGCAGGCGTATGGATTGATCGACGAGGTGCTTAAGTCTGGCAAGAAATAATAAGCGCATCAAATAGGGGTTGTCTCCGTCAACCCGCTCACGTATTGCACTTGCAAAGCAAGTGCAATACTGCGCTTCCGGTTGGGTTTCCGAGAGGCAACCCCTATTGGATGCTTTGCTCGTACCCTCCCCATACCATAAAAACCGTGTCCGCCAGCTGGCGGACACGGTTTTTATGGTATACTAAGATCATATGAAAATAGCATTCTTTCAGATTGAAGATTGGGAAATAGACCATATTAAACAGCAGCTTGCCGGGCATGAATTGTTTTTCACCAAAGACAAGCTGTCCGCGGAGTCGCTTCCCGAACAGCGCGATTTTGAGGTTATTTCGGTATTTGTCGGATCACAGATCGACAAGACGGTGTTGGCTGCGCTACCGAACCTTAAATTGATCACGACTCGTTCGACAGGATTTGACCATATTGACCTGCCGATGGCGCAAAGCATGAGTATTGCCACCGGGTATGTTCCTGGGTATGGCGACAATACCGTTGCGGAGTTTGCATTCGGGTTGATTCTTGCACTTTCGCGCAAGATCTACGAGTCGGTAGACCGGTTGCGGGAAACTGGCGTGTATTCCTATGTTGGTCTGCGTGGGTTTGATCTGCAGGGTAAAACAATGGGCGTGGTAGGTACGGGGCGTATCGGACAGCATGTCGTGCGCATCGCAAAAGGTTTCGGCATGAACGTGATCGCGTATGATGCATTCCCAAAACCGGAGCTCGCCACCGAGCTTGGGTTTGAATATGTTCCGTTTGATGACCTACTTGGTAGGTCCGATGTCATTTCATTGCATGTACCCTATTTGCCAACTACACACCATTTGATCAACATGGCCAATATCGGTAAGATCAAAAAAGGCGCGTTGCTTATTAATACGGCTCGGGGAGCTGTGGTGGAAACCGATGCGTTGGTAAAGGCGCTTGCCGATGGCATACTCGGTGGCGCGGGATTGGATGTGCTCGAGGAGGAAGGCGTGCTTGCCGATGAAAAGACCCTTGTGTTGTACGGGCATCCGGAAGAGCACAATCTGAAGACGGTTTTGGAAAACCATGTATTGATCGACATGCCAAATGTGCTCGTTACGCCGCACAACGCGTTCAATACGCAGGAGGCGTTGCAGCGCATTCTTGATACGGATATCTGCAATATACAGGAGTTTATAGGAAAAGGAGTGGCAAAATGCCCGATTCCGGGGAAATAAGGGGGCGCGCCAAGCGGAACCGATGCATGGGAACCCGCTCACGCCCGGCACTTGCTTCGCAAGTTTGGGCTGCGCTTCCGTTTAGGTTCCCCTGCAGCGGCTCCACTTGGCTGAAGAAGGGGGCTATGGGGAGTAAAAACCACGACTTTCGTCGTGGTTTTTGGTATACTTGAGTAAATCATCAATATTTACTTGTGTCATTCCGAGCGGAGTGGAACGGAGTCGAGGAATCTGCTGCAGATCCCTCCACTTCTCCGCCTGCTGGCGGATTCGGTCGGGATGACAAAATACCATGAAAAAAGTCGCCATCAACGGGTTCGGTCGCATCGGACGGCTGTTCTTCCGGAAAGCATTTGGAAATCCGAATTTTGAAATAGTTGCCATCAATGATCTTGGCGATGTGGAAAACCTTGCCTATTTGTTGCAATACGATACGGTATACGGGCGTTACAAAAAGAACGTCTCGTTCATTAAGAGTGAAACAAAAAACGCGATCATCGTAGACGGAAAGGAAGTGATATTCGTGTCGGAAAAGGATCCTGCGCTGTTGCCATGGGGTTCGTTTGGGGTCGACCTTGTGGTCGAATCGACTGGCGTGTATGAATCGTTTGAAAAAAATCAGGCGCACATCAAGGCGGGTGCGAAGCGGGTGGTCATATCCGCGCCGGCAAAGGATGCCGACGGCGAGCTGGGCCGCACCGTACTTATGGGTATTAACGAAGAAGCAATGGGCACTTGTGCGGTCACGTCAAATGCATCCTGTACAACCAATGGCATTTCACCCGTCGTTGCGGTGCTTTCCGAAAAGCTTGGCATCGCAAAGGCGCTAATGACCACGGCACATGCGTATACCAATACGCAGACCATGGTAGATAGCCCGGTAAAGGGGAGCGACTTCCGACGCGGCCGTGCGGGTGCGCAAAACATCGTACCGTCGACCACCGGCGCCGCGATTGCGGTAACGCGTGCATTTACGGCGCTTGAAGGAAAGTTCGATGGCGTCGCGTTGCGCGTTCCGGTTCCGACCGGATCCATTGCGGATGTTACGTTTCTTGCCTCCCGAAAAACGACCGTCGAAGAGGTCAATCAAATATTGACCGATGCATCGGCAACCGACCAATGGAAGGGCATCCTTGCCGTTACGAACGACCAGATCGTTTCGTCCGATACGCTGGGTCAAGAGGTTGGTGCACTTGTCGATTTGCGCATGACCAAGGTTGTCGATGGCGACTTGGTAAAGGTCATGTCTTGGTACGATAATGAATGGGGGTATGTGGCAATGCTTGAAAAGCATGTAGAGAAGTCAATAATGCTCGCGTAAAGTAAAGGATATTGTCATCCCGTGCTACGACACGGGATCCAGAAGATATAACTCTGGATACCGGTCCCCGATCAAGTCGAGGACAGGCCCTCACCCGCCGGTATGACAACGGACTAGTTTGTTTAGTAATCACTTAATAAAATCATGATTATTTACATTGGAGCGGACCATCGCGGATTTGCGCTCAAAGAAATGCTCAAGGCGCATCTGACGGATATCGGAAACGAAGTGGTGGATATGGGTAATGAAACATTGGAGGATGGGGATGATTATCCCGATTTTGCCATTGAGGTTGCCAATGCCGTTTCTTCGAATCCGTTTGAAGACAGGGGTATCGTGATATGCGGATCGGGCGTCGGTGTCGACATTGTTGCAAATAAGTTCCCTGATGTGCGCTCTGCCTTGGTTGCAAGTGCCGATCAGATCCGCGCCGCGCGCACCGACGACGACGTGAACGTACTTGCGCTCGCCGCCGATTTTACCGATGAAGCAACGGCAAAAAGTATCGCCGTCGCATTTGTTGAAACTGAATATGACGGGGCGGAACCGCATCAGCGGCGCATCGACAAGATAACCGATTTGGAACTTGGCCCTATCGTGAGTGGGCCAGATGAGGGAGAAGAAGCTCCGTAAAGCATAAAAAATAACCTCCACAATTGTGGAGGTTATTTTTTATCGGCACTTTTTTTTGCTTGTTTTTTCGTAAGCCCCATGACGAGCTTTACCTGATCCATTTTTTCGGTCGCTTTTTTCTGTGCTTTCTTGCGTCCTTTTTCGACGACCTTGTCTATTTCGCTTGGCTTGCGCAGTAATAGTTTCTTGCGGACCTGGAACGGGCGCAACCCTTCAACCACCACTTCGGCAAGTTCCCGTTTGAATATGCCGTAGTTTGCGTCCGCGTACTTGCGTTCGATCTCTTTCGTAGAAAGACCTGCGAACCCACGGTATATCCGCATAAGATTTGCGATGCCCGGTTTTTTTGTCGGATTGTACGTTACCTTCGCGTCGGAATCGGTCACTGCTCGCTTGATCTTTTCTCGGATGACCTCGGGCCCATCGTCGAGGAACAAGCATCCTTCCGGCATCGATTTTGACATTTTGCGAAGCGGATCGCTTAGGCTCATCAATCGGGGAACCTCCGTCAAAAGCGGTTCAGGCTCCTTCATGATTTTTTTGAATTGGCCGTTGAATTTTCGGGCGATCGTGCGGGTGAGTTCGAGATGCTGTAGCTGGTCTTCGCCGACCGGCACAACATCCGTATCGTAAAGCAATACATCTGCCGCCATCAGTACGGGGTAATCGAACAGGCCGATGTTGATATTCTCCTTTTGCGTCAGAGATTTGTCTTTGAACTGGGTCATGCGCCGCAGCTCGCCGAACGGGGTTATGCAATTGAGCATCCATGTGAGTTCGCCATGTTCCGGGATTTGCGACTGTACAAAGATCACGGATTTTTCCGGGCTGATGCCCGCGGCGAGATAATCGGCTACGACATCGAGCGTCTGCCCGTATTTTTGGTTTGGAACAAACTCCGCCGTGATCGAATGCAGATCGGCTACAAAGAAATAACATTGATATCTACCTGAGTTTTGCAGGTCGACGAAGTTTTTCAGTGCGCCGAAATAATTTCCAATATGAAGTTTTCCTGTCGGCTGCATGCCGGAGAAGAGAATTGGCTTACTCATGAAAAATGAAAAACGAAAAAGGAAAAATGGGAAATGCGGCAAGGGGGAATTGTATCCTCCCCCTTTTGCGTATTTCGTATTTCGAGATTCGCGCCTTAGACGTAAATGATAACCGGAAGAATCATCGGCCTTCGCTTTGTCTTAGTATACAGGAATTGGCCGATCTGGTCACGGATCAGGCCTTTCAGGTAGTCCATTTCCACTTCTTTATGCGCAGGCATTTGCGCCAAGATGCCTTTGATCTTTTTGCGCATATCCTCAACGATGCTCACGTTTTCCTTTAGGTAGATGAATCCGCGCGATACGATGTCCGGACTTTTTATGACCGTACCGGTCTTTTTGTCGAGCGTGGCAACGATGACTACCATGCCTTCTTCCGCAAGCATTTTGCGATCGCGCATGACAATCTCTCCTACATCGCCCACTCCCAATCCGTCTACCATGACGTAATGGGCGGGAAGCTGATGGTCAAAGTCCACTTGGAAACCGGTCTTTGAAAATTCGACGACCAGTCCGTTGTCCGCTACGATCGTGTTTTCCTTCAGTACGCCGCATTCCTGCGCCAATAGCGCATTGGTCGAACGCATGAAGTAATAGCCGTGGATCGGCACATAATATTTCGGCTTTACCGCCTTGATAATCGCTTTCAATTCGTCCGCGGTCGCGTGGCCACTCGAATAGATATCTGAATTTTTTGAGTGGTAGATGTGGGCGCCTTGTCGTGCGAGCGAGTCTTTGAGCGTTTGCACGGCGCGCTCGTTGCCCGGAATGATCGATGACGAAAACATGATCGTATCTCCCGGTTTCGTTTGGAACGAACGGTTTTCACCCGTTGCGATCTTCATCAAGCTTGCATTTGATTCGCCTTGCGCACCCGTCGATAAAATGACGATTTGATCATCCTTGTATTTGTGTATGTCGGCGAGCTGGACGATCGTACCCGGTTTTATTTTTATGTAGCCGAGGTTTTGCGCGATCTGCACGTTCGTCTTCATCGACAGCCCGGAAAAGGCGATCTTTTTGCCATGTTTTTCCGCCAGCGTTATGACCTCGCCTACGCGGGTAAGCATGGACGCAAACATTGCGATGACCATGCGCCCTTTGGTCTTCAGAAAAATATCCTCAATATTGTCCATGATCAATTCACTGGACAATGATTTGCCCGGAACTTCCGCATTGGTGCTCTCGAGAAAAAGTCCGTGAATGCCCTGTTCGGCTACGCGTCTGAATTCTTCCAATCCGTATTCGACGCCCTTTGCGTCATACTCCACCTTTACATCGGTTGCGTACACAAAATTACCCACCGGCGTTTTGATCATGATGCTTATGGAATCCGGAATGCTATGGATGATGTTGAAGAACTCGAGCGTGAAGTTGTCCGATACTTTGATGACGTCGCGATTCTTAACGATTTCTATGTCGAGCGGCGGCGTGTTCGGGTACTCAGCCTGGCGCTTTTTGATGATCTCCCGCGCAAGGGGAGTCGTATAAATGGTCGGGTTGCCAAGCTTTTCCATGATATGCGGAATGGCTCCGATGTGATCGTAGTGCGCGTGCGTTACGACGATTCCGCGGATCTTGTGCTTGTTCTGCTCAAGATAGGTCGTGTTCGGAATGATGTAATCCACCCCCGGATTTTCTTCGCCTGCAAACTCAAGACCGGCATCAAAAATGACGATCTCATCCTTATATTCAAAGAACGACATGTTTCTGCCAATCTCTTCAAGACCTCCGAGTCCGCAAAATCGAACGATATCCTTTGCGGATTCGCGGAAGCCGGCGCGTTTTCCGTGCTCTGCGCGCAGTACAGTCCCCATCGGGCGTTCGGGCTTAAGCGGCTGATCGGTCGTTACCGGCAGCATGCGCGGGTCGTATTCATGTTTTTCGCGACCACGGCGAGGGACGTATTGTCCTCCGATCGTCTGTGGGCGCGGTTTGCGAGGCCGTTCTCCGCCCTGATACGGGCGATCTGTTCGCGGCCCTTGATGCGGACGTGCGGCGGGTCGTGCAAGGGGAGTTCCTACCGGACGAGCCGGTTTTGTCGGTTGTTGGCCTCCGTCGCCAAAAGCTTTGGCGGGCTGAAGACCTATGTTGTGTGTTTTAGGGACGCCGTTTGGCTGGGCTCCGCGTGGGCGGAATGCCGGTCTGCGCGAGCGCTCCGGTCGTGGTGTGTTTTGTTTATTTTCCATTTGTTTTTATTTTAAATTACTTTATTTTTTGATCTGTCATGCATGCCATGTCGGGTTGGGGAACTACCATGCCGCCCTGCGTATTTAAGCGCCACTAAGTCTATGGAGACACGGACGGATCGGTACTTCGTCCAGCCCGAAATGGAATGCATTATTGAAAAACGTTCGCATGCCCTGCAAAAAAGGAACATAAAGACGTTCTGCCTAATGTCCCGTTTGCACGGGTGCGTTTTTTGATCGGCTGATCATGTGCCAATCCGTATGTTTCTTTGATAGTGCCACAACTCTCTTGTGTAACACTGCTAAAAGATGTGCCGAGGAGAGGACTCGAACCTCCACACTGTTGCCAGCGCTAGAACCTGAATCTAGTGCGTCTACCAATTTCGCCACCTCGGCATAATAACTAATGACCGATAACCTATGACTAATAACAAAATGCCCAATAGGTATCGAATTAATGACTTATAATACCTACTTCTTCTCTATTATGCAAGTTTCCCCCTCCAATTGACGGTAAAAAGAGGTGTTTTCTTTGTGGCAATTACTTCTTTTTTGGGGTTGGTCAAGATGTCGAAGCGGATCGGATCTTCCGTAAAAAGGGTATACAGCGGGGTCTTTTTTGGAAAACCAAGCTTTGAAAGATCGGCAGGTACGCCAAGCGCAACCTCGCCCGCGTCTTTATGGGACATGTTTTCCGCAAGCGTCATCCCCTCCGCTTCCCATGGAGAGGGAAGTACCCAGAATGCAGTGCCTCGGCGCTTTTTGAAGAACGAATAATCCGATTTGATCGAGTCGGAAAAGAGGTCTGCGAGTATGAGCGGTCCGGTGCCTACGTTTATGGTGATATGACCATAGCCCGATGGAATGAGAACCTTCTCGCCCTTTGCGGCGGCAATATAAAAAACATCGTTTTGTTTTGCGCCTATTTGTTGCACTGCGAACATGGCCTCGCCGGCGAGCACCTCATATATTTCCGCAGCCGGATGGGTGTGCCCTATGGTGCGTATGTATTCGCCCTTCTTTCCGCCGAGCGTTCCGGGAAACAGGACGGTTATGTCGTAGCGAATGCCATGCTTTTTGAATAGCGATTCGTCTTGCAGGCAATGTACGTCTCGGTACATCAAATAGAGGTTTTTGCGGCGGGATGTCGCGGTTTTGTCCATTAAATATGGACGCGCATCTTCGAGTGTGCGCGCATGTACAGGCTCGCCAACAACGTCTTTCCCGAATTTGATCGCGTCGTCATCGAATGTAAGTTGCAGACCACTTTGTTTTTTTAAGTTAAGCATGTATTTTGTCATTCCCGCGGCGGCGGGAATCTATTTCTGGGTGGATTCCCGCCTCCGCGGGAATGACAAGCCCTCACTCCTTTTTTAGCGTTCTTACCGTTTTGATATGCCATGTATCTATCATGCCAAAACGATCGCTGGGCACCGAGAGCGCAGTCGCTTCGAAACCCTTTAATGATTTATTGCTGACATATAGGTAGTATGGGGAATAGAGGAACACCGCCGGCTTGTCTTGCCTGATGATATCGCGCATTTGATCGAGCCCGTTTTCTCGACTGCTCGCGTCAAAATCCGTGCGAATGTAATCGATGAGCTTGTCTACATCTTTGTTCCCATAGATCGCAAGATTCAAACCCGGGTCGAGTCGCTGGCTTGAATCCCAAAAAGAAAATGGATCGAGATTTTTTCCGTATGTATTTCCGAACAACAACAGTTCATAATCGCGCGGCTTGATGACCGCGGTACTGAAGTCCGCCATGGATGCGTTGTGGATCCGAATGTCGATACCGGCCGCTTTCCATTGTTCCTGCAATAGCTTTGCGGTCTCCTGCAGAAACGGTGTCGGGTAGACCGTCAGAACGAATTCGAGCTTTTTGCCGTCTTTTTGCCGTATGCCCGAGTCGGTCATGGTCCAACCATTTTCTTCGAGCCATGCATTTGCGCGTTCAAGCGAATATTCCGGCACGCCTTGCGCTTCTTCGGTAAATGGCGGAATGGGGCTGGTAATGGCCACGGCGTTGTCGCCGAAGATCGCCTGGGTAATGGCCGCGTTGTCTGTGGCGAGCGAAAGTGCCTTTTGTACGCTTCCGGCCTGGAGTGTTTCGTTTGCATATGGGTTGGGGAATACTGCGTAATAACGCGGCAGTGCAAGTTTTCTTACCCGGTACGGAATGGAAACTTTTTCAAAATGCTTCGGCTCGACGATCGCCATGCCGTCAATATCTCCGCCGTTAAGCGCTTTCACCGCGTCTGTTTCGTTCGGATAAAAACGAACCATAATGGTTTCAATGTAGGTTTTTTGCCCAAAGTAGCGCCCATTTCTTTTAATGGTCACTTGGGTCACGAAGCCGTCCCGGCGTTTTTCGAATGATTCAAATGTGTATGGGCCGCTCCCCATCGGTTCCCGATTGTAATCGGACAGGCGGATATTTGCCGCAGGAATGGCTTCGAACAGATGCTTCGGGATCGGCTGCAATGATAAGAGCGTATTTTCGAAAAAGGAATACGTTGCCGGCGTTACTATGCTTAGCTCCCGTTCGCTGATGCGCTCCACCTGCACGCCTTTCCAAAGCGGGGCGAGCGGGGATGCGACCGCGGGGTCTTGAATGAGCTTAATTGTAAATATGATGTCGTCGGTCGTTATGGGTCGGTTATCGTGCCAAGCGATGTCGCCTTTGATGCGAATAGTGAATGAGCGTTTGTCGGCGCCGAGCGTGATCTTTTCCGATATGGCGTCTATATCCGCAAATAGGAGCTGGGTCAGGTCGCTATCGACGGCATTGCCCTCGGCAAACAACGGGTTGATGAGTGTTGGTTGACCGACGATGCCTTCTACATATTCACCGCCCTCCACCGGGGATAGGATCGTATTTTGCCGGATGACGCTCGACAGCAATAAGAATAATGAGATGGCAAGAACAAAAAACGCCGCAATGAACGTAATGCGTTCTTTGCGGGAGAAGGAAAGGAAAAGAGTAAGGATTGCTTTAACCAAATGAGTAAAAGGTTATAGCGAATCCGTAAATGGTGTCAGGAACAGGGCCCCTTCTACGTTCCTTTAACCATTTACGGATTCGCCCCAAAGCGCCCGTGCTTGATGCCGGATACGCAAGCGGTATCGGGAGGAGGGCTCTTTTTATCCTCCCTTCACCGCTTGCGTATCCGGCGGATGGCGACAATGTTATTTAGTAAGGCCGATAAGCGACAACACTGCAAACGCAACGGCAATGACGATGGTCGCTGCGAAGATGATGCGTTCAAAGCCGCGACGGGTTTGATATGCACCGCTTTCCGAGCCGCCGCCAAAGGCGCCGGAAAGGCCCGACGTGCGCTCCTGCAACAAAATAAGAATGATGAGAATGATCGAAAGGATGACTTGTGCGATAGAAGTATAATTCATAACAATGGGGAATGGTTAATGGAACAAGCGACAAGGGGGGATGCGAATGTGTTCAATCGGAATATGTTCTGCGGGCCGCCATGCTTATGATGACATTGACCGCGCCGATGATGAGCGTCGCGTAGGCGAGGGGCTCAATTCCTTGTATGGTAACATTTTCCGAGAAATAATCAAGCAGATACAGCATCAATGCGTTGATGACCAGCAAGCCCAGTCCAAGTGAAAGCACGATGATTGGACCAAGAAGAAGCTTTAAAACGGGGCGGAGTAGGATGTTTATCGCCGTAAATATCGCCACGACCATAAGCAGTTGTTTTAGCTCGCCCGTTATGATGAAGCCCGTTATATATGTTTTTGCCACGATGAACGCGAGCAGGTTCGAAAACAGTGAAAAAATGACCCGGGATAGAAGTTTCATTGCCCATAGTATACCATGTCCGTTGTATTTTTGAGAAGGCGACAGTTTAGACTTTGAATTACAGGGCCAGTCAAAAAACCATCTTCTCGCGCCTGTCATTCCCAACGCGGGTCCCGTATCAAGTACGGGATAAACTCCGGCGGGAATCCAAAGTCCATTGCGCAAGGCGCCACTACTGCAGAAAACTCTGGATCCCCGCCTCCGCGGGGATGACAACCCCTCAGAATTTGGCAGTGCACTATGCGTGCATGCCGATTTTTGCTATACTTGCAGTACCTGAAAGGTCGAAAAACATAAAGTGTCATTTTCCATTTTTAAATGGAGAATGATAGCAAACAAATGTTCGTACAAAACCTGACAAGCACGCTCTACGGTTCGCTGGCAAGCGTGTGGCTTGGAGTAATGGCATTCGTGCCTAAGTTTCTCGGAGCGCTCATCGTTTTGATCATCGGTTTGGTCATCGCATCCGTTTTCGGATCGGTCGTCGAGCAGATCATCAAGGCGGTCAAGTTGGATGAATTGTTGAAGAAGCTCGGCGTTGCTCAATATGTTGAGCGCGGCGATGTGCGCCTTGATTCAGGACGCTTCCTGGGTCGGATCGTTTATTGGTTCTTCGCAGTTGTTGCCATTCTTGCCGTTTCCGGCATCTTGGGTCTCGATGTCTTTTCTGATTTCTTGAAACAAGTATTGTTGTACGTTCCGAATATCGTTGCCGCTGCATTGATCATGCTTGCGACCTTGGTAGTTGCGAAGTTTTCCAAGTCATTGGTCAAAGCTTCCGTATCAAGCGCAAAATTGAGCGCAGCCAACTTTCTCGGATCATTCGTTTGGTGGACTGTCGTTGTTTTCGGTCTTATTACTGCTTTGATGCAGCTTGGGATCAACGTATATGTTCTTCAGACGGTCATCACTGGAGTCGTTGCAATGCTCGCCCTCGCGGGTGGCATCGCGTTCGGCCTCGGCGGAAAGGATTATGCTGCCTCGCTCATCGAAAAGTTGAAGCGGGAGACTGCAGATATCAAATAAGCCCCTTAGGCTTCTTCAAAAAGGCACCCCTTGCGTGGTGTCTTTTTGTTTGGAGGGTAGAAATCGGATATACTTACAATAACGCATAACTAATAACAAATAACTTTTAACAAAATACCATAAAGGAAATATATTTTTCGTATTTTGTCATTAGTTATCCGTCAGTAGTTATTAGTCATTTATATGGATATCTTTCTCATCTATCTCTTCGACCGGTTCATTTATCGCATGGCGAATTTTTTACGCCATTGGTATGTCGATAGCTTTACATCCTACAGCCGGTTTATCATCGCCCGCTTGGAGCACATGGATAGGACCATTGCGCTTAAGGTCACGTGGCGCAATTTGTTTCAGCCGCTGTATCAGGAGCGGAATATTTTCGGTTATGTGCTTGGATTTTTGTTTCGCTCCACTCGGCTGATCGGCGGCGGTATTACCTATGCAATAGTCATCGTGTCCGCATCGGTGATCTATTTGGCATGGGCCGGCGTGTTGCCCTATATTTTATTGCGCATTGCCGGGCATACTCCCGCCGCATTGTTTTATATGAAAAACTCATGACCAACCAAACCGCTTCCGGCGTACAATCCGCTATTTCTCCCGATCAATTGGTGTTCATCGATCCGCGGCTTGAATTTTCCGCGCCGCTTCGGTTTTTGTGGGGTTTGGTGACATTTTCGTTTTACTGTGTGTTTATCGTCGGAACCATTCTCTCGGTTACTTCAGATATCGAATGGCTTCGCTGGGTCGGCATATTGTGCGCGCTATGGCTTGTAGATCGTGCGCTGCACATCAATACGCCCCCTTACCAGCTCGACAAGCTGAGCGCCGACAAGGTTGCGGGCGTCAATGTTGCCCAGTTTCTGCTTCCGAAGAGTTTTCGCATCATCGTGCGCGCCTTGGATAGAACGGGCATATCGGGCGGCGATTTTTACCTGCATTTCATGAAGGCATTGCTTCGCGATGCGGGCATTCGTGGCGCCTTATGGCGGCTCGAAATATCGCCGGAAGAGTTCGAGCACAAGGTTGACGAAGAAATAGCCAAATATACAAAACAAGACAGCCAATATTCCCATGTCGAATTGCTTGCGCGCATCGAGCTCCTCATTAAAACGGCATTTATCGAGGCATATGGCGAAGGTAGCCGCCATATCGCACCCAGCAATCTTTTCGCGGCGCTCGGCACTATCGATGATGCCGCCGTGCGGCGGGTGTTTTATCTGTTTTCGCTCGATGTCGGCGATCTGCAAAAGGCGCTTATTTTTAGCCAGTATCGACAGCGATTCGCATGGATGCGCGTCATTCCCGCAACATTGGGCGGTTTTGCGCGCAAGGGCCCGCGGCATCGCATTATGAATCGCGCATGGACCGCGCGACCTACTCCGACGCTCGATATGTATAGCGATGATCTTACCGATCTCGCGCGCGAACAGCGCGTCGGATTTTTGATCGGGCATACGCAGGAGTACGCTACGATGATCAACATTCTTTCGCGAGGCGCAAAGCAGAACGTCATGTTGGTGGGCGATCCGGGCAGCGGAAAGGAAACAATCATCAGCCACCTTGCCTTCAATATCGTAAAGGACAAGGTTCCGGATGCACTTTTTGACAAGCGGCTGGTTTCACTTTCCATCGGAGAGTTGGTTTCCGGCGCCGGACCGGAAGAGATTTCCAGCCGGGTGAATGCCGTGGTTTCCGAATTGATCGGCGCGAAAAACATCATCCTTTATATTCCCGACATCCATAATCTTTTCAAAACTTCGGGAGAAGGGTTTATGAACGTGGCCAATATGCTGTTGCCTGCCATTGCCGGGGATGCCTTTCAGGTTATCGGGTCGACCTATCCACGGGAAATGAAATCGGAAGTAGAGCCGCACTCCGATTTTCTTAATGCATTCGACGCAGTGCGCGTCGAAGAAATATCGGAAGACGAAACCATCAAGCTGCTTACCTATATAGGCATCATTCTGGAACGTCAATACAAGGTCGTGATCAGCTTCGAGGCGATTAAGGCGGCTGTTTCCATAGCCCATAAATATTTCAAGCAAAAGTTGCTTCCCGCGAGCGCGGAAGATCTATTGAAGGAAGCGCTTGCCGATGCCACGCACAGGGGAGAAAAAATGCTCACCGATGAGCTGGTCATCGCCGTTGCCGAGCGCAAGGTAAACATACCGATCCACAAGGCGACCAAGGAGGAGGCGGAGAAGCTGCTCAATCTTGAAGACATCATCCATAAAAATCTCGTAGATCAGGAGCCTGCGGTTGGTGCGGTCGCGCGGGCATTGCGCCAGTACCGCAGTGGACTTGCGCGGTCGGGCGGGCCCATTGCCACATTTCTTTTTGTCGGACCTACCGGTGTCGGCAAGACCGAATTGGCGAAGATACTGGCAACCACGCAGTTCGGCTCCGAGCAAATGCTATTGCGTTTTGACATGTCCGAATATCAGGACAAGCAAAGCATTTTCCGATTCATCGGAACGCCGGACGGAAAGATGAGCGGTACGCTTACGGAGGCCGTCATTCAAAAGCCGTATAGCCTTATTTTGCTTGATGAATTTGAAAAGGCACATCCGGATGTGCTTAACCTATTTTTACAGGTGCTTGACGATGGACGCATTACCGATAACGTCGGTCGCGTCGTCGACTTCCATAATACGATCGTCATTGCGACGTCGAATGCCAATTCGGATTTCATTAAGGATTCCATCGAGGCGGGGCGCACGATAGACGAGATCAAAGATGAATTCAAAAAGAAGCTCACGTCTTATTTCCGTCCGGAACTGTTGAATCGTTTTTCCGATGTGATCATCTTTAAAAACCTGTCCGTTGATGATACCGTCGCCATTGCGCGCATGCAGATCAAGAAGCTTGTCAAAGCGCTCGGGCAAGACCAGGGGATTGCACTTGATATTGATGATTCCGTAGTACAGTACCTTGCGCGCATCGGACATGATCCCGTGTTCGGCGCGAGACCTTTGCGCACTGTCATTAACGACCGCATCAAGAGCCGGCTTGCCGAGATGATCCTGCGGAGCGAAATAACGCAGGGAAGCCACTTGCGGCTGACATTGGAGGGCGATGATGTGCGATTTATGGCCACGGAAGAATGATAAAATAGTGCCCCTACCGCCTCCCGGTAGGGGTTTTTGGCCATACTTGACAAATACTTTCAAATAGTTTACTTTAGAAATAGTTGTATTTTTATTATTTTAATAAAGCTGCAACATTGCTTTTTTACAAATACATATACCTAACAGACCAAACCAGCTAAAATCCAAACCAAAATGGAGGATTTCCAATGAAAAAGATCGTGATCATCCTCAGTTTGTTGTATCTGATGTTGGCCGTACCGGCATTTGCCGAAACCTGTTACGGTCCGTTCTGTCCTGATTCTGCTGCCGTAGGCAGCACAATCGGCTGGGCCAACAACAACAACGGCACCGATGAGCAGCGGTACGGGGCGAACAAATTCGGGTTTACATCCGAGAACGATACCGTGGGCGGGTTATCTACCCGCGGTAACGCCCAGGCTACCGTGGTGAACGGAAACGTATACCGGGACGCCCGTTATCAAAGCGGGTCCCTTGGCGAGGCGCCGTTCACCTCATCTACTGAGAACCGGTTAGAAATGATCGGAAGCTCCAGTGATCAGGTAAGGGGTGATTTTTCCGATGCGTTTATCAATTTGGGGCATGATGCCAATGGCTTTGCCCACTTCGGTTCGCGCGGATTCAACACCTCGCTCTATGCTACCGGAGCGGCAACTTTTAACGGTACCGGCAATGTGGATGCTCTGGCAGGCCAGAGCACCTATGACACACTGCGGACAAACCATCACGCTGGTCACAGCGAAACGTCCGTTTCGACGAAAGTCGGAGTAAAAACGAACTGATAACAAAAGGAGAAAGACATGAAGAGAAATCTGTTCGGCGTTTTGCTGGTGCTGGTCATACTGGTGCCTCTGAACGTTTTTGCCGCTGATGCAACTGCAACGCAGGTTGACGTTGCATCGTCCGTCAATAACGATGTTTTCGTGAATGGAAGTGAGTTTCATCAGGAATTCAACGGTCCGACGGGGATAACCAAATCGCTTTCGGGCGGCGTTACGGCGCCGTATCTGAACATGCAACAGGCGACTACGCCGTTCCCTGTCGGGAGCTGGCGACCGGTCGTACTGGCACCACGCAGCACGAGAGAGCTGTACACCGAAGAAGAGGTCAGAAAGATCATTGAGTCAAATCAGGACATCTTTCAGGTAACGGGTCGATTACGGCTCGTTGTGCCAGCGCACAACGAGCCGTTCATCTATACGTTGCCGTCCGATCTCAACTTGGACAGGCTTGGGCTTGTGTCTCTGTTGACCGTCGAGGGCGAAGCGCCCCCGAATGCCAACGTTGAAGAGCACTTGCTCCGACTTCAGTCGGTTGCGTATCGTCTGACAAATTCGTTCGTCACGACGGCACAATGTACTGAAGACATCCTCAACAAATTCGCCAATAATGGCGGAGGAATCAGTGGTGGCGCAACCGGGTTTATGGGAAGCGTTTTGACGGGAACCGGCATTGCGGCACAAGACAGCGTGGCTGTCAGCCGCGCATACCGGGTTCCTAAATGTCGTGTTACCGCTTGGAGTACGAACGTATCCGATCTGGATGAGTTCACCAAGCAGTCCAGCGGACAGCAACCCGAACTGCTGTACAACTTGTACCTGTATAAGGACAAGGGAAAGCAGCAGGCCGAATTTGCGGGTACGCTTTCCCGAATGGCAGAGGACGAACAGTTTCTCGCGCGACTTCGAAGGGGTGGCGGAATAGACTTCGTTGCCTTTTACCTGAAGGAAGCCGATAAGGCCGCCGTTCAGGAGCAGATCGAGGTATTTCAAAAAGAGTTCGTTCTGCTGTTGAAAGCAAAGGGCGTTACTGCTGCTAACGCGAGAATCGAGCTGGTTCCTACCGATCCCAATGCGCCGGCCTATCGCCGGACGGACATCGTGGGCGGTCTCGCCCTGTACCAGTGAAGGAGGAGCTTCAAAATGAAGAATCTTGTCTGTAGTTGTTTTCTGTTGTTGGTACTGGTAACGGGATGCTCTGGCCACGCGAACTATGTGGTAAGCGAGCCGGGATATAGAAACAATGACAAATTGATCGGTTTGCTTAATGCCAAGCCGGTCGATGTCGCGGATCTGTATCCCGACCTGAAGCCCGTCAAGCTGTCTAAATCAACCAAGCCGGCATCGCCTGCCGTGAGGAGTGAAATGCGATAAAAAGCAGCATCATAGTTTTTAATTGCCCCGAGAATACTCGGGGCTTTTTTATATAGCAGCCCCTCCTGAATGAACAAGGTGGAAACGGAGCGTCGCAGTAGTGTATACTGTATGTAATCATCACCATAAAACAATGCGTATCAAAATAAACATCGACGTGAGCGGGCTCAAGATCAACCGCATCATAAAATTTTTCGTCATGTCCGACCTTATGCTGTGGGGCGGATGGGGTCTTATCGGGCCGATCTTCTCGATCTTTTTGGTGCAAACCATCTCCGGAGCGACTGTCGCCACGGTCGGTGGTGTTGTTGCCACCTATTGGATAACCAAATCGCTCATACAGCTTCCGGTTGCCGTCGCGCTTGATCGGCATGAAGGGGAGCGGGACGATTTTTACACCCTCATTTTTTCATTATTGCTCGCCGGTTTTACCGCTTTGGCATATTTGCTTGTCGAAGACATTACGTCGCTGTACCTGGTCGCGTTTTTACAGGGCTTGTCGTTTGGCTTGTATGCGCCGGCGTGGGCGGGCATTTTCTCACGGCACTTGGATAAGGAACACTATGCGTTCGATTGGTCCCTTGATAGCACCACCATCGGGCTTGCTTCCGGCATTGCGGCGTTCGTTGGCGGCGGGCTTGCCAATGCATTTGGGTTCGATATCGTGTTCATTCTTGCGAGCGTCCTTTCGTTCTTCAGCGCATTGTTGTTGCTCATGGTCCCTGATCTGGTGTTTCCAAAGGCCACAATTAATATCCCATTCCGGTTTCCGGGGTTCATGAAAATGAAAACCCCGATTGAGATCGAGAAGAAAGGACAATAAATTTCCCCTCGTACTTTTTTCTAGGAAAAAAGTACCAAAAAAGTCGCGAGCGAATAAAAATGGCGGAATGGGCTCTGAAATCTCTAACGAAACTGCGAACTCGCTCCTATTCGTCGCTCAGACAACGCAGTTTCTGAGGAGATTTCTATCGCCCATTTTATCCGCCATTTTCACAGGCTCGCAGATAAGAATGCGGGCTTCTTTCTTATCTCTTACCTCATACCTCGTTATTCTGTTATACTTATCTTATGGAGCAATTGCATTCGCGAAAATTGAAATTTCTTGAGGAGACGGCAAATACGATACGGCAGGATATCATTGGCATGCTTGAGGAGGCGGGTTCCGGACATAGTGCCGGTTCGCTTGGCATGGCGGATATTTTTACCGCACTGTATTTTCATTTGATCAACCATGATCCCAAAAATCCGCATTGGGCCGATCGGGATCGCGTGGTGTTGTCGAACGGGCATATTTGCCCGGTATTGTATGCCACACTTGCTCATGCGGGTTATTTTCCGGTAGATGAGCTTAAGACATTGCGCAAGCTTGGATCCCGTTTGCAGGGGCATCCGCATCGCGCATCGTTACCGGGTTTGGAGACGACCTCCGGTCCGCTCGGGTGCGGACTGTCCCAGGCGATCGGCATGGCGCATGCGGCGAAGCTCGACGGTAAAAAGCATCGCATGTACTGTATGATGTCCGATGGCGAACATAACGAAGGAAACACATGGGAAGCTATTCTCTATGCGGGAAAGCATCGCCTGAGCAATATTACAGCGATCATCGATCGTAACAACATTCAAATAGACGGGTTTACCGAAGATGTCATGCCGCTTGAGCCATTGCGTCAAAAGTACGAGGCGTTCAATTGGCATGTGATCGATGTAAGCGGGCATAACTTTCTTGCCATCGTCGGCGCGGTCGTCGAAGCGCAGGCTATCCATGAGCGCCCCACGGTTATCATCGCGCATACCATTCCGGGCAAAGGCGTCAGTTTCATGGAAAACAATTATGCGTGGCACGGCATGCCGCCCAACAAGGATCAGGCAAAGCAGGCAGTCAGGGAATTGCGTACTTTGTGGGGAAAGATCAAGGCGGAGCACGATTAAGCGCGAAAAAAGAAAGACGAAAAACGGAAAAGGGAGGGTGTCATTCCCGCGGAGGCGGGAATCCAAATCATATAGATTCCCGCCTCCGCGGGAATGACAATACACATACCATGTTCAACCCATTTAAAAAAACTACAGAAGAAATATCCCGCACGACGCCGGGCTATGAAGAGACGGAGCGTCGCACTCCGATCACGGGCATTATTTTGTTGCTGCTCATGTTCGTTGCCGGATTGTATTTCGGCATATATGCGATGCGCGATGTTGCGAATATCCCGAACAGGCCGCAATCATTATCGCTGTGCGCATATCACTATCAGAAAAAGGGGAGTACCATTGCCGCGCCGGCCTATCTTGGCCGATATGACGATATGCTCGAAGAATACTCCTTTGCCCGCAACACATCGGCGGATTGTTTGACACGGTTAAGCATATTTGAAAAAGATGGGCAGATTGCGCCTTTGTTGGAGCAGCGCACTGCGCTGGAGGTTCAAGTGCGCCCTGCGTATCTGCAATTGCGCGATACCGTGCTGCCTGATTTGCTTGAGGTTCAAGCGCAAATAGGCCGGGTCACCGGTGAATATGGCGTCGGATTGCAGGAAGAAAGCATGGATATCAAGAGCCCCGTTTTCCCTACTGCCGATTCCCGTCAATCGATTCCCGAGTTGCGTGCGCAGGAAGGCGAGTTGTTGCAGTGGAGGGGAGAGTTGGAGGGGCAGCTCAATTCCGTCAAAGGTGCACTCAAGGCGCTTGATGCGCAGTTGACCGCCGCGTATACGCCCGTATTCAAGGCGCATGAGCGTGCATTGCGATGGTATGAGTTTCAGGTGTTCTTACTGCAGTTTCTGTTGCTTGTCCCGTTTTTCTTTCTTGCGTTGCGCAAGTACCTCGAATTGCATCGCAAGAACAGCCCTTACTCCGTCATTCTTACCGCGATCGTCGCGGTGTTTGGAATATTGCTTTTGAAGGCCGTCCTCTTTTGGTTTTGGGGCCTGTTTCTTGAAAGGATATTGAATGTGTTGATCGAGTGGTTCAGCATGTATGATCTGTTTCGTTCGCTGTTGTTCTACGTGGGTATGTTTCTTTCTTTCGCCATATTTGGCGGAGCGGTCTATTTCTTGCAAAAAAAGATATTCGATCCGCGCCGCGTGACCATTCGGCGATTTCGCGCGAAGCAATGCCCACAGTGCCAAACCAATCTTGACCTGTCGGCGGAGTATTGTCCGAATTGCGGAGCGCATATCCGTACCACTTGCGAAAAGTGCGGCAAGGATAGGTTTGCCGGTATGCCGTTTTGCCCGCATTGCGGAGATAGGAAGGATAACTAATGACCAATAACGGGATGCGAGGAGGAGGGTATAAAGTATAAGGTATACGGTATGGGGAGAATTTCTAAATAAAATGCTGGATACCTCCGCTAGTGGGCGGACGGGAATGACAATGCGAGAAAAATCGCAATGCAAGAAGGTTGTCATCCCGCACCACGATGCGGGATCTCGTGTTCTTCTGAAAAGATTCCGGCTTCCTCCGGTTGGCGGACAGGCTTAGGCCGGAATGACAATGCGGGGAGGGAGGGGGGAATAACCGATAACCGATAACGGGATGCAGGGATGGGGCAGAGATGAGAGGTTGGAGATGAGAGATATGAATTAAGAAAGGGGCGTCCGCTTGCGGACGCCCCTTTGTGTCGTGTCGGAATCTGTATGAGTGGGGAACATGAGCGACATTCGATGTCGCTCATATAGTCCCGAAATGTAATGATGTCGGGCGTCGTTATATTTGTATTTGGCCAATATTCGCCTATTCCTGTATAATGGAATTATTATGAAATCATACGAAAAGATCGCAAAGATATTGCGAGCAGACCAAGATACGATACGGGTGGCAGAGGAGCGACTTTCCGCGTTGACGGGCAAGGTTGGCGTGTTGGACAAGATCATGGAAGAGAACTGGACGGCCATTCAAGGCCGATTAAACATTCTCGGGCTTACGCGCGATGCGTCCGCAAGAGAAATATACGATGCGCTTATCAGTAAGATAGAAGCGGATGATGCATCGTTTTACGAAGCGCTCGGAAGGCCACAGGTTACCGAACCTGCCGATTGGCAGCGGGTGCTTGATGTCATCGTCGCCGCGATCAATCCGCCGAAAGGCCTCTTTTTGAAAAAGGAAAAGGCTGTCGAGTTCTTGCGCAATGAACCGCCGACGAAAGTCATCGAAGCGCTCGGGTACGACAATGTCGACCAGTTGCTTGAAAACGAGGATCTCATGGAGATCTATTGCGCATTGCGCTTTTTGCAGGGCGGAGAATGGCTCAATACGGTATTTTTCAAACAATATGATGCCGTAACGCCGGCTGACTTTGAAGAGCGCGCCATCACGCCGATTGCCTTGGCAAAGAAGTGGGGAACGCTTGCGGAGGGCTTCATGAAGAAAAAGTACCACAATATCAGCCATTTGAAGGAAATGGGCATCATCTACGTGATTCCGCTGCCACTTGAGATTTCCGGTGAAACGTTGCGCAATCTTGCATTACTCCTGCACTATTTCAATGAAATACCGTTTTATTCCGACATCATTCGCAAGTTTGCCAATACGCCGGAAACGTTTGTGGAAAATCTTAAATCCCTGTTGCGGGGCGATGTGCTTGATGTACAGCCTGCTGCGGATGGAGGGAAAATGCCGTGGATGGTCGTGCAGCGCTACCTTGCGAAAGATGATGAGTTTGATTGGCGTTTGTTTGCACCGCATATCAATCCGGAAGCATTGCATTGGGAAAAGGCCGAACACATGCTTATGGTTGTCGCCCGATCGATCGACGGATTTTCCACCGATCTTGCCTTTTGGAAGAACTTGAACTGGGTGGGTGATTATTTCAAGAGCGATGCCGGCATAGACATACTTGTGAGTTTCAATTTGGTCGACACCGCCATGGCGCTCGTCCAGCAAAAGGAAATGGTCAAATATCTGTACCACCACCAGGAATCCATGTGGAACAAGATATTCCTTGAATATTTCGGGCAAGAGGAGATGGAAGCCATGATGAAGGAGTATATCATTAAGGGGTATATGGAATTGTGAGGGGGGCGGGGGTATAAGGTATATAGTATATGGTATAGGGCATGGGAGGGGAGGAGCGAGAGATTAGAGGTGAGAGATAAGAGGGAGAAGTGTCATCCTGAACTCGTTTCAGGATCTTGTGAGAAAGAAACGAGATTCCGAAACAAGTTCGGAATGACAATGCGGAGGGGAAAAGGTATAGGGTATGGGGCGGGGGTATAAGGTATGAGGTATAGGGTATGGGGGAAATTCTAATTTCTAAGAGATGGCACTTCTTGAAAATGTCGCGCAATGCGCGACATTTTTGTTATACTAAACACATGAATTTCCTCGTGCTACTCCTTGGCCTACTCCCCAGTTTTATTTGGCTCAGCTTCTTTTTGCAGGAAGATATCCATCCCGAGCCGCGGAAAATGATCTTTTATGTTTTTGTTACAGGGGCCGTTGCCGCGCTGGGTGCTTATTTTCTGCAAGTTTGGGCAAACGGCCAGCTGTTCACGCTCAGCATATTTTCCGACTCGCTTGAATATTTCGCCATCTTCGCCGGAATAGAGGAATTGATCAAGTTTTTTGCCGCTTTCGTCATTATCCGGGGAAGCAAATATTTTGATGAGCCGGTCGATGCCATGATCTATATGATGACCGCCGCCATGGGGCTTGCCGCAGTCGAAAACATCGCCGTTGCGTTTGACAACGGCTTTGTCGCAATTACCATTGGCTCTCTCATGTTCCGATTTTTGGGGGCCACGCTTCTGCACGCGCTGAGCTCGTCCGCCATGGGGTACTATTGGGCGCAGGGTATCGTGCAAAAACGTACGCCGATCTATATTTTGTGGGGGTTTGTCATGGCCACGCTTCTGCACACGGTTTTCAATTACTTCATTGTGGCGTTCGACAACGGGTTCATGTACTCCATCGGGGTCCTTATGCTTGCCGCATTTTTCGTATTTTATGACTTTGAAAAATTAAAGAAAAATGATACCATTACAGTATGAACAACGATACCAAAAAATTCTTCGAGAAGCTGGCGGGTGCATCCGTACAGGAAGAATTTGAGCCGAAATTGGCGAAGGTGGACGAAATAGAAGAAACGGAGAGCGAAGATGTTTTCGATGAAGGCGAAGGCCAACTCGCCATTGATGTGTACCAATCCGGTAACGACATTATTGTCGAAGCTCCGGTCGCGGGCGTTGGTATCGATGACCTTGACCTTGAAATATCCCCTGAATCGGTCGCCATTCGCGGAAAGCGCGAACAGCATGAACACATAGAAGAAGGCGACTTCCTGTATCAGGAGTGTTATTGGGGCAAGTTTTCCCGCTCAATCATTCTTCCGCAAGAGATCAACCCCGATCATGCGACCGCTACGTTCAAAAACGGCGTGTTGCGTATCGTTTTGCCAAAGGTAAACAAGCAAAAGACGAAAAAAGTGAAAGTGAGGTTTGAGTGAGAGATGAGAGGTGTGAGATGGGAGGTATGAGGTATGAGGTATGAGGTATGAGGTATGAGGTATGAGGTATGAGGTATGAGATAAAAATTCAAAAAACGCATGCCGTGCGGCATCGGGAGGAGGGCTCTTTTTATCCTCCTTCAACCGCATGGCATGCGTTTTTTATCAGGCAATGTAACGATGTCTGACATCGTTACATTTTCAGTATAGGTCGTAGGTTGCCCCGTTGTCATTCCCGCGCCTGCCTGCCGGTAGGCAGGGAGGCCGGAATCCAGTATTCCGTTATTGGTTATTAGTTATAGGTTGTAAGTTGCCCCGCATTGTCATTCCGGCGGAAGCCGGGATCCAGGTGTTTCGTTGTTTGGAAAAACAGTCCATGGTAGACTGTGTGGAAATGGCAAAAAGGAACAAAGCATACATTGGGGTGTTTGATTCCGGCTTTGGGGGGATCAATGTATTGCGTGGTATCGTAAAGGCGTTGCCTGTGTATGATTATCTCTATGTAGGCGATACGGCTCGCACTCCGTATGGCACTCGCTCGGCCGAAGTCGTATATGCATTTACGCGGCAGGCGGTTGATTTTATGTTCGCAAACGGGTGTGAATTGGTCGTGTTGGCGTGCAATACCGCCTCCAGTGATGCATTGCGCAGGATTCAGCATGAATATCTACCGAAGCACCATCCCAACAAGCGGGTGTTGGGCGTGTTGATACCCGCGGCCGAAGAAGCGGCGGCAAAAACAGCTAACCGAAAGGTTGGTGTTATGGCCACGGCAGGAACGGTGCGTTCGAGCGCCTTTGTGCGGGAACTTACGAAAATAGATCCAACCATACGGGTAACCCAACGGGCGTGCCCGCTGTTGGTGCCGCTTGTGGAGGCGGGGGAACATCGTTCACCTGCCGCAGCACTTATATTGGAAGCGTATCTCAAGCCGTTGCGTCGCAGTGGTGTGGATACGCTCATCTTGGGGTGCACCCATTACGGCATATTGGAACGGCAGATCAGGCGCGCCATGGGGCCCGATGTGCGTGTAGTTTCGGAAGCGACCATCGTTCCGAAAAAGTTAAAGACCTATCTTGCTCGCCATCCGGAACTGGAACAAAAGCTAAGCAAGGGGGGGGAGCGGGTGTTTTATTCCACCGACCTGACCGAGACGTTTTCTACGCTGGGGAGCAAGTTTTTCGGCAAACCGATCAAAGCGAAAAAAATTGCATTGCAATAGGTTTTGGTAAAAAAACAGCCCCTAAGCGAACTTATGGGCTGTGGCGCGCTATGCGCAGGAGGCAGTTATTCCTTGGGGATTATGAATCTAAAGTACCATGGATCCCTCAGCCGGGTACGCGTTTTTGCGAGTAGATTCTCTACTGTGATTCGCTGGTTGTATACGGACGATTGGAGGCCGTTGATACGATCAACGAGATTCAGTAAGACTTCTGATGCCTTGAGCTCGGGGTATTTTGCGAAATATACGGCAACCTTTTCGGGGCCGATTTTCTCGAAGATACCCTTCTCGTGCTCCGGATACGCTTGCGCTAAGTGTTTTACGAATTCGGCGGTCAGTACCTCGGCTTTTTCTTTAAGGATGTCCTCTACTCCCTTCGCCTCTTTGATTTGTTCAAAATCTTGGACTTGTTCAAGCCGCGCATTGAACTGCGTAAAAATCCCGCAGAGGGCTGTAATACCCATAAGCACTTCGAGGGCAATGCTTGCCCCGAAGAAGCCCTGTGCCGACACTACTTGCTCCAGTACTGCGAAAAAGATAAGCACAGCTACGAATACCATGACCCGCCTCCCTAAAAAAGAATTAAACTACCAAAGTTAAAATACTGTTTAATAGATAGCACTTTTGGGTAGATATGTCAATACCTTGTGAGGAGTGCCCATCAAAATCCCTTAATGAGGGTTGTGAATATTTCAATTTTTACAGAGCCCGATCAAATCGATAAACTCCTGCGTTTGTTTGGATATGCGGATGGTGTATTTTTGCATCCGCAGAATTGTATAGATTTCGCGCTGAGAGGGTGTTATCCCGTGCTCTGACACGGGATTCATGGCGTAATATCGTGCGGAGAGATGTGTCATCCCGTGCCGGAGCCTGCCCCGTACCACGATACGGGGACCCGGGATCCATGGCTTTTATATTTAGTCCTTTGATTTGGTAAAATAAATATAATGAAACTGTATTATGTGTATATATTGGCCAGCCAGCGAAACGGAACTTTGTATATCGGCATTACGAATGATCTAAAAAGAAGGGTATTTGAACATAAGGAAGGCCTAATTGATGGGTTTACAAAAGAGTATAAAGTAAATCAACTTGTGTATTTTGGGCAGACACCTGATGTGCGAAGTGCGATAGAAAGAGAAAAGAGGTTAAAGGAATGGAAACGGCAATGGAAGATCGAGCTAGTCGAAAAGGAAAATCCTACATGGATTGATTTATACGATTCCCTATAGAACCCTGGATACCGGCGTTCGCCGGTATGACACGGGGAGCTTATTTTACAGTATTGTCATCCCGTTGAACAACGGGATCCAGAGTTCATAAGTAAGATATTATAGTAGTATCATAAAACGACCCGCAATGCGGATCGTTTTATCGTGGTGCCCGGGGGGAGACTCGAACTCCCACGGATTACTCCACGCGATTTTGAGTCGCGGTTGTCTACCAGTTCCAACACCCGGGCGTTTTCGAACAATGGTCTTATTATAGGGGAATTTGTTTGTTTGTCAAAGCGGGTGGAATGCGTGCAATGTATCTTCCTATATTACTGCGTGCAGAGTGGGGGATCTATGTGATCAGATTAGCTTATTTAGGGCGCAATCTATTCGGCAATCAAGCATTTATGCGGGTTTGCCGAATTCGGCAATGCTTCTTTGCCGAACTATTCGGCTTGCCGTATGGGTTTACTCCTGCGTTTTGTCATTCCTACTTCCGTTGGGGCGATAAACCTGTCGTATTTGTCATTCCCGTGAAAACGGGAATCCAGTATTCCGTCATTGGTTATTAGTTACAGGTTATAAGTTGCCCCGCATTGTCATTCCTGCGAAAGCAGGAATCTATTATCAAAATAGATTCCGGATATGTCATGGGGTACCACGTCATTCCGGAATGACAAACCCACGCATTCGGCGTAGCGCTTTCTTGTTGACACATTGCCGAACTGCCGTATACAATACCCCCATGATCAGTAACTACGAGTTTATCAAGACGCAGGCATACGAACTGTCGTGGGCCGTATTCCGATGTGCCGAATTGTTCTCCCAGGCCAAATTAAGGGAAGAAGTAGAAGCTGCCGCGGTCGATTTGATCGCGGATCACGCCGTGGCAAACAGTGCGGCAGACGACGATTTCCCCCGCATCGACAAGCTTACTTCGTTAATCCGGCTGGCTGAATCAGTTGGGCAGATAGCCCCGGTGAACGCAAATGTCCTGTATCGGGAACTCGATAATCTTACCAAAGCGCTTAGGTTTGAAGTCGCCGAACAGCGCAATAAAAAGAACATTACGACTTCGCTTGAGCAGATCTTTACCAACAAGGCATATGCAAATAACCTGCAACCGATGACTGATAACCAACAACAGAATGCGGGTTTTGGAGATTCGGCAAGAATTTCTTCTACCACGCCTGCTTCCCCTGTCATCCCCACCCTTCGGCAAGATAAGGATACTCAATTCGGCAGCGTAGAAGCATTGCTTTCGGCAGCAGTTCGGCCGACCCAGCCAACCCCTACGTCAATGGCAAAAACTCCTACTGTTCGGCAGCCGTCATATTCTGTCATTCCCGCGGAGGCGGGAATCCAGAGCCCTATGCGCACTGCTTCAAATAGTTTGGCAGTTCGGCAAGCTCAATCCGCAACCGCAAGGTCATGGCAGTTCGTCATTTTGCAAAAGGTCAAAGACCTTGGCCAAACCACCACCAAAGAACTTACAGCAAGCTTCCCGGAAATTAGCGAGCGGACCATTCGTTTCTACTTGCAAAAGCTCGTAGACAATGGCTCTATAGACCGCATCGGTTCTTCCGGACCGGGATCGGCGTATCGGGCTAAATAAAAGGTAGAAAGTATACGGTATAGGGTATGAGGTATAAGGCAGAAGTATAAGGTATGCGGTATATATCGCAATAAATACAGCCACGGAAGTGGCTGTATTTATTTGAATTTCATTGGTCTATTCCTTATACTCACTACCGTATACTGTATACGTGCTTTCCCCCCGTGTAACAAAGTAGGGGATCGGTCGTTAGCCTATAGTATGGATGCATACTGGTCGACTTTTGGTCTCAGTTGTTGACAAAGTGCATGCATGCTTTACAATAAATATAACTGGCTTGGAGTGAGGCTAAGCCAAGGTTCTAAAGTTCCGCATTTTATGTGGAAAGCACAAGGGATTTTTATACCCTTGCGCTTCTCTTTTGGAATCTTTCTTAGCCTCGCTTCAGCGAGGCTTTCGCGTTCTTATCGGGCTTCGGCTTGGTGAGTGCGAAGAAAGATCAGAGTTATCCCTTGATCAAACCGCCACCTTACCTCACACCGGTTCGGCTGTTGGTCGATTGATGGGGCCGATGACTTTCTGAGACCGAATTATCACGAATTGAAATTAACATTCAGAATTACTGAAAAACGAAAAGCGAACAACGAATGACCGAATTGCCATTCCCGTGAAAACGGGAATCCATTTCCTCGAATCTCGTTGCCGCTGAAAAAGAAAATAAAAATTAAAATGAGCAACGTATTTAAAAAGCTTTCTATCGTTGTACTCGCAGTTGCCATGATGGTAACCGCAGTAGCTCCGGCAGGAGCCGCGACCACTGAAGAGTTGCAAGCTCAGATCTCTGCCTTGATGGCGCAGATCAATGCTCTCAACGTTCAGTTGTCCGGAACTCCGGCAACGACCGTGTCATCGTACACGTTTACCCGCAACCTCACTGTTGGGTCGACTGGCGCCGATGTCATGGAGCTCCAGAAATTCCTTATCTCTAAGGGAAATTTGGTGCTCGCAACCCCGACTAACTACTTTGGCAATATGACCAAGGCAGCGTTGGCAAAGTTCCAGGCTGCCAATGGCATTTCGCCGGCAGTTGGTTACTTTGGTGCAATCACCCGTGGTTCGGTTAACGGAATGATGGGTACTACAACCCCGACCACTCCGACAACCCCGACCACTCCGACAACCCCGACAACCCCGACCGTTCCGACAGGAACCATGGGAGTTAGCGTAGTTACCGGCGTGGGAGCAACCCTCCCGAAGGGAGCTTCAAATGCAACCGTGTTGACCCCGGTATTCACCGGCAACGGCACGATCACTGCATTGACCATCACCCGCACGGGCGTTGGTGCAACCACCGACTTCTCGAACGTTTACCTGTATGACGCAGGTGTGCGTTTGACCACCGGCCGCACGATCAACTCACAGACCCATCAGGTAACCTTCACTGGTTTGAACATTGCTGTTCAGGGTTCAAAGACCCTTACCGTGGGCGCTGATGTTGCTGCTGCTGCGACAGTTGGAAACCAGCATGCATTTAGCATCGCCAGTGCGTCTGACGTACAGGCTGATGTTACCGCTTCTGGAGTTCCGGTAACCGGCGCAACCTTCACCATCGGTGGACAGAGCGTTGGTACTGTTATCGCTACGAAGAACGGCTCCATCAGCAACCCGAGCATTGGTCAGAGGGCCGCAAAGCTTTCTGAATTCAAGCTTGAAGCTGGTTCGACCGAGAACGTAACGGTAAGCCGCATTTCTATGTTCTACTCCGGAAACCTTTCCCGCGCCAATCTCAGCAACTTCGAATTGAAGCAGGCTGGAACTGTCGTGGCTCAGGGATCCGCGATCACCGACAAGGATCTCTTGGTTTTGACCTTCACCACTCCGTTCAGAATGGAGAGAGGTGCAGTTCGAACCTTCGAACTCTTTGGTGATATCGCAGGTGGAACCAAGGCTGACGAAACCATCAAGTTCTATATTGATGATGCTTCCGATATTTATGTGATTGGTGACCAGTATGGCTTCGGCGTAACTGTTACCAAGACCGCATTCGATTCCGATGCTGCCGATCATCACGTGTTGACCCTCCAGGGTGGACAGATCACGATCAGCTTCAATGGACCGAATGCTTCCGATGTTGCCGTGCGCGCAACCGATGTTGTCCTCTTGGACTTCAGCATTGCGTCCGCAAACAACGTTGAAATCCGTTCGATTTCCTTTGGTGCAACCACGACCAATCTTATCGCCGGAGAAGGATTCAATGACTTCAAAGTACGCCGCCAGGATACTGGTGCCGTGTTGACCTCATCTTCCGATGTTGCGACCACTTCAGCTATAACGTTCACCGACCCGATCAACTTGACGGCCGGACAGACGTTGCGCTTGCAGGTCATTGCTGACGTTGATGCCGATAGCGATGCTTCCGATACCATCCGCGTAACGTTGAATGGTTTTGGAGCTTCCGATATCAAGAACTTGGACAACAACCAGTTTGTTGCCGTCGCAAATATCGTTCCGAATGGTATTACCGGCAACTTGCAGACTGTCGTAGCAGCCGATCTTCAGGTAACCCTGAACGGTCAGCCGTCTTCGCAGACTGTTGTTGCGGGTGCTTCCGATGTCGCGTGGGTTGGTTACAACTTCCGCGCCACTGGCGACACCGTCCGTATCACTGCGTTGACTATCGATGGAAGCGCTGCTTCTTCGTCCATCGCAACTGATCTTGGATCTGTAGCATTGTACGATGGAGCTACCAGGATTTCCGATTGGGAGGCGGTAAATACCACCACCTATAAGGCGACCTTTGACAACTTGTCAGTCTCCATTCCGCAGGGAACTCAGAAGACGTTGACCGTTCGCGGCCCGCTTTCTAACTCTGCAACCACTGCTGCTGTTTATTTCTTCTCCGCCACCTCTTCGGATGTGACCGCTGTTGATTCAAATGGCAACACGTTGACCCTTACGTTCACCGCTGTCAATACAGCTCAGACCGTAAAAATGACCGTAGGTGCACCGACGCTTACCTTCACCAAGGTTGTTACTGTTAACAGCACTGATGCAGGTATCGTTACTGCAAATGGCGTTTCTACTCTTTCCGAGTACGACGTTTATGCACGAAACGGCGCATCGAATGTCACCCAGTTTAACGTTGGTGTGCAGGCTCAGTCTACTTCGACTGCCGCAACGACCACGCTGGCTCAGGAAGTTGCTGAGATCCAGTTGTTCCTCGGTTCCACTCAGGTTGCTTCGGCATTCCCTGATGCAGCCGGAACATACGCAGGTATCGCTCGCTTTGGTGATGGAGTGAACACAGTGTTCTCTATCCCGGCGAACGAAACCAGGCGCTTGAGCGTCCGCGCAAGGTTGAATGACATCAGCTTGAGCACTGGCGCATCTACCGGTTCGAATATCTATTCGTACCTCGTAGGAACCAGCACGCTTGGCTTCAAGGCAACCGCAGGAACCCAGACTTTGACCGATGCAACCGGTATTGGTACTTCTACCACCATCGGTGAGCAGAAGGTCATGTACAAGGCATCCCCGGTTATCGTGAAGGAATCCGGTGTTGATGGTGCAACCATCTTCGCAGGAGAGCAGGATGTCGCTAAGTTCAGGGTCACCTCGAACGGAACGATATCGTTCAAGAAGATGAGCTTCAACATTTCTTTGTCCAATGCAACTTTGACCGCTAATAGCGTCAAGCTGTATCGTGACGGAACGTTGTTGACCACTTCAGCCACCAACGTAGCCGCAGGAGGAGTAGCCGCCATCGTTCTCACCACTGAGGATGTTGTCGACACAAGCTCTCCGGCTGTCTACACGGTAAAGGCTTCCGTTGCTGAACTCGGAACCGGTTCCGCTTCGCTTACCACTGCATTCTTGACCACTGGTGATGGCTCTGTCGTCACTCCGGCAGCTTATGCCGCGACCCTTGGAAACATGGTATGGTCAGATCGCTCCGGTCAGCCGCATAGCGAAACTTCGACCGATTGGACGAACGGCAAGTTCGTGAAGGATACCTCGATCACCTTTACTCGCACAAAGAGCTAATAAAGGCTTCGAATCGGTTTAGATCTTTGATCTAAATCAAACCCTACCGCTCGCGCAAGCGGGCGGTAGGAAAAACAATTCTGAATATCGGTCTCACTCTCCTGTAATAGGTGTGTGAGTCGGAAGCCTCCCTTCTCGAATTCGTTTGAGAAGGGAGCGCGACCGACAAAACCGATGTGAAACAAAACTTTGTATCTTTTGCCGAAAAGGGCAGAAGAATAAAACTTATTGGTCCGCTGATTCACGCAAGCCTTTGAAATTTGTCATTCCCGTTAAGACGGGAATCCAGAGCCCTCAGGGGGAATCACGATAAACCAATTCAAATCCCATGTATTCATTCGCCTTGTGCGAATGAACAATAAAACTCCACGGCCGACGCAAGACTTTAGCGGGCGTCTGTCATTCCCGTGAAGACGGGAATCCAGTACCCTCCAAAGAGACTGTGGATCAATAAAATACTTACAAAAACGCCACACATTGTGTGGCGTTTTTGTTTGTATCCGCGTATGGGGGGGTAGTTTAACGGTGAAATGCCCTCCGGTATTCCCATGTATGTACGTCATCAGATGACGTACATACTGCGCTGTGTAGAGCCCCTATGCTATATCAAAAAATAGTCAACAGGTATATAGACGATGTGCAAAGTATTCGCCAGTGCGCTTCTCGTGTGCCTTTTAAAGCCATAAAACGGGTCAAATTAGTCATGATATATGTGATATTAAGTAAGTAGCCTTTAGCGTTTGGTGGGGAGGCTTCTGATGGACTTTTTAGCTACATATGTACGTCATCAGATGACGTACATATGTGGCGATGGTGTGTGTATTGTAGTACGATGTACTATATGGCAGATCTTTATCATGCGTTGACTCGTGGTGTTGATAAGCGGGAAATTTTTAAAGATAAGTTTGATTATCTGAGATTTATCCATGACCTTTATGAGTTCAATGACGTTGAATCTGTCGGTACGAGTCATCGCATTTTTGAAAAAGCTAAACAAACATCAGGTGAAGGACATATTGTTATAGATGAAAGGCATTCCAGAGAGCTGTTGGTTCATATTCACGCCTTCTGTTTGATGCCAAATCATTATCATCTACTGCTCAGCCCCGCTATCGAGGGCGGTATTCCGAAGTTCATGAAGAAATTAAACATGGGGTATTCGCGATACTTCAATGAGCGATATGAGCGAAAGGGTACGCTGTTCGAAGGAAAATATAAGTCGATATTGGTTACGGCGCATGCGCACTTTGTGCACTTGCCTTATTATATCCACTTGAACCCGTTGGATATGTTCGATTATGGGTGGCGGGAGCGCGCCGTGCATAACCATGCCGATGCCATGAAGTATTTAGAGGGTTATCGATGGTCGAGCCATTTGGATTATATGGGAAAGAAAAACTTTCCGTCGGTCACGCAGAGGGGGTTCCTTTTGGAATTTTTTGGAGGGCGGGAGGGATACGCGCAAGCGTTGGGTCAATGGGTGGAGGATATCAGTATTGGAGAGATACAGGACGTTCTTTTGGAAAAATAAAATAACGATATTCGATATGTACGTCATCAGATGACGTACATATTAAAAAAAGTTATCCACAAGTAAAAATTTGTGCGTGTAAAATAAAAGTATGGTATACTATATGCACTTGCGTCGTTTCTATTTTTCACTTTGTAATAGACAGATGAAGAAGATGATCGACAACAATTCAATAGAGTAATCATTATTTGCAACGCGGGGTCTTTGACACCCGTTTTTATTTTATGGTTTATGTTATATGTAGTGGATTCCCGCTTGCGCGTGAATGACAGCGTTCTTACATTGTCATCTTGAGCGGAACAAAGTGAGCCGACCGCGTGTCGCCTTATCCGCCAGCTGGCGGAGGCGGCGCAAGGATTTGTAGTTTGTGAAGCAGATTCCTCCGTTGCGCCGAGTACGGCTTCAGTCGGAATGACAGTAGAAGGAATAATTAAGTAATGGATTCCCGTATGCACGGGAATGACAGAGAGAGGGGGCGGGAATGACCCCGTAAAGTCCGCCGTGGGCGGACCACGGGGCAAGCAAAGCAGGGAGGAATGACAATGTAAGAGGTTTGTAGAATAAAGAATTCATTAAGGTAATGGATACCGGCCTTCGCCGGTATGACAGGAAAAATTATGGAAGAACAGAACGAGCAGATCATTGCGCAGTATTCGAAGAAGGACGCGGAGATATTGAAAGAAAACGGATTGCCGGCCGTGGGCGCGGGGCAGATGGGTTCCATAAAAAGCCATTATTGGAAGTTTATTGGCGGGTTTTTTGCGTTGATGCTGGTGGGAATCATTGGTCTCCCTATGGTGGCGCAGTATATGGAAAAGCAGGAGGATGAGGCGCGGGCGGAAAATACCGCGAATTACATGAAGTTTATGACCGACCTGCAGGAGCGGCTTGAAAATGATAAAGATGGCGGGGCTACACCGGAGGAAACATTGGAACTGTTTACAGCCGCCCTTAAGGCTGGCGATATTGAGCAGGCGAGTAAGTATTTTGTGTTTGAGCCAGAAGAAGGCAAGGAAAGACTGGTTAGCTTGTTGGAAAACCTCGAGGAAATCGGAGAGATGAAATTATTTGTCGAATATCTGGGAAAGGTGCGAAAAGAAAGTAGTGACCCTCGAGATTCTTTTGTTTGGTTCTCCCACAAAAATAGCCAAGGAATGGTTGATTTTTCTGTTGAAATTACTAAGTCAAAATATTCGACTGTATGGAAAATCGAAAATATCGCACTCTAATTTCCTTACTATCTGTTTTAGTAAGTATATTTTTTTACATCCAGCCCGCAGGTGCATATGAGGTTGATACGCATGCGTATCTGACCAAGGAGGCTATTGAACTATATAACAAAAATACGGAAGGCAATAAAATTTCTTCCGACTTGCAACGGTTTATAATCGACGGGGCAAAGCACGAAGACGATCTGCCGCGTCCCCAAAACCATTTTTATGATCCCATTAACAACGAGGGGCTTAATGATGGCATGCATAGCGGGCAATCTGCTAAAGCGTGGGCAGGTGACAGCAATAATCAGAAAAAGATCGGCTACGCGTTACTCTCCGACTCGTCGCTGACTTCTGTTGATTGGGGAAAGATAAAGAATTTTTATCCGACTGCGGATTTTACGTGGAATACGGCTATAAAATATTGGCTCAAGGGCGACAAAGAAATGGCCATGGAGGCATTGGGCCATGCTATGCACTTAGTGGAAGACATGGGCGTACCGGAGCATACGCGCAATGACGCTCATACCGGCGGGAGTAAATACGAAGAATATGTCGGACGTTATCGCGCGGAGACGCCGGATGAGCAATTTAAAACTCGACTTGGCGACAAAAAGCCGATTACTTTGGCGGCGCTTGATGAATATTTTGATGGCCTGGCAAGGTATGCAAATAAGTATTTTTATAGCCCTGGCTCAATAGGTGCATATAATTTTCCTGAAATAAATTATAAAAATGCGGAATCAAAAAGCGGGGTATATTTTATAGGAGCAAAAGATGACGAGGGAGTAAGGTACTATTTAGGACTCAAGGCCCATTTAGGAAGTGCTTTTGGTGTAAGTAATCTCGATCTCGAGTTAGATAATCCTACTATTTTTGAATCCTACTGGTCCTTGCTCTCTGTGCGGACGGTGCGGTATGGTGCGGGGGTTATTGATCAGTTCTTCCGCGATGTGGAAAAGGCGCGGAATGACCCTGATTTTCTGAAAGAAGAAAAGCCTGAGGTGAGTGTATTGGGGAAGATTGGTGTGGTGGCTAGGTCGTTTTTTAATAAGACGAAAGATATTGTCGTAAAAACAGGGTCATTTTTTAGCAGTATCTTGTCGGCAATCGGTAATGGCGTGGTTTCCGCAGGAGGCTATGTTGGCGGGTTGTTTACCGGCAATAACGGGCTGACTAATTTGGGAATTACAGACATTGGCGATCCGAATGGGTTGGATACCGGGGGCGATAGTAGTTCCAGTGCGTCTGCCGCGCCGACGGCCGTGGCGGTTAAAAAAGATGCGCTTGCGAAAAAGGATGATGAAATAAATGCGTTGAAGTTGCAAGTGGATGGTTTACAAAAAGAGGCGAAGCTGCAAGACGAGGCCGTATTGAAGCTTGAGAAGAAGCAAGACGACCCTGTGGTGAAGGAAGATGTTGTCATAAAAACAAAGAATGCTTCGGTTGAGGCGCCGTTGTGCGCGTATGGTTCTGCGAATAGAGCCGGGCAAAAGGAAATTGTTATAAACGAAGTTGCGTGGATGGGCGGTGTGCGGAGTGCGAGTGATGAGTGGATCGAATTGAAAAATATATCGACGTCGGACGTCGATATATCCGAATGGCAGCTGCTTAACGAGGGCGGCGGGGTCAAGGTTCGCTTGGGCGGCCTAAAGAATCCGATCATCAAAGCGGGAGGTTTTGTTTTGCTGGAGCGAACGGATAATAATTCCGCAGTGGGTGCGACTGCTGATCTGATCTATTCGGGTGCGTTGGCAAATACGAATGATGGATTGAAATTGTTTACCGGTTCGTGCGCTGTTGCGGACGAGGTTGCGGTCGCATCCAAATGGGCTGCGGGCAGTAACGATACCAAGCAGACCATGGAGCGCCGCGCCAGTGGTGGCTGGCAGACATCCGTATCGGCTGGCGGTACGCCAAAGAAAAAGAACTCTGCGGGTGTTGCGGAGGTAGATAAAAAAGAAGAGGCCGCTCTTTCGCACGTATCGACGCAATCGGGCGTGGGCGGGGATCCGTTGTCCGTTGCGCCGCAGTTTTACCCGATCGTGATCAATGAGATCATGTATGACGTACCCGGTGCCGATGGCGGACGCGAGTGGGTCGAGCTGTACAATGCCGGCACATCGGCTGTTGATATTTCCGATTGGAAATTGCTTGAAAATGAAACCAATCATGCGCTTACGATAAAACAGGGATCGCCAACGATCCCTGTTGGTGGGTATGTGATTATCGCCGATGACGTGAATGATTTTTTGAGTGATAACAGTGGATTCGTCGGGCCTATTTTTGATAGTACATTTTCTTTGAGCAACGATGGGGAAGCGCTTTTCATAATGAATGGTTCATTGACCATTGATTCTACGCTGTATGCGTCGAGTACCGGTGCGACGGGGAACGGATTTTCGTTGCAATTATTTGACGGCACTTGGTCCGCCGCTTCTTCCACGCCCGGGCGTGTCAATGTTGCGCCGGTCGTTGCCGAGGCCGCCATGATGGCTGCGCCGACGGTTGCTTCCTCGCAATCAATTCATGATGCAGCCTCATACTCGTTGAACGTCATGACGTATTATCAATCGCTTGCGATAAGCGCACCCTACACAGTCGGGTCATTTTCCGTATATGGTTCCGGCATCGCCGGTGGGTGGAAAGGAGGAATATGCGAATTCAATCCGGCGATTCCCCGATGCACAAATGTGCTCGCGCAGGCGTTTGCCGATATAAATATGCCCGTCGGAGATGCGGAAACGTTGCTTACGTTTGCATTTCCAGCGCCTCCTACGCTTGCGCCGGGCATGTTGTATGCATTATTTGTTGAGCCGACGGGGAATGTGCATATCGCGCAAAGACTCTCGCGCATTCGTGGATCCGCAGCGGATGTTTATGCGAGCGGGGAGCTGTCTGCATTTGGACAGTATGCGCCGCACTATATTAGCGAGCGGGTAGACCCGGGGATTGCCGATATGTATTTTGTCATTAATACCAATGGATCTGCTATTGCCTCGTCGACAAGCGTTGTGGCGAGTACGGCGTCGACTACGAGTGATGAGATCCCGGTCCGCCAGTCGGCGGATTTGGATTACAACGGGGCGGGAACTGCAACTTCGAGCGACGAGATCCCGGATCAAGTCCGGGATGACCTCGATGTGGTGATCAATGAGATCATGTATGATCTTTCGGGAGCGGATGACAATCGCGAATGGATTGAGGTTTATAACGCGGGGACCACTACGGCCGATATTGGCGAATGGAAATTTTATGAAAACGAAACGCATCATGGCCTTGCGGTAGTACAGGGCGTAAGTGTGTTGCCTGCGGGTGGGTATGCGGTCATTGCGGCGAGTACGACGGCTTTTTTGAACGATAATCCAGGGTACGGCGGAACTCTTCTTGATAGCGCGTTTTCTTTGAGCAATACAGGGGAAGCGCTTGCATTGAAGAATAGTGAACTTATTATTGATTCTGTTACCTATGCCTCGAGTACTGGGGCAAATGGATATGGCATGTCGTTGCAGAAATTCGACGATGGTTGGCATGCGGCGTCTTCGACACCGGGGGTGGTTAATGTGTTGCAGGCAATGACGAGCGATGAGATCCTGAAACAAGTTCAGGATGACAGTGCTGGTGGACAGGATGACAATGTTGGCGAAGCAGGTATTGCGACTACAACGCCGCAATCGCCAGTACTCGCGCAGCTTGATGACACGGCAAAGTCGTATACCAATCCTACTTCCGCATTTTATCAGACAGTTGCTTTTGGTTTAGTGCAATCGATCCGTTCATTTCGTATAGCTGCGGAAGGAATAAGTGGGCGATGGAAGGGCGGTGTTTGTGAATTTGATGCAGCGAAGCTCTGGTGCGCAGCGACTGGCCTATTGGTTCGGGTTGATGCCGATGTCGATATGGTAAGTGGTGCAGGGAAAACCGCGCTTACATTTTTGTTTGCGTCCGATATATTGCTTGATACGAGCAAGACGTACGCGCTTTTTGTCGAGCCAACGAGCAATGTATCTTTACGGGATCGCTTTGCGAGCATTTATGGCTCGGCAAGCAATGCATATGCAGGCGGCGGACTCTATGGCCAAGGACAAAATTGGGGAATCAGTGGCCTTTTGGATTTGGGAATTGCCGATATGTATTTTGAGGTCAACGTCCCTGAGACTGTCGTCGTTGTTCCGCCGGAAGAAGAGGGTACTGCTACCACAACGCCTGATATTGTCATGGACCCGGTATTGCCGATCGCCACGAGTACGGAGGAAACGGTTTCTTCGGAATAAATTAGATGTTTATGAAAAAAGATTTTGACGGATGGAGTAGTGAAAAGAAAAACGGACCCATTGCGGGGTCTTCGAGTGCCTAACGGCTATTTACATTTGTTTGCCGCTTACTTGCGTAAGCAGCGAGGCCGAAGCCATTATGTGTTTAGTATAGGGGAATTTCTATTCTGAGTCTACTATCTTTGCTGTCATCCTGATCCGCCAGCCGGCGGATTCAGGATCCCATCGGTAATAAACGAGATTCCGAATCCGCCAGCTGGCGGATCGGAATGACAGTGCTCTCCCGTATTGTCATCCTGGTCCGCCGGCTGGCGGATTCAGGACATCGCGACTTGGGCATGAACATCAATTATCAGTATGAAAACATTTTGTGTATATATTCTTACCAATAAACCCGAAGGTGTTTTATATATTGGTGTTACATCCGACTTAAGAAAGCGCATGCACGAGCATAAAACAAAGGCAATGCACGGGTTTACGGGAAAATATAATGTTGATCAACTTGTTTATTTCGAAACAACGACCGATGCCAATGTTGCTATTGCTCGTGAAAAGCAGTTGAAAAATTGGCACCGGCCGTGGAAGATCAATCTGGTTAAAGGGAGTAATCCGCAGTGGGAAGATTTAAGCGTCGAGTTGTTTTATAAGCCATAAGACCCTGAAACAAGTCCAGGGTGACAGAGGGTGCGTTTCGTCATTCCGATCCGTCAGCCGACGGATTCGGAATCTTTATGGAAGAGCACAAGACCCTGAAACAGGCGCAGACCCTGAATCCGCCAGTCGGCGGATCAGGGTGACATGAGTACATGTCAGTTAAATGTAGGATGACAGTGGTGCGGCGCTTAGGATGATGGTAACTTGGCGTAGGATGGTGGCAATAATATGCTACAATTTAATAGCATGTCACGAACACGTGGGCTTACATTGGTCGAGCTTCTTATTACCATGGGCATCCTTGCCATACTCGCGAGTATGGCTGTTTTGGTGTTCAATCCAGTGGAATATGTTCGGCAATCGCGGGATACCCGCCGTATCGGCGATTTGGATGCAATAAACAAAGCAATCGATCTGTATACCGTGAACAAGCCGGCCATTACCGAATTAGGGACTGCTTCGATTGTTTACGTTTCACTTTCCGATAGTTCTTCTACCTGCGGAAGTCACGCGCTTCCCGTATTACCACCATCGTGGCAGTATCGATGCGTGCCTGCCGCAGATCTTCAGAAGATCGATGGCACGGGTTGGGTGCCGATCAACTTCACGTCCATTTCCAGCGGGGCTCCGCTTGCCACATTGCCTATTGACCCGGCGAATGCCGTTGCCGGCGCGCAGTATTATATGTTCATCGCAAGCGGAAGAAAATACGAGCTATCTTCCGGCATGGAAGCCGCCAGACATATGTCCGGCGGGGACGCCGATAAAGTGTCAACTGATGATGGGGATGATTCCGCCCGATATGAAACGGGAAGCAATCTGTTGCTTGCGCCATGAAGAATATGACAGTCATTAGTAATGAATATATGGAAATAGTCGTTGTGTTACCCGACATACGCAGTACGCACAATGTCGGGTCTATCTTCCGTACCGCCGACGCGGCGGGAGTGAAGAAAGTTTTTTTGTGCGGCATTACGCCACAGCCAGTCGATCAATTCGGTCGCAAGCGACAGGATATTTCCAAGGTCGCCCTTGGGGCGGAAGATTACATTCCGTGGGAATACGCGCAGTCTGCCGTGCGTCTGATCGGGCGGCTTAAAAAGGAAGGGTATATGGTCTGCGCGGTGGAACAATCGCCCAAATCCGTGCCTTATAAGGCATTTAAAGCCCCAAAAGGGGCCAAAATAGCCCTGATAATAGGCAACGAGGTCGAAGGCCTGCCTATGCCGATTCTTGCCCGTACGGACGTTATTTTGGAAATCCCGATGTTTGGCAAGAAAGAGTCCCTTAATGTGGGGGTGGCGTTCGGGGTGGTGGTTTTTGGGCTCCTATAGAGCATTTTTTATCAGCGCGTCAATGAATAGGGGTGGTGCATCCTTGTTGATAATTTGCTAAGATAAAAATATGAAATTTCCGCGGTCAAAGAAGATATTGTTTGCGAATAATAAGGGAGGCGTTGGAAAGACAACCCTTGCCTTTAATTGTGCAATGTCTTTTGCAAAGCAGGGATATAAAACAGTTCTTATCGATTTGGACCCGCAGTGCAATCTTTCTCGACTGGCCTTAGGTGATATAAATTATGCAGGTACGTTATTTTCCTCGACATATAAGGACATTTACGATGTATTAAGGGGTGTTATTGAAGGGGGTTCCGACATTGATCTTTCCGTGCCTACGATACCTGTTTCAAATAGCGATGGGAATTTATTCTTGCTAAAGGGTAATGTAAATCTTTCTTTGTATGAAAACCTGCTCGTTTCCGCATATGGCCAAGCTGCTGCCGGACAACAACTTGGATATTTCCAAACGAGCGCGATCGATCGATTTTTGCGGGAAAGGGGTATGAGTGATGAAGTTGATATTTTTGTGATTGACACGTCTCCCAGCCTTTCTCTTTTAAACCAAATCATTTTTTTGGGGGCTGACTATTTTGTTGTGCCGATGATGCCGGACGCCTTCAGCGTCCAAGGAATAGAAAATCTTGGCGTTGTTTTTGAGAAGTGGAAACAAAATTGGAAGGTTACGGGGAAGGCTCTTTCGGGAAATACCGAAAGTAAATTTGTGCTGTCTGGAGATGGACTTTTTATAGGGTATATTGTGAATTCATATAATGTATACGGTAAGCAGCCAATCGCGGATCATCGTGCATGGATGGAAAAGATTCCGGAACGCGTAAAGAAATTTCTTTCAGAAAAGCATGGGAGAAACGGCTTAGTTGAAAAGAGCTGGAAAAATCCCCTTGCCGAGATACAGGATTATGGACGAATTCCTGCAAAATGCCAGGAAATCGGTGTTGCTATATTCGACCTTGATCCATCAATGATAGATGACATCCATATCGGAACGAAGGAAAATATTGAGAAATCAAAAGAAGAATTTCAGCATCTTTCGAGTGAAATATTAAAAATACTCGGTTCGTATTAAGGGAAGCCCTGGTGTCGATTTTATGTATAAGTGCGATATTTCTATATCCTAAGAAGGACGTAGTGATTGGCTTTTAAAAAAAGATGAGTTGGGTAAAAAATCAGTTGTTGTATTTTTTGCAACAACTGAATTTAGAGCAACTGTTTCCATTGCGGAAACAGTTGTGGGTAACTTGTTCCAATTTGGAACAAGTTGCGCGGGAAAGCAATATGCAAAAAATGCACATTGCTTTTGTTATTCCCGTTAAAACGGGAATCTATTTACAGAAGTAGTGGATTCCTCCGCCAGTTGTCGGACGGGAATGACAACCTCCCCGTATTGTTATCCCGTTCCGTCCACTGACGGAACACGGGATCCAGTGTTTTCTGCAGTGATGGCGCAAGGATATTTAGACTCTGGATACCGGCCTTCGCCGGTATGACAAGGCAATGCGTTTGACTTTGTCGAGGAAAATTATTATACAGTAAGTAGAACAAACGGCGCATAAAAAGCGTATAAAAATTAAATGAACGGGAGGAGCCCCTATGAGCATGAAAACGATCATTCTTTGCGGGGGTGAAGGAACCCGCATGAAGGAAGAAACGGAATTCAAACCGAAACCGTTGGTGCTGGTCGGTGGCAAGCCGATCCTGTGGCACATCATGAAGATCTATGCCCATTACGGGTACAATGATTTCATTTTGGCCTTGGGGTATCGGGGTGACATGATCAAGGAGTATTTCTTGCATTTGAATACGCTCCTGAACGATTTCACGCTCAATGTGCGGAACAATGAACTGACGTTTCACAACAATGACTGTGATGACTTTCGGGTCACGTTCGTAGAGACCGGATTGACCTCATTGACCGGCGAGCGGGTAAGGCGGCTCAAGCAGTATGTCGGTGGCGAAGATTTCATGCTCACGTATGGTGACGGAGTCGGCGATATCGACATCCAAAAACTGGTGGAGTTCCACCAGCGGCAGGGTACGATTGCCACGATCACTGGAGTGCACAAGGAGAGCCGGTTCGGTCTTCTTTCTGTCGATCCACAGTCCGGCAAGGCAAATGATTTTTCCCAAGCAAAGGTGAAAGACTTTGAGCAGGGTGATTTCACTGATGTCGTTAACGGCGGGTTCATGGTGTTCAAGAATGAATTGTTCGATTTGATCGAACCTGATTCGATGATCGAGCAGGTGTTTGTTCCGTTGGCGGAACGCGGAGAGCTTTCCGTTTTTACGCATACTGGAAGATGGAAGCCCATGGATACCGCCAAGGAAGCCAAGGAAATGAACGAGCTGTGGGATCGAGAACCGTTCTGGAAGGTGTGGTAGTGCGCTTAGGGTGTACGAGGAGGGGTAAAGCCCCTCCTTTTTTGTTGGAAGTGGATCCCCGCCTCCGCGGGGATGACAGAAGTATATTGTCATCCCGAGTGTAGCGCAGCGAAGCGGAGTGAAATCGAGGGATCTGTTTTGTACTACAGATTCCTCGACTCCGCAGAGTACTGCTACTCTCGGAATGACAATGCCGTGGGCAGATTCCTCGGTTCCGCTCCGCTACTCTCGGGATAACAGAAATAGGGTTTGACTTTTTTGGTAAAAATTATTATACAATAGTCAGAACAAGCGTATATAAACGCATTACAATTGAATAGCATAAGGAGGAGTTCCGATGTCAAAAAAAGTTTTGAAAGGAAGTAACGTATTGGTCACCGGCGCGACCGGACTTGTTGGCAGTCATTTGACCGAGCAGCTGGTCCGCATGGGCGCGAATGTGCACATCACATGCCGTTCGTCCGATCCGCGATCGTACTTCAGTAGTAAGCATCTTGGTGATCGTGTGGTCAGCGCCATTTGCGACATCAAAGATTTTCAGCGGGTGTTTGATGTTGTCAGTAAGTACGAGATTGAATACATCTTTCATCTTGCTGCGCAGGCCATCGTGCATACGGGGTTTGTAAATCCGCTTGAAACGTTGAATACGAACGTTATGGGTACTGTGAACATCCTTGAGGCTGCGCGGCTTTCGCCGCGGACCAAAGGTATTGTGGTAGCTTCGAGCGACAAGGCCTATGGGAAAAAGTGTGACAATGTTATTGAAGGAGCACCGATGGCGGGTGATCACCCGTACGATGTTTCCAAATCGTGCACCGATCTCATTGCCCGTACGTATGCGAAGACCTACGATCTTCCCGTTGCGGTGAGTCGCTTTGGAAACATCTATGGCCCCGGCGATCTGAACTTCAATCGCATTATACCCGGCATCATGCGGGCGATCATCAAAAACGAAACGTTCATGATCCGGAGCGACGGAACATTCGTACGCGATTACGTGTACGTGAAGGACGTTGTCGACGGATATATCACACTGATGGAGCAGATGTCCGAGGCCAAGGGCGAGGCTTTCAATTTCGGCGCGGCGCATAAGTATTCCGTGCTTGGCATGATCGATGCTGTGGGAAGGATCCTTGGCGTCAAGGTTCCCTATACGGTATTGAATATCCAGCGGAATGAGATTCCCTCGCAGAGCCTGAATTTCGAGAAGGCAAAGACGGTGCTCGGCTGGGAGCCGCAGCAAACATTTGCCGAGGGTATCGTGAGTACGGCCGATTGGTATCGGCATCACTTTACGTTCAAGCGGCGCGGGTAAGTGGTGCATGTTGAACAGTACGCAGGAGGGGCTTTGCCCCTCCTTTTTTATTTCTGTTATTCTCGCGCCTCTCGCTGTCATTCCCGTGAAAACGGGAATCCACTACTTCTACAAATGGATTCCCGCCTGCGCGGGAATGACAATGCAAGAAAGGAATGACAGAGAGATGTGGGCATGACCACGTAAAGAAAGTTGCTACTTTCCACGTGGCGAGCTCCGTCTGATTTGACTTTTTCGGTAAAAATTATTATACAATAGTCAGAACACGAGCATATTTATGCGATAGTAAAACTTCATCAAACGACCTAAAAGGAGGACAACCGATGGCAGATGTAATGGCAGTTAAAAAGCAGTTACCCCAAAAGCCGTTGATCATCTTCGAGATGGCCAACAACCACATGGGGGATGTCCAGCACGGGCTGGAGATTATCAGGATGCTGCACGCCGTGATCAAACACATCGACGTGTTCGCGTTTGCGATCAAGTTTCAGTACAGGCATCTGGAGACATTCATTCATCCGGATTTCCAAAACCGCGCGGACCACAAGTATGTGAAGCGGTTCACGGAAACCCAGTTGAGCGAGGACGAGTTTTTGCGGTTGAAGGAATATGCGGAGCAGCTTGGTTTTATGACCATCTGCACGCCCTTCGACGAAACATCCGTTGGTCAGGTGGAAAAGCATGGCTATGACGCATTGAAGATCGCAAGCGCGAGCTTCACCGATTGGCCGTTGCTCGAGCGGATCGTGATGACCGACATGCCCATTATCGCATCGACCGGGGGAGCAAAGCTGGAAGACATCGACAAGGTCGTAAGCTTCCTTCAGCACCGCGGAAAGGAATTTGCCCTGATGCATTGCGTCGGCGAGTATCCTACTGTGCCTGAGCGCCTGCAGTTGAACCAGATCGATCTGTTTCGCCAGCGGTATGCAGGCGTGCCGATCGGGTTTTCGACACACGAGGAGCCCGGCAATACCGAAGCGATCATGCTTGCGGTTGCCAAGGGTGCCACGATCTTCGAAAAGCATGTGGGGGCCAAGGCCGACCATTATCCGATGAATGCGTATTCCGCAACGCCTGTGCAGGCTGCACAGTGGGTCCGTGCCGCATTGAACGCGTATGCCATGTGCGGCGTCGTGGGCCAGCGGCATGCATCTTCCGAAAAGGAACTGGCGGACATTCTGCAGTTTCAGCGGGGAGTATTTGCCAACCACGATTTTACCGGAGGGGATCGCATTCACATGGCCAATACGTTCTGTGCGTGGCCGAACCAGCCCGGACAGCTCCTTGCAAGGGACCTGTCCAAGTATATGGTGATCACCTCACGTGGAAACGTTGAAGCCAGTTCGCCATTGGTGAATGTGTGCAAAGCCGATACCCGAGCGCAGGTTTACGAGATCGTTACGCGGTCATGCGAATTGCTTCGGGAAGCCGGTATTGCCTTGTCGAACAAGCTGAACTTCGAGATCAGTCATCACTACGGCATCGGCAAATTTTACGAAGCCGGCGCGGTGATCATCACCTGCGTCAACAACGAAGAGTATGCCAAGAAGCTGATCCTGTTGCTTCCCGGCCAAGGGCCGCATCCGATGCATTACCACAAACTGAAGCGGGAAACATTCCATGTGTTGCATGGCAATGTGATCTTCACGCTTGATGGCGTGGAAACCAAAGCGGGCCCGGGCGATGTCATTACGGTCGAGCGGGGGGTCAAGCACAACTTCCGGTCCGAGGGCGGTGTCGTCTTCGAAGAGATATCCACCATGCATCACAAGGGGGATTCCTACTACACTGTTCCTGCCGTGGATGCAAACAAGTATCGGAAGACCGAACTGACCTACTGGGTTGTTTGATAGGCGCATTGTGCGCCAGCCAAGGAGGGGCTTTGCCCCTCTTTTTTGCGACGCTTTCCTTTGTCATTCCCGCGCAGGCGGGAATCCACTACTCCTGCAAATGGATTCCCGCCTGCGCGGGAATGACAACCTCCCCGTATTGTCATCCCGTGCCACGACACGGGATCCAGAGTTTTCTGCAGTGGTGGCGCAAGGGCATTTAGACTCTGGATACCGGCCCCCGTAAAGAAAGTCGCTACTTTCCACGGGGCGAGCAATGTTGCGCGTTGACTATGCGCGTTCTCTATGCTATTGAATATTCAGCATGCAATAGGCATATCGCTTTTGCAAAAACAATTTTATATAGACAGGGAGCGGGCTCATGATCGACTTTTTACGGTCCACCGTCGAGTGGAAGAATTGGGGGATGAATGTACTGACGATAAGTGCGTTGGGGACACTTGTTCTTACGGTGGTCCAAGCGCGGAGCTTTGCCAAGCAAGCAAAGGCTATATGGAATAGCGGGAAAGGCGATTCCGTTTCGGTAACGATGTTTGGGTATCTGCAATTTTATCTCGTGGCGTTCGTTTTTTACGGCATTGCCATGAAAAGCATTGCCATGGTGGCTAATAGCTTGCTCTTTATTTGCATCATTCCGATCTTGTTCGGATTGTGCAAATATAAAAAACTCACTCCGTTGGAGTGGTGTTCTTTGGCGGCGTTTAGCGTGTTGCCAGTGGCTATGGCCGTAACACCCTATAAACAACAGCTGTTTTTCTGCATGTTGGCCGGGCTTCTTGTTGCGTTTTCCTGTCCGGCATACGAGATATGGCGCAACAAAGACGCAGGCGTGTTCGAGGTGCAGGTTGCCGTGGCGACCATGTGTACGAATATATTTTGGGGCGTCTATGCCTTTATGGTGTGGGATGTTCCGCTGATGCTGTTCAATCCGCTTTCTTGCGCGCTTATGGTCGTAACCATTTGCCTGTGGATGCGATATAAGCGAAGCCCCGTGTGTGTTGCTTGATCATCGGGGGGTAGATAGGAGCCGGCTGAGCCGGCTCTTTTTTTGTTGACTTATCGACAAACTATTGGTATAAAAAGGGTAGAACATGCGCGCATGTGCGCCAACAAATAATTCCCGTTTTTAGGGATACATAAAGGAGGAACTACGATGGCAAAAGATTTAAGCGGGCAAGCGCCCGGAGGAAAGCGGACGGTACTTACGGAAGTGCTCCCGCGACTGACCCCTTTTGTGGTTCAGCTGTTTCCGATCTACGCATGCAACTTCAAATGCAACTATTGCATCTTCCAGTTGCCCAATAAGGAGCGCGGATTCATTTCAGATAAGGTCGTCATGGACTTCGACTTGTATAAAAAGTTTATTGATGAGTTTGCCTTATTCCCCAGTAAGATCAAGGTCTTGCGGTTTGTGGGCATTGGCGAACCGCTGCTGCATCCGCGAATCGCCGACATGGTCGCGTATGCGGTCGAGAAGCAGGTCGCTCACAATGTGGAGCTATTGACCAACGGATCGTTGCTGACGCCAGTCATGTCGAATGCGCTCATCGATGCCGGGCTTTCCCGGCTGGTCGTTTCGCTGCAAGGCGTGTCGGCCCGCAAATACAAGGAGATATGCGGAGTCGACGTTCAATTCGACAAACTGCGTGCAAATCTGCAATACTTCTTTTTGCATAAAAGCGACAGCGCGCATATGTACTGCAAGATCGTGGATAGTGCGCTCGATGGCGAGGAAGATAAACGGCAGTTCTACAAATTATTCAGTGGCATTTGCGACAGTCTTGCCATCGAGCATACCGTACCCATTCATTCGGGTGTTGAGTATGACGGCGTGATCAAGCATGCGGGCGAACAGCTGACCCAGTTCGGCCTGCCCGTTTCCGAGGTCAAGATTTGTCCGCAACCGTTTTTCCACATGCAGATCAATCCGGACGGAAAGGTGGTCCCGTGTTACTCGTTCGAGTACCCGGCCATCATGGGTGATTGCAACACGCAGACCGTCCGGGAAATCTGGAATGGCGAGCGATTCAACGCGTTTCGCCGCAAGATGCTCGACGGGAAGCTGGACGCATGCGCTATATGCAAGGAATGCAGTATCATTACCTACCGCATGTTTCCGGAAGACATGATTGGCGAGGCTGATGTCGAGCGGTTGAAAATGGTCTACGGATAAGCGATTTTCTCTATTGGCAGTATTCAAAGGGGCTTATGAGCCCCTTTTTTCTTGACTTAATTTTATTAAACCATTATAAAAAGGTCAGAAGACAACCTTTTACAATTTAATAAACCGAGGAGGATTATGCCATGAATGACACAAGAATCTTATTCATCGTTCCGCCGTATGTGGGGTATGACAGTTTTATGAAGCCTGCTTTTAATGACGGGGTGATGAAAAAGAAATCGGGGGAATACAGGAATATCGTATCAGATATTCCTATCGGGCCACTCTCCTTAAGTGCCTACGTTAAGAAGTATGCAGATGTTGAAGTAAGGTTAATTGATTTTAACGTTGTTATTCATAAGCTGGAATTTTTTGGGTACAAGTCTTTTTCCGAGATGTTTAATGAAATTCTTTCGGGGAAAGAATTTGTTGATTACGATCCAAGCATTATTTGCGTATCAACATTGTTTACTCCGGCCTATCGCAATATGATCGATCTTGGCCGCGTTATCCGTAATTTGTTCCCGTCCGCTTTCATTACGGCGGGTGGTGGTGTGCCGACTAATATGCACAGACACATCTTTGCCGAAAGTGATTGCTTTGATGCACTGTGCTACGGCGAAGGCGAAAAGCCGTTGCTTGGATATATCCAAGCAAGCGATAAGCGTGGATTTTTGGAGGCGCATCCGGCGTGGATAACAAAAGAAAAGTCCGCCAGTATGCAGCTGTTTCAGTTTGATTTTGTTGAGAATCTGGATGACATACCATTTTTGGATTACGGTATTATTTCCATTCAGGACTACAGAATCAACTCGATTCTTTCGACGTATCCGTTTGCGAAGGGGAAAACGCACAGTATGCCCATTATGGCTTCGAGAGGATGCACTCATCATTGCTGTTTTTGTTCTTCTCATACGGTACACGGAAGAAAGATGCGGTATCATAGTGTGTCGCGAGTTCGCGAAGACTTCGAGCGTTTTAAGGAACAGTATGAAACCGAGACAATCGTATTTTTCGATGATCATTTCATGGCAGATCGACGAAGATTTTTTGAGTTGATCGACGTCATGAATGGCTTGGGACTTACAGCCTTCTTTCCGTCTTCGCTGGCTTTATATGCGCTCGACAGAAAGGCCTTGGCCGCCCTTAAGAGCGTCGGGCTTAACCAAATTGTTTTATCCATCGAGTCCGGCAGTGACAGGGTTTTGAAAGAAGTCATGCATAAGCCTCTAAACCTTTCCATCGTGAATCGTGTAATTACGGATTGTCGCGAGCTCGGGCTTGATACGGATGCCAATATACTCATTGGACTTCCCGGTGAAACAAAGCGTGATATTGAGGATGCGCGTGCATTCCTTAAGACCGTCAATGCTACTTGGTTTCGGATTAACATCGCCACCCCTTTGGTTGGTAGCGAGATGTTTGCTACTTGTGTCGAAAACGACTATCTTAAGGGTAATTATATCGATTGCGATTACAAGCGAGCCATAGTAGGCACTCCTGAGTTCACTCCCGAGTGGTTGCAGGAAAAGGTGTATGCCATGAATCTCGAATTGAACTTCGTGTGCAATAGCGATGTTCGGCTGGGTAACTATGCGAAGGCCCTGCAAGGGTTCGAGAATGCCATTCGGGTAAAACGGGATCATGCGCTTGCGTATTACTACGCGGCGGTGTGCTATGAAAAACTTTGCGAGGCGGATAAGGCCGACGAGTATTTGGCTACCGCCCGTGCCATTGTGGCACGAGACGAGTTTTGGCGTCATTATGCGGACACGTTTAACGTTCCCATTTGATGCATGGCGATCGCATATCGCATTAAAGGGGCTTACGAGCCCCTTTTTGTTTTGCTTGACTTTATTGGTAAAAATCCCTATACAATAATCAGGACGTTTCAATAACATATTACAGGTCGTAAAAGGAGGAGCTGTCATGACAAATGTACCGGCTTTATTGCAGGCCATTAAAAACAGGGAAGAGCCCGTTGTCATCGTTGGGGCTGGTGTTGTCGGAGGCGTGTTGCTTTCAATCTGCAACGACGCAGGCATTACGGTGGATTTTTTCTGCGACAGCAGCGACAAGGTCGCAGCAAACGGAACATTCTGCGGTTTGCGGGTGCTTCATATTTCGCAGATCCCATCGGGATACAATGATGCGATATTCATCATTTCTGCCGCATCCATCAAGGATGTGGTCGAACGGCTATCCGATCAAGGGAATAGCAACTGGTATGCCGGTGGTCTTCTGTTAAAGAACATCGATGTGTCCCAGTCGGATGCGAATCTCGATTACGCGAAGTTTGCCATCGAGAATTGCATCCTGTGCCATGACGGCTATTTGCATCCTGAACGGATCTTTATGCGGAGCGTGGACATCATCATTACTGAGCGGTGTTCTCTGAAGTGCAAGGATTGTTCCAATCTCATGCAGTATTATGAACATCCGCGAGATTGCAATGTCGATGTGCTGCTCGATTCGATCGATGCGCTTTGCGCAGTGATCGATGAGGTTATGGACTTCCGGGTGATCGGCGGCGAAGTGTTTATCAGTAAAAACTGGCCGGTGATCGTGAGGCGATTGATAGACGAGCCCAAAGCAAAACGCGTGGTGCTCTATACCAATGGAACCATTCTACCCGCCCAGCGACACTTGGATCTTCTGAAACACGAAAAGGTACTCGTCATCGCTTCCGACTATGGTGCGTTGTCGAAAAACCTTTCGCGGATGAAAAGCCTGTTTCGTGAGCACGGCATTGCCCATCATGTGCTTACGGTTACCGAGTGGCTTTCGTGTTCCGCCATTGCGCGGCATGACCGCGGTTTCGACGGGAATCGGGAGCTGTTCAAGCTGTGCTGTGCCAAAAACATGGCAAGCCTGTCGGAAGGAAAGCTGTTCCGTTGTCCGTACGCGGCCAACGCCTTTCGGCTCGGTGCCGTGCCCGATCACTCGGATGATTATGTCGATCTGTTGCGTTGGCCATTTGATGAAGGCGAGCTGAAGTGCACGCTTCGCGATTACCTGCTGCAGAAACCCTTCATGAATATCTGCGATTACTGCAATGGGCGACCGTTGTCGGGAGTCGAGGTTGAGCCGTATGTGCAGACGGATGCGCCGTTGGCGTATCACAGGTGCACCTGATCGTTACGTGGTGAGGAATATAAGGGGGGGTGGAGCTATCCGCCCTCTTTTTTTATGCATAAAATTGACGTATTAAGACATGCGCCCTACTATATAATAGTAAACATTCGTCCGTTTGTGACGGCCACTATCAATGAACACTCCGCACTTGATAAGCGTTATCATGCCCGTGTATAACGCGGAACAGTTTCTGAAAAAATCCATAGAGAGCGTACTCGGACAAACGCATGCCGATCTCGAGCTTATTCTTGTTGATGATGGCTCGACCGATGGTAGCTTGGCCATGTGCAACGCTTACGCTGTCACAGATAAACGGGTCAAGGTTGTTACACAAAAAAACGGCGGCCCTGCGGCCGCACGAAATACCGGTGTTGCCCTTGCTACGGGAGTGTTTGCGTTCTTTCTTGATGCGGATGATTTCATTGATGTAAAAACATTTGAAGTTTTGATCGCTGCTCGTGAAGCACACCCTTGCGAATTGGTCATGGGGAACTTTTGCAAACTTGAAAGCAACGGATCTATTATCGATCAGCCTGCTACGTTTACCCCCGATGGCGAACCGTTTTCGGGGGATATTAAGCTGTTAAATAAGGAAGACATCGATTTATATGTTCGGCATTTTTTGCGGCACCCGAGCAACCATTTGATCAGCTATTGTTGGGGCAGGTTGTATGATATGCGTATCATTAGGCAATATGCCATCAGTGCGCACGGCGATATGCGACTTTTCGAAGATTATGTATTTAATCTGGAATATTTGAAACAGTGCGCTGCGGTTGCATTCGTGAATAAACCGCTGTATACGTACGTCATGCATCCTGCGCATGTTTCCGCGAGCATGGGCATCGTCAATGCAGATGGTCTGCTGCATGATATGGGCATCTTTAAAGCAAAGACGCTTGAGTTTTTTGACCATCCTCGAAATGGCGTCGATCCCTCGACCATTAAAAAAGAGGTTGGGCATGCGTTGACCCATTACACTATTATTTTTGTGATCCGCTCTTGCCGCTTGGTTACCGTGGACACCAAGGAGCAAATACGCCGCGAAATCGGCAAGATCATTGCCGCGCCTTTGTTTAATGAAAGCTTGAAATACTATACGCCGGCGAAGGGAAACAGCCGAGTGCTGCCCTTATTGGCTCGGCTTAAATTGGTCGACCTCATCATCGTATATTGTCGGTATAAGGCGAACAAGCGATATGGTAAAATAAAAACGATATGAACAAGCAACGCATCGCCGTGCTCGGCGCCACTTCCCATATCGCAAAAGGATTGATTTATAACTTTTTACAGGAGGGTAATTTTGAATTGCATTTGTACGCACGGTCTGTTGACAAGGCACGGGAGTTCATTAAATTGATCGGGCAGGACGGCAATGACAAATGCATTGTGCACGAGCAGCGCGATGATCTTCTGACCGCATCATATGATACGGTAATTAATTGCGTTGGGGTCGGCACGGCAACCAAGCTGCAAGGTGACTACTCGAAATATTTTACGGTAACCGAAGAATACGATAATTTGGTTTTGGATTATTTGCGTAACGGCCACCCCGATACGCTGTATGTGAGTTTTAGTAGCGGGGCGGTATATGGTGGCGAATTTTCTTCCCCCGCGCAGGAAGATACTACAAATTGCGTGCAGGTTAATCACATAGAGCCAAAAGATTATTATGGCATCGTCCGTTTGAATGCGGAGGCAAAACATCGATCACTTAAAGATCTTAATATCGTCGATCTGCGGTTGTTCGCCTATTTTAGCCGGTTTATCGATCTGTCGGACGGGTATTTCATTACCGATATTGTAAATAGTATATTGCATAACACTCCGCTTGCGACTAATGATTCCGATTTTATGCGTGACTTTGTGCACTCTGCGGATCTGTTCGCATTGGTGCTAAAATGCATCGCCATCAAGAAACTTAATATGGCTGTTGATGTGTTGAGCGCCGCTCCTATCAAAAAGAGCGAGATCCTCGCATATTTTTCTCAAGCGTATGGACTGCAGTATGCGATGGAGCCACAGGTGGGCGTCGTGAGCGCGACCGGTTCAAAATATGCATATTATTCCGCATACGCCAACGCGGAACGTGTAGGATTTGTTCCCCAGTTTACTTCCATGGATGCGATACGGGAGGAGGCTGCACGTTTGTTGCCAAAGGCCAAAATTTGACTTTTTCTACAAAAATTATTATACAATAGTCAGAACAAAGGCATTTTTTATGCACCCACAACTACATAAGGAGAAGCACGATGAAAGGAAAATGCGAGCTTTCGGGAGCCGAGAGCGCAAACAGAAACAAGCTGCAGCAGGAAAAACCGCTGGTGTACGAAAAGGTGCGGCGGTTCGATGAGAAGATGGCGGACGGCGAAAGCATCGCCATCATTCAACTGCAGTACAACTACGGCTGTAATGTGCATTGCGAGCATTGCTCGATCAAGCCGTTTCAGGGTAGAAAGAACGCCCGTTCGTTGACGCCGGCCGATGTGAAAGACCTGTTCGAACAGGCCGATGCCATGGGTTTGGCCCGGGTAACTATTACCGGCGGCGAGCCGCTGACATTCCCGGATTTCGACGAGCTGGTGGCCGCTATCGACCCGCGGAAGTTCTATGTGAACTGCGATACGAACGGCCTGTTGCTTACGCCCGAGCGGGCACAGCATCTGAAATCCATCGGTGTCGATCGGATCCAGCTGAGTCTCGACAGTCTCGACCCTGCGACGCACGATGCGTTCAGGGGGAAGAAGGGGCTGCATGCCCGCGCGATGGCCGGCATCAAGGCCGCGCGCGATGCTGGGCTGGCTATTTTCATTCAGACCGTGGTCACCAAGCAGCGGCTGTACTCCGAGGAGTTTATTCAGTTCCTCGAGTACTTCAAAGACATGGGCATTGGCGTGTTTGTAAGTTACGCCAAGCCGGTCGGTGCGTGGGCGGGCCAGTTCGACATGTTGGTCAACAAGGACGACATGCGGTACATGGAAACGCTTGAGCAAAAGTACAATGTGTTCACCCACCTGACCAAGGCCTACGGCCTCGACATGGGCTGCATCAGCGTGAAGGGAATGTTTTCTGTCACGCAGTACGGCGATGTGTTGCCGTGCCCGTACATCCATACGTCGATCGGGAACATTTTCGAGGAGTCGCTCAAGGACATCATCGATCGGGGTTTGAACATCAAGTTTTTCGGCAAGCACGTCAGTACGTGCCTCATCGCCGAAAGCCTGCCGTTCATCAAGAAGTATGTCGCCGGGCGGATCTACGGCAAACCGTTGCCGGTACCGTGGCAGGAAGTGTTCACCGCGGAAGACTTCATCGACCCCGGCAAGATGTAGCGGGGCGTGTAGTGAAAAGCAAAGGGGCGGATCTATCCGCCCCTTTTTTTGTTTGACTTTATCCGTAAAAGTTGGTATGGAATAGGTAGGACATAACATATTTAATATCAATAACTTAAAATGCAATAAAAAAAGAGGTGAGATGATGGATACTACGGTATTAAAAGCTCATTTTCAACGGATTACCGAGGGCGTGGCCGATAGAGAAAAAAATCTCGATGAAAAAGAAGAAAGAGTATGTCAGTTAGCTGTCTGCGGTAGAAAGGGTTTAATAAAACCACCAATAGGGCTTTTTTCTAAAAAATGTCCTGGTTGTGGAAAGAAACTTTCTGTAGAAAAATGGGAAGACGGTGGTTTTCCTGATTATGGCGATGCGTATAGGCATTATACGTGTTCGTGCGGTTATGAATATGGAATTTCACATTTAGTCAGCAGCACTCGAGAGGACTGTTTACATATATGGAGGCGCTGATACCGACAAAATGTAACGGGCGTGTAGTGAAAAGCAAAGGGGGCGGATCTATCCGCCCCTTTTTTTGTGAAATATTTTTGATAATAAAAAACGGCCCCGTGAACACGGGGCCGTTGCATTATAAAACATTAAGTGCGCTACTGCGCTTTCAGAGAGAGTTACCGGACATAGCTGAGCCGAAAAATACGTGGCGCTTGTCCCACGGCTCTTTAAAAAGGCAGAGGTCGATATCGAAGTAGCCGTCGCTGTATGCGTGTACGGATGGAACCCGTTGGTCCCCAGTTTTTGCGGCAAAGGACGCATATGATCTGCCTTTGTGCAGCCGGTCGCGTTTTTGTTCAAACGCGAGCATGGTGCCTTGCATGCCGAGAAATACATTTCCCGGCTGTTTTTCCAAAAATGCGATGCGTTCTTTTGATGTTGTCCAGGTCGGTGTAACTTGCTGAAATGCCTTGACTCGCAGCTTGTCGCCGGGTTTTAAAACATGGCTCAAGCTTGGGAAATCGGCATCGGTGATGCCTTTGTTGTACCGGTTGAGTTTACCCGCCCAGCGTTCGGAAAATGCATCCACGCTCATTTCGTCGGGCACTGTAACCACGCCGAAATCGTTGAGTAGGACAAACGCTTCATTGGAAGCTGATAGCCCGACTTTTTTTGCCGGAAGTAGAGCATCTGGCAGTACTCCTTTCAAAGCGCCTTGGTTGCCACTCCAAACTTCCGCCGTGTTCTGATCGATTTGACCGGGTCTCGGTAGCTGCATCAGGACCGCTGTTTGGAATGTGATGTACCATCCCGGGACTTGCGAGGGTGCTCCGTTACTCATGGCTGTTCCTCTCTTTGAATTGAAAAAGTTCTTTACTTGAAATCCTGCTAATCAGGATAATCTACTTATCCCAAAATACATAAGATGTGTCAACTGGCTGCCGATCCCTCTTTAATTTGACTTTATTCATAAAAGTTGGTATGGAATAGGCAGGACATAACAAGTATTTCTTCATCGATCTTTTTAAGGAGTATCACTATGGATGCGACACTGGAGGCATATAATGCAGTCACGAAAGCAAAATTGGAAGAAGCGCGTTTTATGATAAAATTGCTTGGCCTCGATTATGACGGTACAGTAAGCGACGGAAATACCTATACGCAGACACAGGTATTTGCTTTGGCGGAAAAGGTTTTGGACGCAAATAAGTCGATCGCTTTTGTCACCGCAAGAGCTGCCACCGCACTCAAGGTTTTGTTTCCTCCATTGCAACAGCTGCTTATGCGAAAAAATGCGCCGGTGCCTTGCTTTATTGCCGGAGGAAACGGCACGACGCTGTACGAAGTAAAGAAAGATGGACTCGTTATGATCTATAACAACGGGTTCACTTTGCAGCAGGTCTTGTGTGTAGTCGGTGTCGGGAGAGATGTGTATGCCCGCCTGCAAATCGGACATAACGACCTGGTCGAGAAAGGTCTGCGGACGTTTGAAACGTTTTTGCAGGACAGCTGGGCCGGGTATGTCCCTGATGAAATCATCTATGTTTGCAGGCCTTTCCGTGGTGAGCTTTTTACGGAGGAGGCCAAGGTTACCTTTGTTTTGCCCAAAGATGCATCTCTGCGTGGAATTATCGTGAGCGAGCTTAACGCCGCGTTAGGTAGTGAATATTGCGCCATGGCGGGGGATAGCACGTATGTGCATATCACGAGGCGACTTTCTGAAGACAGTAAGGCCTTTGCCATTAAAGCTATCTTGCAACGGATGGGTTTGACCCATATGCAAGTGGCAACATTTGGCGATATGCCCATGGGTAACGATAAGGGATTGCTGAGCTTTCCTTATAGCTTTACCAACGCGGAGGATTTTATTCGCAGTGAGTCTGACTTGCAAGCGCCTCCCTTTGTGTTGGCGTGTTCCGGGGTAAACCCTGTTGCCATGGTATATCATGCCGTGGAAATGTTGATCACTACTTCTCAAGCATAAGGGAGATATACTCATGAGAGATCAGTTTGTATTTAAGCCATGTGTTGTAGTATTGTCCGGGACTCCTTTGTCGGGGAAAACGCATCTTGCGAATATCCTCGAGAAGATGTCCAATCTGCGAGTCATTGATGTCGATTCCGTGAGAAACGAAATAGATGAATCGAGAAAAATCAACTTGCAGGTCCGGATGTTGCCGCCGGAGCAGGAAAAAGAGGTCATGGTCCGTTCTTATGCAGAACTGTGCAAGCGGGCGGAAAACATCGCTGCTTCCGGAGCGCCAGTGTTGATAACAGGCACATTTTCCCGTACCGAGTTTAAGTCTGAGTTGAAGAGAATCGTCGAAGACGGAAGCGTGACAGTACGCGTTTTTCTTTTGACGGTGTCCGATGAAGAAGCAGGGCGGCGCATAGAAAAGAGAAAATCCGAAGGCAGCCTTTCTAACATTGATTCGCTGGATAAATATCAATGGGCGAAATCGATGTTTGGCAAGATTGATTTTGCCAAGGTGACTGAGATTGATTCTTCGAATGCAGGTTGTGCGAACAGTATCATCGAAACCCTTGAGGGATTTGAAATGTTGGCATAGCAAAAAATGTTGAAAATAGTGGGGCGGAGTAATCCGCCCCTTTTTTATGTTTTAAAAATATTTGACTTTATATGCAAAAGTTGGTATGGAATAGGCAGGACATAACAATGTAGTTTACGGTGACAATCACACAGCGGAGGTAGCGAACATGAAGTTAAGCGATTATGTGATGCAGTTCATCAAGGAGCAGGTTGCGGACACGGTATTCCTGATGTCGGGTGGTGGCATTATGCATTTGGTCGATTCCCTTGGGAAGTCTGACCTGTATGCGTATTGCTGTCACCACGAACAGGCCGCGGCGATTGCCGCGGAGGGGTACGCCCGTATGAAAAATGTTCCGGGTGTCGTGTTGGTAACGACCGGCCCCGGAGGCACGAACGCTTTGACCGGCGTTGCCGGCGCGTGGCTCGACAGCATTCCTATGCTGGTCATCGCCGGGCAGGTAAAGCGGGCCGACATTACGCCGCGAAAAGATGGCGTGCCTGTGGTGCGGCAGACAGGGTTTCAGGAGTTGAATGTCATCGACATGATGAAGCCGATCACCAAGTATGCGGTGACTGTTGATAGACCGCAAAATATCCGACGCGTCTTGCAAAAGGCGGTCTACCTTGCGACGCATGGCAGACCCGGGCCGGTGTTTGTGGAGATCCCGCTTGATGTACAGGCTACGGAATTAGATCTTGCCTATTTGGAGGAGTGTGGAAGCTGGTATCCTGCAATGGATCTTCTGCCGGAGCAATCGGATGCCGTTTTGTGTTTTGCGTATAAGGTTGGACAGCTGTTGCGGAACGCAAAGCGCCCGCTGTTGATGGCCGGCAATGGCATCAGGCTCGCGGGCGGTGTAGACGCGTTGAACCGGTTTTTGGAAAAGACCAAGATCAATGTTGTCACGCCCATGTTTACCGCCGATGACTTGGTCACCCATGAGTATCCGTATTATCTCGGCCGGCAAGGCATGTCGGGCAACAGGGCGGCGAACTACGCCGTGGATAATTGCGATGTGCTGTTGGTCATCGGCGAGCGATTGCAGTTGACCCAAACATCGTACGACCACGGAAATTTTGCCACGCAGGCGACGAAGATCATGGTGGACATTGACTTGGGGGAGTTGCAGAAAAACACCCTCTCGATTGACTTCCCTGTTCTTTGCGATGCAAAGACATTTCTTGAAGCGCTGTGCGCGGAGGATATTCCGCCGGACCGGTGGGATGTGGCTGTTGACCGGATCGCCCCCGCTGAGTATGCGTGCGCCGAAGGCTATCTCAATGTGTATCGGTTTTTGGATCGGCTTAATACCTATCTGGACTCGATGCCCATTGTAACCGCGAATGGCATGGCGAGTGTTGCTTCGCATCAGGCGCTGACTCTCAAGAACGGACAACGGTTTCTTACCAATGCCGGGCTTGGCCACATGGGTTCCGGATTGCCGATGGCGATCGGGGCTTGCATTGCAAACGGCTATCAGCCGGTGATCTGCATGGAGGGCGACGGTTCCATTATGCTCAACCTGCAGGAGTTGCAGACGATCAAGCACCATAACCTGCCGATCAAGGTTTTCATCTTCAACAACAACGGGTACTATTCCATTCGCAACACGCATCAGAATTATTTCGACAACGTGTTCGCGGCCGATTCGTCTTCGGGGGTCAGTTTACCGAATTTTTATCGGATAGCTCCCGCGTTCGGGTTGCCTATCGTGCGCATTTGCAATGATCATGAACTCGATGTGGGTCTTGATCAGGTCGTGCAACATCGCGGCCCTATCGTGTGCGAGCTGATGCTCGACCCGGCCCAGCCTATGCTGGAGCGGTGGTCGGCGGGTATGTTACGCGAAGCGCTGTAGGCTACAGCGTGTGAGTTTTTACCAAGGAGGGGCTATGGCCCCTCTTTTTTTGTGTATAATAGAATAGAAAGGAAATGGATTCCGGCCTCCGCCGGAATGACACAACTATGCTTACTAAGAAAGAAATTGATCAGCTTGCTGTGCTTTTGAAAAAAATAGACAACCCGCATGGCGGGTTGCCGCAATCTGTGTTTGATGCGCTTTGTGGTGTAGTGCCGTTTGTTGCGTGTGAGCTTGCCATTATGAATAAAAAAGGGGAGCTGTTGCTGACATGGCGGGAAGACCAATGGTGGAAGGGGTGGCATTTCCCCGGAGGGTTGATGCGCCATAGGGAAACATTTGACGAGCGTATCAAAGCGACGGCATTACGGGAGGTGGGTATTGATGTGAAAAAACATACATTTCTTTTTCCGATCAATTATTCCGAAGGAAGACGCGGGCCAACAGTGTCTCTTGTATTTTTGTGCCATGCGGAAGCATCTACGAAGGGCAAGTTTTTTAAGAACATGCCGAAGGATATCATCCCCGAGCAGCGGGAAATGTGGAGAGGGGTGCGTGGGGCGGTGAGGGATGAGATGTGAGATGAGAGGTGTGAGGTGTGAGGTGTGAGATGAGAGGTGTGAGAGGAGAAGGGGGATAGCATGCACTTGAGTGTCATCCCCGCGGAGGCGGGGATCCAGAGTGCACATGTGAAATACTGGATCCCTGCTTTCGCCGGTATGACAACCTCCCCCGTATTGTCATCCCGTGCTACGACACGGGATCCAGTGGCGCAATATACAGGCGATGAGATTCCTGCTTTCGCAGGAATGACAATACAACCCGTGGGGTGTTGCACTTACTTGTTGAACTTAGTATACAAAATATTGACAAATCTTGGTAAATAGGCGACGCTATGGGCAGAAAAGCTTTGTCAATTGCATAGGTGTATTTAACTGCTCACTGATGAGCGAGGAGGTGTGTGATGCCGCAAGACAGCGAGAGGATCGCCAATTTTCTGAAAGATTACTTTGCAGATCGCAAGCAGGCCGAACCGTTTATTCCCGGGCAAACGCCTGTGCCGGTTTCCGGCAAGGTGGTAAGCCAGCTCGACATGCAGTGCATGATCGAAGCGGTGCTGGACGGACATTGGACGGAAGGTAGATTTGCAAAGGAGTTTGAACAGAAGCTTGCCGAGTTTATCCGCGTACGGTTTTGTTCCATCGTTAATTCCGGTTCATCTGCCAACTTGTTGGCGTTGACCGCATTGACATCGTTTCGTATTCCGGAAGAACGTCGGCTTAACAGGGGCGACGAAGTCATAACCGTCGCGGCCGGTTTTCCGACGACCATCAATCCGATCATCCAAAACGGATTGGTGCCGGTGTTCGTCGATGTCGAGCTGGGAACATACAACGCATCGCTTGCTTCCATTGCGGAGGCAGTGTCGAGGCGTACAAAGGCGGTATTTTTAGCGCATACATTGGGCAACCCGCTCGAAGCGCAAGCGCTCAGAACGTTTTGCGACGAGCGTGGGTTGTGGCTTGTTGAAGACAATTGCGATGCGCTCGGAACGAAGCACCTCGGTGCCATCACCGGCGCATTTGGGCATCTGTCGACCTGTAGTTTTTACCCAGCCCATCACATCACCATGGGCGAAGGCGGTGCGGTGCTGACCGATGACCCGTTGCTGCACAAAATCGTTCGATCGTTGCGCGATTGGGGGCGTGATTGCTCCTGCGCGACCGGTGCGGACAATGTCTGTGGCAAGCGGTTTACGCAGCAACACGGCGATCTGCCCTATGGGTATGACCACAAGTATGTGTACTCCGAACTCGGGTACAATATGAAGGTCACCGACATGCAGGCGGCTCTCGGAGTCGCACAGCTTGAACGGTTGCCTGCATTCATCCGGAAGCGGCGGGAAAACTTTTCGTATCTGCATACGCTCTTTCGGGATCTTTACGATGCATTTATATTCCCGGAGTGGAGCATGCATTCGCAGCCGAGCTGGTTTGGCTATCCACTGACCATCCGGGATACCACCGGCTTTACGCGAGGCGAACTGCTGAAGTTTCTCGAGAGTAAAAAGATTGGCACGCGGTTGCTGTTCGCGGGCAATGTGACCAATCAACCGTATTTCAAGAACTACGACTTCAGGTGGCGTAGCGTAGGAAAAACGGAGGGGAGGCACATCGTGTTGCCCAATACCGATACCGTGATGAACAATACGTTCTGGATCGGCGTATATCCGGGCCTGACGTTGGAAATGCTCGCCTACGTCGGCAAGTCGTTTAAGGAGTTTCTGGCGAGCAGATAAATGCACGGTAGATCGTTTGCGAAGCCCCGGGAAACCGGGGCTTTTTTGTTGCACGCACATACATTTCTTGTTTTTGCCCTTTTCGTGGCGTACAATTAGGCTATTATTCAGCATCATCTGTCATTCCGAATTTATTTCGGAATCTCGTTTATACACGACGAGATCCTGAATCCGTCGGCTGACGGTTCAGGATGACAAAATTATTTTCTATGGTATTTTTTATCAAACTTAGTCTTTGGGCGTTGGCATTTGTGCCGCTTATTATTGCAGAGTCGGTGTTCTTCCCCTTTATTTTCGGAAAGGTTGTCATGATCCGGGTGTTTGTTGCACTTGTATCGATATTGTTTGCGGTACATGTCATCGCCAATGCGGATTTTCGAAGGGGCGTTTACGGCAGGTTAAAGCTCGTCGCGAAAAATCCGCTCTTTGTAACGACAACCACGTTTGTCGCGCTATCCATCGTGAGCACCATCTTTGCCACCAATCCATTCCGTGCATTTTTTGGCGATGTCGAACGCGGGGAGGGGCTGATCGGCCTGCTCTATTTTTACGGATTCTTTGTCTATTCCCTGCTGGTGTTTGAGAAAAAGGATTGGATGTGGTTCTTTCGGCTCAACCTGTTTACCGGCGCAGTTTTGTTTACAAAAGCACTGGTTGAAATAAGCGAAGGTTCTGTGCGGCCGGGATCGTTTACCGGGAACCCCGCGTTTCTTGGCGGGTACTTCTTGTTCGTCATTTTTGCCGCATTGGCCTCTTTCTATTACAGCAAAAAAGAACCCATTTGGAAGTTCTTTTCCGCCGCCATGCTCCTGCTTGGAACCATCGGGCTTTTCTTGACCCAAACGCGCAGTGCCATGGCTGGGCTTGTGGTGGGTGTGTTGGCACTCGTTATCTATAGCGCCTTGCATGGTAAAGCCATCGTGATGTGGAAAGGATTTTCGTTGCGCACCGTGGCGTTTGCCACACTGGCT